>OLXK01000076.1_pt1 | contig 113605 bp, 91 predicted proteins | sample 1674321 | NCBI WGS metagenome assembly OLXK01 (sample SAMEA103958162, study PRJEB25191) | human gut metagenome | reverse complement strand
CTTGTGAATGCATAGATCAGCTGTTTTTCTTTCGCAAAATCTGCACCTTTGCGAATAAGATTTTTTATAAGTCGTAATTTTTTAACCCAGAAGGAAGTCATATTTGTTTTTTTGTTAAAATTACGATTAATATTGAAAAAGTTAGAATTTTGTGCTAAAATATAATTAGGGGTGTTTTTATGAGAATCGCTATTTGTGATGATGAAAAATCTTACATAGAAAAGATAAAAAAAGATATAAAATCATTTCAAACGCACGAAAATGAATTTGAATTTTCAGAGTTTGAAAGTGGAGAAGAATTTATTGCAGAGTTTTCAAATGATAAATATGATCTGCTCATTCTTGATATTGAGATGAAAGATCTAAATGGTTTACAGACGGCAGAGTTTATAAGACAACTTGATAAAAATGTGATCCTTATTTTTATGACCGGTTATGACAAATTCGTTTATCAAGGCTATGAAGTTAAGGCGTTTAGATATATATTAAAAAATCAACCTGAACCTATTTATTTTAAACAGCTCAGCGATACAATCCAAGAGTATTATAGAAATAAAAAATACATAAAAGTCATTGACGATGGTATTGAAAAGGAACTTCTTACAGTCGATATTTTATATATAGAGGTTTATTCACATCAGATCGTCATCCATACCTTTAACAAAGAATATTATCAGAAAGGTAAATTATCAGATTATGAGAAAATGTTAGAAGAATGTTTATTTGTACGTTCCGATAAAAGCGTTCTGATAAACGTTACTAATATTGACTACATTAAAAAAAATCAAGTATTTATGAAGAACGGCAAAATCTTATATGTCAGCAGAAATCATCTTGAAAAAATCACAAGAGCTTTTTTGAAATTTAGCAGAAACAGGTGGGGATAATGTCCATTAGTGAAGTAATTATAGAAAGTCTGAATTGTCTTGCGGAGAGCATGGTTATAGTTTTCTATTTGTACAATATGATGAAAGAGGATTATAGATTCCGAAAAAAATCATTGGTCCCGGCAGTGATACTCTGTTTTATTTCACTTGATTCGGTAACTTTATTTCTTGAGTATCCATGGGTTCATTTGATTGCTACTTTTATATTGATGATGGCAATTTCAAGCATTATGTTTGAATGTAAATTCGGTACAAAAATATTTTGTTCATTAATATTTTTAATAGTAATACTTGCTTCAGAATCACTTCCCATGGGAATTTTATATATGCTTAATTTTGGAAGTCCTTTGGAGCAGTTAACTTCAGGAGCAGGAAGATATATCGGCATGTTTTGCTCTAAATTGTTTTGCTTTTGGTTTTCAGTTTACATAATAGAATATTCCAAAAACAAGCAGAAAGATATTCCAATCAAAAACTGGCTGTCGATTATACTAATACCTATTTTAAGCGTGTTTATTCTCAATGGTATTTTTGTATCATATGGTTTAAATCACAGACAGACGATAAATTATTTGATTACTGTGATTGGATTACTGGCGCTCAATCTGTTCGTATTTAACTTTTTTGATACATATGCAAACCAACTGAAAATGAAAGTCATGGAGCAAAGGCTAAAATCAGAAGAAGAAAATTATATGCTCATTGAAAACAAGTACAATGAGATAAGGCAGTTAAAGCATGATATAAATAATCAGATATCTGTAGCAAAATCCATGTTTAGTGATGGAAATCCAAAAGAAGCAATAAAGCATCTGGATAAGTTAGCAGACAGCTTATCAGACGCGGGCAGAATATGCTACACAGGTATTTCAGCCGTTGATGCTATTATCAATATGAAATGGCAGGAGGCGTTGAATAAAAACATACAATTTACAACTAAAATTAATGTGTTCGAATCAGTGCCCATAGATAATATGCTGCTTTGCCGGATACTTTCTAATCTTTTTGATAATGCAATTGAGGGAGCTGAACGATGTTCGTATGTCAATAAATATATCTACATTTCATTGATACAAATTGATAATAAACTTAGAATTTGCGTTATGAATTCATCAGATGAGGTTGATACACAAAACCTTAAGTCGAGTAAATCGGGAAACGGATTACACGGTATAGGTGTAAGCAGTATAAAAAAGGCAGTGACTCAGCTTAATGGGGTTACATCTTTCGAGTGGGAGAATGGTATATTTACTGCTGATATATTAATAGAGTATTAACGAAGGTGACATTTAATGTCATAAAAAGTACTTTGGCGCAAAAGCCTTGAAAAAGATAAATAGTATACGCTATACTGAAAACTGGGAACATCCAGTAAAAGTATAGCGTATTTTTTTATCTTGGAGAGTAATTGATCGATGAAGAAACTGAATCAGGAAACAAAACGAGGACTTATTATAACGTTAATTCTCAGTGCAATCTACGGCATAACGACATTAGTAACAGGACAAGCCTGCAGTATAACATATTGTCAGCCGAAAGAGCCTGAGAATTTGCATAAATTTTTTAAAAAGGAAAGGCGGTGAAAAATATGAAGGCAATTAAAAAGCTCATGTTGAAATATGGTTCATCATTGGCGGCACTTGCACTGATGATAGGCGTCAGTTCCAGTTCTCAGGCTTGCTGGTGGTGGTACAATCAGCCAAAAGAGCCTGAAGGTATGAAGAAATTTGTAAAAGAAGACTAATAAAAAAGCGGTAATGGAGCGCTTCGGCGCTCCGATACTGCGGAACGGAGGAGAAGTTATGCAAGGAAAAAACAACTTCAAACGAATACTTTCCGGCATAATGAGTGTAGCTATGGCAGCAACTCTTTTGCCGAGTTTGCCTGCAGTTGCAGAGGATGCAGCAGAAAAGTATCCCTATACAATGTTTGCCGCTTCTGATACAGAAGGAGCTATCACCATTAATGCTAATAATTTCTGTGTGAATGGAAATATAGCGACAAACGGCACAATTGTTTCAAGCGGAAATATGAATGTCAACGGTACGAAAACTGAGAATGCTGACGAAGAAATGATCTACATTCTCAAAAAACTGAACTACTCGTATTTCAGTGGCGATAACGTTGAAACATATGCTGACGATTACAGCTTTGAGGACCTGAACATCAACATTAATAATCCCATGGATGTTAACGGCACTCTAGAACTTACGGGAAATATTAATCTCAATTCAGGAATTAAAGCTGTTGAAGATGTTACCATCAATGGAGAGGTTAAGAATACGAACAATTCTGTTATTTGCTCCGAAACAGGAGATATCAATATCGAAACAAGCAACGTTAATTTCAGCGGCTTGATTTATGCTCCTTACGGAGATATCAACATCGATACAGATAACCTTAACCTCAACAATGTTATCATTATCGGACAAACTATCACCATCGACTGTCCTAGCATTAATGCTAATTACAGCAACAGTATGGCTGAACTTGTCGGAACAGAATCTGACATTGAGGTTGAGCTTTATGCTTTCGGAGAGTATAACAGCGATGCGAACAGCATAGATATGGAGTGGTACACCAATTACAAAAACAGCAGCTATGAGATATGGAGTTCAGATGATAATGTCAACTATACATCCGTAGCTGTCGTTTCGGATGCAACTACCTATCAGTACCCGATCACCGATGACTTTGAAACAAAATACTTCAAGGTTTCCCTTATCACCAATTACGGCGAGAGAATTGAATCAGTACCTTTTGTTGTAACAAAAACAGAAGATGGCTATTCTGTTGATTTTCTTGACAGCGACGGTGACGGGCTTCCGGACATTTATGAGAATATGATCGGTACAGATTTGAATAATCCCGATACTGATGGCGATGGACTGACCGATTATCAGGAAGTATACATAACAGGAACAGATCCTACAAAGTACGATTCAGTAACCGAGGGTGTTTCGGACGCTGATGCAGATTCTGACAGTGACGGATTGACCAATGCCCAGGAAATAGAGCTTGGAACTGATCCAAGAAATGATGATACGGACAATGACGGACTTTCAGATTACGATGAAATTAATATTTACGGAACTGATCCTCTCGTTCCGGACACAGACGGTGATGGCTTAAAAGATGGCGATGAGCCGTATATTGGACTTGACCCGACAAATCCTGAAACATTTGACGTTCCCGATGCGGAATATGTAAGCAATCAGACTATTGCCGAGAACAGCGAGGCTCTTAGGGAGATCAATACTGACGATAGTCCTTACAAAATGTCTATTGAAATTGAATCGACAGGTTATGTTGAGGGTAATTTAAAAGCAAAGGAAACAAGCTACTCAAAAGCAATAAGAAATGACGCCATTCTTGGCATTGCACCGGAGTTAACTTGTGGCAACTCTTGCAATATCAGCAAGGTTGTGTTAAAATTTAATATAGCTGATGAATCCGTAGACAATGAACTTAATCTATTCCCTGATGAGCCGGATTTACAAGGATTAAAACGTCTTACAATCTTCAAATACTTTGAAGATATGAATATGCTTCTGCCCATTGAAACAAAGTATGACCTTGAAAACAATACAATTTACACGGAGGTTGACGAACTTGGCACATACTGTATAATGGACATGGAGAAATGGCTTGCCAACCTTGGAATCGGCATTAACGAAGCTGAACCTATGTTGATGTCCTTTGAGGCTGAAGCGGTAGAAGATATAGCTGCTGAATTCAATGAAGAGTCTACACGTGTAGAATTTTCTGAAGAAACACTCGCTGAAATAAATGACGAGGAAGATACTCTTACTGAAGAAACTTTTGCTCCTGCAATGTTTGCTGCTGCTCAGACCAGAGGCGCTGTTACCGTTCAGACACCCGTTGATATTGCGTTCCTTATTCAGACTTCCGGTCAGCTTGAGGATACATTTAATTCACAATGCGAAATGATTGGTAATTTGATGGATTCCCTAATTGCTCAATACGGGAATGGTAATGTACGTTTCTGTCTTATTACTTATAATTTGAATGGAGCACAAGCTCTGAAATTTACATCTGACGGAAATATATGGTTTACCAACAGTGTGGCTGTTAAAATGGCTCTTAGCGCACAGCAATATGTGTACACTTCAGGTTATACTGATAGAGGTAATGCGTTTAAACTATTACAAAATAATGTTACTTTTAAAGAAACATCGGCAAAATTTATTTTTCAGGTAATGAATGGTTCTACGAATGTTGGTTCAATGTATTTTGATCAAATAAATACATGTGCGAAATTAGGCATAAATTATTCCGAGTTAATGCCGGCAGGTTACAGTTACATTGATCCTTCTTATGGACAGCAGGTAGATAATGCGATAAAGAGTACTGGCGGACTTAATCTAACATATGGTACAAATTCAGAGAGTAGTGTTTATAATCATATTGTGGGTAATGTTGCTCCACCTCATGTTGAATTTAAAGCCGTATTGCCAACAGGTTGGGAAACTATTAACCTAGTCAATGTGTTAGATCCTAATAATGGAGCAAAATCAGATAATGATGATTTAACCGACTGGGAAGAAGTTGACACTGAAAGTGGGCTTATTACATGGGATAACGATGGCAATATTCAGTTGCCTACCTTTGAACAGTGTTTGAATAAAGTTCATGATCAGGGTTTTTCTTATGTGTTGAATGAATACAGTGATTCGATTCCAAGTTATATGCATCGATATTTTTATGGCGTTGAGATTCTTCCAATTAAGTCAAATCCCTGTGAGGAGGATTCGGATGGGGATGGATTAAATGATGGTTACGATCCTAATTCACTTTCAGCAAATAATTATAGTTCACAGATGATTGCTCTTGACAATACTGAAACTGTTACAATTATTCAAAAATGCCTTGAGTATTTGGGATATCTTGATATGCAAAATCAGGCTTACGGTACTTTTGGTGGTTTGTCAATTGCTGCTACACAACTTTTCCAATTAAATCATCGTACATTTTCAGATGGTATTTCGTTTAAAAAAGATTCAAATGATTCATATTTTATTGATCTTAATACATATTATGCTATTTTATTAGAAGCAAAAAATAACGGATTCACAGATTTAGTTGAAGACATAGTATGGTTTAATGAAAATTACACTCCAAAGACAATGCCGTTGGAAGAATTTAATGCAAGTTTAAATCCTAATAATCCAGTGTTTATATCATCTGTTAAACGGAGTGATTTTGATAAGGATAATGTATATAACGATAAGGTGGATATTTATGTATATGATTATACGCCAATATTAAATGGAATTCTCAGATATGGAGCACAGGAATTTCACTTCCATTATTATTCGTGTAATCCTTCACCCGTAGAAAGTCTTAATTATCCTTGTCAAAAATATGATAACACATCCAATAAATGTGCTCGTTTAACAGGAGATTATTCCTGGATGATTAGTCAAGTGAAAAATAATGCTCCATATGATGTAAAAACAAGCGGAAGTTGGAATAATTTCATGAAAACTGTTAATGCGAATATTCGTTTTTCGACCAGTTCATTTCCATTTTTATATTCTGACATAATTATAAATGCTGAGATATTCGGAAACATTCTCTTCGGATATGCAGGACATGCTGGTGGCTTTACGAAAAAAGAATTAGAGAGTGGTGGTAGCTTATATTCATTCGTGACAACGGGAGAATTTGATAATACAGAGGATTCAACATACGTAAGATACGGATATGATCTTTACAATAATGTGATTAAAGATTATGATTACATTCATATTTCACAGTAAGATATATCCGGGGTAATTACTATGAAAAAAAAATATATTATTGTGCTGATAGTATTAATTCCTGCTTTGTTTTTCATAATTAGTTTTATTTACAAGGAAAAAGTACATCAAGAGTATGTTAAAAACTGTTATAAGAATAACAAACAATATATGGAATCCATTGTTGATTATTTTGAAAAATATAAATATGATTCAATCCCTATGATTATATATTCACAAGATGACCATATAATCGAGAAGTGTTTAGGGAAAAATAGTGAATATATTGATTGTGGAGAAGAAACTTTTGATAAATATTTCACTTATATGCGGAATAAATACCAAAAAGACAGCCCTTATAATGTGTTTTCCTTTATTCGTGTAAACTATGATAATCAAGGAAATATGCTGATGTACTTTATAGTAAAAAACAGAAAAATTGAGAATGATAAGATACGAAATTATTACCTCGTGTATATTGATAATGAGTATAATGGACATGGTTCAGATTTAGCTATCGACAATTCCACAATCAAAAGCAAACCATTTTCAGGAAATTGGTATCTATGGTCTAAAGATGTTTTAAACGGATAATTTCAGTAATTTATTATTGCAATTAAAAAAAATAATTGCTTAATTATATTCAAAACCAAACAAGTTAAAATCGCCACTATATCTCATATCACAATAGGCACACTCTAACTGTTTAACAGGCTCTCAAAAAAACGATTTGGGAGCCTGCTTTTTAGAGTGATTGTATTTCCCTCATAATCATTGAGAACAGCTCTCTAAGGGCTTCTCCGCTTCTCTGACGGCTATAGTTAAGCAGAAGTCGGCTTGCAATGCCGTTGCGGATTTCATATACACAAAGGCAAATATTCCTTTTTAAGCGATGGATGGTTGATTTTTCGGAAACGATGTGGTATAAGTTTAATGAATTCGAAGAATATAATAGTTATACAACCCAAAATGGAAAATATACTATTTCATTAAGAAATTGCAGTGAAGCAGGTTTATCAGGTTCAATAAGATTAAATGTGTATTTGGTGCATAATGACAATGGATCAATCGAATATATTTGGAAAAAACGTCTTGATTATTACGATGATTTCACTCCATATATTAAATTTGCGGAACTCAATAATGAGGTAATTGTAAAATTTCATAAAAATATTTAACCAGCGAATTAGAAATCAAATAAATCAGAAAGAATCTATATATGAACAAATTATAAAAATAGATGAGCTTTAACGTCAAGAAATGTCATTTGACGTAAAACTATTGAAAAAAATAACTTAAACACGCTATACTAAAAGCGAGGTGATGAAAAATGATTTCAAAACTCGCAAAAGGTACGGCGTGTTTTTTTGTCGACAATAAAATAATAGAAGTGGAAGATTCTGAAGTTTATGCTTATGGAATAGAATTATTGTTATCTACAATCTTCAACTTAATTATAGCTATTATTATTGCTTTAATTTCCAATGAATTTATTCCTTGTGTTATTAATTTGACAGCGTTTGTAACTATAAGAATGTATGCCGGAGGATACCATGCTGATACGCATTGGGGATGTATGCTGACACTTGTGTGTGTACTTTCTGCTTTTATTTTAATAATAAAGACTTTTAGTACAGCTACGATAAGGTTTTTATCTCCGATTCTATGGGTTTTATCAGTATTAATTTTATATAAATTTGCACCGGTTGAACATCCAAACAAACCTATATCAGAGAAAAAGAAGATGAAGTTAAGAAAAAAATCTTTGATTTCATTTTTTATATGGACAATATTCTGCATTATTTTCTATTTTGTTAAAACAGAAGTATGCTTTTATGCAGTAACAGGAATATTTACATTAACTTGTGCAATGGTTGCAGAAAAAATAAAACTACTCATAAAATCATATTCATAACGTTGATTTTCAGTGCGGTCTACGGCATAACGGCAATAGTAACGGGACAAGCCTGCAGTATAACATATTGTCAGCCGAAAGAGCCTGAGAATTTGCATAAATTTTTTAAAAAGGAAAGGCGGTGAAAAATATGAAGGCAATTAAAAAGCTCATGTTGAAATATGGTTCATCATTGGCGGCACTTGCACTGATGATAGGCGTCAGTTCCAGTTCTCAGGCTTGCTGGTGGTGGTACAATCAGCCAAAAGAGCCTGAAGGTATGAAGAAATTTGTAAAAGAAGACTAATAAAAAAGCGGTAATGGAGCGCTTCGGCGCTCCGATACTGCGGAACGGAGGAGAAGTTATGCAAGGAAAAAACAACTTCAAACGAATACTTTCCGGCATAATGAGTGTAGCTATGGCAGCAACTCTTTTGCCGAGTTTGCCTGCAGTTGCAGAGGATGCAGCAGAAAAGTATCCCTATACAATGTTTGCCGCTTCTGATACAGAAGGAGCTATCACCATTAATGCTAATAATTTCTGTGTGAATGGAAATATAGCGACAAACGGCACAATTGTTTCAAGCGGAAATATGAATGTCAACGGTACGAAAACTGAGAATGCTGACGAAGAAATGATCTACATTCTCAAAAAACTGAACTACTCGTATTTCAGTGGCGATAACGTTGAAACATATGCTGACGATTACAGCTTTGAGGACCTGAACATCAACATTAATAATCCCATGGATGTTAACGGCACTCTAGAACTTACGGGAAATATTAATCTCAATTCAGGAATTAAAGCTGTTGAAGATGTTACCATCAATGGAGAGGTTAAGAATACGAACAATTCTGTTATTTGCTCCGAAACAGGAGATATCAATATCGAAACAAGCAACGTTAATTTCAGCGGCTTGATTTATGCTCCTTACGGAGATATCAACATCGATACAGATAACCTTAACCTCAACAATGTTATCATTATCGGACAAACTATCACCATCGACTGTCCTAGCATTAATGCTAATTACAGCAACAGTATGGCTGAACTTGTCGGAACAGAATCTGACATTGAGGTTGAGCTTTATGCTTTCGGAGAGTATAACAGCGATGCGAACAGCATAGATATGGAGTGGTACACCAATTACAAAAACAGCAGCTATGAGATATGGAGTTCAGATGATAATGTCAACTATACATCCGTAGCTGTCGTTTCGGATGCAACTACCTATCAGTACCCGATCACCGATGACTTTGAAACAAAATACTTCAAGGTTTCCCTTATCACCAATTACGGCGAGAGAATTGAATCAGTACCTTTTGTTGTAACAAAAACAGAAGATGGCTATTCTGTTGATTTTCTTGACAGCGACGGTGACGGGCTTCCGGACATTTATGAGAATATGATCGGTACAGATTTGAATAATCCCGATACTGATGGCGATGGACTGACCGATTATCAGGAAGTATACATAACAGGAACAGATCCTACAAAGTACGATTCAGTAACCGAGGGTGTTTCGGACGCTGATGCAGATTCTGACAGTGACGGATTGACCAATGCCCAGGAAATAGAGCTTGGAACTGATCCAAGAAATGATGATACGGACAATGACGGACTTTCAGATTACGATGAAATTAATATTTACGGAACTGATCCTCTCGTTCCGGACACAGACGGTGATGGCTTAAAAGATGGCGATGAGCCGTATATTGGACTTGACCCGACAAATCCTGAAACATTTGACGTTCCCGATGCGGAATATGTAAGCAATCAGACTATTGCCGAGAACAGCGAGGCTCTTAGGGAGATCAATACTGACGATAGTCCTTACAAAATGTCTATTGAAATTGAATCGACAGGTTATGTTGAGGGTAATTTAAAAGCAAAGGAAACAAGCTACTCAAAAGCAATAAGAAATGACGCCATTCTTGGCATTGCACCGGAGTTAACTTGTGGCAACTCTTGCAATATCAGCAAGGTTGTGTTAAAATTTAATATAGCTGATGAATCCGTAGACAATGAACTTAATCTATTCCCTGATGAGCCGGATTTACAAGGATTAAAACGTCTTACAATCTTCAAATACTTTGAAGATATGAATATGCTTCTGCCCATTGAAACAAAGTATGACCTTGAAAACAATACAATTTACACGGAGGTTGACGAACTTGGCACATACTGTATAATGGACATGGAGAAATGGCTTGCCAACCTTGGAATCGGCATTAACGAAGCTGAACCTATGTTGATGTCCTTTGAGGCTGAAGCGGTAGAAGATATAGCTGCTGAATTCAATGAAGAGTCTACACGTGTAGAATTTTCTGAAGAAACACTCGCTGAAATAAATGACGAGGAAGATACTCTTACTGAAGAAACTTTTGCTCCTGCAATGTTTGCTGCTGCTCAGACCAGAGGCGCTGTTACCGTTCAGACACCCGTTGATATTGCGTTCCTTATTCAGACTTCCGGTCAGCTTGAGGATACATTTAATTCACAATGCGAAATGATTGGTAATTTGATGGATTCCCTAATTGCTCAATACGGGAATGGTAATGTACGTTTCTGTCTTATTACTTATAATTTGAATGGAGCACAAGCTCTGAAATTTACATCTGACGGAAATATATGGTTTACCAACAGTGTGGCTGTTAAAATGGCTCTTAGCGCACAGCAATATGTGTACACTTCAGGTTATACTGATAGAGGTAATGCGTTTAAACTATTACAAAATAATGTTACTTTTAAAGAAACATCGGCAAAATTTATTTTTCAGGTAATGAATGGTTCTACGAATGTTGGTTCAATGTATTTTGATCAAATAAATACATGTGCGAAATTAGGCATAAATTATTCCGAGTTAATGCCGGCAGGTTACAGTTACATTGATCCTTCTTATGGACAGCAGGTAGATAATGCGATAAAGAGTACTGGCGGACTTAATCTAACATATGGTACAAATTCAGAGAGTAGTGTTTATAATCATATTGTGGGTAATGTTGCTCCACCTCATGTTGAATTTAAAGCCGTACTGCCAACAAATTGGGAAACGATAACCCTAAAAAATATTTTAGACCCTAATAACGGAGCAAACTCAGATAATGATGATTTAACAGACTGGCAAGAAGTTGATACTGAAAGTGGGCTTATTACATGGGATAACGATGGCAATATTCAGTTGCCAACTTTTAAGGATTGCTTAGAGAAAGCAAGCAATAAATTTTATGTTAGAAATGTTTTAGAGACATATTTAAAATATGCTCCAAGTACAATATGGAAAGTTTTTTTAAACGCTGAAATATTGCCGATTCATTCCAATCCTTGCGATGCAGATACAGATGGTGATGGTCTTTTAGATCACGAAGAAGTGATATATACAGGTTATACCGATCCATTAATACTATATGTATCATCACCATTTTCTAAGGATTCTGATGGAGATGATATTTATGATAAGTATGACTTAGAACCTTGGATTGTAAATGAATCATATGATAGAAATGCCGTATATGATTACATGAAGAAGTGGTCCGGAGATTATGACACAGTTGGTGAAAAGTACAATTATAGTGAGTATCCTAACTTTTCAGAATTAAGCGATAAAATGACTGATTGTACTAATTTTGCTTCTCAATGTTTATGTGCAGGTGGATTTAAAATGAATAATGATTGGTATTTTGGGAAAGCTGAAGGCTTAGCATCGCATATTCATGGATTATTTTCTCATACAGGAACATGGGATTATGGCTGGACTAAATCATGGTCTGTTGTAGTTGATAATTATAACTATTTTCGTTCTGAAGAATACGCGATGTATGAGGTATCTATAGGTAGAGATGAATCTATTGAGGAAGCTATATCCAAATATGATATACGTATGGGAGATTTGATTTACTTTTGTAAAGAAAAAGGACCAACACATACAGCAATAATATCCAGTGTGCAGAAAGATGAGATTCTTTATGCTGGTCATACCAAACCAAGATGGAACAAGAAACTATCAGAAACATTTGACGAAAATGAAGATTATACAAATGTCATCATTGTTTGCTTAAACGGTAGGGTTCCAGCATGAAGAGAAAAAACATAATTTGTGTAGCCTCTAGCATTTTTATTATAATCTTATTGGTATGTGTAATAATCAAATTAACTTGTATCGTTAATCTAGATGATGGTTCATCAACATCGATATCTGATGCTGAATATCTTGAAGTATCGGACTTAAGAAAATTATATATATTTATAGATGACGATGAAAAAAATCTTTTAGAAGAATTAGCAAAAAATATGATTTTGGATTCCTATTATAATAATGGATTTAATGATCAATATACAACCATTGTTTCTAATGATATTTTTAAAAGACTGAATCCAAATAATACAGGAAATAAGTTCGATTTTGAATTAATCAGCGTGGATGTGCAATGCCTATGTAGTGAAGATAAGGCTATTGTATTTTTTACTAAGGATTGTTCTATGCAATCGAGCAGCAATAGAATTGAATGTAAAATAGTTACAGACGGATCCATCCTTGATAGACTATACTTTGAAAAAATTAATGATGAGTGGAAAGTGGTATCTTTTTTACAATCGGCATGATTTTTGACTACCTAAAAATATCATATTAATATGCATAATCATGGGACTGCTGCAGCGTGTGCTCAACAGTCCCATTTTTCTCTCACTTGAAACTAAGAATATTACTGCGAATTTTCATTATTTAATTACAAAAAGAAAATATTAATAAATCAAGAACAAGCCTTACAGTTTACGTCGAATAAATTTATTTCGGGTAAAGAAGTTGAATATATTGTCTTAAAATGGTATGATACAATTGTTAGAGTGTAATAAAACAAAAAAGTGGTGATATATATGTTAAAAGAAATTATGGCACGAATTGCAGGAATAGTGGTAATAATTATTATTGCAATTATAGTAAATTTTGTATTAAAAAGAATTCCAAACGATTCAAACATCAAAAGATTTACGGAAATGGGGTAGAATAATAACCAATGTTGCTACAACAGTAATAACGATTTTAACATTTATATTTCCGTGGATATCTTCTCCGATATTTGATGAAGATACTGAAGAATATTATGACGAACCATCATATTCTGAGGTCGTAACAACATCAAGCACTACTAATAAGACTACCACCGCTTCAACAACGAAAACTACTACCACTACTACTAATAATACCACTACAACTGAACCCCCTACAGAAAAAAGCGGTAATACTTACATTGATGCTATATCGCTGACAATAGGTGAAACATATGAAAAAACTTTTACATATTCAGAGGATAATGATAATTGTGTTTGGTATATTATAAATATTTCCGAAGACGGTTTATTATCATTAACGTTAAATGCTTCTGCTGGAGTGTATTGCAATATTAATTTAATATGTATCAATGGAAATGATAGACTTAATTATGATTGCGGACAGGATCGCATACTAAATCTTAACACGCCTATCCAAGCGGGTGAATATTATATAAAAATATCCTATGAGCAATCAGGTACATATTCTTTAAATAGTCAATTTAGTACAAGCGGATATAGTAAAGATGAGGAAATAAATTCACCATATCAAAATGCTAAACTGATTGAATCCAATACTTTAAATGGCCATATAGGATATAAAAGTAACCAGCCTAACGAAACCGATACTGATGATTTTTATAAACTAATTTTGAATTCTTTTCAATTATATACCTTTAATCTTACTATGGATTCAGATTTAAAAGCAAAGATATTTGTCATTGCTTCTGATGGCGCAACAGAAATATATAGCGATTACGGCAAGAATAAAGAAATTAAGCTTATTTGTCCGCTACAATCAGGAACCTACTATATTCGTATAGAGTGTTTGGAAAACTATGGCGGCTATCAATTGCAGATGAATTCTGTTGAAATAAAAAATTTGGACAGTGAACCTAATAATACATATCAAAATTCAATTGAAACAAAAGCTGATGAAACAATTAATGGTTCTATAGGCTTTGTAAACGATAAAAAAGAATACGATCAATATGATTGGTATATGTTTAATATTAATGAAAGGAAGCATATCATAATAAACACAAATTCACCAGAGCCATTTCAATACGAAATAAGATTGATTGGTACAGATGGAGAGCAAACTCTATCTTATACTACCTGTCGTGGTGAAATAGAAACTATTGAGTACGATTTAGAACCTGGTAGGTACTATATAAGAATTTATTCTTCCAATTATGGGGAATATGAGTTTAGTTATAATTTAAATTATGATTTTAACGATGGCTAACTTATTGGAATAATATAACATGAGGAGTATAACAAAAGCTTTTAAAGCCGAAAGTTATACTCCTTTTTCTTAACAGACCTTTTTGTTTTAAAAGCAGAAAGGTCTTTTTTATGCCCATTTTTAATTATTGGCAATGTTTTATTGCCAAATACCCATAAGCCTTCGTTTTGATTCAGAACGAAAAATCAAAACGGAGGTAAAAATATGAGCTATAATCATGGCTTGGAGGAAAAGAAATTTAAAGAACAGTGGCAGAAAACCGCTGAGGAGTACAGAAAAGCAGGGATGACTGAGAAACAGATAGCGGAAATTTATGAGTTTGACCGTGAGGTTTTCAACTCCAATCGGCGTTACAGAGAAAAAACAGTTGGACTGTTTGATAATTCAAACAGCAGAACGCTGACGGTTTATGATGATTATTCGACAAACAATCGTTATGGCTGGATCGATGAGATTGAGGACATGGAAGTGTATTCGCAGATCATGTCCTTGCCGGAAATCTGGCGTGAAGCTTTTACAATGTACATATTTGACGGGTACACTCAAAATGAAATTTCGTCAATTTTACTAAGAAATCAGTCGAATATATCCCGCGTAATTGATAAAATTGCTGAAATTTTAAGAAGTCAATTTTCAAACGCATAAAAAGGGTGTTCTCATCGGCTACAAGGTGAAAGGGAAAAAGGAGCGATCCAAATCCCTGAGAATCTTGACAACAGAATAACAGCATCGGGAAAACGTTAATCCTGCGGCCGGTATAAAATCTCGGCAGCCGCATGAACCATACGCCACGACCTCAGTTGAGCGAGCGATCAATATGACGTTCAGACCTTTGGACAGCAACCAAAGCAGGCGATGAAACGCAGGAGGATAATGATACTTCCGCCCAGCCACAGACTCAAGCAATGGGGGCGGCTCTATGAGAACCATAGTGGAGTGAGAGGCTCATGAGATGAATAAGCTGTTCATCGTTCCCGATGTTCCGCCGTGACGGGTATCTAGGATAAATATCACGGAAATTCGTCTGAAACTTACGAATCAGACGAAGGCAAAACGAATTAATAAGGCGGTTTGCATTCTTTTGCAGACCGCCTGTTACATATAAAAATAAAAGGTCAGGAGGCTGATATATGAAAGATAACGATATTCCTGAGAAATCAGATTTTTATAAATTTGGAGTAAACATTCCTGTACCAACAGTCAGGTTATCAAACAAACACCCATGTTATGGTTGTGTGTGGTATGACAAGAATGCTGATGTTCTTTTCTGCCCGTTTCATAACTGCGTTAGGAACAAAAAAGGCTTTGAAGTTCCGCAAAAGGTGGCGAAATGAAATGCTGATCAAACGAGGAGATATTTTTTACGCAGATTTAGATCCCGTAGTCGGTTCTGAGCAAGGCGGTGTTCGTCCCGTGCTGGTGGTTCAGAACAATATCGGAAACAGGCATAGTCCCACGCTTGTGGTTCTGCCGCTGTCAACAGTTAAGAAAAACAAGCTTCCTACGCATATCTGCATAAGAAATTCAAAAATACTGCCTAAAGATTCGGTCATTCTTGCCGAGCAGATTAGGACAATAGACCGCAGCAGACTTCGGAGCTATATAGGCTCATTGGACAGCGGGATAATAAATAAAATCGATGAGGCAATGAAAATAAGTATAGGAGTGGATTTTGATGACTAAATTCGGACAAGCAGAATACGGCGATTTTATGGCAAGAATGTTTGCCGATAAGCTTGATGAAATTCTTGAAACTACCGAAAAACAGAATTTCAACCGCAGAAACACAGAAGATATTTACAAAGAATTTGTATCGTCAAAAGATGCAGCTTAAGGAGGTATTAAGATGTTAGGATTTTTTATTGGCTTGTTTGTCGGAGCTTTTATCGGCATGACCGCAATGTGTCTTTGCACAGCGGCAGGGCAAGCAGACAAACATGAAAACTGCACAGATTCGGACAAAGAAATTCATTGAGTTTGATGATACCATTCCTAAAAAATTTGTGGTATCCTTGTTGGTTGAAAGGAGTGTGAGGAAATGCCGACAGTAACGGTAATACAGCCGACAATCACAGAAGAACAAAATACGAAGATCCGTTGTGCCGCATATTGCAGAGTAAGTTCAGACAGCGAAGATCAGCTTAATTCCTTTATGGCTCAGACAAGATACTACAGTCAGTTTTTTGAGAACTCCGAAACGGAAGAACTGATCGATCTGTACGCCGACGAGGGTATAACAGGTACCCGTGAGGACAAGCGTGACGAGTTTCAGAGAATGATAAAAGATTGCCGCAAAGGGAGGATAGACAGGATATACACCAAGTCTATCAGCCGATTTGCCCGAAACACTAAAGATTGTCTGAAAAACGTTCGTGAACTGAAATCTCTTGGTATTACGGTGTTTTTCGAGAAAGAGAATATCGATACAGCTAATATGACCGATGAAATGATGATAACAATAATGGGCGGTCTGGCTCAGGAGGAATCGACTTCGATTTCGCAGAATATGCGGTGGAGCATAAAAAAGCGAATGGAAAACGGCACAATGAAAATGTGCAACTCGGTGTTTGGATATGAACTTGTCAACGGTGAATTGATCTTAAATCAGGATGAAGCCCGGATAGTCAGAAAAATATTTGATTGGTATCTGAACGGATACGGAAGTGAAAAAATCGCTCAGATGTTAAATGAAATGGGAATTGGAAAAAGAGGTAGATCATGCCACTGGACAGGACCTACCGTGAGAGTTATGCTTAAAAATGAAAAATACATCGGAGATCAGCTGTTTCAGAAACGGTTTACAACAACCGTTTTGCCTCGTAAAAATTTGCCGAACAGAGGAGAATTACCTCAGTATTATTACACCGGATGTCATGAAGCCGTCATTTCAAAAGATGTATTTGACAGAGTGCAGGAATTAATACGTCTTCGGGGTGAAAATAAGCGGAATGAAAGCCGCGGTAATATACTGTCCAAGAAAATCAAATGCGGTGAATGCGGAACTACTTTCCGTATGAAAAATTGCAGAGGAAAAATATATTGGGTTTGCAGACTTCATACCGATGAAATAGAAAAGTGCTCGGTAAAACCAATAAATCAAGATAATATCCACTCTGCTTTTATCAGATTATGCAATAAACTTTGGTACAATTACAAACAAATCCTTGTACCTTTTCAAACAGCGCTGCATGATCTGAAACTCCGAAAACTCAGCAGTAAAACTCAGGTAATGGACATTCACAAGCAAACCGCCAAGCTTCGTGAACAGACACACGTCCTTGCAAGACTGAAAACCAAAGGGTTTCTGGACGAGGTAAAATACATTGAGCAGACTACGGAGCTTACAGCAAAAATCAATAAGCTGCAGGCCGAACTGAAAAAGCTTACCCGTTCCGATGACGAGGACGAAACAATTGACCAAATAGAAATGCTGATAGACTTTTTTGAAAAACAAAGTAATCCAATAACAGAATTTGACGAGTCGACGTTTGAGGGCATAGTTGAAAAGATCGTTGTGATAAATCAGCATGAGCTGGAATTTCACTTAATCGGCGGTTTAAAATTTAATGAGAAGATAAAATAGACAATTTCTACATCATAAATTTATTGCCTTTGGATATAGCTATTTCAAAGGCTTTATGGTATTGTTGTTTTCGGAGGTGAAATTAATATGCTCAAAAACAGAGTAATCCCATTCGGCTACTGCATGAAAAACGGCGAAATAACCACCGAGCCTAAAGAGGTTTACGCAGTTGCAACAATTTTCAGCGAATATCTTAATGGCAAAAGTCTTTTGCAGATTGCAAAGCTTATGGAGTCCGAAAAAATCCGATACAACAGTGATTCCGATCATTGGAACAAAAACATGGTCAAGCGGATCATAGAAAATGAAAAGTATCTGGGAACTGACAAATATCCGCAGTTGATCGATGAGGATATCTTCAGACAAGCAAATGAAAAGCGAGTGAGAAAAGCAAATTCACTTTGCACAATTTCAGAAGACCTATCGGAAATCCGAAAGGTTACATACTGCGCCGAATGCGGAGAAAAGGTTTTCAGAAAAACCAACGGCAAGGGTCGTGAATACTGGAATTGTGAAAACCCCGACTGCTTTAAATTTGAATATCGCATGACAGATCAGATGATAATGGGAGCAGTGATCACTGTTCTGAACTCTGCTGCTGCAAACCCAAGTTTAATTGAATGCGGCGGAGAGGTCAGCACATATTCCCCGACATCAGACATAGTCAGTCAGCAGAATGAGATAAATCGGATGACCGATGTATCTCAGATCAATTTTGAAAGAATAAAATCTGAGATCTTCAAGCTTGCCGAAATGAAATACGACTGCTGTACCTACAGCGACAGTCCGCAAAAAACAGAGAAAATCAAGGCTGTTCTTAAAGACCACGAGCAATTAAATACATTAGATATTGGCTTATTCAAAGCGTGTATTTCACGAATCTGGATAAGCCATTTTTGTACCATAGAGGTTGAATTTATCAACGGAGTACACATCAAAAATATCACAGAAAGGAATGACAAAAATGTCCACAGCTCCGAATGTAACGGTAATCCCTGCGAAAGTGCAGACAACGGAAAACCGTGATAAATATCACCAATTAAGAGTTGCCGCATACTGCCGTGTCAGCACAGAACAAGAGGAACAGCAGAATTCATATCAGGTACAGATCGCCTATTACACCGATTTGATCAACCGAAAAAAGGAATGGACGCTTGCCGGAGTTTTTGCCGACGAAGGGATCAGCGGAACTCAGACAAAGAAAAGGACAGAGTTTAACCGAATGATAAGAATGTGCAAAAACAAAAAGATCGACCTTGTGATAACGAAATCAATTTCAAGATTTGCCCGAAATACGGTGGATTGCCTTGAATATGTTCGACAGCTTAAAGACTTGGGTATTGGCGTGATTTTTGAAAAGGAAAACATAAACACGCTGACAATGACAAGCGAGTTTATGATTGCTTTGTACGGTTCATTCGCACAGGCTGAAAGTGAATCCATAAGCAAAAATGTTTCATGGGGAAAGGAAAAAGCCTACCGTGAGGGCAAGGTGTCCTTTCAGTATAAATATCTGCTGGGTTACAAAAAAGGTGCAGACGGCAAGCCGGAGATAGTTCCCAATGAGGCTGAAACTGTACGGTTGATCTTCAGTCTTTATCTTGACGGATATACCTTACATAACATCGCTCAGACCTTAATGAATCAAAAAAGAATTACCGCAACTGGTAAAAGTGAGTGGTCTAAGGGTGAAATTCAGAGAATTCTGAAAAATGAGAAGTATGTGGGAGATGCACTTTTGCAAAAAACTTTCACGGTCGATTGCATTACACACAAAGTTGTGAAAAATAACGGAGAGCGCCCGATGTATCTTATTACAGATCATCATACTCCCATAATCGATCGTGATACCTTTAACCGAGTACAGCAGGAAATTGCAAGGCGAAGTTCAAAAAGAAAAATATCCGATCATACCAAAACAGAGCAAGGAAAATACAGTGGAAAATATGCATTGTCCGAATTGTTGATATGCGGAAATTGCGGAACTCCGTACAGGCGCAGAATATGGACAAAAAACGGGAAAAAGCAAGTGGTCTGGCGGTGTATCAGCCGTCTGGAACACGGTAAAAAATACTGCCCCGATTCGCCTACGATCAAGGAAGAAAACCTGCACCGTGGAATTATTCGTTCGATAAATAACTACTATTCCTGCCGTGACGATATTGTTCGGATATTAAAAGCTAATATCGGATCGGTGTTGGAGTGCCAGGGGCAGGAGGAAATACTTTCGATTGAAAAGCGACTGAAAGAGATCGACCAAGCAAGAACGGATCTGGTCGGACTGATAGTTTCCGGCGGCTGTGACGAGGACAAGCTTGACAGTGAGTTTGCAAAGCTTTATGCCGAGGAACAAGAGTTAAGCGAACGATTGGAAATGCTCAAATCGCAGAATAAAACTTCTGCCGAAACTCAGCAAAAGCTTGATAAGATCACGGACATGATAGAGCATGAAAAATTCGAGTTGGAAACCTTTGATAATGTGTTGATCAGAAAGCTCATCGAATGTGTAAAAGTCTTAAGTAAAACCGAAATACTGGTGATCTTCAAGGGCGGGTATGAAGTCAGAACGGAAATTGAATAATGTGAAAACAGCTTGCGGAGAAATCTGCAGGCTGTTTTTTTCGGAAACGAGGTGAAAATTAAATGGCGAAAAATTTTGAGGGAATAAAAAACCAACGTTACGGAGTTGAAATTGAATGCACCGGCTTAACAAGATCGTCAGCGGCAAAGGCGGTGGCAAAGGTTTTGGGCGGTTCGCCGGAGCATTACGGCGGCAGTTATGACAGATATGATGTTAAAGACAGTAAAAACAGAACATGGAAGATCATGTCCGACGCAAGTATACGATGTACAACGAAGAACGGCTCTTCGGCTTCAAAGCTGTATTCTGTGGAGCTTGTAACTCCGATTCTGGAATACGAGGATATGCCGACGCTTCAGGAGGTCGTTCGTTCTATTCGCCGAAGCGGAGGCATTTGCAACGAGTCCACAGGAATTCATATTCACATTGATTTTTCTCCGTATGACGCGCAAAAGCTTAGAAATCTTGTAAATATTTTTGCAAGCAAGGAGGATATGCTGTATCAGGCTTTACAGGTAGATTCAAACCGTGAACGGAATTATTGCAAAAAGGTAGATAAGCACTTTCTTGAAGAATTGAACAGAAGAAAGCCGACGAGTTTACAGACCATAAAACGGCTTTGGTACGGAGATGACGCCGATTATCACTCACATTACGATCCGTCACGGTACAGGTGTTTAAATTTACATCCCGTCTTTACGGATAACAATATTGAAGTGAGAGCTTTCAACAGCTGCCTGAATGCAGGCGTGCTCAGGGCGTATATTTCGCTGGTTCTGGCGGTCAGCAATCAGGCGTTAACGCAGAAATCTGCAAGCCCACGGGTAACGCAAAGTGAAAATCCTCGTTATACGTTCAGAACATGGCTTATCCGGATAGGACTGAACGGACAGGAATTCAAGAACTGCCGCAAACACTTGCTTTCTCATCTTGAGGGCAATATTGCTTGGAAAAATCCCGAGCAAGCCATAGCTCAGCGAGAAAGGCTCAGACAGGAGCGTATCGCCGCCCGTGAGCAGCGTGTTGAGCCTGTAAGCGAGATTCGGGAGTTAAACGAAAATGTACCCGATGAGATTTCTGAGCCGACAGAGAGCGAATGTGAGGGCTTTGAAGAAGATCAAGATTTAGACATAGAAATGGCTATGTAGATCGGAGGTCGAAGATGAAAAACAAACAGTTATATATTGCATACGGCAGCAACATTAATTTGCAACAGATGGCATACAGATGTCCGCATTCAAGGGTTGCGGGAACATCTGAGATTAAGGATTTTGAGTTGGAATTCAGAGGCGTTGCGACTATTGTTCCGAAAAAAGGAGCAAGCGTTCCTGTTCTGATCTGGGAGCTTGACGACAGAGATTTGCCAGCTTTAAATCGCTATGAGGGTTATCCGAGACTTTACAGGCAAGAAAAAATGTCTTTTGAGCTGGACGGCAAAGAAGTTGAGGGTATGGCGTATCTGATGAACCAAGGAGAGATCGCTCCTCCGAGTAGACAGTATTACAATACGATTTTGCAGGGGTATAGAGAAAACGGTTTAGATAAAAGTTATCTTCAGACAGCTTTGGAAAATTCACTGCAGATTGAACATATGGTAAATGATGAATTTGACGAAGAATATTGTGCGGAAGATTATGATGGATATTACGACATTGATGATTTTCAGATGAAATTTTAAGGAGGTTTGCGGTTTGAAATACAAAGGGTTTCATGTAAAAATAACTCCCGACAGTGATCTGCTTCGGGAGGATAAGGATGGAAATGATGTCCGTTGTGAGGGTTTTACTATTGAAGTTTTTGCAGATGAGTCCGAACAGCTTGAGATAGATATTTTTTCGGCTACTGTGGATTTTGAACTGCTGGAAAACAGTCTCGAAGAAGCGGAGCAGTTCGCTAAGGATTATATTGACTGCGAGGAAAAAGAGTACTGCAGAATGATAGATGAGTATAACGAAGATTGATTGGCAGCGTAAAATTGGATGTTTGAACTGAGCATCCATTTGGTATCAGCAAGACATCGCAGCGTGGTTTGCAGTTTGCCCTCCGATCCGTTTATATGGGTCGGAGGGTTTATTATTATGTTGTCTGCGTAGGACATGGGGCAATGACTGATATAATAGTACAGAAAAAAGGACTGCTGCGGTCAGGCGGCGGTCCTTTTTGGTATTATTCTTCGATTTGTTTGCCCAAGAACATGGCGGCGGCTTTGGCGAGCATGGACTGTTTATCGGTACAAAGCTCGGTATCGTCGGTAGCCATGAATGCCACTGCGCCTGTTATATCGCCGTTTGTGAGGATAGGGGCGATGGTGAGGGCGTGGGTGGTGATACCCTCGACGGCTCTAAGCGGCTCGGCTGTGGTATCGGTATAGTCAAAGGTTTTGCGGTTTTCCAAAAGCTCCTCCAGGGCAGGGGAGAGGCGGCGCTGTGAATACTCTTTTTTCGGCACGCCTGACACTGCCACGACGTGGTCCTTATCGAACACCACGGCAGGTGCACCGCCAAGCTTTGAGATGACTTCCGCTGCCTGAGCTGCGCCCTCGGACATTTCGTTTATTGCGGAATACTTTTTGAAGATGACCTCGCCGTCGGGGTTGGTGTAGATCTCGAGGGGGTCGCCGTTACAGATAACGTTGACACTAAGAACCTTGCCTTTGCTATTTTTTATAACATTGACAAGTTGTCCGGCTGACTTTTTGCTCTCAGTGCCTTTATTAAAATTTTCGGCGGCTTTTTCGCTGACATCTGTCATTGCAGATACGCTCTCAGGTTCGTCAAGTGTGCCGTATTTCAGCAGGCAGTCAATATCAGCTTTGAGCTGAATATCTATATGATCTTCATAAACTGTTATTTTGTCGATTATCAGATTTATGTCATTTTTGTCAAGGGTAGGCTTATTCAAAATATTGTCGAAAATTTCAAATACGTTTTTTGCGGTTCGGTTTACTCTTACTATGGCATTATTTTTATCCACCGCCAGTTGCAACTGGTTTTTCAGTCCCTCTATTCGCAAGGTAAGCTCGTCGATCATTTCGGTGTAGGTTTCCTCAATGATCTCTGTACGATCAGGGTGACGCATTACATCTCTTGTCTGCTGACGTGTGAGCATTTTCATTTCAGCTTTTGCGTCCTCGATCTGTCCTTTTATCAGCTCCACGACTGACTTGCTGTTTTTGCTTTCGTTCTGCTCCTTAGCAATGGAGTTTTGCAGACGTTCGATCATATCCTGCGAATTGTCACGAACTTTTTGAATGTACTCTTTTAGCAGCTTATCAAGCATATCGACCCTTGTGTGATGTGATGTACAGCCTTTTGTTCCTCGTCTGTGATATGTTCCGCAGGTATAAGCGGCGGCAATATCGTTTCGGCTCATTGAGAACATTGGTGAGCCGCAGTCGCCGCAGTAGAGAAATCCGGAATAAGCATTTTCGTATTTTCTTACGCCACGATAGTGAGATGTGGTACGTTTTTTGAGATTCTCCTGTGCCAATGCGAACACCTTGTAATCCACGATAGGCGTGTGGTTGTTTTCAAATACAATGTGGTCAGTTTCGTGTTGCTTTACTTCATCACCGTTGATTCTCTTGCGGCGGTATTTGCCTTGACGGAGGGTGCCGATATAGAAATCGTTTGACAATATTTCGCTGATAGTTACCAAACTCCAAGTTTGTTTTGCCTCACGTTTGCACTCTTCACCGTTCGCCTCTTTTCGCATTTTCTCACACATACGAGGGGTAGGGATATGCTTTTCTGTAAGGTAATTTGCAATTTTTTTATAGCCCCAGCCCTCATTGTACTTTTCAAAAATATCACGCACCACCTGTGCGGCAGGCTCGTCAACATCAAATTTCATTGTTTTGCTGTTGGTCATAACGTAACCATAAGGCACGGCACATATCCATTTGCCTTCTTCCTGACGGCGTTTTATTACTGACTTGACTTTTTTTGAGGTGTCGGTAACGGGCATTTCGTTAATGAGAAATCTAAATTGGATAGCTGTCCAATCGTCATAGGTAGGATAATCAATGTTGTCACCTATTGAGATTATCCTCATACCGGCGTCACGGAGATCTTCAAGCTCTACAAGACCTTTGCTGTTGCGGCGTGAAAATCTTGAGAAGTCTTTGACGATAAGGATATCATATTCCATTCGCAGCATTTTCTTTCGCAGTTCCTGATAGCCCTCACGCTGTTCAAAAGTATATCCCGAACGGTCACGATCTTCGTAAAATTCAAGCGTGCTGTCGGGGAATTTTCGCTTTACAAAGTCAGTTATGATAGCTTTTTGGTTCTCGATAGAGGTGTTGTCCCTGTCCATTTCCTCGTCAACAGAAATTCGGCAGTAGCCTGCTATGCTGTATTTTGTGCTCATAACTTTCACCCTTTCTTTGATATAGTGGTACAATGTTGTCGCTTTTGATGATAGATCTTACCCTTGCGGATACATACAATGTTGTTAGTTTATATGTTTTATTACAAATAATATTGTATCACATCTTTGCCCAAAAGGCAATAGGCAAAGGATATAAAAATAATGGTGGAGTGTATGTAAAGTGCACCATAGGTGCACTCGCTGTCAGAGAGTAAGATTATGGTGGAGAAGATTTTCAGTACATTCATACAGATCTTTAGAACCTGAGCGGAACACGGCAACTTTAAATTTTTCACCGCTAAGCTCCTTTATCTTGCGCTCAACCAAGTTCATAACTCTCTCATTTTGTTGTTCTGCATTGCTCAGCCAGATCTGAGCGATGCCTGATTTTTCGTTCTTTATTATCTGCAAAAGCAACACTCCTTATTACGATTTTTGCCTTTTTTGTATAGTGTTAATCAGTTTGCACATTTTGCTTTATCGCCTCGTTTCTATATGGTTTTATTGTCCGTGCTTTAAATTGACTGCCCTGTGACTCCTATTGCAAAGTTCGTATTCACGCCATTTGAGTGCGATTTCTGTAACTTGCGACCCCTAATTTTCTTTGAAAGCCGTATCTTGACCCCATAAAAAATATGCACAAAGACTTTTCTAAAAGTGCGTATTTACGGCACTTTTGCGGCGAGCTTTGCTCGTCCGCTGTGAGTGTTTCGGGGGCTGCGACCCCGAAACTTTAACTTGCAATGAAATATTTAGCTTTGGTGGTTATAGCTCTAGATGCTGAATTGTGAAAAGTACATAATTGCTCAAATCGTTGAGTTCGACTTGCACAAGCTAACCTTATTTAAAATATCGCTCACAGCGGCTCACAAATCGCTTGTGTGTGGTTTTGGTGAGTTTCTGCTAAACTTACCAGACTGATTTTTTTAGCCCACAAATCGCCCCACGTTCGCTGATTTGGGTTGACAGTAAACATTGATTTAATTTTTACCGTCACACCTTGCAAAGCAAGTAATTTCAAGGCTTTTCACACTTTTGAAGTTAGCTTGTTGACAGTAACTTCGCTAGTGTTTTTACTGTCACTACTGTCACGCTCACGGTCGTAATGAAGAATTATCAGCCTGCCGTTTCTAGTTCGCTTGTACTGAAAATCTATGCCGTATTTTCTCAGCGTGTAACCGTTGCGAACCAGATCTCTTGTTACTCTGTTGGGATAAAATGTTTCATCAGAAACACTTTTCAGTTTCTCTATAAGTTCTGACGCCGTACCTGAAAAATCAACTTTCTTTTTGATGTAAACATACAATGCCGCAAGAAAAATGTTGTCCTTACTTTTTGGAGCGGTCGGCTCATCGGTAACGACCCACTTTTTCAAATCACTATCGAACTGCAAATTAATTTCTGCGTTTTCAATGTCACGACCGACACAGAATAGTTTAGCATTGCGACTGCCACGCTTGTTTTCAATAAGCACCAAACTTCCGTCAACACAACCGCTGATTCCTGTACTTCCCGAAATCATATTGAACGGGTCGATATCTTTGCATTTTCTAGTGTGATGTACAACTATTATTGCGATTTCAAGCTTGTCCGCAAGTGCTTTCAGCACAGAGAGCTCTTTATAATCTGAACCATAGCCTGAATCTGTTGAACCACGAACCATTTGCAGCGTGTCGATAAAAACGATTTTCAAATCACGATGTTCACTCACAAAGCCTTCGATCTGTTCTTCAAGACCGCCTCCTATCGGGTCAGACATAACAGAGAAGTAAAGCATTTCAGTTGGTTCATCGGTCAGCTCATAGAGTCTGTTTTGTATTCTTGCGTAGCTGTCCTCTAAACACAGATACAGAGCAGTTCCTTGTGAAGTTTTTAGACCTAAAATTTTTTCTCCTTTCGCTATTGACAGGCACATATCCAGTGCCAGCCAAGACTTTCCGACCTTTGGTGCACCTGCTAAGATATACAGACCTTGTGCGATCAAGCCGTCTATAACGAACTCTATTGGCTTGTACACAGTTGTCATTATTTCTTCGCAGGATCGAGTGATGAGTTTTTTCACGCTACCAGACCTCCTATTCTATTTTCAAGTTGCCGTTATTATATATGTAATTTATGCAAACAAAAAAGCTCGCACATATTTCAGATTCACGATTTGGCAACAGGATATAGTTATCCTGTTGTTTTAAATCGTGCCTGATAATATGTACGAGCTTATAGCTCTAAGTGGTTGATTATGTTTTTTATGTATGTGGTAGGCAGATCGTTATATTTTAAAACTTTTCCTTGTGTATTATAACATATAACGATGTGGTTGTCAATAGCTTGTATTTTTTGTAATTATTTTTAACTTACGCTGAAGTGGTGTGTAATAATTGGTTTTATTTACGTTGGGATTTACATACGCTGATGAAGGGTGATAAGGCGGTCGAGCTTTGCAAAGAAAGATCCGATTTGGTGCTGTTCCTTTACGTCGGACGGTACTGTAAGGACTGTTTCAAAGTAATCGGCAGGAGTGATATTGAGTAGTCCATGATTTCTTGCACCCTCGGCAGCAATAGCTTGAACTCCCTTATGCCAACAGTCGGTATCATAATACGAAACAAGAAAATCAGAGTCAATATTTCCGTTCTCTTTCAAAGCGAAAACAATGTAAAGTGTCGATAATACGCCCATTTCGTACCTATCAAGTCTCTTAACTGCACCCCACGGAGCATCAGATGATGTACTCTTATTGTAGGCAAATTCACCTTTCTTCAACAGGTAGTAACCGCTTACATCTCGGCTTGCTATACGCTTATCGAAGAACTCGTTTTGATCTATCAAGCCATACTGTGCTGATATAGTAAGTGGCAGCTCTGATTCACGGTTTTCGTTCTTTCTCGTCACTCTCTCGACCATATCAGACAACTTACGCTGTTCCCAAGTATCAGTAAAACCCGAAAATCTTATCTGAGGTATGCCTTTTTCTTTAGTCATTTTGCACACCTCCCAACAGTTTCTTGAACTCACCAAGACCTTTCATATCAAATTCATTTCCGCACAGATCGTCAATCATAGAACACAGCTCTTTTTCCGTTTCTGATATCTCAGTTTCAATATCAAAATATGTGTTATCATATTTTTTAGCAAGAGCCGTGATCTTAGAAACAAGGCCGTTAACGATCGTCGAAGGGATAGAATAAAGGTTATCGACAAGGCTCTTTATCCATTTTATCTCAAGCAGTGTTTTGACCTCCTCGTCAGAAAGCCCCTCGATAGTGGTTTTGGTTTTTGCGTGAAGTTCCGCAGTTTCGGTCTTTATCTGCGATTTCAACGCCTTTTCTTCTTTAGAAAAAGCCTCGACCTTTGAAAGCTTTTCAATCAGTGCAAGAGTTTCATCTGACTTAGGTTCGCTCTTCAAAGCCTTTATCTTTTTAGAAATTTCCTTGATGATAAATGCACTATTGTCCTCAGTCAGCTGTTCTTTGCAGGTCTCTTTTTCATCTTCCGTCATATCCTCAATAATTTGTTCATACTCTGACGGGATCTCAGCAAGGCAGCGTTCCTTGGCTTTAAGAGCGTTATACTCCTCGCACAATAGTGTTGTCTGAACAAGTTCAAAAGGAATAACGTGTCCTACCCAACCTTCTTGCGTTTCCTGTTCCTTGCCGTCTTTTTTCTTTATCACAATGTTCGGGTCAACCTTTCTGGTTGCCTCAAAGCCCTCTGTTTGGATTATTTCAAGGTCAACGGCTATTTTTCCCCATTCATCATCAAGAAGCTGATATGCCTCATACTTATCGACTAACTGAATGTCTGCAAGTCGTGCAAAGATATTCTCGCTTATTGCGGTTTCCTCTTTTGATACCTCAACAGTCTCAGCATTTTCAATAAGCTCTTTACGCAGATGATCTTCAAATCCGTTAAATGCCTGCTCATATGCCTGCTCATATTTTATTACATCATTGTTATTGCAAATAGCTGATTTGATATCATCACAGGCAAGCTGAAGATATGGTGTATCGCTCGTCTTGAATAGTTCAGCTCTTAAATTCGGAAAAGCGTTCCAATATTCTGCAAGGCTGTCAACTTCATTCACTGGGATACCGCCAAACATAGAGGCGTAAATATCCCAAGTCTCCGCACTTTCAGAAGAGTCAACATATCTTGGAATATTGAGATTGTAGTCATTTTGTCTTATCTCATCACGAGAAACGACCTTTGAGAACTTCGGTACGCTTATTCTTGCAGACACCGTATCAACAATACGTTTGATATCAGACGCTCTAAGCTTATTGTTCTTGCCGTCTTTCACAAATCCTTTGGAGGCGTCTATAATAAGCACGTCGTTATTATCACGCATTTGTTTCAGTATCATAATAATTGTCGGTATTCCATTTCAAAAAAATATATTTGCCGGAAGTCCGATAATAGTGTCAATATGATTATTCTCAATCAAATTTTTTCTGATTATGCCTTCCTCTCCGCCTCTGAACAGCACCCCGTGAGGAAGAACGATAGTCATAATACCCTCAGGACGAATATGATAAAGATCGTGCAGCAAGAACGCATAATCGGCTTTACCCTTTGGGGCTAGACCAAACCTTGCATAACGAGGGTCTGCCTCTTTCCCTGACGGATCCCAAGGCTGTGAATAAGGCGGATTTGAGACGACTGCATCTACATAAAGAGGCTCGTAAGTTTCCGACGGATTGCTGTCATCAAAATAAGGCCAATCCTCCTCTAATGTATCACCACAGCGTGTTGTGATGTTTGACGGCTTGATACCTCTCATAACAAGGTTCATACGGGTAAGGTTGTAAGTATTCTCTTTAAGCTCCTGCGCATAGTATTTGATATTATCCGAATTTGTAACATACTTAGAAACGCTCTTGCCGATATTTATAAGCAAAGAACCTGAACCGCTTGTTGGGTCATATATTTTTATCTCGTCCTTGCCCTTGAGGTGGTTTGCTACGATCTCTGACATAAGCACAGAGACCTCATGAGGTGTATAGAATTCGCCTGCTTTCTTACCTGCATTTGATGCGAACTTCTCAATCAGATATTCATAAACAAAGCCAAGAACATCATAGTCCTGTTTTCCGTCCATAGGAATATCCTTGATAAGCTGTAAAAGCCCGCTGATAGCCTTAGTTCTTGCACCTGAAGTATCTCCAAGCTTTGAAAGACCCGTTTCAAGAGTATCAAATACTTTATCAAAGACCTTTTTGTGAGTGCTTGAAATCAGTCTGCTAAATGCTGATAGGGCGGTAGTAACATTATCTACGCTAAAGTCCTTGCCCATATCGAGCCACGTTGAAAAAAGATCATTATAGCCAATAAAATATCCAATATTCTTTTGAATATACTCGACCGTTTCCTCATCTTCCTCAGTAACGGTTTTGAGCAATTCATCATCATACCCCTCGTCTTTCAAGAATTTTACTTCCTTATCGGACAGGTACTTGTAAAAAATGAAACCTAAAATATAGTCTTTATATTCATTTGCCTCTATTTTTGAACGCATTTTATTAGCGGATTCCCAAATTTTATTTGCCAGCTGTTGTTTGTTCATATATAACTTCTCCTAAATATTCTTGCTTGATTATGACTTACACTTGAAACCTGTGTAAACTCCCGCAAGGAATATTATACTACAATTTGTACAAAATTTCAATACTACACAGCTAAAAATCTAAAAAATAAACAAGAATTTTGAAATATACACTATGTTAGTCTATATTTACTTTTAAACATACTTGGGAACAGCGTAAGTTGGGGGATACTGTTCAAATAACTATGGGACAATCACCCGACGGTAGCACCTATTCAGATGTACCGAGTGATTATATCCTTGTCCAAGGCAATGCAGATTTGCAGAATGGTTGGGTATCTCCAAGAGTTTGGACTTCACAAATGACAAAGAAAGCCGATGCAGGAGACTTGATAATGAGTGTAAGAGCACCCGCAGGAGCAATGGGAAAAACCGCTTATAATGCGGTAATCGGGCGTGGTGTTGCGGCGATTAAAGGCAATGAGTTCATTTATCAACTGCTCGAAAAAATGGATAGTGACGGATATTGGAAAGCATTGTCCTGTGGTTCTACCTTTGAGTCGCTAAACTCTGACAATATCAAAAATGCCGATGTGCTTATCCCCGATGTTGCCGAACAAGAAAAGATTGGAGAGTATTTTCTTGCAATCGACCGCCTTATCACCCTTCATCAGCGTAAGCCGTTTTGTTGAAATGGAGGTAATGTGATGTTAAATAACATTAAACATACAGACTTGTTCTGTGATTACTATGAAAGGTGGGTTGCAGTATATAAAGAAGGAGCAATTAGAAAGGTTACATTGGATAAATACAAAATGACAATATCCTGGCTGAAAAGGCTTGTGCCTGAACTTGTTTTGAGTGATCTAAACAGAATTGCTTATCAGCAGCTGCTTAATGATTATGCACTGTATCACGAAAGACAAACAACAATGGACTTTCATCATCAGCTTAAAGGAGCGATACTTGATGCGGTTGATGAAGGGCTTATTGAGCGTGATCCGACGAGAAAAGCAATAATAAAAGGTAAAACGCCGTCGGTCAAGAAAATCAAGTATCTTAATCAGTTTGAACTGCACACGCTGCTGACTTCGCTTGATCTTAAGTCCGGAGTGAACTGGGATTGGTTTATTCTTTTGGTCGCAAAAACAGGTATGCGTTTTTCCGAGGCACTTGCTTTGACCCCTCGTGATTTTGATTTTTCACATCAAATGCTTTCTATAAGCAAAACCTGGGACTATAAAGGCAACAGCGGTTTTCTTCCAACAAAGAATAATTCATCGGTAAGGAAAATACAAATAGATTGGCAAACGGTTATTCAATTTGCTGAATTGGTAAAGAGTCTGCCAGAAGATAAACCCATATTCGTAAACGGCAAAGTTTATAACTCAACTGTGAATGACATACTTAGCCGTCATTGCAAAAGGTTGAATCTGTCTGAAATATCTATTCACGGTTTAAGACATACTCACGCATCGCTACTGTTGTTTGCAGGCGTGTCTATTGCCAGCGTTGCTCGCAGGCTTGGTCACGCCAGTATGACGACAACACAAAAAACATATCTGCATATCATTCAGGAACTTGAAAATCAAGACGTTGATCTGGTAATGCGTTCTTTATCGGGACTAAGTTAATTATATAAACGTAAATAACGGCTTGCGTTGATGAAGTGTGATAAGGCGAGAAAAAGTTATAGAATGTAAAAACCATAGTAAAGATAGAAAATACAAAATACAACAAACCGCCGCAGGTCACATAGATTTGTGACCTGCGGCGGTTGCATATTAAAAAGTTCAGTACATATGGGCTGAACTTTTTAACGTGATATTGCGTAAAACACAATTTTATTTTCCACAGCATTTTTTATATTTCTTTCCGCTGCCGCAATGGCAGGGATCATTTCTGCCGACTTTTTTCTGAGTGGTATTCTTACCCTCAATTTGAGAAAGCTGACGGAGCATATCCATTTTGACCTTTTCGGGCAGTTCGCTCATAAGGATTTCTTTTCTGTATTCTTCGATATCTGCTTCTCCGCTTTTAAATGCAGCAGTTATATTTGGTCCAAAGGAAATGCTGTCGATAACCTCTTGTCCGCCACGATTTGTCGATAACTCGTGGGGAGTAAAACCTCTGTTTTGCGGCAGTCGTGTGTTGTTGTCCAAATCGGTGAATAGCTTGATAAAATCTTCGAGCTGGCTTTCTGTCATTTTGATTTTCACCCTATCAAGCATTTTAGATACCGCATCAAAAGGTCTGTCGTCACAGGTTATTATCAGTATAAAATCGGATATTATATCTTCAGCCCTCTGTGCGGACAGCTGTAGCCTTGTGCACAAAAAGTTCATCATTGCTCTGACATATGGTGTGTCGGCAATGTACATATCATCTTTGTATTTAAGAAGTTCCTGCTTTGGAAGTATCTTTAGCGGCTTACCTGCCTGATGTTTGACCATATTATAATAATCTTCATAATCAATATCAACCAAGCAGGAATGAACGAGCTCTCGGTCGATAGGCTCTTCCTTAGGTGCGTCAAGATACAATTCGTCTTTGGCAAGAATGTAGTAATAATGCTTTTCGTGACGTGCTATCTCAGAAAATGCAATGAACTCGTCCAAGGTTATCAAGCCTTTATTCTGCCGGCTGATTATTTTGTAAGCGTCCTTTAGCGGCAATAGCTGGTACAGATTAGCAAAGGTTTCAAAGTAATCATAAAGGAGCGACATAGTTTCCTGCGGCAGGGCAAGCTTTTTATTCATTCTTGTTATTGTACTTTCAGCGTATATTCTAGGAAATCTACTCATTGTGATCTTACCTCGATATTTTTATTCTTTACTTGATTATACATTAGATCAGAATGTTAGTCAAGTGGAGCGGTAAAAATCTATTTTTTTGACATTGTCGGCGATGAACCATATAACAATTCAGCAACACTCTATCATCCAAAAATCCTATGTAACACCCCTATTACATCATCATTTTCTAACCCATAGATTTTCAAAGAATTGCTGTCAAATGGTTCTTGCTCTAGCGTGCCGATAAAAGCGTCAATATCTGCTTTTACTGTTGCAGGTAATTCTGATATGCTTTCAAGTACAAGTTCAGCAGCTATTCTCAAAATGTCCTTTTTGTGTTTCTTGATATCGCTGGAATCAACAGATTCACCGTTGTCTTTTCTCTTCTTTAAATCAAGAAATGCCTTTGCTTTAAACAAAATAAGATACTCGGGACGGAGAACGGATAAACCATTTCGCACAACTCTTCCGTCCATCAAGGCTTTGTAATACTCATCATCAAGCAGTATTGCTGATAGGCTTGAAACAGAATCATCTATGTGAATCGGCGTTATCCCTGTCATCTCACGGAGTTCAAAATCATTCCTGCAAAAAAGTTCTATCATTTTCGGATATGTGTCATCTTCAGGTTTATCAAATCTGTAAAACTGCGGCTTTTGACCATTCGTGGCCTTGTTTCTGTATCTGCCGATCTCAATAAACTCCCAAAGCTTTTCTCCAAATTCAGGCGTGAGAGCCTCAACGATAAGAACCATATCAAGATCTCTTGTCGCCCTAAAAGATGCGTCGTTGCTTTCAAATACAATATCACAGGCAGCACCGCCTATAAACACATACTGTTCTTCATATCCAGCAAAATGATTTCTGAAAGTGTCTAGTCCTTTTACCACACATATTCCTCCAACATTTCATTTATAGATATCATTACTCTTTCGTCCTGCTTTTCTTCATCGGTTAATGATAAAGCTATGCTCAAGGGGTCTTGTATCGGCTTCTGCCCATAGTCAATGAAATAGCCAAGCTCAAGAACAATACAGCCAATTTCTTCTCCTCTGCGGATTTGTTTAAGCTTTTTTATTTCTGTGTCAGCCAGCTCTTTTTTCATCACCCCATAGGTAGGAAAGTCATTATCTGACAACAATGAATACTCACACAAAGCAGTAATGCCGGCCTTTTTCTCCAAGTGAATGTCGCTTGGAAAAGCATATCTTCTGATAACAGGGTTTCTCAAAATATGCTGTATCTGTTCCAACAACTGCTTTACATCAGGCGGTATTGTAATAGCTCTTGATTTGCCTTTTGTGTCGAGAATATTCACATTCAGGTATTCTATTTCGTCAAAACATCTGCTTGCTGACGTTTTTGATACACACAATTTTTCGGCAGCTGTTGATACTGTTACTTTATCCCACTTTTCATATATCGCAGTAAGTATCAGCTTTTGCGTCAGAAATGAAATAAGCTCGACAGGTGCGATATCACGTTCGCCCGAATTTGAAAGCAGACAGCCAATGAACGGCAAATATATCTGCTTGTCTTTCAGCACAAAAGGGATACCGTCCTCTATAAGTTTTTCCTTTATATAAGGGGTAGCGGATCTAAGAAATAAGGCACAGTTCAGCCCTGAAATATTCTGTACTTTAGCTCTGTCTTTTCGGAGTGCAATAAGCCTGATATCGCCTTTTGGTTGAATTGCAAGCCAACCCATTCCATTGGTTTCAACATTAAAGAGATCATATCGTCCCTTAAAAGCCAGCGGCAGTTTATCATACAGGTCTTTATTTTCTTTGATCGTAACTATTTGTCTTAAAGTTTTTTCTAAGTATTCTTTCATATGCTCACCTTTTTATATTTGTAACGTATTTTAAGTTACAAATATAAAATAACATATTTTTATCAATGTGTCAAGCCACTTACATATTTTTCTCACATTATTTTATGTACAGCCTATCCGCTAATCTGAGAAAGGCAAGCAGGAAATCAAAGTCAGTGTTCAACGTTGTCAGTAACGGGTCGCCCTCACGGATACGCATGGTGCGCCTTATTTCTTTAGGTATGACAACTCTGCCGAGATCGTCGATCCTGCGGACAATTCCTGTTGCTTTCATATTTATGACCTCCGTTGTTTTTTCAAAATTGCAGTAATATTATTTGCAGGTCGGTGGGATTTATGCAGGAAAATGGAGAGCATAGTTGTCAACTGAGTTATAGGTTAGTTAAATAGAAGTACAAAACAATCACGATTGTGAATACAATGATAAAAGCAATAGAAAGTATTGTAGTTTTTGCTGAATTATTATTTGATTTAAGTGAAGGGGCGTGATAATATGGGTCAAGTCTATACAGTTGATTATCTATATTTGCAATAGCATCTAACCACCGTGACCTTTGTCTATACTTATACGATGCTCTGCGGTAAATTGAATAGATATAACTATATTGTTGCCTTAATATTTGCCAGAGATATATTGTTTTCTTTTTATCAGTTATAACTCCTATTATATGTTCAATAGATTCGATCATTCCTAACGATAGTTCGATAAACATATCAAATGTATAGCTACTGTCATTTGATGTATAATTGCCGTTGTTTACGGTGTTCATTACAAAAGAACTATTCATTATACTAAGCAGATCAGCATTAATATTTTGAATCAAGACTTTGTTTTCTTCATATTTATCAGGTGAGTTGTCATAATTGTCATCAATTACAGATATCGAATTTTTTAACACTTTAATTTTCTGTTCTCTTTTAAAGCGGTCAGAATCTACAAGTGCCATTCTTGCTTTTCCATAGCTTGAGTAAAAAATCGCCTCGATATTCGTCGGCTCATATTGCTCGACCATATTGTAGTATTTTTCACATTCTTCCCAATCTTCTTTAGCTTTTGCACGGCGTGCGTTTTCGAGGGAACGCTCTACAAACGAGGTGTTATCGACTGTGACTTTACTTCCTGACACATCGACCTTGCCATTAACTTCGACAATAAGACGTTTAGCTTCTTCAGGTGAATATTTAGCACCGCAATACTGACAGATAAAGCAGCCGTCCTCTTTGACTAAATCATTGCTACCGCAAACTTCGCATACGATTTGTTTCATGCTTTAACATCTTCTTTCTGTGATTTGTATTTTCGTGATTAAAAAAATTATTATATTTCTGGTCCGCTATAATGTGGTAAACCAGCTAAATCCATGTTTTCGTTATAATAATCAATACTATATACTGACAATGAGAGTGCATTACTTCCATTTGGTGTTATGGATAACAGGTAGACATAGTTTCCGCATTTTACCGAAACCGAATCAGACTCGTCAGTTAAGTAATCTCCGGTGTACCTATATCTTTCTAAAGAAGTGTCAAGAATATCACACGAATCGCTAATATCTTCAGAAGAAAGACCAACATCAGTGTATAAAATTGCACTGGCATAAAACATTCTGAGTATATTTAAAGCGTCAACTTCCGAAATTTCATCGCTCGTTTTTTCAATAGTACAGTCTGCGTCTTCGTAATATTCCCTTATCCATTCTCCTAGATCATCATATATGATAGACATACTTTCAATGCTGTTATCATCTGAGCCGGTAATAGTGCATTTAAGTTTTGTTGGTGTGTTGTTAACAGTTATAGTGCAGATAACCTCAATGTTTCTGGTTTCAGTTTCATTAATGCTGTTTTCGTCATAATCAAAAACAGACATATTTTCTTTTGCATAATCTAATTTCTTTTTTACATTTGTTATAAATGTATCTTCATGGACATCTTGCGTAACCTCGCTTGTGGTTAGCGTGGTGGTCGCAACCTCATCTGACGTTGTTGTTGAGATCGTTGTTGTTGTGAAATCGGTTTGCTGTGAATTATTGATTGATTTATTGCTGCTTTTAGTATTGTTTCCACAAGAACTTAAAATCAATGTTGAAATAACAAGTGATAATACTAAATAACCATTCTTCATAAGAAATTCCTCCATATTCTTCTATAGTGCTTTTTTTGACACTATTTATTTTGTACTGTCATTATACCACATTATTTCCACGATTTGTTAAGCTGGCTGCTTAGGATAACGATTACATTTTGTAAACAAAGTGTAAATTTTGCGGATGTAAACGTTGATAGGGGATGCTTTTGAAATAAGGAGTGGGGAGCGAGGGGTGTTATTTCAAAAAGTCGGGAGTTTTTGAAATAAGGGGGATAAAAAATTCCACCGCAGGTCGTATTAATTCGTGACCTGCGGCGGTTTGTATAATCTAGTGGTTATACCACCCAAGAGGTGTACCAGATATATTTATGTTTATCTGCTTTGTTTCCTGATATTCATCAAGACCGCTTGTACCAAGTTCTCTGCCAATGCCACTCATTTTGTAGCCACCCCACGGGGCTTCTGAAAAGGCTGGGTTATAGCAGTTTATCCACGTTATACCTGCACGAACTTCTTTTATCACCCTTAGAGCTTTTGCGGTATCATTGCAGAAAACAGCACCTGCGAGTCCATAATCTGTATCATTTGCCAATTCTATTGCTTCTTCCTCTGTCTCAAAAGTCAGCACAGTAAGTACAGGACCAAATATTTCTTCACGAACTATTGACATATCAGAGGTGCAATCGTCAAATATGGCAGGCTTGATGAAATTTCCGTTGACAAGATCGTCATCTGTACATTTGTATCCACCGCAAAGAAGTTTTGCTCCCTCTGCCTTTCCTTTTTCAATATATCCAAGTACGTCCTGCATATGCTTTTTTGATATGAGCGGACCCATATCAGGGTTATCAAGAGGAGCACCAAGGGTAAGCTTATCAGTTCTCTCGACAAGTTTTTTTAGAAATTTATCCTTTATCGATTTTTCTATTATCAGCCTTGATCCTGCACAGCAGACTTCTCCTTGATTTAAAAATATACCCGTCATTACCCATTCAACGGTCTTGTCGATATCCGTGTCTGCAAAGACGATATTAGGTGACTTTCCACCGAGTTCAAGCCCTATTTTTTTTACGTTGCCAGCAGCAGCACGCATTATGCCTTGCCCAACGGATGTGCTGCCTGTGAATGTTATCATATCTACCTTTTTGCTTTCGGCTAAAAGATTTCCAACTGTGCTTCCTGAACCGATGACCAGATTTGCAGTGCCTTTTGGTAGATCACATTTATCAAGTATCTCAAAAAGCTTCAATGCCGAAAGTACCGTTTCAGAGCTTGGCTTGAAAATTATACTGTTGCCAGCCGCAAGTGCAGGGGCTATTTTCCATACGCTCATCAAAAATGGAAAATTCCAAGGTGTGATAAGTGCGCAGACACCCACTGGTTCTTTCACTGTGTATGAGTGCATATTGCCGAAATTGCTGTTTACATTGTAAGTTTGACCGCTTGGTGTACGGATAAGCCCTGCATAATAACGGAAACAATGCACAGCATCGTCAACATCTGCCTGCGCTTCACGCAAGGGCTTGCCGTTGTCCATTGACTCTGTCTTAGCTATTTCATCAATCTCGCTCTCTATCATATCAGCGATCTTTAGAAGCTTGTCGCTTCGTTGCTGAACATCAGGATCACGCCATTCTCTGGTTTTGTAAAAGGAACGTGAGGCACTTTCTATTGCATATTCCACATCTTCCTTGCTGTTTTGCACTATCTCGCCTAACTCTTTGTTATTTGAAGGATCAACAGATCTCAGAACAATTCCCGAAGTGCCTTCAAACCATTCTCCGTTAATGTATGTTTTATATCTGCGCATAGAAAGAACTCCTTTTTGCTTGATTTACAGTGACTTTAAATATAGATCTCTTATGTGTGACCTGTCAAATTTTACGGGATGATAGGATATACCTGCTGCTGAAACTTTCATACAGCTGTCTGTCAGCATATCGATATCACTTTCTTTTACTCCAAAATCTGATAACGTACAGGTAAGACGAAGTGAGTCGATAAATTTTGTTATCTGTTCTGCACAATCATTCTCATTATTGCCGCCTAACACTTTTGAAATAAATGCAAATTTCTGTGGGTCACCTTTTATGCTTGCTTCTGTTACTGCAGGGGTTATGGCTGCAAGACCTTTGCCGTGTACGGCATTCTTGAAACCGCTGACAGGGTGTTCCATACCGTGTGCAAGTGTAACACCAGCGGTATTTATGACCATTCCCCCCATTGTGCTTGCAAGACTTATCTTGTCCCAGTACTCTGGATTATTGTCACCCTTAAAAAGCTTTGGAAGATCATCTGCAATAAGCTTCATTGCCTTTTCGCACATAATATCCGTAAATGGTTGAGCAATGCGGCTTATATAGGCTTCCATACAGTGACAAAAGGCATCAAAACCGACACTTGCCAAAACATTTTTCGGCATAGTCATCATACATTCAGAATCAATGATAGACGCCTTTGCAACTATTGCATTGCATCTTAGTGATTTTTTATCTCCGTTTTCCGGGTTTGTTAATACAGCAAATCCGTTTCCCTCACTGCCTGTTCCGCAGGTCGTTGGGATAAGTATTATCGGCAGAGCTTTGCCGCTTTTCAGACGATTGAATATGTAGTCATTTATATCACCGTCATTTACTGCGATAAATGCTGCTGCCTTTGCACAATCCATAACGCTTCCGCCGCCGACGCCTATGACCATATCGCAGCCGTTGTCTTTTGCTATTCGTGCAGCTTGCTCAGCTGTCGTTGTAAGAGGATTTTGTGGTACTTTATCAAAAACAGTATATTCGATACCTGATTTTTTTAAGTGACTGCAAATTCGGTTAAGCAACCCAGAGCGCTTTGTGCTGCTTTTTCCTGTGACAACAAGTGCCTTTTTGCCGTGATCGCTTGCGATGATTCCAACAGAGCTGACTTTTCCTCTTCCAAAAACAATATTTACAGGCAGGTAGTAATTAAAATCCATACTCACGTTTAATACCTCTTTTCTTGTATTATTTATCAGACTTTGCTTTTACCAAAGCGGTCTCAAATATCTCAAAGCCTTTTTCAAGTTGTTCGTCTGTTACACACAGAGGGACAAGAAATCTTATAACGTTTCCGTGTGTGCCAGCATTTTCAAGCATTAGTCCCATTTGAAGGGCGTTCTGTATCACCTTAGAAACAAGTTCGCCGTTTGGTTCTTTTTCTGCTTTAGTCTTTACAAATTCCACGCCAAGCATCGAACCAAGACCTCTTACATCTCCTACCTCTTCATATTTTTCTTTAAGACCGCTGAAAAATATAGTTGCCTTTTTACCTATTTCTTCAGCCTTGCCTGCATAATCTTCTTCCAGCATTATATCCATTACCTTGAGTGCAGAAGCACAGGCAAGAGGATTTCCGCAATATGTTCCGCCAATAGTTCCCACAGGTACTGAATCCATAATTTCCTCACGGGCGGTTATTGCACTTATTGGAACGCCGCCGCCAAGAGATTTTGCTGTTGCTATAATATCTGGTGCAGCACCTGCTTCCTTCCAATATTCTGAGGCATAGTATCTGCCACTTCGACAGTTTCCACACTGTACTTCATCAGCAATAAGTAAAATACCATTATCGTCGCATATCTTTCTGACGGCTTTTACCCATTCGATAGGTGCGGGGACAAAACCACCCTCTCCTTGAACAGGTTCAACTATCATTGCTGCAATATCACTGGCAGGTGCAGCTTCATCAAAAAGAGTGTTGAGTTTGTCTAGGTAATATGCTATCGCTTCTTGTTCAGAATATCCTTTTGGTGCATGATAAAGGTAAGGGAACTCAGCTCTGTAAATATCAGACGGGAAAGGACCCATTCCCTTTGCATAAGATTTTTTTGCTGTAAGAGCCATTGTAAGATTTGTTCTTCCGTGGAATGCACCAGAGAAGCAGATGATGCCTTTTCTTCCTGTATATGCTTTGGCTATCTTTACTGCATTCTCATCTGCCTCTGCACCGCTGTTTGCAAAGAATGTTTTCAGTTTATCACCTTTGCATGGCATAAGTTTGTTGAGCCTATCAGCAAGTTCAATGTAACCACTGTGTGCCACCACATTGAAAATGCAGTGAAAATATTTTTCTGCCTGATCTTGAACAGCTTTCACGACCTCAGGTCTGCTGTAGCCGATGTTGAGAACGCCGACACCTCCGATAAAATCAAGAAAGATGTTTCCGTCAACATCTTCGAGCATTGCGCCCTCTCCACGCTTGATACATATAGGATATGTATAGCCACAGAGCGCTTTAGGCAGTGCGTTGTCCCTTTTTTTCAAAAGTACACAGGCATTTGGTCCTGGAACCTTATCTGTAATTATAGTTGGCAATGAATTTCTTAGCATTATAAAGTCACTCCTGTTCTTTTATTACGGAAAGTTTTTTCCTTTGATATAATTATAAGAAAAAAACAGTATAACAGCAATGTGTTGTCTTTATAATCTTTATTGTGGTGTATGCACACAATAAATTATGACTGATCTTTTTGACTTTCACGATAGTTTTTGATCTCAAACGCCATTTTAAGTTCAAGATAGACGTCAAGATCATCAAGTTCGCAGCAAAGTATCTTTTTGATCTTATCCATACGATAGCGCATTGTATTCCTGTGGATAAACAGGTGCTCTGCTGCTGCGGCAGCGTTGCAGTTATGATCAAGATAGGCTTCAAGCGTTTTGCAAAGGTCGCCCTCCTGCAAAACATCAGATTGTATCAGTTTGCCTATATGATTATTTACATATTCATCAAGAAACTTATCATTTTTTATCTGCGCGATAAGCGAGTAGATACCGAGATTATCGTAAAAGAATACTTTCTGGCTTTTACTTTCAGAGTGTGATATTTTAATGGAGTTCAGAGCTTCCTGAAAGCTTTTCTTTAATTCCGATATGTATTCATATGCAGATCCTATCCCTGCCTTTGCGTCAATGCCGTAGTAAGAACTAATGTGGTCTATTATCCTTGTGAGTATATTGGAGAGCAGATCGCGGCTAAATAGCTCCGAGGGGATAAGCATTATGCCTGTATCTATTTGCCAGAGCATCAGCATTTTTTGCAAACCATAGTTTTTAAATTCATATCTGATATATCTTTGCAGATTTTCATAAGAGTCCTGATGTTTGTTGTTTTTGTTTAACTTCAGCACGACTATATGATTTTTATCCGATATATTAGTGCCTAGATAGCCTGCCCGTATCTTTATATCAGCGTCATTTATATTAGAGGAATAAATTATTGCAGCAAGAAGCTGATCTATCGAGTTTGTGTTGCTTTCTTCTTCCACCAATGCCTTGCATACGATCTGTGAAAGATCAATGAGGTGCAGATCATAGGACAGTTCAAACAGCGGTAGTTCGTTGTCATTGCAGTATTCGGTCAGCATAGGTGATATCTGTCCGACATTTATAACAAGCCCAGCTATATTCTTTTGGTTCATTTCCACAATCATACTGAGCATTTTGTCATCATTGTCTGTGAGTGCTGCATTTGTGACAATAACAAGTTCTCCTCCGTGTATCAACTGTGAGACTTTAAAATCATCTGAAAGACATTGTGTACAATCGGCAAAATATATCCACCGTATGTTTCTGTACATTCCTGACCCACCCGCTATAAGCTTCATTCCTGAATATATTTTGGGAATATTCATTAGATCTTCGCAGTTCATTTGTTATCACTCCTAAAAACACCTTTAGCCCATAGGTAAAACTATGGGCTGGAGATGCGAGATTTATTCTTTATTATACATAAGATACATAAGGTCCTGTGCGATCGTTGCCGCCGCAAGTGCGGTGATCTCGCTGTGGTCATATGCGGGAAGCACCTCTACAAGATCTGCTGCTACAACATTGATACCACGCAGTTCGTAAAGTAGTCGCCTTGCCTGAGCTGAGGTAGGACCGCCGATAACAGGCGTACCTGTACCTGGTGCAGCCGAGGGATCGAGAGCGTCGATATCAAAGGTTATGTATACAGGCATATCGCCCACAATGGCTTTCAACTGTCTAGCTAGCTCTTTCATATCCATATTTACAGCGTCCATAGCATAGAAAATATTATATCCACATTTAGTCATTTCAGTTCTTATAAAAACCTGCGCCGAATGTGACGGGTCGATACACCCCTCAGCCTGTAAGTCATATGCGAAGTTTGCGTGGGATACATTTCCATCAGTGGACGGAGTGCTGTCCTGATGAGAGTCAAAATGCAGCAGAGCAAGTTTTCCAAACTTTTCGCTTGCAGCTCTGACCATACCATATGGAATAGTGTGGTCTCCGCCAAGGGTAAGAAGTTTGCTGCCAGATTCAAAAACTTTTTTGGCAGTATTATACGTTTCCTCAAGCATTACCTTCGTTGTATTTGCACCCACATAGTATCCTACATCGCCGTAATCAACGATCTTTGCTTTATCGCTGAGTTTGTAGCTCCATGGGTAGGCAAAGCAGTTTGTGAGCTGACTCATATTTCTTATAGCTCTTGGTCCAAGTCTTGCACCTGGACGATTTGTAACACCACTATCGAAAGGTACACCCATTATAGTTATGTCAGCACATTCAGTATCCTGTGTGTACGGATAAAGATTAAAACTTGGTATTCCTGCATAATGCAGATGTTTCTGAATTTCATATTCCATAATAAATAGCTCCTTTATCTTAAAATGTTATTGCGGTTGCACGGCAGGGACTTCCTTCACCGTTATGCAGTTTTAGTGGAAAGGCTGTAAAAAAGAACTTTTCAGGCAGAGATGATAAATTTACAAGACCAAGTATTATCGGTATCCCTGCCTCTGAAAACTTATAGTCAGGAAGAACGAGGTCAGCTCCTACTGATGAGATCCCGTCATTCGGATCGCCTATCATAGGGCTGTCCATTCCCACGAGTTTTATTCCCTTTGATACAAGATATTCTGCCGCAGGTACTGTAATATATGGGCTTTCAGATACATATTCTTTTTTGTTCCAAAAGCTATCCCAATTTGTTCGGATAATACATATCTCGTCTTTTTCAAGACCATCAGCACCTGCTGCCTTTAGTCTTTTCACTGTTATCTCTTTGCTTTCTGAGAACGGCAGGTAAAGTAACCGAGCGTTACCTGCGAATTTCTCAATAGGGGTCTCGCTTATTCCCTGTGCATTTTCGCTCCAATGAGCGCTGTTTTCTATGTGAGTGCCTGTGTGGGCTGTCAGTGTATATTCTCTTGCGATATAGCCATTTTTATCGACACACGCAAGATCTTTTACGCTGTATGGCGTATATGGCTCACCATAATACCACATTTTTTCTGTGTATTCGCCGCTCAGATCAATTATTTTCATAACATATGCCTCCTGTCAGAAATCCCAGCCATATCGTGTGGCATATATATCAAGCTGTTTTTCAATATCATCAGTGTATCCCTGAGGTATTTTTTCAAGGCTATCAAGATAGTCTATAAGCTCACTTGAGAAATCAATAGGCTGATCAAAGCCCCTTTTGTCAATGTTTTTCATATCATCAGCAGGCGTATGTCCCCATACGAATCCACCGTTTGACATAGTAAGACTAGGGATTTTGTTTGATGTGAGATTTAGTGTGTCACAGGGAACAGGTCCGGAAAAAATGTCCAACGTTGAGCCGCACTTTTCAAATATTTTTTCAAATATCGCTTCAAAGTCTTTTACGCCTGCATAGGTTATGGAATAAGGCGTTGTCATTCCAATGATATCGTAATTGATATTATATTTTATACGTTTGTAAATGTCCTGGTTTTGCTGCAAAAAGTATTTGCTTCCGTGCAGACCAGGTTCGTGACCCGACCAGCAGGCAAAATATAAGGTCCTATGTGTTCTGACGCCCTTGTCGGATAGAGCCTTGTATTTTTCTGCTAATGCCATAACAGTGCCTATTGCACCTGCATCATCAACAGCACCTTTGCTGCTGACTGCCGAGTCAAGATGACCTGAGATCAAGATCACTTCATCTTGCTTGTCTGTACCCTCTATTACGCCTATCGTATTGGTGCTTTCTTTTTTCTGAACCTGAGTTTTTAGTTCAACGTGCAGTATGACCTTATCATTTTGGCTGAACAGTTTATTCACATCATTTTTGTTCATTATGAATGACGGCAGCATATACTGTGCTTCTCTGTACTCAAAATTTGAATACACATATGGTATGCCTTGCTGTGACTCGTCTGTTGTGAATATTACGGCAGCGGGCTTATATTTTTCAAGTACCTTGTAGGTGGCTATATCTGGGTAATCCATAAGAACGCTTCGCTCTATAACTACGATCTTTCCTTTGATATCTGTTTTTATACACTTGTCACTGATAGGATAGATCTCGCCGATAACACCCATTTTCTTGACGTCTGAATGTATAAGTACAGCTTCCGCTGTTAAGCCACCCTCTGGTGTATCTGTGCAGAAGCACACATTAGTATGTGGCAGAGGTGTGATCTGCTTGTTTGAGATCAACTCAACAACGCTTTTTTCAGTGCTGCAAACAGGTACTTGAAAATGATGCTGGATATATTTCATGCCGAGAGATCTGAACACTTCGACAGCGTGTTCTGCTGCCTTGTTCATCTGTGCAGTGCCTGCGATACGCTCTCCGCATTCTTCAACAAAAAAACGTGTATGTTTGTATGCTATCTCAGAATAATCTTTGCTCATTGTAGGATCACTCCTTAGTTTGACATGATCTTATTCCATTGTTCATCATATGCGGAAAGTGCGTCAGTAGGGAGGTCCGAATTGAGAATGTATGATTTTTTATCATCAGGGATCTCAAACATACCTTCTATTTTCTTATAATCATCGGAAACATAATTCAGCGCTTCCTCATTATTTGATATAGCGGGGTATGTATTCAAACACTCTGCATAAATTTTAGGGTCGCATATATAATCAATAAACTTTTCAGCATTCTTACTGTTAGGCGATTGCTTTCCAATAACCCAATACTGTGTGCATTGCATAAATGTCTGGTCTTCTACCTTGAGGTAATCAAGATCAGGGTCATCAAGAAGCGCCCTTGAAGCGTCACTTGCAAATGTAAGAGCGACACTGCATTCGCCATTTTTCACAGAAGAACTTGGTGTTGCGCCGTCGAACACCTTTACGTTCGCAGTAAGCTTCTTGACCCATTCTGTTGCTTCAGCAATCTCCTTTTCGTCTGTAGAGGAGTCTGAATATCCAAGGTGCATAAGTGCTGACGGATACCACATGAACGAATAAGGCATTGTAACGATCTGACCACGAAGCTTTTCATCAAGAAGATCATCCATTTTTGTGATAGTGACAGGACAGGTCTTTGTGTTGTATATCCAAGTGTAACCGCCGGTGGTGTTATATGGAATAGAGTACTTCTTGTCATTGTCATTCAGTGAGATATCACATTTATCTGTGGAAATATATTTGCTGTTTGGAATATCTTCATAGCTTATTTCTTGAAGCATATCTGCATCGATAAGTGCGTGCAGAGTAGAAATAGCAGGCTGACCAATATCATAACCCTTGGGATCTTCTGACCACTTGGTATAGATGAGAGTGTCATTGTCAACATAGTCGATATTACACTTTATGCCTGTTTCTTTTTCAAAGCTGTCAATAACAGATTGAGGTACATAGTCAGGGTAGAGAATCATATTAAGTTCTTTTGTGTCGCCTTTGCTGCCTGAATTGTTTCCGCAGGAAGCCAGTCCGGTTGTTGCCGCCAATACCAATGCTGCTGTCAACGCCAAAAATTTTCTTCTTTTCATGTTACTTTCCTCTTTTCTTTTTTATTGCAATAGCCGCGGTAGCTATAAGCATTACCGCAAATATTATGGTGAACAATGCGTTATATTCAGGTGAGATACCTACCTTCAGATTTGAGTATATTTTTACAGGAAGTGTGGTATATCCCGTGTTGCTGAGAAAATTTGATACGATAAGATCGTCAAATGACAGCGAGAATGCCATAAGTCCGCCAGTAAAAATACCTGGAAGTATCATAGGGCAGATGATGTGTATGAATGTATATATCTGGTTTGCGCCAAGGTCAAGTGAAGCTTCTTCTATAGAAACATCATAGTCTGCAAATCTTGACTTGAGCGTAACAATAATATACGGAAGAATGAATATAGTATGCGCACATACCATAACCCCAAAGCCTTTTGATATGCCAGCTGCACCTGTAAGCCCAAGAAATGCTACCGCTATAACTATTTCTGGGATCACCATAGGTACAAAAACCATAAAATTCAGAAACGAACGGCTCTTGAATTTAAGCCTGCAAAGCGCATATGCACCAAGGGTGCCGATAAAGATAGCGGCAAGCGTACTTACTACTGCCAGTGTAAGTGAGTTTATAAGTACTTGGATCATTTCACTATCAGAAAACAGTTTGCTGTAATAATCAAGCGTGAAGCTTTCCCAATGCTGATTTGAAGGCAGGCTGTTGAATGAAAATGCGACCATAACTATTACAGGGATAAATACAAACACATATATCAGCATCACATAAGCATTTGTTATTTTATTTACAAGTTTGCTGTTTTTCATTTACATCGCCCCCAAATCATCAAGGTTTCCTATCCTACTGTAAAGATAAAGCATAAGCAGAATGAATATTACAACGCACACTGAGAGTGCTGCACCGAGAGGCCAGTTCCTTGCACTGAGAAATTGGTTGCATATAATGTTACCTATCATATATACTGTTCCACCGCCGATAACATCTGTAATAAAATATGTGCCTATAGCAGGAACAAAAAGAATGATAAATGCTGCGATTATTCCCGGAAAAGTCATAGGGAGAATTACCTTTATGAAGGTCTTTATCTTGCCTGCTCCAAGGTCATAAGACGCCTCGATAGTTGCTTCGTCAAGTTTTTCTATAGATGAATATAACGGCATTACTGCAAACGGCAGAAGATATTGTACAAGCCCAATTGTGATCGAGCCGTTTGTATAAAGTATCTGCAAAGGTGAGCTTATGATATGAAGCTTCATAAGAGCAGTATTTATCAAGCCAGATGAATTAAACATTATAACAAGGCTATATAGTCTTGCAAGGCTACTGGTGTAAACAGGTATCATGAGCAGAAACATAAGCAGCTTGCCTGATTTTTTCCACTTTCTTGCCACAATAAAGGTAAATGGATATCCAAGCAATATGCATAATACAGAGCTTTTAAGAGCCATACATATTGATCTTCCTACGGCTTTGAGATAAGTAAAATCTGCAAGAGACTCATAAGCGTCAACTGTAAATCTTCTGATAGTGCCGCCGTATGCGCCACGTCCCATAAAACTCATTGCTCCAACATATAAAAGTGGAAGTACCACCAGCAGCAGAAGTGCCAAAGTTAGTGGGAGAATATATACAAGTGCCGTGAAATTGAACCTGCTGCGTGATGTTGTCATTTACTGCACCCCCCGCAATGTGTCAAAATTTTCGGCCATAGGGCCTGTCGGATTTTTGATCATTACAGCGTCCTTTGCGTCCCATTCAAGATATACCTTGTCACCGATATTTATATCGTTGTAGGAAGCAATGTCTGCAACTTTTATCTCGTGTCCGTTAGAAAGCACGGCAATATGTTTCATCATATTGCCAGTAAATATCTGCTCCTTTATCTCGGCTGGCAGTGAATTGCCGCTTCCTGCTTTTCTTGTGATCCGTACTTTTTCTGGACGAATGCAAACATATACCATTTGTCCTGCAACATAACCATCACCGCTGCACAGGATGTTTCCACTTTCGATCGCAACTGTGCAGTTGTCGCTATTTCTGTCCTTTACTACGCCCTCGAAGATATTTGACTCACCGATAAATTCTGCAACATATTTTGTTTTTGGCTTCATATAAAGTTCCTTTGGGGAACAGACCTGTTCAAGTATGCCCTTGTGCATTACAGCAATCCTGTCACTCATCGTCAGAGCCTCTTCCTGATCGTGAGTGATGTATATAAATGTTATGCCAAGCTTTTTCTGCATTGTTTTCAATTCCAGCTGCATCTGCTTTCTGAGATTAAGGTCAAGAGCCCCCAATGGTTCGTCAAGCAACAATACCTTTGGATTATTGATGAGTGCTCTTGCAATAGATACACGCTGTTTTTGTCCGCCTGAAAGCTGAGCAGGCTTCCTTTTTTCATATCCGTCTAACCTGATAAGCGAAAGCATATGTGAAACACTTTCGTGTATCTCTGCTTTGGAAACTTTTTTTAATTTCAGACCATATGCAATGTTGTCATAAACGCTAAGATGAGGAAACAAAGCATAACTTTGAAAAGCCGTATTTACTTGCCTTTTATAAGGCGGAACACCTATCACGGAGCTGCCGTCGATACAAATATCGCCGGAGGAAACGTCCTCAAAGCCAGCTATCATACGCAGCGTGGTGGTTTTGCCACAGCCAGAAGCTCCAAGAATAGTCAAAAACTCGCCCTCATAAATATCCAGATCAATATTCTTGACGACCTTGACATCATTGTCATATGTTTTTGATATGCCTTTTAAGGACACTATTACTTTTTTCTCTTTCATAGTTACCTCTCTTACTGCTTACAAAGCATTTTCTCCACATTCTCCTGTACGGATTCTCATGGCATCTTCGATGTTAGATACAAATACCTTGCCATCGCCGTGTGTTCCTGTACCAATCTCATTGTAGATGTCGTTCATAATGAGCTTTAGCTCACTGTCTTTTACAACTGTCATAACATATATCTTAGGGAGAAGATTAGTTGCAACATCATCATTTTCAGCTTTGCTGATATGACCTTTCTGACGTCCACAACCCATTACCGAATAAACGGTGAGACCAAGGCAATTGTGATTGACAAGGATCTTCTTGATAATCTCTAGCTTTTCCGTTCTTGTGATAATTTCGATTTTTTTCATGTAATCCAACCTCCTGAATAAAAAAGACGCCATTTGCCTTTAAAAAGGAAATAACGTCTTTGTTCTTTGAAATATTCTGTTTTGTCTTTCTATGGCCTAAGTATATCACAATAAACAAGATTAATCAAGTTGTGCAAGTTACAAATAATGTTGTTGTGAGTGCACAATAATCAGTAATTGTGCAAAAAACACAGAGACAATTGTGGTGTTATGACCTTGAAATCTCTTTTATAATTTAATATAATTTTTATAAGGTAATGTTAAACCCTTAATAATGACTATTGGAGATGATTTTTATGAGAGCGGCGGTAGGCGGCTTTTTTCACGAAACAAATACATTCTGTGCTATACGCACAGACCTTGACAGCTTTAAAGCTCGTGATTACATTGATACTGATGATGTTAAGGAGTTTACGGAGTATTTCAACGACGCTCGTGAGATAACGGGCTTTTTGAGGACCTTGGCAAAGTATAATGATGATGTATTACCTCTGCCGGCTGCGTTTGCTACGCCGTCGGGACTTATTGAAAAAGATGTATATGTCGCTATAAAAGAGAGAATGCTTGAAAGGATCGCTTTTACTAAGCCTGATGTTGTGTTTCTCAATCTCCATGGTGCAGCAGTAGTTGAAGGCTTTGATGATTGTGAGGGGGACTTGCTCAGCTCAATCAAGGCACTTGTTGGAGAAGGTACGCCGATATATGCTGTACTTGACCTGCACGCAAATGTATCTCCTCTTATGGTGAAGAATGCAGACCTTCTTCTGGGTTATAATACAGAACCTCACGTTGATATAAGGAAACGTGAATCGGAATGTGTGGAGATATATCATAGACAGCTTGAAGAAGGCTTTGTAATGAAAACGGCATATGCTCAGCCACCGCTCCTTTTGCCTGCGATCAATACAGATACAAATGGTGGTGCTATGACGCCATTTATAGCCCAAGCTTTTGAATATGAGAAACAGGCAGGCGTTATCAATGTATCACCATTTGCAGGCTTTTATGGCTCTGACAAATATAATGCAGGTCCGTCTATTATTTGTACGGTGACAACAGATGTATCCGATGCACAGGCGATATGTAATGACTTATCAAATATGTTTATAGACAAAAAAGATAGTTTCTTTGTGCACCTTGATCCACTTGACAAAATAATAAGCACAATAAAGAGTGCACCTTCAAAGAAATATGCCGTTATCGATGAATGTGATGACCCGCTCGGCGGCGGTCCTGCTGATGGTACTTATATTCTTGATAAACTTATTGAGGGCGGTATAAATAAAATAGGGGTATCAACTATCTGTGATAGAGAGATCACGGAAATGGCTTTTGCAGCAGGAGAGGGTGCTGTTATAAAGGGACTTCTTGGTGGAAAAACTGATAATAAGCACGGACGATCATTACCGATAACGGCGGTGGTCACTAAACTCATTTGCAAACCAATACCAATGTGTGAAGCTAATGGTGAAGAATTTGCAGATTATGGGGAAACATATACTGATTATGGTCGCATAGCTGTTATTAGCACGGAACAAGCAGATATTGTTGTAACTGAAAATAAAGTTCCAACGGAGATGATAAATATTTTTAGACATCTTGACATTGATAGCAACAAATATTCAGTTCTCGTTCTCAAAGGCTTCGGCCATTCATACAAGGCAAATTTTAGCGACAAGGAATATGTATATTTTACAGCAGAGAGTATAGGTGTCAATAATCCTGACGTTACAAAAATCGGTGAATTTAAGAAGATAAGAAGACCTGTTTATCCGCTGGATATGAAATAGTATGTTAGCTATGTTTCAAGGTAATTAGATCACAGATAACTATAAAAGAAGTCACCGCCGCAGGTCGTATTAATTCGTGACCTGCGGCGGCCTTGCATTATTTTATGTACAGTCTATCCGCTAATCTGAGAAAGACATTTTTATATGTGCAACGTAATGCATGTCAATAGTTTAGAGAAATATTTTTAAAACGTCATAATAACATTACGATTTTTACACGAATATTAAAATTATGATATAATTTACGGCCATATAGTGTTACGATATAGTTGCAAACAAAACTAGAATCAGAAAGGACGGTAAAAATATGAGAAGATTTAATGGCTATATGCACGGCATCGATATCGGAGGCTGGCTGTCACAATGCGATTACAGTAAGGAACATCTTGATAATTTTATTACAGAGGAGGACATCAAGCGTATAAAGGGCTGGGGCTGCGACCACGTTAGAGTGCCTGTTGATTATAATATCTTTCAGGACGAAAACGGCTTTATAGAGAGCGGATTCGACTATGTTCAGAAGTGTATCGATTGGTGCGGAAATAACGGTATCAATATGATACTTGACCTCCATAAGACAATGGGCTTTTTCTTTGACAAGGCTCAGGCTGAAAGCGGATTCTTTGATAACGCTGAGCTTCAGCAGAAATTCTATGACCTTTGGGAAGAGTTTGCAAAGCGTTTCAGCAAATATTCTGACAGGGTCTCTTTTGAACTTCTCAATGAGGTAACTGATCCTAAGTTCAGCAAAAAGTGGAATGCTATCGTTGAAAATGCCATAAAGCTTATTAGAAAATATAGTGCTGATATAAATATTATTGTGGGCAGCTACTGGAACAACTCTATTGATTCAATGAAAGATCTTGATAAACCTTATGACGAGCATATAGTTTATACTTTCCATTGCTATGACCCATTTCTTTTCACTCATCAGGCTGCCTATTGGGTAGATGAGATGCCGAGAGATTTCAGGATCGATTATCCGGGAAGCGTCCCAAAATACAGAACTGAGATAAAGCGTCTTGGTCTTGAATATATGCAGACATACGAGGAGGTCAAGACAGAGAAATTTACGCCTGATTATTTTATGGGAAGATTTGCTGAGGCTGTAAGGGTCGCAGAGGAAAGAAATGTTCCTATGTATTGTGGCGAATACGGTGTTATAAATCTTGCATCTGCTGAAAATACTCTTAACTGGTACAAGGATATAAGCAGTGCCTTTGAGAAATGTTCTATCGGAAGAGCGGCTTGGTCATACAAGGGTGTTGACTATGGCTTTATTGACGGACATCTTGACAGCGTTCTTGATGAACTGGTAAAGTATCTTTAATAGATCATTTCTTAATATAACTCCATTTTTGGACAAGCTCGGTCACGTTTGCCGAGCTTGTTTTTTTATGCTTAGTTTCATAAATTGATGTTTGCTCATAAAATTCTATTTACGATAATTATTTGATATAAATAATTGAATATTGATATAATAGTTTTGAAACAAAGCGTATAATATAAACATATTAATTCATAGTCACTTTCTTATAATAACTTCCGAATAAACAGACCTGCTTGAATATCAAGTGGGTCTGTTTTCATATATTTATAATCTTTCATAAATTTGATATTAAACACTTTTATGATATTTATGTTACGTTTTTGATATAAACAAAACGTTTACATGGTTATAATATATACAGAAACAACAAAATAAATTGCTTTTAGCGAAAAATTTTATTGAAAAATAGGAGGAAAAGGTTATGAAGATCAAAAAATTTGTAGCAGGTCTTTCTGCAGCGGTTCTTGCAGCAACAATGATGTCAGTTTCTGTTTCAGCAGCAAAGCTAGGCGATGTTGTTCATCCGTCAGAGGAGGACTCAAAAATGAATGACTCATATTACTCTATCGGAGCAATGGGCTTTTATATGGGTCAGGACTGGACCTGGAATCAGGGGGACTGGGTAGGCATTGATGATTTTGGCAAGATAACTGTTGAATATAAGATAAGCAAAGTTGTCACCGACAAGACAATGTCAGGCAAGGGAACTCTTGGAGATATGGGCGTTATGGTGGCTAATCTTCCTGATGGTGTTTATCCTGTGGACGTTAAGATATCTGACGCAAAGTTCGTTGCCGAGGACGGCACAACAACGGTTTTTGATTCGATTAATTCTATCACTTCATTGGACGAGGACCCAGAGGGTGGAATAAGAATACATATCAGACCAACTGAAGAGGTCGATGATGAAACAGGCGAGGTAACAAAGAAATCTCGTCCTGAGGTCGCAGGCTGGGAGAAGGAAGGCGCTTTCAACGGCGGCACACTTTCAATGACGCTTGATTTCGGTGTTGCATCTGCCGAGGGCGGAGATTCAAAAACAGATACTTCAAAGGCAGATTCAAAGTCTGATGCTTCAAGCTCAAAGGCTGATACGTCAAAGAAAGACGTTTCTTCATCTAAGGCAGATGCAGGCAAGACTTCTGCAGCAGCGGCTACATCTTCAAAAGCATCTGACAATACATCTAAGGCAGCAGAAACAGGTGCGGCTGTTGGCGGAGCACTTGCAGTTATCGCTCTTGCAGGCACAGCAGTGATCGTTGCAAAGAGAAGAAAGTAATATTCGGAGGTATGGCTATGAATAATGCAAAAAGAGTTTTAACATTTGCCCTTGCGGTTTGCTCACTTTCAGCATTTGCATCTTGCGGAAGTTCAAGTGATTCATCAAGCAAGGTCGTTGACAAAAAGCTTAAGGAAGATCAGCAGCAGATAGTTCAAAGACTTGCTGATGATATGAAAGATGTGAGAGATCTCAAAAGCAATGAAATAAAGTGGTTTTCACATTGGGATATCAACCCTACTGAGGCAGAGGACAAGGAGATAGGCGCTGACCTTGCTTTGTTCAAGACAAAGTATAATGGTAAGATAAACTGGGTGCAGACCACTTGGGAAACTAAGTTTGACGATCTTGCGGCACTTGTAATGTCAAATGATTCACCTGATTTCATCGGTGCTGATGATATGGACGTTTTCCCTAAGGGTGCTATAAAGTCAATGATAGAGCCTATCGACGATTATATCGATCTTTCAAAGCCTCTTTGGACAGACATAAAGGGTGCGACAGATCAGTTTATGCTTGGCGATAAGCATTATGTGAGCGTTATCAGAACAGACCCTGCATATGTTTTTGTATACAACAAGCAGACAATGGAAGATAACGGCTATGATGATCCTGCTGAGCTTTTCAAAGAAGGCAAGTGGAACTGGGATACATTCACAGAAATGTGTCTTGATTTTACTGACGCTGAAAGCGATAAATACGCTCTTGACGGCTGGTATTATGAAAAGGCTTTGCAGCAGTCTTCCGGTGTGCCGCTCATCGGTATCACAGACGGCAAGCTTGTAAATAATATTTCTGACCCTATGATAGCAAAGGCTCAGAATATGATGTATGAGCTGCAGAAGAACAATGTTGTTTATCCAAAGCACGAGAATAACTGGAAACTCAGAGGCGACGCAGAGGGCAGCGGAATGGCAACAGGTCTGACGCTTTTCTATCCTATCGGACTTTGGGCACTTGAGAATGCTCCGTCAACAACTGTAAACTATGGCGATGTATCAAAGGGAGAGGTAATGTTCGTTCCTGTTCCTTGCTCAGCTGATAGCGATAAACAGTATATCCCTTCAAGAGTACACGGCTTTAGCATTGTAAAGAACGCTCAAAATCCTGAGGGCGTGGCAGCTTTCCTTGAATGCTGCCGTTACGCAGAGCTTGACGAGGCTGCACATCAGATAACCCTCGATCAGTACAAGGACGATTACGGCTGGACAGATGAGATGCTTGAAATGAGAGAAACTATCTATGATCTGTCTGCACAGAATCCTGTATTTGACTTTGAACAGGGCGTATCTGCCGACCTTAACTCTATTTGCGATACTGCAATAAGAGGAACAATGAATCCGCAGGAGTCAAAGAGCTGGTCACAGGTCGTTCAGGAAAATGAAAAGGCTATAGATTATCTTATTGACGAGGCTATGACTTCAATGAAAGAGGCTAAATAATATCTAATTATCAGAAAAAGGGCGGCAGGGTGATTTGCCGTCCTTTTTCTATAAATATGAGTCTTTACTTGTGTCTGTAAATATGATATAATAAGCTAAAAAGCAGGGGGTGAAAGCTATGGAAATAAACAGAGAATTGTCTAAGCGGCAGTTTATGCAAAAGGAAAATGACTATCATCATTCACCATATGAAACGGAACTGGAATTCTATTCTGCGGTGCGGGAGGGCGACCTTGAAACGGTCAAACGTTTGTATACGCCGCTGGATACAAACGGAAAGGGCAGGCTCAGCAAAGACGACCTTAGAAACGTCAAGTATCATCTTGTCATAACCATAGCTATGCTGTGCAGGTTTTGCATCGAGGGTGGACTTGACCCGGAAACTGCGTATACCATAAGCGATATATACATTAATAAATGTGATGAGTGCCGCAACGAAGAAAGCGTTATGGCTGTACACAAAGAAGTCATCGTTTATTATACAAAGCAAATGAAAAAGGCTGCGTCACAGAACGTTTACTCAAAGCATATCCTTATGTGCTTTGACTGCATTTTCGATAATATTTACAAGGGCGTGACCGTCAATCAGATAGCTGATGAACTGAACATAACGCCTCAGTATCTTTCAAAGCTTTTCAGAGAGGAAGTTGGCGTAAAGATCTCTGATTTTATTATGTCAAAAAGGATACAAGCGGCTGAAAATATGCTGAGATATTCTGAATATAGTCCGCTTGATATAGCCAATTATCTTGCTTTCAGCTCGCACAGCCATTTTATTGCCTGCTTTAAGAAACAGACAGGACTTACGCCGAAACAGTATAGAGATCAGTTTTTCCGTGCAAACTGGAACAAGCATAGCACAAGCAGATCGAAAATTTAAGTTGATATTAATATTATAATATTTGCATTACTTTTATGATATAAATATCACATTTGTTGAATTATAATACTTATAGAAGATAAAATTCTGATATTTATTCGGAGGTAATGAAAAATGAAAAAAGTTTTGGCTATGTCGATTCTCACAATGATAGTTATGTCTATGGGTGGCTGCGGTGCTTCATCTGACAGCAGTTCTTCGCAAGATGTCAGCAGCAAGGCGGAAACGGAAAGCAATTCTCCCTACACGGTTGAGGCGGATTTCAGCAAGGGTGCGTCAAATGATTTTTCCATTTCAGCAGGCTGGTCAAATGGTGATCCGTTCAACTGTTCGTGGAGCGAAGATAACGTAACTTTCAATGACGGAAAAATGCAGCTTACCATTGACAGTATGGGCGATTCCGAAGCGTACAGAGGCGGCGAGTATCGTTCAAAGGAGAACTATGGCTATGGACTTTATGAGGTTTCAATGAAAGCCATAAAGAATGACGGCGTTGTATCATCGTTCTTTACATACACAGGTCCGTCGGAGGATAATCCTTGGGACGAAATAGATGTTGAAGTTCTTGGCAAGGACACAACAAAGGTGCAGTTCAATTACTACACCAATGGTGTTGGCAAGCACGAATATATGTATGATCTTGGTTTTGATGCTTCTGAGGATTTTCACACTTACGCATTTGAGTGGAAAGAGGACGGCATAACTTGGTATGTTGACGGAAAGGAAGCATACAAGGCAACGGAAAATCTGCCTGTTACGCCTGGTAAAATAATGATGAATGCGTGGAACGGCATTGGCGTTGACAGCTGGCTGAAAGCCTTTGACGGCACAGTTCCGCTTACAGCGGAATATGAGTGGGCAAGGTTTACGGCAGAAAAGTAAAGTGATCCGCATATTATGCTTGCGTTTATGTCTTGATTTTTTTACTTAATGATATTGATATTTGAACCGACCCCATTTGCTAGGTCAAAAAGTCTAGCGAATGGGGTCGGTTTATTTTACAAAGACAAACTCATATATTCACTCTTCTCAGAGCCTGACAATTTATGATATCATGAGTATATTTCATTTCTGTATAGGGGCGTTTTTTTGCTATAATTTTCATTTATATTCTCACATCTCAGCTTCTCGGTTATATGCCTCAGCCCCCTCGACATACAGCGTTCTCATTTCTTCAAACGAGTCGCTTGGGGATAGGATAACGCCGTCTTTGCCGAACTTATTGAAATAGTATTTGACTTGGATAGGCGGGGAGATGAACTCGTTGACAGCGTTGGGCTTGGGCTTTTCATTGCCTTTCAGTATGGGGCGCTGATAGAGTATTTTGCCGAACATTTCAACGCCTTTTTCGGTGAGGTACACTTTGGAGATATCGCTCTCATCACTGCCAAAACGTGGGTCGCTGAGTAGGTGCTTCAGGGACTTGACGTGACCCTCTTTCAGCCGTTCGTATTCTGTGACGGAGGAGTATTCCTTTTGGCTGAGCTTTTCTGCAATGCTTAGTCCGCTCAATCTGCTTATGCGATAGCTGTCGGCTTTGAACTCTTTGCCTGCGCTTTTTTCATCGGACAGGCAGACAAGATAATTATACATCTTATATTCGTCGCTGACGATACGGTAGGGGATAAGCCTTATGCGGCGCTTTTCACGGCTGTACATATTAGAATATGCGTAAATGAAGCTGTAATATCTGCTGCCGTTTTGTTTGATGACTTCATTTATTTTTATGATATTGTCGGCGAAAATGAGCCTTTCACGTTCGCAATCTGACAGCAGGGCATAGTCCTCATACACGGCTTTCAGAAATCTTCTTAGGGTCGAGCTGTACACCTTGTTTTCATAATAAAGGTCATCACTGCTCAGTGTATCGTAAAGGTCACGGCATATGCTGAGCCTTACTCGCACTGCGTTTTCGGTCTTGGTCTTTTCGTATTTTGCAGAGAGTTTTGAGATAAGATAGCTTTTTATTATCTCCTTGCTTTTATCATCAAGGCCGTCCTCGATCTCCTCGATCTGCCATTTTACGAATGCGTTCAGAAGCGGGATACCAATATATTTATAGTTATCGTCACTTTTGTATTTTAATGATGCGATATATGATGAATCAAATATACTTGTGAGAAATGAGGACATTGATACGCTGCCGTTAGGGGAAAGGCTTGTTTCAAATATGGACTTGTCCTTGATAATGACGGAATATGTAGAGGGTGAGAGGGGTATGGATTGCACCTCTGCGATATATGTTGCATTTTTGTCACGCTTGGGCAGAAATGTGCTTGGGGTCATGCTCATTTTTATCACCTCTTGTATCCATTATATCACAAATGTACTTTTTGTCAATATCATAGAAAATTATTTTGCTGAAATTGTGATATAAATGCCGTAAAAACGTGATAAATGTGCAAAAACATAGACAAAAAAGTTTTTGAAAATTACACTTTTGTTAACGATGATAAGGTGGTATAATGTATACAGAACAAAGGACAGGAGGTGATAAAAATGGGAAAGACGATCCTTACGGCTATCCTTGTAGCTGTACTTGACTGCGCTATCTCAGCTGTCAAGGAGATTGGGGAATGAGATGAAATAACAACAGACGGGAGGTGATGAAAATGCTTTATGTAAAACAGCCATTTTCTATTGACATTTATGTCTGAAAATGGTATAATATATACATTAAAGCGTCGATAAGATAAGTTTGGTGTTTTATCACAGAATATCATTGATTATTTTGTCAACTTTGACCTACTACACTGGTGCAAATTTGCACTAGTCTAAAACTACCATGCACGCATCACGGTCAAAGATAACCTACTACACTGGTGCAAATTTGCACTAGTCTAAAACTTTCTGAATTATTTTCGCAAGAAGTTTCAATCTACTACACTAGTGCGAATTTGCACTAGTCTAAAACTAAAAGAACCTTGACAAACAAGGCAAAAAGCTACTACACTGGTGCGAATTTGCACTAGTCTAAAACGCATCGCACCTCAGAAAAAGAAGGGAATGCTACTATACTAGTGCGATTTTGCACTGGTCTAAAACTGATAATACCTCCAATAAATTTTAAAATTTGCTACTATACTGGTGTGAATTTGCGCCAATTGGCAAAGTTTAACATCGAAATCAACAAATAAAAAAATCCCTTAACGCTCAATGCGCTAAGGGATAACTAATATAAGGAGTGATATTTATGGCAAAAAAGAATAAAATGAAGCCTAGAGAGCTGCGTGAGGCTCAGAAAAAAGCCAGACAGCTCAAAGCGGCTGAGATAAAAAATAACGCTGTTCCTGCGATCGCTGCCATGCCTGCTGCAGAGGCTGCTGCACCTGCGGTAGAGAAGAAAAAATCCTCCGTAAAGGCGGCAGGAATGAAGTCTATTCTTGTCAGCGAAAATAAAATGTACATAACCTCTTTCGGCAAGGGCAATTCTGCTGTGCTTGAATATGAGGTGGATAAGGTGGATAATAATAACTACAACAAAACTCAGCTTTCTTCAAAGGACAACAGCAATATCGAGCTTGGTGATGTAAACGAGGTAAACATCACTTTTTCAAGCAAGCGTGGCAATGAGAGCGGAGTGGAGATAAATACTTCAAATCCTACTCACAGAAGCGGTGAAAGCTCGCCTGTAAGATGGGATATGCTGGGGCTTAAATCGGAGCTTGAAAAGCGTTTTTTCGGCAAGACTTTTGATGACAATATACATATCCAGCTTATTTACAACATTCTGGATATCGAAAAGATACTTGCGGTGTATGTAACGAATATCGTTTATGCGCTGAACAATATGCTTGGCGTAAAGGGTTCAGAAAGTCATGACGATTTTATTGGGTATCTTTCCACAAATAATATTTATGATGTTTTTATTGACCCTGATAACAGCAGTTTATCTGATGATAAGAAAGCGAATGTCAGAAAAAGCCTTAGCAAGTTCAATGTCCTGCTGAAAACTAAGCGCCTTGGCTATTTCGGTCTTGAAGAGCCAAAGACGAAAGATAATAGAGTTTCGGAAGCATACAAAAAGCGTGTTTATCATATGCTTGCAATTGTGGGTCAGATAAGACAGTGTGTTTTTCATGATAAATCGGGTGCAAAAAGATTTGACCTTTACAGTTTTATTAACAATATTGATCCCGAATACAGAGACACTCTTGACTATCTTGTAGATGAGAGATTTGATTCTATAAATAAGGGCTTTATCCAGGGCAACAAGGTCAATATCAGCTTGCTTATTGATATGATGAAAGGCTATGAGGCTGATGATATCATACGCCTTTATTATGATTTCATTGTGCTTAAATCTCAGAAAAATCTCGGCTTTTCTATCAAAAAGCTTCGTGAGAAAATGCTGGACGAATACGGCTTCAGATTTAAGGACAAGCAATATGACTCTGTGCGCTCAAAGATGTACAAGCTTATGGATTTTCTGCTATTCTGCAACTACTACAGAAATGACGTTGCCGCAGGCGAAGCTCTTGTGCGCAAACTGCGTTTTTCAATGACCGATGGTGAAAAAGAGGGGATATATGCTGATGAAGCGGAAAAGCTTTGGGGCAAATTCAGGAATGATTTTGAAAATATCGCCGACCACATGAACGGTGACGTTATCAAGGAGCTTGGCAAGGCTGACATGGATTTTGATGAGAAAATTCTTGACAGTGAAAAGAAGAATGCGTCTGACCTTTTGTATTTCTCCAAAATGATATATATGCTCACATATTTTCTTGACGGCAAGGAGATAAACGATCTTCTTACAACGCTTATCAGCAAGTTTGATAACATCAAGGAGTTTTTGAAGATAATGAAAAGCTCTGCTGTTGATGTTGAGTGTGAGCTTACGGCTGGCTACAAGCTGTTCAATGACAGCCAGAGGATAACCAACGAGCTTTTTATCGTAAAGAACATTGCTTCCATGAGAAAGCCTGCGGCTTCGGCGAAGCTTACGATGTTCCGTGACGCACTGACTATACTCGGTATAGACGACAATATCACGGACGATAGGATAAGCGAGATTTTAAAGCTTAAAGAAAAAGGCAAGGGCATACATGGCCTGAGAAATTTCATAACAAACAATGTTATCGAGTCCTCTCGGTTTGTATACCTTATCAAGTATGCGAACGCTCAGAAGATAAGAGAAGTGGCTAAGAATGAGAAAGTTGTCATGTTTGTTCTTGGGGGTATCCCCGACACGCAGATAGAGCGTTATTACAAGAGCTGTGTGGAATTTCCTGACATGAACAGTTCTTTGGAAGTAAAGCGCAGTGAGCTTGCGAGAATGATAAAGAACATCAGCTTTGATGATTTCAAAAATGTGAAACAGCAGGCAAAGGGCAGAGAAAACGTGGCTAAGGAGAGGGCAAAGGCTGTTATCGGGCTTTATCTTACGGTCATGTATCTGCTGGTGAAAAATCTTGTGAATGTCAATGCAAGGTATGTTATTGCGATACACTGCCTTGAACGTGATTTTGGGCTGTATAAGGAGATAATTCCTGAGTTGGCTTCAAAGAACTTGAAAAATGACTACAGGATACTTTCACAGACGCTTTGTGAACTTTGTGATAAGTCGCCGAATTTGTTCTTGAAAAAGAACGAGCGGCTGCGCAAGTGCGTTGAAGTTGATATCAATAATGCAGACAGCAGCATGACAAGAAAATACCGCAACTGTATTGCTCATCTTACTGTAGTTCGTGAACTGAAAGAATACATAGGAGATATTCGTACAGTGGATTCTTACTTCTCCATTTATCATTATGTTATGCAGCGCTGTATCACGAAAAGGGAAGATGACAAAAAGCAAGAAGAGAAAATAAAGTATGAGGACGATCTTTTAAAAAATCACGGCTATACGAAAGACTTTGTAAAGGCTCTCAACTCGCCGTTTGGATACAACATTCCGAGGTTTAAAAATCTTTCAATTGAGCAGTTGTTTGACAGAAATGAATATCTTACTGAAAAGTAGCGTAGTGTAGATACCGCCGCTCTCTTGGGGGACAAGAGGCGGCGGTGATATTCATTCCTGTAAAAGACGTGGTGGATATTCTGTTTGATTTGTTTTTTGGAAAGAAGAAATAGGACAAGTGAAAATCAGAGCGCTGTATGCAATGTGGTGCGGATATCTACAAACGCTTAGCAGCATAAAGCTGTTGGATAAAGATGGCAAGATATCTAAAGATGTAACAACTCATATCACAAAAGAAGAAGCCAAAAAGCTGATGAAGCTCCTTAAAAAGCTGAATATTTTTCGATTTTCTACCTCACCAGCGTCATTAGGGGAATAGTCCCAATCGTCTGTAGAAGAGATAACAACAGTATCGTTCTTAAAGTCAACTATAGCGCCAACACCATATGTAGTGATAAGCTGAGTTTTTCTTATATCTCCAACGGAGATCTTTTTGTCTGAATATGTTGATATGCCATTCTTCTGCATAATCTCTTATTCTAGGCTCGATACTTTCGACACGTTCAAGCATGGTTCGTTTTATCTGCTCTATATCTTTATCATCAGCAGTTTTTTGACGATGGCAGCAAAAATCCTGCTCTCACACAGAAGATCGTGGACAGCGTATCGAGGCTTTCTGAGAAGGATCAGAAGCTTGTGCTGGAGATTTCGGAGAGGTTGGGGAAAGATTGAATCGATAAAGTGCCTTAATGCTAGTCATAAGGCACTTTTGCTATGTGGAGCATACAAAAAAAGAGTTACGCTTTTCGGTTCCACAAAGCATAACCCTACTTGTTTAGGTAATACAAAAACTCCCCCTGCGGTGTTAAGTTCTGATAAAAAAAAAGCCATGACGGACAATGCCCGTCATGGCGAGTGACTGGTCGAGGTGACGGGACTTGAACCCACGGCCTCTGCGTCCCGAACGCAGCGCTCTACCAAACTGAGCCACACCTCGAAATACCACTGTAATATTATATCACACCCATCAAACCTTGTCAAGGCGTTTTTTCTGTTTTGTATCCTCTTTGCTCTTTTTTACTGCGTTGACCTTTGGCGTATGACGAATTTATTGAAATCATTCTCATTGTAACTTATTTTCATTGACATATGCCTTGCGTTGTGATATTATATATATAAAGGTGTTATCGTTTGAAAGTTTTTGTATGAGGTGATGAAATTGATGAATATGAAGAAAAGAATGTTGAGCATTGTCCTGTCTGGCGCAATGGCTGTTTCTACTGCTGTGTCTGCTGGATCGTTCAGTGCCTTTGCCGTGGCGCAATGTGTTGCGTATTCAGGCTCTAATGTGAATGATCAGGACTATGTGCAATGGTCTGACACAGTGAAATCTTACCTGACAGTGTGTGACAACGGCAATTATATGCGTGTCCAGTCAGGCGCTATCGAGGGCAAGCTCCTTGTGGAATATTACAGCTCTGATTTTGAACCGCTCAGCACTAAGCTTATCGACAATGAACTGCCGATTTTTGGCGCTTTCTATGACTCCAGCAATAATTATTATGTCCTTAGCGGTCAGGAAAATCCGAAACAAAACGACTCCCTCGAGGTTTTCCGTATAACGAAGTATGATAAGAATTGGAACAAAATAAAGTCCTGCGGTCTGTATGGAGCTAACACTACAGTTCCATTCGATGCAGGCTCGGCAAGAATGACCCATAGCGGTGACCACCTGCTTGTGAGAACCTGCCACGAAATGTATAAATCAAGCGACGGCAATAATCATCAGGCTAATGTTACCATTGAAGTGGATATGCCTTCAATGACTATCACTGATTCATATACCGGCGTCATGAACGTTGATTATGGCTATGTGAGCCACTCCTTCAATCAGTTTATAAAAACCGACGGCAACCATATAGTCGCCCTCGACCATGGTGACGCTCATCCACGTTCTGCCGTTCTGGTGAAGTATAATTCTGATTTTACTACAGGCAAATTCTTCCCAAGCTATTTTGATAAGGTCAGCAATATCGACGTTGTAACATACCCTGAATATACCGCCGGTCACTATAACTATACAGGTGCGGCTATAGGCGGCTTTGATGTGTCATCATCAAGCTATATCGTGGCACAGAGTACAGTAGACCTTGATTATATCAATACGTCAGAAACACGAAACGTCTACGTTTCCGCTGTTTCAAAGGACCTTTCCACAAACAAGCTCAATAAGATAACTTCTTATGCAGAGGGTACAGACTCAGCTTCTGCTCCACAGCTTGTGAAGATAAATAATAACAGCTTTTTGCTATTGTGGGTCAGAGATACAAAGGTAAGCTGTGTGAAGCTAAACGCTGACGGCACAGTAAACGGCAGTATACACACCTTTGAGGGAAGCCTTTCAGATTGCCAGCCTGTTATCAAAAACGGCAGAGCGGTTTGGTATGTTTACGATAAAAATAACGTGACATTCAACTCCCTGAACCTTTCAAATCTTGACGATATCAAGACGGTTGACGTCAAAACAGGTCATGACTACGAAACAAAGTACGCATCAAAAACTGACGGCACTGTAACACAGACCTGCAAGTCTTGCGGCTATGTGAATAAGTTCACAGTTCCGACCTCTACCACTGTTTATTGGCGCACAGACCTTTCGAATACGTCCTTTTCAAGCGTATTGAGCAAAACTCAGTTCAGTGTGGGCGACAGCATTGATTTCTGGCTTTATGACGATACAGACTACACAGTTGAATTTTCTGATCGCAGTATGGTAAGTGTAAATAAGCTTGAAAACTATGCTAATGATATCAGACGTATCACATTCAAAAATGGCGGTTCACTCACTGTAAAAATTTATCCTACATACAATCCGTCTGTAGCAAAGACATACAAATTCACCTGCGGATGCACGAGCCACACATATGGCAGTGCTGTTATCACAAAACAGCCGACCTGCACATCAGAAGGTACAAAAACAAAAACTTGTACGCAGTGCGGAGCAACAGTAACAGAAACAATTGCAAAGCTTTCCCACAGCTACACAACCACAGTTGTTGCACCTACTTGCACTACTAACGGCTACACACTCCACAAGTGTTCTGTTTGTGGTACTTCATACAAGGATAGCACAACTAAAGCAACAGGTCACAGCTACGGAAATTCTGTTGTAATAAAACAGCCGACCTGCACATCAGAGGGTACTGCTATAAAGACTTGCACAAAGTGCAATGCGACAGTTACAGAAAAGCTTCCTGCAAAGGGTCACACCGCAGTTACCGACAAGGGCTATCCTGCTACTTGCACCACCGCAGGCAAAACAGACGGTTCACATTGCTCAGTTTGCAATACTGTTATCAAGGTTCAGACAGTGATAAATGCCACAGGTCACAAGTCAAGCGGTTGGATAGTCGACAAGGCGGCTTCTATCGGAGTTAAAGGCTCAAAGCACAAGGAATGTACAGTCTGCAAGAAAGTTCTTGAAACGGCTGAGATTCCTGCACTTTCAAGAATTAGCATTTCAAAGGCAAGCGTGACACTTTCCACTTCGACCTACGCATATGACGGCAAGGCAAAGAAGCCTGGTGTAACGGTCAAGCTAAACGGCAAAACTTTGAAGAATGGTGCAGATTACACAGCTTCCTATTCAAACAACACCAAGGTCGGAACAGCTACTGTAAAGATCACGGGCAAGGGTAACTACACAGGTTCAGTTTCTAAGACCTTCAAAATCAAAAATAACTTCAAGAAAGCCACAGTTTCGGGCATTTCCACAAAGGCTTTCACTGGCAAGAATATCACTCAGAGCATTACTGTTAAATACAATGGCAAAACGCTGAAAAATGGCACTGACTACACAGTTTCATACTCAAGCAACAAGAATATAGGTACTGCCACTGTAAAAATCACAGGAAAAGGCTCTTACACAGGCACTATCACAAAGACATTCAAGATAAATCCTGCCAAGCAGGAGATACAGAAGCTCACGGCAAAGAGCAAGGCATTCTTTGTGGATTGGGCGCAGAAAGGTTCGGCTACTGGATATGAAATTCAGTATGCTACCAACTCAAAGTTCACAAGCGCAAAGAAAGTTACCATAACAAATAAAAAGACCGACAAGACCACTGTTTCAAAGCTTTCAGGCAAAAAGAAATATTACGTTCGTGTTCGTTCTTACACAACTGTAAAGGGTACTAAGTATTATGGTGCTTGGTCGGCTTCAAAGAGTGTTACTACTAAGAAATAATTTTATATGAGAACAGCGTATCGCAGGGGGCTGCGGTACGCTGTTTTATTTTTACTTTGATATTGCAGTTCGAGGCCTCAAAAATTATTCTTTTCCTAGTCTTTCAGAAACTTCAAGCACCAATCGTTGGTCTTTTTCCGAAAGTTTCGACCCTGCACCCAATTTCCGTCTTACTTTGGGTAGGACGGATTTTTTTTGTTCCCGGTGAGATAGAATTGCGTTATGATAAATTTTGAAATCACTCGCCGTGACGGGCATTTTATGTACTCATGCCCCTTGTGCATATGTGCTAAGCCCGCAAGATTGCAATTGTATGTAATGTCAAAAAGGTGCATATAGTCTTGACAAAAGGCTGAACGTCTGTTAAACTTATCCTAAGCAAAGACCGGGGACGACACCCATAGAAAATAACAGCGTCGGAGCTAAACGCAAGCCTGTGTAATGCAGGCACTAATTTAATATTGCTGTGCAAGGGGGAGATACCCATAGAAAAAAACGTTATTGTTACAGACATAAACGGAAAACGAATCGGAGCTACCTATCCCAAAAGGGCTAAGGGGCTTGTTAAGAACGGTCGGGCAGAGTATGCAAGCGACTGTGAAAAATGTACTATAAGAATGTTGGATACTCATAAGCCGACCGTGGATGTTACGGAGGTCAACAATATGGGTAAAGTAATAGATTTTGATCCTAGAGATTTTAAGGCAGATAAGTCCTGCGAAAACAATGTCATAGCTAAATATTTTGTGACCGATAAGGACGGCGAAAACGTTATTGCCTATTCTATTGGAAACTGGAATTGGGATTGGACGCAGATATGCTGTGACAAAAAGCTTGAGAAAAATACCGACTATGTTTTCAGATTTGTGATAGTCGGAGGCTATTGCAATACGTGCAATGAAACTTCTCGTTTTGAGATCGTGCCTATGCCAGACGGCAGCTTAACCGATGAAGCTTACGAAGACAGATACACCTACGATCTGGCTCAGAACAGATATAAGCCTGTTTTATGCAAAAAGACCGACGAGGGTATGCTGAGGCTTTTTGAGATACCTTTCAGCACCTTTGATTGCGAAGATTTCAGGTTTGTATTCATTGCTATGCACGCTGTTGCAACGCTTTATGCGCCAAAAGAGTTTTCAGCTTATGCAGACCTTGAGGATACGAATTTTGACCAGCTTCGTGATGAGATCAACAGCAAAAACAGCGAGGATAATTCTGCAAATGTGGTGATGGATTTCACAGGCGCTCATGTCACACGCTCGACTGTCACCGATTTGCTGACAATGGCTCGTTTTGGTAAAAGCGAGAATGTTTGTATTGATTTTACAGGAGCTGTCATAGAGGACGATAAGCCGGACGATATTCAGGCTGATGCAGATGATACCGGGTCTGACGATATTGCTGTTGAGCTTATGGACGTTGCAGACAACTGAGCTTCGCAGGAAGATATACTTTACTAAAATATTATGATTTAATAAGTTGATCCAAACAGAGAAACCCATTGATCGGGTTTCTCTGTTTTTTTCGCACAAAAAACCACCCACAGCTAAATCAGCCGTGGGTGGCAATATCATTTTAAATTAACACTATCCCTTATTTGTTCAATGCTATCTTGCCCATTGCGTCTGCCTGCATGATAGCGTCATAAAGCTCGATAGGCTGTACGTCGCCTGCAAGATTGTGGATAGTTTCGCCTGGAATACAAGCGTTCTTTGCGATAGTTTCTACCTGCTCAGGTGTAGTTACACCGATCTCCTCGAGTGTGACAGGAAGTCCCACTTCAAGGCAGAAGTTCTGTACCTCTTCAAACTCTTCCTTTGGCGCACCCTCAAGTACAAGCTGAACCAGTGTACCAAGAGCTACACAACAGCCGTGGTCTGCGTGCTTGATTCCCAATGATGTTACGCCATTGTAGAACGAGTGTGCAGCCGCACAGTTTACGTTGTCTGCTCCAACACCTGAAAGATATACGTTAGCCTCGCAGATAGCTTCAAGGGCAGGTGTAACTGCGTGTACCTTGCAAGCCTCAACTGCCTGCTTGCCGTATGTTTTCAGCGTGTCATAGCAAAGTCTTGCAAGTGCCTGTCCTGCTCTTGTGATGCCTGTGCCTTCAAGGCTTGCGGACTCTGTTCTTATGGAAGCTCTGCCCTCAAAATATGTACCAAGTGCATCGCCCATGCCTGCAATAAGGAACTTTACAGGTGCGTTTGCGATAACTGTTGTGTCTACCATTACTGCGTCTGGATTGGTAGGATAGAAAAGATATTTGTCAAAGCTGTGGTCATCATTGTATATTACTGACAGACCTGTGCATGGTGCATCTGTTGCAGCAACTGTAGGCACGATAACAATGTGCTTGCCCGTATAGTATGCTGTAGCTTTTGCAGTATCAACTGCGCTTCCGCCGCCAACTGCAACTACTGTGTCGATGTTGTCAGCCTTTACTATCTCTTCCATTTTGGCTATCTCGCCCTTGCTTGATATACCGCCAAATACTTCATAGCGTCTGTAATCGTCAAGCTCGCCAAAGCTTTTCTCTATCTTGTCATGACAGGCTTTGTAGCCACTGTTTGAACATACAAACAGCCACCTTTTGCCCATATAGCCCATTTCTTCATGAAACTTAAGTGTAGCATCTCTGCCCTGAACATATTTGAGCGGCTCACGCATTGCTCTGAGTCTTCCCATCATAATGAATTACCTCCGATTTGTTTGATTTATTAACTTTATACGGAATTCTCTCCGTATTTTCAATTAGATTATAGCATTTTGCACAAAAGATACAAGAAACATTTTATAAATGATATGTGAATTATTTGTTGTGGCAACATTTGAAAATGTAAAGCTTGGAGGACGATAAAACAAAAAAGGCGGAGGCTCTTTGCGAGCTTTCCGCCTTTTTCATATGTTCAGCATTACGGAAGCGTAAAACATTTCGTCACCGTATTCAAATTTAGCTACGCCATTGTATTTGGCGGCAATGTTCTTGACAGACTCTGTGCCGATCCCTTTGCCTTTGCGTTTTGAGGAAAGGAAACCGCCTTCGGGGTCGGTGAGGATAGTTCCGGTGAAGGTGTTGTCCACCGCCAGGCAGAGGGAATAGCTGTCAGCCTTTGCTCTGATTATTATTTTTTTATTCTTTGCACTGTCAGACACGCAGCCGTGAATGGCGTTTTCGATAAGATTTCCGAAAAGCACAGAGAGGTCGGTTATGTCTATTTTTATATCATCTGGGATGTCAGCGCTCACCTTGTATTCAATGCCGCTGCTTTCCGCTATTTGAGCAAAATATGCAAGAAGTGCGCTTACAGATGTGTTTTTGCAGTAAATGTGTTCTGATATATCGGGCATAGAATCCCTGAAAGAATTGAGATATTCCGAAAGCTTATCGTATTCGCCCTTTTTCAGAAGCTCCTGCATAAGAGCAATATGATGTCTGACATCATGCTTATAGCGTCTTGTTTCTTTTATCTTATCCTGCAAATAGTCATATTGCAGGTTCTGCATTTCAAGCAGGTGGTTATTTTCCTGAAGCCGCAGATTTTTCTGCTGTTCGATGACCAGCCGTGCCACGATGTAATACACCAGAAATGCTCCTGCGTTTATAAAGAAAAGAGCTATGGTGTTCTTTGGCTCCAGAGCAAGCTCTAAGCTGCTTTTCGTAGAGTTGCCGTAGAGCGTATAGTACCATATTATATAGAACGTAAATGGGATAAGCCAAAGATAGCGCCACTCCAGACCTGACGGCTCTCTTTCCACCGCAGGTGTGTAGACCTTTTTCATGTAGATAAAAAGCGGTCCCCATATTATGGCTTCTGTCATAAGCATACAAAGGGAAAACGACCAGCGGTATGATTCATAGGCAAGTGACGGGAACAGAATGCCCTCCAGACACTTTGAGGTAATGACGATAAAGCTTGCGTTATTTGAAAGCAAAAGCAGTGTGAAGCCTGTTTTGCCGACCTTGACCTTCACAGCGAAAAAGTAAAAAGCCGCATAGAGCAGGGTGCTGACTGCACTTAACAGACCTGCATTTGTGCTGAAAAATGCCGCCTGCCAGCCTAAAAAGATCTGCACCAGTGAAAGAGCCACAACAAGTCCCACAGTAGCTGTTTTGGAAAAGCGAAGCCTATGCCGGAAGGGATAAAGGGCAAGCACCATAAGTGGCAGAAAATTCAGAAGGGAATATATGCCCACTTCCACAAGGCGGTACAAAGGAGGCATTACTGCTCACCGCCTTTTCGCAGATCACTGAAGCGAAACTGAGCGAAGGCGTCTAATGTTTCTCTGGATTTTCGGCGACTTATGGGGATATGTGTGCCGTCGCTCATTATAAAAAGGTCGCTTTTTTGCTGGGCTATCTCATAGAAATTCACGATGACGCCTTTGGTGGAGGTGTAAAAGTATGAATGACTGCAAAAAATGCTCTCGATCTCAGCGAAAGAATTCCTTGAAACTATGCTTTCGCCGTCTGTGCAATGGATAGTCACGATATGTGACGCACAGTCTATGTAGATAACATTTCTGAGTATCACGTTCTGACCGTCGGGAAGCTTAACGGAACGCATACGATCAATTTCATCAGAACCGATCCGGTCTAGCATGGCTTTTACTTTGTCAGCCTGAAAGGGCTTGCAAAGATAGTAGCAGGCGTTGAGGTCGTAGCTTTCGCTTGCAAACTCGTTGCTTGAAGTGCCGAATGCGATATGCACGCTTTTGTCTGTTTCACGAAGCTTTTCTGCGACCTCTATCCCTGTCATTTTCCCCATGAATATATCAAGCACCACCAGATCATAAGCTCCCATCTGCCAACATGACAAAAAGCTTTCTCCGCTTGAAAACGTATCTATCTGACAGCTGTGAGCGGTTTGTTCGGAAATATATTCATGAAGAAGTGCAAGGTCGTTTTTATTATCGTCTACCAATGCCACTCTCATACTGTAAAAATCCTTTCTTATACATGATTTCTTAATATATAATAACACATATCAAAGCAAAATTCAAGCATTATTCATTTATTTTGTTACCGCTTGTGCAGATTTTTGACCGTTTGTGCTAAATTTATTGACAAAGTGTGTAGTCTGTGTTAAAATAATCAAGTAAAATTATGTTCTGAGTAAAAAAGAAAAATCAGCAACAAAAAAATATTATGGAGGAATTAGAATGAAAAAGAAAATTTTAAGTCTTTTGGTGACGGGCTGTCTTTTGTTTGTGCCGACAACGGCATTTGCAGACGATAATAAGACGGTAATAAAAACTGTTGACGACCTGTTGGCGTTTTCAAAAGCGGTAAACAACGGAGATTATGACAAGAATAAGGACGCAGTTGTTGTTCTTGAAAATGACCTTGACTTGACGGGTGTTGTATGGACACCTATCGGAAACGTTATCGGTAAAAACGGCTATATTGAACATTGTTTCAGCGGTAAATTTTACGGAAATGGTCATACTATTTCAAACATTGATTTTACGTCTATTTATGGTAAAGACGTGTTGGTCGGTTTCTTTGGCGATATCGAGGAAGCGGAGGTATCAGGTCTGACTATAGAGGGAAGTATTGATGTGACAAATACTGATAACGACTATACTTTTTATGGCACTATTGCAGGATTTGCAGGTGATTGTACTATTTCTGATTGTGTGTCAAACGTATCGTTCAACAATAACGGCAAATATGTTTATGGCTTAATAGGCATGGTAGGTCAGGCAGACGCCACAACTTTTGAATATTGTGAGAACACAGCAGACATAACTATCTCAGGCGACAGCGGAAGTCTTTATGTGGGCGGTATAGTTGGATATGCACAGAATGGAACGGAAGTCCGCTATTGTTCAAGCACAGGCGATATGGTATATGCTGCACCAGACGCCGGCGGTATCGTAGGATGTTTGTATGGCGATTCCAAGGTCATAAACAGCTATGTTACAGGAAAACTCACGCCGGTTGGCAACGGAACCACAGATGTAGGCGGTATCGTTGGTTCAGTAGCCGGCGGTTCTGTAAGTGATTGCTATTTTGCAGGAGAAATTGATCTTTCACAGTATTCAGCCAAAAAGCCATATACACGTTTCGGCGGAATAGTGGGAAAAGATTCCTCGTCTACACCTGACTTTAAAAACAACTATTTCACAGAAACAGAAGATGTTGAAGCTTGCGGTTCAAATAAAGAAGCAGGCAAGGCTAAAGCATATGACTATATGACAACAAAAGAATTTTATGACGAGCTGACAGCCGACGGTGCAAAGTATCAGTATGTTGAGGGAAAAACGCCTGTCCTGCCAGCTAAGGAATATGCAGTTGACTTTGACGTAACACCTAATGGTCTGAAAAATGTTGTAATAAAGGTAGACGGAAAAGAGATAACAAGCAATACTGCAATGCTTACAGCAGGCACTTACACTGTAGATGTAACTGCTGACGATTGCGAGCCTCTCAGCAAGGAAATAACTATTTCAGCAGATATCGCAACACATACACAGGCTTTTGAACTTGCATACAAGTCAGCAGACTACACAGAGCTTGACAAGGCAGAGAAAGCCGCAAAGGCTCTCAACAAGGACGATTATGAGGACTTCTCAGCAGTCGAAAAGGCTCTTGCTGCTATTGACAGAACAAAGAACATCACGGAGCAGGCTGAGGTGGACGCTATGGCAAAGGCTATAAATGACGCTGTGGCAAACCTTGTAAAGAAAGCTCCTGCTTCTTCACAGCCTGACAGCGTAAGCAGTTCCGCTTCTGACAGCAAGTCAGACAGCAGTTCAAAGGCGGCTTCAAACGCGTCAAACACAAACCCATCGACCGGCGTTGCAGGCGGAGCTTTCGCCCTTGCACTTCTGAGCGGTGCGGCTGTGATCATGGCTAAGAAGAAAAAGTAATATATCCATTAAATAGATATATAAAGCAATCAAGTGGGACTTTCATACATTATTTGTTTAAATGAATACCGCTTGTGCAGGTTTTTGACCCTTTGTGTCAAACTTGTTGACAAGTGTGTAGGTTGTGTTAAAATAATCGTGAAAATCTATGCTCTGAGTAAAAAAAGAAATATCAGCAACGAAAAATACTATGGAGGAATTAGAATGAAAAAGAAAATTTTAAGTCTTTTGGTGACGATGGGTCTTGCGGCAAGCTTAGTGCCTGTTTCTGTTTTTGCTGACGGTACAGAGGTCTGGGACGGCTCTATAGCGGAATCTTTTGCAGGCGGAAAAGGCACAAAAGACGACCCTTATCAAATAGCTACTGGCTCACAGCTTGCATATCTTGGCGAAAGTATGAAATCGGGAACGTATGGAGAAAAGTTTCAGGATACATACTTTGAGCTTACAGAGGATATCGACCTTGGGGGAAAAGGGTGGACACCGATAGGCTACACAGCGGCAGACCTTATTATGGGTGGTCATGAATATTTTGTTTTCTCTGGCAGCTTTGACGGAAACGGTCATACTATCAAAAATCTTACCATTGGAACGGAAACTTCACCATATAGCGGCGACGTATGCGGCTTGTTCGGTGCAACAGGCGGCACTATCGAGGACGTAGTTCTTGAAAATGTTTCTATAAACTATGTTGGCGGAAATCACAGCAGTGGATATGGCTTCCGCATGGGAGGTGCGCTTGTAGGTTATTCTATGGGCGATATAGTAAATTGTACTGTTATCGGTCTTGACATGAAAGCAGGCTCTGACGGCAGCTATGTTGCTCTTAACAGCATAGGCGGATTAGTAGGCATTCAGGACGGAGGTACAACAGTGAGCCACAGCCGTGTTTCCGGAAAGATAGAGGAATCAACAAAAAAGGGCAATGTTGGTGGCTTTGTTGGTACGCTCGCAAAAGGCTCATCTGCTAAATATTGCGGTGCAGACGTTTCTGTTGAGGTAACAGGAAACGGACGTGGCATTGCAGTAGGTGGCTTCGTTGGAATAGGTAATGGAGTGACAATTGATGAAACTTTGATAGAAAATTGCTATGCCACAGGCAATATAACAGGTGCAGAATATGCAGGCGGCTTTGTTGGAAACATCTCAGGTCTTAACATCAGCAACTGCTATGCAAAGGGCAATGTAAGCAAATGTTTTGTTGGTGCGTCATTCATGGGTACTGACGCTGCAAGCAATAACTATTATGGCACTGTAAAGAATTGCTATGCAACAGGTCTTGTATCTGATATTTCTTCTTCCGCTTATGCTTTTGCAATGCAAGATACGATGAAGAGAAGTACGATTCAAAATTGCTACTACAACATACAAAATACAGCAAAAAATACGGAATCAGCAGCTTCTCTTACTATTGACGATATGAAAACAGACAGCTTTTTAAATGTGCTCAACGGCTCATCAAACGTATGGACTAAGCGTAATAACGATACTCCTGCCTGCGGTGCTGAGCCTGCTGACTACAGCAACGTTTATGAAGTGCTGGGTAATATTCCTGCCGACCTTTCTATCTACACAGATGAAAGCGTTGCAAACTTGTACAGTGCAGTTGAGGCTTTAAGAGGGTATAGAGATCTTGCACAGCAGTCAGATGTTGACAAAATGACAAATGATATAAACGACGCTGTTGAGGCACTTGTTTACAAGTCAGCAGACTATACAGAGCTTGACAAGGCAGAGGAAGCTGCAAAGGCTCTCAACAAGGACGATTATGAGGACTTCTCAGAAGTCGAAAAGGCTCTTGCCGCTATCGACAGAACAAAGAACATCACAGAGCAGGCTGACGTGGACGCTATGGTAAAGGCTATAAATGACGCTGTGGCAAACCTTGTAAAGAAAGCACCTGCTTCTTCACAGCCTGACAGCGTAAGCAGTTCTGATGCTTCGTCAGATACGAGCAGTTCTGCTTCCGACAGCTCATCTTCCGACAGCAAGGCAACTGACAGCAAGTCAGACAGCAGCTCAAAGGCAGCTTCAAACGCTTCAAACACAAACCCATCGACCGGTGTTGCAGGCGGAGCATTCGCTCTTGCACTTCTGAGCGGTGCGGCTGTGGTCATGGCTAAGAGGAAAAAGTAATACATCCATTAAATGGACATATAAAGCAATTAAATGGGACTTTCATACATTATTTGTTTAAACAAATACCGCTTGTGCAGATTTTTGACCGTTTGTGTCAAAATAGTTGAAAAATTATTACCGCTCTGCTATCATAATTATAAGCAGGGCGGTTTTATATCGCAATGCAAATATGAATATGAAGTCTTATATTTCGGGAGGATAAAATATGAAAAAGACAAGAATTTTTAGCACAATGCTAGCAACGGTCATATGTATGGCATCTTTGCCTGCAATAAATGTTTTTGCGGCAAATCAGCAGAGAACTACAACTCTTGACCTTACAGTGGCAGGATTTCAGAACGATCAGAAAAATGAAGACGAGGGCTGGAGCTGGGACGCAGCAACTTCTACTCTTACACTTGACAATGTTGATTTTTCAACGGCGAAAAAGTCTTGTGTCATTGTTGACGGAGAAAAAGTTACTAATATAGTTTTCTCAGGAGATAACAAGATGACCTCAGGCACTACAGTTATTTCGAGAAAAGGAAGCGCAAAAGATACCGGTGTAGTACTAAGTGGAAAGACTAAGGACAGTGTGCTTAATCTTGAAGAAACAGGCAAACTTCCAGTAATGGATCAGCCTAATGTTACTTTTGAGTCAGGAACTGTCAACGCAAAGGGCGGTGCTGTCATAACACTTTATTCCATAAAGGTAATGGACGCAACTCTTAATATTGACACAAGTGAAGTTGCCGATGGTGGCTGGAATGACGGTTTGTATGCAAACGGCTCTGTTGAGATATACGGCGGAGATGTGAATATCAATGCAGGAAGAGCAGGAATATTAGTAGTTGGTATAGGTGCCCCTGAGCCTAAGACAGGCTTGATTATAAAGGACGGAAAGGTAGATATCAATGCCAAGCTTGCGGATATTTATCTTGGTACAGACAATATAAAGAACGGTCTTATCTCGGGAGGAGATATCACACTCGGTGGTGACATAGGAATTTTCCTTAACGATTGCGAAAAGTGCGAGATAAAGGGCGGTACATTCCATACTGATGGATGTGAAAAACCATTTGCAGTTCATAGAGACAGTTCGGCTGTATTTGAGTATGCAAAGGCAGATTATACAGAGCTTGACAAGGCAGAAGAAGCTGCAAAGGCTCTTAATAAGGACAACTATGTGGACTTTACAGCCGTAGAAAAGGCACTTGAAGCTATCGACAGAACTAAAAACCTTACACAGCAGTCAGATGTTGACAAAATGGCGAAAGACATAAACGATGCTGTTGAGGCACTTGTTTACAAGTCAGCAGACTACACAGAGCTTGACAAGGCAGAGGAAGCCGCAAAGGCTCTCAACAAAGACGATTATGAGGACTTCTCAGAAGTCGAAAAGGCTCTTGCCGCTATCGACAGAACAAAGAACATCACAGAGCAGGCTGACGTGGACGCTATGGTAAAGGCTATAAATGACGCTGTGGCAAACCTTGTAAAGAAAGCACCTGCTTCTTCACAGCCTGACAGCGTAAGCAGTTCTGATGCTTCGTCAGATACGAGCAGTTCTGCTTCCGACAGCTCATCTTCCGACAGCAAGGCAACTGACAGCAAGTCAGACAGCAGCTCAAAGGCAGCTTCAAACGCTTCAAACACAAACCCATCGACCGGTGTTGCAGGCGGAGCATTCGCTCTTGCACTTCTGAGCGGTGCGGCTGTGGTCATGGCTAAGAAGAAAAAGTAAATAAGATCTCCCCTATTGTTGATATTTCGGAGAAGGGCAGTTCCTTGTGGACTGCCTTTTTTCTATTTGCAGGAAAGCGGAATTTGCCTGCATAATTTAGGGCGCTTTTTTGCAAAGAAGCATAAAAATGCAATTATTTTATATTGATACTGCAAAATCGTCCGCGCAAGCTCAGACTAACTATTGATAATAGTCAATATCTTTTATTATCTATTTTATACCATGAAATTACATTTATTCATAAAAAATCGTTATAGATTTAAGCGAAATGTAAAAAATCAGCTCACAAAATCTGCGTTTACCCTTGCAATTCAGAAAAATATGTGGTATAATTATATTGCTGTAATAGGAGCACAGCATGAAATGCTGGCAGTGTGTTTTCAATTGTCAGATGAATTTCTGTATAGCTTATGCTTAATAATAAGGAAAGAAAATGAATGCGCCAGCGTGTGCTGTTTCATTATAGCGCCTATTAACGATATTTTTTTGAAAAGGAGTTATTGCAACATGTCAAAGATCGATTTGAGCAAGTACGGTATCACCGGAACTACAGAAGTTGTTTACAACCCTTCTTACGAGCAGCTGTTCGAGGAAGAAACAAAGCCAACACTCGAAGGCTATGAAAAGGGTCAGGAGAGTGAGCTTGGCGCAGTAAACGTTATGACAGGCGTTTATACAGGCCGTTCACCTAAAGATAAGTTCATCGTTATGGACGAAAATTCTAAGGACACTGTTTGGTGGACTTCTGACGAGTACAAGAACGACAACCACCCAGCTTCACAGGAGGCTTGGAAGTCTGTTAAGGAACTCGCTATCAAGGAGCTTTCAAATAAGAGACTTTTCGTAGTTGACGCATTCTGCGGCGCTAACAAGGATACAAGAATGGCTATCCGTTTCATCGTTGAGGTTGCTTGGCAGGCTCACTTTGTAACAAATATGTTCATCAAGCCAACTGCTGAGGAGCTTGAGAACTTTGAGCCTGACTTCGTTGTATACAACGCTTCAAAGGCTAAGGTAGAGAACTATAAGGAGCTTGGTCTTAACTCTGAGACAGCTGTTATGTTCAATATCACAAGCCGTGAACAGGTAATCATCAACACTTGGTACGGCGGAGAGATGAAGAAGGGTATGTTCTCAATGATGAACTACTTCCTTCCACTCAAGGGCATGGCTTCAATGCACTGCTCAGCTAACACAGATAAGAACGGTGAGAACACAGCTATCTTCTTTGGTCTGTCCGGTACAGGTAAGACAACACTTTCTACAGACCCTAAGAGACTTCTTATCGGTGACGACGAGCACGGCTGGGACGACAACGGAGTATTCAACTTCGAGGGCGGCTGCTATGCTAAGGTAATCAACCTTGATAAGGAATCTGAGCCTGATATCTACAACGCTATCAGAAGAGATGCTCTTCTTGAGAACGTAACTCTTGACGAGAACGGCAAGATCGACTTTGCTGATAAGAGCGTTACAGAGAACACTCGTGTATCTTATCCTATCGACCATATCAAGAACATTGTAAGACCTATTTCTTCTGCACCAGCTGCAAAGAACGTTATCTTCCTTTCAGCAGACGCATTTGGCGTACTGCCTCCAGTATCTATCCTCACACCAGAGCAGACACAGTATTACTTCCTCTCTGGCTTTACTGCAAAGCTTGCAGGTACAGAGCGTGGAATTACTGAGCCTACACCAACATTCTCAGCTTGCTTCGGTCAGGCTTTCCTTGAGCTTCACCCAACAAAGTATGCTGAAGAGCTTGTTAAGAAGATGGAGAAGAGCGGCGCTAAGGCATACCTGGTAAACACAGGCTGGAACGGCACAGGCAAGAGAATCTCTATCAAGGATACTCGTGGAATTATCGACGCTATCCTTAGCGGTGATATCCTCAACGCACCTACAAAGAAGATACCACACTTTGACTTTGAAGTTCCAACAGAGCTTCCAGGCGTTGATCCTGCAATTCTCGATCCTCGTGACACATATGCTGACGCTTCCGAGTGGGAGACAAAGGCTAAGGATCTTGCAAGCAGATTTGTTAAGAACTTTGCTAAGTATGAGGGCAACCCAGCAGGTAAGGCTCTTGTATCAGCAGGTCCAAAGGAATAATCAATAACTCTGATACTATTATATAGTATAAAAGCTGCTGTGCCTTTTGGTGCGGCAGCTTTTTTGTGCTCTTGAAAAAGTGTGATGAAGGTGGTATAATTGGTATGGAGGCGAATTTAGTTTGGAAAAGAAGAATTATGCCGCAAGGGCGGCTATATATGCCATGGGGCTTGTGATACTTGCCGCAGGGATAACGATGAACATCAAAACAGGGCTAGGTGTATCCACTATTATATCAGTGCCATTTGCCATATCGAGTATATGGGACGTGAATTTTTCTCTTGTGACTTTTGCTACATATGCACTGTTCGTTGTGATAGAAATGATAATAAAAGGTAGCGACAGAACTGTTATAGACTGGCTGCAAATACCATTCAGCATTGTGTTCAGCCTGCTGCTGAATATGTTTTCAAAGCTGCTTGATTTTAATTTCGGATATTTGTGGCAAAACACGCTGTATCTGGCAGCAGCAATAATCTGCACGGGTGCGGGAATGTCAATGATGATAGCCATGAAGTTCGTGCCGAACCCAGCCGACGGTCTTGCTCAGGCTATAGGAAAAGCCTTTGGAAAAAACATGGGCTTTGGCAAGAATATTCTTGACGCATCGTGTGTTGCCATTGCCTGCGTGATAGGTCTGCTGTTTGACAAGCGGATAATAGGTATCGGTATCGGAACGGTGGCGGCAATGCTCCTTGTGGGAAGGTGCGTGGCAGTATTCGACCATTTCTTCAAAGACAGAATGAAAAGTGCCGCAGGGCTTGCAGAATAAAAAACGCCGCAGAGGACAGATATCTCTGCGGCGTTTGTGTATTTATATAATAAAAAATCCGCTCTACATAACGTAAAGCGGATACAAGCAAAAGCTTAAACTTTTGCTGGCGCGGATTGAGAGATTTGAACTCTCGCGCCCGTTTCCAGACCTACTCCCTTAGCAGGGGAGCCCCTTCACCACTTGGGTAAATCCGCAAACCTGTATATATAAAAAATGTGGCGGACAGGGTGGGATTCGAACCCACGGTACGTTGCCGTATCACTGGTTTTCAAGACCAGCTCCTTAAACCACTCGGACACCTGTCCACATTAATTATTTGTTTTTGTGTCGTTCTCTCTCAGCGACTTAATTATTATAGCACAGTTCATCTGTCTTGTCAACCCCTTTTTCAAATTTTTTTGCGAAATTTTTTAAAGCATAAATATTCCTTCGTATGCTAACGATACTTGACGAAATCTTATAAATATGGTATAATAAATCACAGCTTTGTATGTTTTATCACTTTATATGATAATTTATACAGAAATTTTTTATGGAGGCGACTTTATTATGAAGATGACTGTAAGTCAGGCTATGGTTGAATGTTTGAAAGCTGAGAACGTAAAAGTCGTCTTTGGCTATCCCGGAGCTGCTATCTGTCCTTTCTATGACGCTTTGCTGGATGCTGAAAACGACATCAGGCAGGTGCTTGTGAGACAGGAGGCTAACGGTGGTCATGCGGCTAACGGCTATGCACGAATTTCAGGCAAGCCTGCGGTCTGTATCGCAACATCAGGTCCGGGTGCAACCAATCTTATTACTGCTATTGCTACCGCTTATGCGGATTCTATACCTATCGTGTGCATAACAGGTCAGGTGAATACCGACCAGATAGGATCTGACGTTTTTCAGGAGGCTGACATAACAGGCTCGGCTGAGCCGTTCGTTAAGCACAGCTATCTTCTCAAAGACCCTGAGGACACTGCAAGAGTTTTCAAGGAAGCTTTCTATATAGCAGGCACCGGCAGACCGGGTCCTGTTCTTATAGATATCCCTATGGACGTTCAGAAAGCTGTTATCGACTTTGAGTACCCTGAAAAGTGCGAGATAAGAAGCTATAAGCCTACCACAAAGGGCAACTACGTTCAGGTAAGGCGTGTAATGGCGGCACTGGAAGAGGCTGAGAAGCCGCTTATCTGTATTGGTGGAGGTGTTTTTGCCGCTCACGCTGAGAACGAGATAAGAGAGCTTGCCGACCTTATGCAGATACCTGTTATCACAACTATGATGGGCATTTCTGTTTTCCCTGATGACGACCAGCTTTTCTGCGGCATGATAGGAACTCACGGTGTTAAAATGGCAAACGCCGCTGTGAACGAGTGCGACGTGCTGTTCCTTGTGGGCGCAAGAGTTGGCGACAGAGCCGTTAAAACACCTTTGGCTCTGGAGAAAACTACTAAGATAATACATATAGATATCGACCCTGCGGAGATAGGCAAGAATATCGGTGCTGACCTGCCTCTCGTTGGCGACGCAAAGCTTGTTTTACAGCAAATGACGGAGCTTGCAAAGCCTATGAAGCACGATGAGTGGATAGCTCACATCAAGACCCTTGGGGGCGAGAGAAAGTATGTTGAGCCTGCAAAGGGTACTGTCAATCCGAGGGTGTTTATCGACAGGCTTGCAAAGAAAATGCCTGCCAATGTTACTGTTGTGGCAGACGTTGGACAAAATCAGATATGGACCTGCACTGAATATAAGTTCCGCAAAGAGGGCAGACTTCTTACCTCAGGCGGCATGGGTACGATGGGTTATTCTGTGCCTGCGGCAATAGGTGCAAAAATGGCTGACGACAGCAGAGCAACAGTTGCTATATGCGGTGACGGAGCTTTTCAGATGTCGTTCATGGAGCTTGCAACAGCCGTTCAGTTCGGCGTTGATATAAAGGTGGTAGTAATGACAAACAACCGCCTTGGCATGGTAAGAGAGCTTCAGACAAACGGCTATCATGACAGACAGACAGCAGTATTTCTTGACGGCTCTCCTGACTTTATCAAGCTTGCAGAAGCTTATAGCATACCTGCAATGAGAGTTTATGACGATGATACTATGGAAAAGGGCATCGAAATGCTTGCTGAACATAAAGGCATTTGCCTTGTTGAAGTCGTTGTGGATAAGGATATGCCAACATTATAAGGCCAATATTTTAACTATCTGTAGCGTTTACAGTATATAGCGTTTGCGTTCAAAAAATCTTAATAATAAGCTGATATAATAAATAAACAAGGAAAGGTTTCCTTATGGAGGTTGATTTATGAAACATACGATCTCAGTTCTTGTAGAAAACCACAGCGGTGTTCTATCAAGAATTTCCGGACTGTTTTCAAGACGTGGGTTCAATATCGAGAGCCTTGCAGTAGGTCCGACTCATGACCCTGACGTTTCAAGAATAACGATAGTTGCTGACGGTGACGAGCATACAGTTGAGCAGATCGAGAAACAGCTCAACAAGCTTATAGAAGTCATCAAGGTGAAGACATTTGAGGCTAATGAGTATCTCGCAAGAGAGCTTATGATAGTCAAGGTGTCTGCGGTCGCAAACAGACGCAGTGAGATAATGACTATTGCGGATATCACAGGGGCTAAGGTCATGGATATAACGCTTACGACAATGACATTGGAGCTTTGCGACACTTACGCTCACCTTTGCAGATTTGAGGAGGTCATAGCACCTTACGGAATAATCGAAATGGTAAGAACAGGCACTATCGCAATAGAGAAAGGCTCTGACACATTCAATGCAGGCAAATAAACTTTGATTATATAGCCGAAAGGCTACATAAAATAAATCTTAAATTTCTGAATTTGGAGGAATTAACAATGGCACAGGCAAGAATATTCTATCAGCAGGATTGCGACATTAACGTACTCAAGGGTAAGAGAGTTGCCATTATCGGTTACGGTTCACAGGGTCACGCTCATGCACTCAACCTTAAGGAGAGCGGTGTTGACGTAGTAGTAGGTCTTTACGAAGGTTCTAAGAGCTGGGCAAAGGCTGAGCAGCAGGGTCTTACAGTTATGACAACTGAGGAAGCTGCAAAGACATCTGACATCATCATGATCCTTATTCCTGATGAGAAGCAGGCTGCACTTTATAAGAAATCTATCGAGCCATACCTCACAGAGGGTAAGACTCTTGCATTCGCACACGGCTTTAACATTCACTTTGGCTGCATCGTACCACCAAAGAATGTCAATGTTATCATGATCGCACCTAAGGCTCCTGGTCACACAGTACGTTCTGAGTATCAGGCTGGTAAGGGTACACCTTGCCTTATCGCAGTTGAGCAGGACGCAACAGGCAACGCACAGGATATCGGACTTGCATATGCACTTGGTATCGGCGGAGCAAGAGCAGGTGTTCTTGAGACAACATTCAGAACAGAAACAGAAACAGACCTCTTCGGTGAGCAGGCTGTTCTCTGCGGTGGTGTGTGCGCACTTATGCAGGCTGGTTTTGAAACACTTTGTGAAGCTGGTTATGACCCAAGAAACGCATACTTTGAGTGTATCCATGAGATGAAGCTCATCGTTGACCTTATCTATCAGTCAGGTTTCGAGGGCATGAGATATTCTATCTCTAACACAGCTGAGTACGGCGACTACATCACAGGTCCAAAGATCGTTACTGAGGACACTAAGAAGGCTATGAAGAAGGTTCTGTCTGACATTCAGGACGGTACATTCGCTAAGGACTTCCTCCTTGATATGTCTGACGCAGGTTCACAGGTACACTTCAAGGCTATGAGAAAGCTCCATGCTGAGCATCCTTCTGAGAAGGTTGGTAAGGAGATCAGAAAGCTCTACAGCTGGAACAACGATGACGAAAAGCTCATCAACAACTAATTTGCAGATAAATATTATTGCATAAAGAAAAGCGACTTGCAATTAACTTTGCAGGTCACTTTTTTCTTTTTTTACTTCGCTACTCTATCTTGGAGCATAGCTTTTATTTTGTGGCTCGGTAACTCTACCTTTGTTTAGTGAGCAACCGAGCTACCAACATTGTTTTGTTAAGATAATGCACTGTCATTTTGGTCATAAGTTTCAACGCTGTCATGCTCATCAGTGGTGTATGAATAAACCATATCCCCCTCAACTGTGACATCCACCTGGGTTACATCATATGCACTGCCGTCCTTATCCTTTTCAAAGTATATTGAAAAGTCAAGTCCGGATAAATCATAGGAGCTGGACTCTTTGTCATATGGCAGAGTTTCTACCCAAAGTCCATATGCGAAAAGCTCCGGCGTGATGTTATCTTCTTTGTCCATATCTGGCACATACGACATTGCAAGCTCTTTCGCAAGGTCGAGTGAGGTAACATTGTCAAAGTGAAGCTTCTTGCCGCTGGTGTTATACTTTGTTACAAGCGCCTGCGCCTTTTCAAAAATATACTGCGCCGTGGCTGACGGGTCAGCTTCCACAGTGCTGGTGCTTGAAAACGGAGCGGAATCATACACCGCCCAGCTTCCGTCATTGGCATAGCTATACAGAGTAAATCTGTTTGTGAACATATCCACAGTGAAATAATCTGTCGCCATATTGAACTGTATGTCCGAATCGTTGACGATATTCAGGGTCAGGAGGTTCAGACTTTCGTTTGTGATATATCCATTTTGCGCATAGTCTGACTTTACATATTCTGTTGTATTGTTGCTGTTCATGATATCGTTGTAATAATTATAGTCAGCAGGGGAGTAGCTAAAAATGGCATTGCCTGGGTTTTTCATAGAGCTTTCGTCATAGATATCCAGCAGGTCATTTTTGAGGGTTTGAGCTATAATTTTGGCATTTTCAGTGAAGCTTTCGCCGCTTCCGTATTTGAGAGAAACGCTGTTATCGCTGTCTGAAATGGTTATCTTGCAGTTGTTATTCTCAATATGGGCTTCTATTCTGCAATTCACCGCCTTGTTAAAAGCGTCCTCATCAAGGGTTTTTATCTCCGACAGGATATCGATTACCAAAGAATTTGGCTCATAGCTGTTATCATCTGTCAAAAAATCCACGCTTGGAAGTCCGCTGTCGGTTTTCTCCAGCAGGTCAACGTAATACCTTGTGCTGTGTTCCTTGCCCTCGATATTTTCGTCATAGTTGCCGCTGTAGACTATATCGCAGTATGCAGGGCTGTTTTGTATTATGTCGAGATTTCCTACCGTAGAATTTGCGCTTTCAAGCACTGTGTCTGCAAGCTTTATAAAGTCTGCTGAACACAACTGCAGTGTACCTGTATCGCCGGATACACTGCTGTTTGCAGGTGGAGCTGTGCCTGCGTTCGGCTCGTAGTCATGGATATTTCTTGTCATGTAAATTCCGCCTGACATTACAAGCGCCACTGCCGCCGCTGCCGCAACTACCTTTGCACCCTTGTGTCTTGCGACTATGGCAGGCTGTGTCGGCTCGGTTTGTGGTGTGAAAGTATCCGTATTTATATCTCCGTTTTGTTGTGGAAAACGCTTTTTGAGCGTTTCTTTGAGCTGTGTTTTTTTCTGCTCAGAAAGGCTTGCGCCTGCGAAAAATTGTTTTATATCTCTTTCGTTCATACGCTCATCTCCTTTTCGTAGTCTGAAAGTGAAAGCTTTAGTTTTTCTCTTGCTCTTTTCAGCCTTGATGTGACCGTGCCCTTGCTTGTTCCCAAAATGTCGGCTATCTCATCGGTCTTGCAGCCTTGATAATAAAAAAGATAAAGCACTATCCTGTATTTTTTATCCAGCCTGTTTATAGCGTTTTGCACATCTATCTGCATATCAGGTGATGAAAAATCGCTGCTTGCACTTACCTCATTTTCTGCACGCAGACGTCTGCCTGCCGACCTTAGCAGGTCTTTGGATAGATTTATCGCCGTTCTCAGCAGCCACGCTTTAAGATGCTCGTCATCATTGAAGAAAAGCTCACCCTGCCTTGTGAAATATTTTATTATGACCTCGCTGACTATATCCCCCGCCTCGTGAACGCTGCCTGTGACTGCCAGTGCCGCTCGGTAGATATCGTCTGAAAATTTGTCAACTATGTAGTCAATATCTCTTGTCAAAGCTGTCACCTCCTTTGTTGTTTTGAAAAGCCTTTCATCTATAACACGAATGTAAAGACCGTTTGATTGCATAAAAAAATGGACGAAAAATAATTTTTTCGTCCATAAAAAATCAGCTTTTGCTTGTTTTAACATATGACCAGCCATTGCCGAGGTTATCTTCGCCCCCTGATGAGCTTATGGGTGAGCGGTAAATATAGTAATGATCATAAATGGTATAAAATTTCACTGTCAAGCCGTCGCTGTCGATGTATGTAACGTTCCTGCGCTCCAGCTCCTCAAGCTCTTTCTTCACAGACTTGCAAGCATTGTTTTCAGTGAGCGATTTAATGGAGCATTTGCCCTTTGGTAGTGTCGGCTTTTCGCATGAAATGCTTTCTATCATAAACTCCGCAGTGGTCTGAAAGTTAGCCTTATTGTCATCGAAAACGGCTTTTATCTGACTGTCGGAGCGCATATAGTGCTGATGCCAGAAGCCGAGTGCTGCTGCAAGAATAACGACTATCCAAATTATCCACTTGGCTTTTCTGCCTGTTGACCATTTGCGAAGCTTGCCGTCAGCACCCATATCTTTCTCGCTGACAATTGGATTTATCTGCTCGCTCATTATTTTACGAACGCCTCCAATCTGTAGATAGGCATACCCATGTCTGAGAATTTCTTCTCATATTCCGTTACGATATTGCCCTCGAAGCCGCTGTTGTGAAGGTCGAGAGAAATGTTTTTAAGTCCGTAATTTGCCGCAGAGAACTCCTCCAAGGAGAACTCAAAAAAGTGCATATTGTCGGTCTTTTGGTATATCTCGCCTTTGTCCACAAGAATACGTCTGTATATTTCAAGAAAAGCTCGGTATGTGAGCCTATGACGTGCATATGTATTTTTAGGATACGGACAGCTAAAGTTAAGGTAGATACACTCCACTGACTTTTCAGGGATAAAGCAATCCAGATATTCAGCCTCGCCCCTTGCAAATCTCAGGTTCGGTATGCCCTCGTCTATAGCCATTTGTGCAGCGTCAATTATAACGTTACTGCTTTTTTCTACTGCAAGGAAATTCTTGTCAGGATTTCTCTTTGCTATCTCTCTTGCAAACTGACCCTTTCCACAGCCTATCTCCAGCACAAGGGGATTGCTGTTTCCGAATATCTTCTCAAAGTCAATGAGCTGTTTGTTTGATTTGTCCTGAAAATTCTTCTCGTCACGGTCAAGATATAAAATATAATCTCCGCAGGCTTCAAGACGTGCCTCAAGATTTTTCTTTCTTCTCATTCTCATATGGGATAAACTCTCCTGTTATTTATTAGAATATTTGTGCAGAAAATAGTCCTTATCAGACGTGACCTTTAGCCACTGCACAGCCGACCCTGTGAGCATATTTTCATAAGGATAAACTGTGAGCATGACTTCTGGCGTGTCCTCACCGCTGAAATGAGGGGTCACCTTAAAAGCTATCTCGCAGTTGAGCCGTTGGACGACCTCTTCCTCGGTGAGCTTTCTGAAAAGCACTGAGGTGTCCTTTTCGGTGATAGGTATTTTGGTAAACTTCGCCTGATAAATTTTCTTGCCGTCCTTTTTGGTGACAAGTGAAAAGCCATGCTTCACAAGGGTTATCTTTCCGCCATGGTTTTCGTAGTATTCAAGGTTTGAAAAGGTAACACGTCCGTCATTGACAGCTTCACCCGATATCGAAACGCAAAGCCCTTTGTCTGACGCTTTCCCTGCACTCTCCACTCCGAAAGCAAAGGGAAGTCCGTCTATCATTATCTCTCCGCAGGTGGAAAACTGCAACTTCACCTGCTTTTTCTTCAAGCCTGCAAATGGATTTTTCATGACAACTCCTATATTAAAGGTCGATCTGCACGCCGCCAACAGGTCTTATGGACAGCACATAGCATGAGCCTTCACCGAATACTCTCTCCATTTCAGCCTTGAAAGCTTCAAGCTTCTTTTCAGGTACGAACGCTTGGATAGTTCCTGCAAAGCCACCGCCGTGAACTCTGCAAGCACCCTCACCGCCAAGAGCCTGCTTTGCAAGATACAGAGCAAGTGAAAGACCCTGCTCGTTTGGGGCGGAAGAAGCATAGATGTTCTGAAGATATTTGAATGATGAATCTCCTGATTCATTGATAAGGCTCAGAAAAGCGTCAAAGTCGCCCTCTGAAAGTGCGGAAGCTTCCTTGCCAACTCTCTCGTTATCGTCAAAGAAGTGGAGCGCTCTAAGCACAGCTCTGTCACTGCACTTTTCTCTAACGGCGCAGATGTTTTCAAGAAGCTGTTCCTTTGTTATCTCTCTCAGCACCTTTTTGCCAAAGAAAGCCGCAACAGACTTCATTTCCGCAGGGATAGCCGCATACTCAGGGGTGAGGTCGGCATGGTTGCCCTTTGTGTCAACGATACACAGTGCGTGACCGCTTTTTGTGAAATCGAACTTTACAGAGTCGATAACAGGGTGCTTTTCGTCAGCAAAGTCGATCGTGATAAATCCGCCAACTGATGAAGCCATTTGGTCCATAAGACCTGATGGCTTGCCAAAATATACATTTTCTGCAAACTGAGCTATCTGAGCTATTTCCACAGCAGAAACCTCGCCCTCGTTGTAAAGACCATTGAGGATAGTTCCAATAAGCACTTCATAAGCCGCAGATGAAGAAAGTCCGGAGCCTTTGAGCACGTTTGAAGTAGCATAAGCCTTGAAGCCCCCGGCATTGTGACCATTCTTTTTAAAGCCTGCGGACATACCCCTTATAAGTGCCGCAGATGTGTTTTTCTGGTCCTCGAAGATCGTATCGTCATCAACGTTCACAGTGTTCATTGGGAAGCCCTCGGACTTTATTGTAATAACGTTCTCTTCGTTGTCAGGAGCGACAGCGGCAATAACGTCGAGTGAAACGCCTGCCGCAAGAACGCAGCCGAAGTTGTGGTCGGTGTGGTTGCCGCCTACCTCAGTTCTGCCTGGAGCTGAGAAGAAAGCAGTTGGCTTTTCACCGAAAAGCTTTTCAAATTCATCTGCAACTCTGTTATATCTTTCTCTCTGAAACGCCGTCATATCGGCTGTGTAGACCTCGTCAAGTGTGTATTTTTTCATTATGTATATCCTCCGAACGTAAATATAAGTATACTTTGTTATTATACAACATTTATGCTCTTTTTTCAAGTATAATTTTTTAAACAAGTGAGGAGGTGAGAATGAGGAATGAGGAGTGTTAAGAATGAGGAATGAGGAATTATGGTATCGCCTGGCGGCGATTTATTTTATTGCAAAAATGTCAAATCAACGGGCGAACACTGTTCGCCCCTACATACAAACAGCGTATTTACGTTGACTGTAGGGGACGGCGCCCTCGACGTCCCGCTTGTTTAAGCCTTTTGCAACACTCTTGTATCGCCTGGCGGCGATTTATTTTTTGTTGCTCAAAACGTGTAAGCTGGCATAAATTTTTGCACAGAAGCTCCCTTGATATTTTATGCAAACTGACAAAATTGCCGTAAGCAAACTTTTTATAACGCTCTATTGATGCTTTAAATCAAAAAAATTGTTGCATTTTGGTGAAATTTGTGGTACAATTATTTGTGTCTATTTTAATTATTGTTTATTTTACCGACCATGAAAAAATGGTCGGTGCAGTGAAAGGAAAGATTTATTGTATGAAAAAACTAATGCTTGGAAACGAGGCGTTTGCAAGAGGTCTGTATGAGGCAGGCTGTAAGGTTGTATCATCTTACCCTGGTACTCCGTCAACTGAGATAACAGAAGCTGTTGCAAAATATGACGAGGTATATGCTGAATGGGCGCCTAATGAAAAGGTGGCAATGGAAGTGGCTCTTGGCGCTTCTATAGGCGGTGCAAGAAGCTTCTGCGGAATGAAGCACGTTGGTCTTAACGTTGCCGCTGACCCTCTTTACACAGCAGGCTACACAGGCGTAACGGCAGGTATGGTAATAGCTGTTGCCGATGACCCTGGTATGCACTCGTCACAGAACGAGCAGGATTCACGTCACCACGCTATCGCTTCTAAAACAATGATGATAGAGCCTTCCGATTCAGGAGAGTGCAAAGAGTTTGCTAAGGCTGCTTTCGAGCTTTCTGAAAAGTTCGATGTTCCTGTTATCGTAAGACTGTCCACCAGAGTTTCTCACTCTCAGTCAGCCGTTGAGCTTTGCGAGAGAGAGGAAAGAGAGAATATCCCATATGAAAAGAATATCCAGAAGTATGTTATGATGCCTGGTAACGCTATCCGCCGTCACCCTGTTGTTGAGGCAAGAATGAAAGCTATCGCTGATTATGCCGAAACTTCACCGCTCAACAAAGTAGAGATGAACGATACAAAGATAGGCGTTATCACAAGCGGTATCTCATATCAGTATGCTAAAGAGGCTCTGGGCGACAAGGCGTCATATCTCAAACTCGGTATCGTAAACCCAATGCCAATTCAGATAATAAAGGACTTTGCCGCAAAGTGCGAAAAGGTCTATGTAATCGAGGAGCTTGACGATGTTATCGAAACACACTGCAAAAAGAACGGCGTGAACGTTATCGGCAAGGAGCTTTTCAGCCTTATGGGCGAGATATCACAGACTATCGTTGCCGAAAAGATACTTGGCGAGAAGCCTGAGTATATCACATTTGAGGATAACGTGCCTGTAAGACCTCCTGTTATGTGTCCGGGATGTCCTCACAGAGGTCTGTTCTATTGCCTGCATAAGCTGGGCGTTATGGTATCAGGCGATATCGGCTGTTACACTCTCGGCGCAACAGCACCGCTTTGTGCTATGGATTCAACTATCTGCATGGGTGCTTCTATCAGCGGACTTCACGGATTTAACAAGGCAAGAGGTGCAGAGGCTGAGAAGAAGTCTGTTGCCGTTATCGGTGACTCTACATTCATGCACAGCGGTATGACAGGTCTTGTGAACGTTGCATATAACTCCACAAATTCAACTGTTATCATTCTCGATAACTCTATCACAGGTATGACGGGTCATCAGCAGAACCCTACAACTGGTAAAAACCTTAAGGGCGACCCTGCTTATGCCGTTGACCTTGAAATGCTCTGCCATTCACTTGGTATCAAGAGCGTAAGAGTCGTTGACCCATATCACATGGCTGAAACAGAGGCTGTTATCAAGGAAGAGCTTGCCAAGGAAGAACCAAGCGTTATTATTTCAAGACGTCCATGCGCACTTCTTAAATATGTAAAGCACAATCCACCTCTCAAGGTAAACAAGGATAAGTGCGTTGGCTGTAAGCAGTGCTTGAAGATAGGCTGTCCTGCTATATCTATCCATGACGGCAAGTGCGTTATCGACCATACACAGTGCGTAGGCTGCGGCATATGCAAGGAAATGTGTAAGCTGGGTGCGATATGCGACTAATGATAACATATATTTCGAGGTGTAAATAATGAAAACAAGATCAATTATGATAGTGGGCGTAGGCGGACAGGGTTCACTGCTTGCGTCAAGAATAATAGGAAACGTGCTTCTCTCACAGGGCTTTGATGTCAAGGTCAGCGAGGTACACGGAATGAGCCAGCGTGGCGGCTCTGTTGTTACATACGTTAAGTACGGCAGCGAGGTATGCTCGCCTGTAGTTGAAAAAGGCGAAGCTGATATCATCATCAGCTTTGAGCAGCTTGAAGCCGCAAGATATGTTTCATATCTCAAGAAGGGCGGACATATCATCACTTCAACTCAGCAGATAGACCCAATGCCTGTTATCACAGGTGCGGCTGTTTATCCTGAGAATATCATAGGCAAGCTTAAAGCAGAGGGCGTTGACGTTATCGCTGTTGACGCACTGGCACTTGCGGAGCAGGCTGGTACTGCAAAGGCTTCAAACGTTGTTCTCATGGGCGTTGTGTCAACTAAAATGGCTTTTGACGAGGACGTTTGGCAGAAGGCTCTTGAAAACTGTGTTCCTGCAAAGTTCCTTGAACTGAACAAGAAGGCGTTCGCTCTCGGCAGAGAGGTAAAATAATGGACGAGATAAGCGGTCTTATCATAAAAATGACCGAGTTTTTCGCTGGCGACCCGAAACGTATACAGCACTTTATAAAGGTGCATACCTTTGCCCGTGTTATCGGCAGGGCAGAGGGACTTGATATCCGCACTATGTATTGTCTTGATGTTGCGTCAGTGGTGAATGATATCGGCATAAAGCCTGCGGAGGAGAGATACGGCAAGGGTCACTGCGGAGGCAAATTGCAGGAGCAGCTAGGCCCTGAGCCTGCACAAAAAATGCTCAGAGAGCTTGACTTTGACGAGGATATCATAGAAAGGGTGTGCTTTCTTATCGCACATCATCACACCTATGAGGGCGCCCAGGGGCTTGACTGGCAGATACTCTTGGAAGCAGATTTCCTTGTGAACGCTTTCGAGGACAGCCTTTCCAAAGAGAGCATAAAAAGCTTCCGTGACAAGGTGTTCAAAACGAAAACAGGCATTAAGATGCTTGAAGAAATGTACGGCGTATGATACTTGTGCAAAGTTGATACCCGAGTAATATGACCGAAACCATTTTAACAGGAGGTGTGTTCCAATGGGAAAATATTGGAACGAAGAGATCGAGTGCATGGCGCACGAGGACATGAAAAAGCTCCAGAGCGAAAGACTTGTCAAGCAGGTCAAGCACGTCTGGGACAATGTGCCACACTACAAGAAGCTTATGGAAGAAAAGGGCGTAACGCCTGATGATATCCACGGCATTGAGGACCTGCACAAGCTGCCGTTCCTTTCAAAGGCTGATCTGCGTGAGGCTTATCCTTACGGTCTGCTTGCAAAGCCGCTTTCAGAGTGCGTGAGAATACATTCAACAAGCGGAACAACAGGCAAGAGAGTTGTGGCTTTCTACACTCAGCATGATATCGACCTTTGGGAAAATTGCTGTGCAAGAGCTATAGTTGCCGCAGGCGGAACAAAAGACGACGTTTGCCACGTTGCATATGGCTATGGACTTTTTACAGGCGGAGCAGGTCTTAACGGCGGCTCTCATAAGGTGGGCTGTCTTACACTGCCGATGTCATCAGGAAACACAGAAAGACAGATACAGTTTATGCAGGATCTAGGTTCTACTATCCTGTGCTGTACTCCGTCATATGCTGCTTATATCGGCGAAACTGTAAAGGAAATGGGCATAAAGCCAGAGGAGCTTACGCTTAAAGCTGGTATCTTCGGTGCTGAGCCTTGGACGGAGGAAATGCGTCACGAGATAGAGAAGCTTCTTGGTATCAAGGCTTACGATATCTATGGCCTGACAGAAACAAGCGGTCCTGGCGTAGCTTTCGAGTGCGAAGCACAGTCTGGTATGCACATCAATGAGGACAACTTTATCGCAGAGATAATCGACCCTGACACAGGAGAGGTGCTTCCTGAAGGCTCAAAGGGCGAGCTTGTATTCACAAGTATCACAAAGGAAGCTTTCCCTCTGCTGAGATACAGAACAAGAGATATTTGTATTCTTACAAGAGAGAAATGCTCATGTGGCAGAACTCTCGTCAAAATGTGCAAGCCAATGGGCAGAAGCGACGATATGCTCATCATAAAGGGCGTAAACGTGTTCCCATCGCAGATAGAGTCAGTGCTTCTTAAGATATCAAAGGCAAGCCCTAACTATCAGATAGTCGTTGACAGGGTGAACAATTCTGATACTTTCGAGATAAGAGTCGAGCTTAATGACGATATGTTCTCTGATACTGTCAAGTCTATCGAGGATCTTGAAAAGAAGATATCCAACGATATCCATAATATCCTTGGCATCAAGGCGAAGATAAGACTTGTTGAGCCAAAGAGCATTCCACGTTCTGAGGGCAAGGCAGTAAGAGTTATCGACAAGAGAAAGCTTGTCTAAAAGACAGGGGGTAATTTTATGACAGTAAAACAGCTTTCGGTTTTTATTGAAAACAGACCTGGCAGATTGTCTGCCGTTACAAAAATACTTGGGGATAATGATGTGAATATCCGTGCAATGTCCCTTGCTGACACAAAGGATTTCGGTATTCTCAGACTTATCGTTGACGATTTTGAAAAAGCAGTTTCAGCCTTGAAAACAGAGGGCTTTTCCGTTACCACCACTCAGGTGCTTGCAGTGGAGATAAATGACCGCCCAGGCGGACTTTCAGAAGCAATGAAAGCTCTCTACAATGACAACATCAGCGTTGAGTATATGTATTCTGCATTCATAAACACTAAGGAAAACACGGCTTATCTTATCCTTAGAGTAGAGAACGTTACAGCCGCTCTGGAAGCTTTGAGTGAAGCAGGATTTGCACTTATCTCACAGCAGGAATTGGCAAGCATCTAGCTGATTAGTAAATACTAACTGAAAAATTACTTAAAATCTATGTGAAATTTTTATGAAATGCCGAAAACCTCTTGATTTTTTCAGAAAATGTGTTATTATATAAGTATAGTATTTGATATGATACTTGTAGAATTTATGCAAGGAGGTCTGTGAAAATGGCTTATAAGATTAGTGATGAGTGCATCGGCTGCGGCGCTTGCATGGACGCATGTCCAGTAGGAGCTATCTCCGAGGCTGACGGTAAGTGTGCTATTAACGCTGACGAGTGCATCGACTGCGGTTCTTGCGCAGGTACTTGCCCTGTAGGAGCACCTCAGGCTGAGTAATTTACTTAAACTAAGAGAAAACGTCTGTCATATGGCAGGCGTTTTTTTGCACTTATTTTTTGTGTATTAGTTTTCAGCACGCTATCATAAAACTGTCACATTGGCGGAGTATAATATAAACACAATAAGAGAAAGACAAAAAAAGATGAAATTTACACATATACTTTTTTCTCCATATATACTTCATATACTTCAAAAAGGGAACGCTGACTTGTGTCTGCGTTCTTTTTTTTGCGTGGGTAATTTTGTGGATAGATATGTAAAATATCGTGGGAAATATGGGCTTTTGTAACGCAGGTGTCCGTTTTTCGGTATTATTAATAAAAGTTTTGCGAAATTTGTTAAAAGTGATAAAAATAGAACCCTTATTGTCGTTTCTGGGATATAAAATGTACAATGGTTGTAACTTTGCGTTCATATAAACTTCATAAACGAGCGAAAAATCGGCTTGAAAATTACAATTTGATTACAATGCCCCTTGACTTTTGTAACCTTATTCATTATAATATTGTGTAGTTTATCACATTTGAAAGGAGCGTTCTGAATTGGGTTATTTGAAGTCGGGGATATCCCGCTGTGTGGCTGTGCTTTCTGCCTGCGGAGTTGTGACAGTATCTGCTGTGACTTTTGCGACACTTGATAAAAACGTTATCCAGCCATGTGCGGTCATGCCGCCTGAAAATGCAAAGGTCATTTCTGCTGTTTCTGACAAGGAAACATCTGAGCAGATCGGGGATATCACAACTGTTCTTACAACATCAGCCGTCAAGGAAACTGCGAAAAATTCTCAGACCGAGGCTGTAAAGGCTGTAAAAACTGCAAAAAGCGAAACAACAAAGTCAGCTTCTGAAACAGCTTTGAGATCAGAGAGCGTAACGACCTCTGTAATATCACAGAAGCCAGCGTCAGTGACCGCAGTGCAGAGCGTGACTTCCGCTGACACAAAGCTTAGCATATCAGTAAGCCTTGTGACAAAGAAAACTCAGCAGGCTTCAAAGTCTGAAACAAAGGTTTCTGCTGTTACTTCCGCCCCTGTCAGCACTACTGACAGCGATACTGTTGCCTCAAAGGCTACAAAAAAGACTACAACAGTGAAAACTACTACTGCAAAAACTACTACCACTGCAAAGACAACAACTGCCCCTGTTACGACCACAACGCCTGCGGTGACTACTACCAAGAAAAAGATCACCACTGCTAAGGTGACAACAACTAAAAAGCCTGTTACAACTACAACCACTGCGCCTGTTGTCGACAACGGCAAGACCCCTGCACAGCGACTTAATTCTGCAGTGCTTGATCCAAAGGCGACGCTCAGCGCAAAGGAAGAAAAGATACTTCTGAAATATCTCCATAAGATAATATCAGATGATATGACAAACTACGAAAAGGCTGTGGCTTGCTACGATTATATTATAAAGAACACGGTCTACGATTATGGCGGCTGGGCAAATCCTGTCAAGGCTGTTCTTGAGGATGGTTACGGCACTTGCACAGAATATTCTTACGTTTACGCCGCAATGCTCAACTACATAGGCTTTGACGCAAAGACTGTTGACGGCAAGACCGCTATGGCGGCAGGCGGTTACGGCTATCATATGTGGGTGGAGGTAACGATAAACGGTCAGGTATATGTTATGGACCCTCAGGTGGACGATAACATGAGCTGGGGAGCGTATATCTCCCATGACCGCTTCTGCAGGACCTACAGCGAGGTCAAGAACAAGTATATAAAAGACTGATATTGTATCGGGTGGAGTTATCTGCCCGATATTTTTTTACTGTGTTTGCGTGTAGCTTGCTTGCAGTACGTTTATTTGTACATTAAATAAGAATATCCGGCACTCTTTTTGTGACAAATTTTTCAGCCTATCCTATAGACAAAAGGAAAAAAGCATGATATAATTATTCTTGATACATTGTCGGCATATGCCGAACGTCATTTTGTACAGGAGGATAATTGATGACGGAAAATTCCACAAAGATAACGAAAAAGCCTGCGACATCTGTGAAGAAAAACAGCTCTGTCAAAGGTTCGTCAAAGAATAAGAAAAGAAAGAAAAAACGCAACAATATCGGCATTATCTGCGGCACTGCGGCAGCGGCTATCGTGATAGTTGTGGGCGGAGGATATTTCATTGGAAGAGCTTACTATAGCAACAGATTTCTGAGCGGCACAACAGTGAATGGTGTTGACGTGGGCGGAAAGACATTTGAACAGGCTTGCGATCTGCTCGGGGTGAACGATATGCCTTATGAACTTACGGTCAAAACTATCGACGGCACGCCTGTTGTTTTCAAGACGGCTGATTTTGATTACAGACTAAGCGGCAAGGACGAGCTTCAGAAGATCTATGACAGCGTGAACAGAAAAACATGGTTCTCGGGATTTATACAGAACTCCACCTATAGTTTTAATGAGGATATCACATTTGATGTTGAGAAGCTTCAGAAGCTTGTGGAGAAAGCAAACTGGGGCGATGTTGAAACTGCCGATGCAAAGCTTGGTCTTAACGAGGATAAGACGGCTTATGTTATCACCCCTGAGGTGCAGGGAAACAAGATAACCGATATGAAAAAGCTTGAAGCTTATGTTACGCAAAGCGTGGCGACAGGTGAGCTTAGCGTTGAGCTTGACAAGGACACAGGTTGTTATTCTCTTCCGGAGGTGAAGAGCGCAGACCTTGAGGACGATTGCAAGAAACGAAATGATGTTTTCCAGCTTTCTGTCACATACGATTTTGACTACACCACAGAAACTCTCACGGGCGAGGAGCTTATGAAGATGATAAAGCTCAAAGATGACGGAAGCTACACTGTGGACAGAAAGAAAGCCATGGAGTATGTGGAAAAGCTCGCAAAGAAGTATGATACATATAATACTAAGAGAAAATTCCACGCCACTTTGCAGGGCGACATAATTGTGCCGACAAGCTCTGATGCTAAATACGGCTGGTGGATAGATCAGGAAAAGACTTGTGACGATCTTGTGGATATGCTTGAAAAGGGCGAGAGCGTTGACAAGGTAGACCCTATCTATTACAGTACCGGTTATTTTGACTTTACAGGCGTTGAGTCTGCGAGAAGCAAGGACGATGATATAGGCGACACTTATATTGAGATAGACCTTACCGACCAGCACTTGTGGTATTATGAAAAGGGCAAGAAAAAGCTCGATACCTATATAGTTTCAGGTCAGACCACATCTGAGGCGAGAACAACTCTCCCTGGTGTTTATAAGCTGTGGTCAAAGGAGACCAACAAGCGTATGAAAGACACAAATGCCGACGGCGACGAGTGGGATACAAAGTGCAACTTTTGGAACAACGTTTCTCTCTGCGGAATAGGTCTTCACGATTCAACGTGGCGAGGCGGATATTTCGGCGGTGAGATATACAAATACAACGGCTCTCACGGCTGTATAAATATGAGCTATGACGACGCCAAATATGTTTATGACAACGTGCCTTACGGTACACCTGTTGTTATGTACTACAAGTCTGCGGATAAATAATAAGGACGGTCAAGGTATCATGCCTTGACCGCTTTTTGTAAGGAGTGTTTTTTATGGAGAAGATATTATACAGAGAGGGCTTTACGGCTGAGGAGCTTCCAAACGAGGTGATAGAGCGTATCAAAGGCGTTTCCTATAAGGAAAATCCCTATGTGAAGCTGGGCGACCTTGCCTATCTGCGTGTGAGATATTATGACTTTGAGCATAAGGTGCAGTCAGGGGAGCTTATCGTGGCGAGGAAGCTTGCACAGGAGGTTCTGGATATCTTTTATGAGCTTTTCGAGGGCGGTTATGAGATAGAAAAAATCAGGCTCGTGGACGAGTATGACGCTGATGATGAAAGGTCAATGGCGGATAACAATTCCTCTGCCTTCAACTATAGGGTGGTGGCTGGTACCAATACTATTTCGGCTCACAGCTACGGCAGGGCGATAGACATAAACCCCCTTATAAATCCTTATATAGTGGGGAATAAGGTCATGCCTGCCAATGCTACAGAGTATGCAGACCGTGACAAGGCTTTTGATCACAAGATTGACAGAACAGACCTTTGCTATTGCATTTTCAGGCGTCATGGCTGGAAATGGGGTGGCGACTGGAACAATTCTAAGGATTATCAGCATTTTTACAAAGAGTATGATTCTCCGCTGAAAATGGCTGTAAATAAGCTGAAAAGAGCGTTGTTACGTTAGTTTACAAGGTTTACCTAGGAAAGCGATATGAAATCATAAGTTATATATGTATACCGATTAACTAAAAATTAATAATGATTTTATGCAAGTTTTATCATTCGCTCTTGCATTTTGCTGTAATGTGTGTTATAATGATTAAGCCGTCAAAAAAGACGGCAAAAGGCTATTTTCTTGCATTTGTGCGAAAAACCACGCTTTGAGTTTGTTTACACTTATGCAGGATTGCAGGATTTTAATTTCTTCCTGCAATTTTTTTGTTAAAAACAGCTAAAAATCGGCTATGAGCCGTGAAATAACATACGTTGCTGAACGATAAGCTATAATTTTTTTTACAGTTTGGCAGGAAAGGGTGATAAAAATGGAACGCATGGAGGATATGACTAATGTAAAAAGCCTGTATTCACCGAAATTCGAGCATGATAACTGCGGAATAGGTGCTGTTGTGAACATTAAGGGCAAAAAGAGCCACGATACTGTTGCAAATGCGCTGACTATCGTTGAAACGCTTGAGCATCGTGCTGGTAAGGACGCAGAGGGCAAAACAGGTGACGGAGTAGGTATCCTGCTTCAGATCTCACATAAATTCTTCAAGAAGATCGCCGCCGCTGAGCTTGGGATCACGCTTGGCGAGGAGAGAGATTATGCCGTTGGTATGTTCTTCTTCCCACAGAACGAGCTTGCGAGAAATCAGGCAAAGAAGATGTTTGAGATAATCGCTGAAAAAGAGGGTCTGGAGATCCTTGGCTGGAGAGTCGTTCCTGCAAAGCCTGAGGTGCTTGGCAAGAGAGCTGCCCAGTGTATGCCTGCCATAATGCAGTGCTTCATCAAGCGTCCAAAGGGCGTTAAAAAGGGTCTTGACTTTGACCGCAAGCTATATGTTGCAAGACGTGTGTTCGAGCAGTCAAATGAGGACACCTACGTTGTATCACTTTCAAGCAGAACTATAGTATATAAAGGAATGTTCCTTGTGCAGGATCTCAGAAAGTTCTTCCCTGACCTTCAGGATACGGACTACGAGTCTGCTATCGCTATGGTACATTCAAGATTTTCTACCAACACAAACCCAAGCTGGCAGAGGGCGCATCCTAACAGAATGATCGTTCACAACGGTGAGATAAACACTATCAGAGGCAATGCTGATAAAATGCTCGCTCGTGAGGAAACGATGAAGTCTGAGCATTTGAAGGGCGACCTTGATAAGGTCACACCTGTTGTAAACACAGAAGGCTCTGACTCTGCAATGCTCGACAACACACTTGAATTTTTGGTCATGAGTGGAATGGATCTGCCACTGGCTGTCATGATAACGATCCCTGAGCCATGGGATAACAACGGCACGATGAGTCAGGCTAAGAAAGACTTCTATCAGTATTACGCAACTATGATGGAGCCATGGGACGGACCTGCTTCTATCCTTTTCTCTGACGGAGATATCATGGGTGCAGTGCTTGACAGAAACGGTCTGCGTCCGTCAAGATATTATATCACAAAGGACGGCAATCTTATCCTTTCATCTGAGGTTGGCGCACTTCCTATCCCGTCAGACAATATCGTTGAAAAGGAAAGACTTCGCCCAGGCAAAATGCTTCTTGTTGATACTGTTCAGGGCAGAGTTATCGACGATGACGAGCTTAAGGAATACTATGCTTCAAAGCAGCCTTACGGCGAGTGGCTTGACAGCAACCTTGTCAGACTTAAAGACCTTAAGATACCAAACATCAAGGTAGAGGAACACGGCTACGAGGAAAGACAAAGACTTCAGAAAGCTTTTGGCTATACCTATGAGGACGTTATGACATCTATCCTGCCAATGGCAAAGAACGGCTCTGAGTCTATTGCCGCTATGGGTACAGACAGCCCGCTTGCGGTGCTTTCAAAAGAGCCTCAGCCACTGTTCAACTACTTCAAACAGCTCTTTGCACAGGTAACAAATCCGCCTATAGACGCTATCAGAGAGGAAATAGTTACATCCACAACTGTCTATATCGGTGAGGACGGCAACATTCTTGAAGAAAAGCCTGAAAACTGCAAGGTAATGAAGATACACGACCCTATCCTTACCTCAACAGATATCCTTAAAATAAAGAATATGCACATTCCTGGCTTTAAGGTAGCTGTTATCCCTATACTTTATTATAAGAACACAAGACTTGAAAAGGCTATAAACAGACTTTATATAGAAGCAGACAAGGCGTTCAGTGAGGGCGCAAATATCCTTATCCTTTCGGACAGGGGAGTTGACGAGAACCACCTTGCTATCCCGTCACTGCTTGCAGTATCAGCGCTTCATCAGCACCTTGTTGTTACAAAGAAGAGAACATCTCTTGCTATTATCCTCGAAAGCGGCGAGCCTAGAGAAGTTCATCACTTTGCAACACTGCTCGGCTATGGCGCTTCCGCTATCAACCCTTATCTTGCTCAGGAAACTATCCACGAGCTTATTGCTGACGACCTTCTTGACAAGGATTACTATGCCGCTGTTGACGATTATAATGCGGCTGTTCTCCATGGTATCGTAAAGATAGCTTCAAAAATGGGTATCTCTACTATACAGTCATATCAAGGCTCACAGATATTCGAGGCTATCGGTATCGGTGAGGACGTTATAAACAAATACTTCACCGGCACGGTCAGCAGGATAGGCGGTATCACTATCTCTGATATCGAAAAGAACGTTGACAGACTTCATACATCAGCCTTTGACCCTCTTGGACTTGGCACAGACACAGAGCTTGAATCAAGAGGAAGCCACAAGTTCAGAAGCGGCAAGGAGGAGCATCTCTACAATCCTCAGTCTATCTATCTGCTCCAGCAGGCTGCAAGGACTGGCGACTATGAAACATACAAGAAGTATTCAAAGCTTATCTCTGAGGAAATGGACCCTGTGAACATCAGAGGTCTTATGGATTTCAACTTTGCTGAAAATCCTGTTCCGCTGGAGGAAGTTGAGAGCGTTGACTCTATTGTAAGAAGATTTAAGACGGGCGCTATGTCCTACGGCTCTATCTCGCAGGAAGCTCATGAAGCACTTGCTATCGCAATGAACAGACTTCACGGCAAGTCAAACTCCGGCGAGGGCGGTGAGAGCCTTGACAGACTTCTCACAAAGGGTACTTCTGAGGACAGATGTTCCGCTATCAAGCAGGTGGCTTCGGGACGTTTCGGCGTAACTTCAAGATACCTCACATCTGCTGATGAGATACAGATAAAAATGGCACAGGGCGCAAAGCCTGGCGAGGGCGGTCATCTCCCTGGCAAAAAGGTTTATCCATGGATAGCTAAAACAAGACACTCCACACCTGGCGTGTCGCTTATCTCACCTCCGCCACACCACGATATATACTCTATCGAGGACTTGGCTCAGCTTATCTATGACCTGAAAAACGCAAACAAGAACGCAAGAATTTCTGTAAAGCTCGTTTCTGAGTGCGGTGTTGGTACAGTTGCGGCAGGCGTTGCAAAGGCAGGCGCAGGTGTTATCCTTATCTCAGGCTATGACGGCGGTACAGGTGCGGCTCCGAGAAACTCTATCTACAATGCAGGACTTCCATGGGAGCTTGGACTTGCAGAAGCACATCAGACCCTTATCAAGAACGGTCTTAGAAACAAGGTCGTTATCGAAACAGACGGAAAGCTCATGACAGGCCGTGATGTTGTTATCGCAGCGATTCTTGGCGCAGAGGAGTTCGGCTTTGCAACAGCTCCGCTGATAACACTCGGCTGTGCAATGATGAGAGTATGTAATCTTGATACTTGCCCATTTGGTGTTGCAACACAGAACCCGGAGCTTAGAAAGAAGTTCCCCGGCAAGCCTGAATATGTAATGAACTTTATGATATTCGTGGCTTCAGAGCTTAGAGAATATATGTCAAAGCTTGGCGTAAGAACAGTTGACGAGCTTGTGGGAAGAATTGACCTTATCAAGCCAAAGACTGGTATCACAGGCACTGCGGCACAAGTTGACCTTTCCAATATCATCAACTCTGATTACGTTTCAGAAAAGGTAGAATACAACAAGAAATCCAAGTATGACTTCAAGCTTGAAAACACTCTTGATGAAAAGGTACTCATGAAGGAGTTCGAGAAAAATCTTAAGAGTGGTGAGAAGAAGTCTATCACAGTAAATGTCAAGAACACAGACCGTTCATTCGGTACTATCTTCGGCTCAGAGATAACAAGAAAGTATTATAACACACTTGCTGACGATACATACAAGATAGTCTGCAACGGCTCAGGCGGACAGAGCTTCGGCGCATTTATCCCGAACGGCTTGACCCTTGAACTTGTGGGCGACTCTAATGACTATTTTGGCAAGGGACTTTCAGGCGGTAAGCTCGTTGTTTATCCTCCGAAGGATTCCACTTTCAAAGCCGAGGACAATATCATTATCGGTAACGTTGCACTTTACGGTGCAACAAGCGGTAAGGCATTCATCGACGGTGTTGCAGGCGAGCGTTTCTGCGTAAGAAACTCAGGCGCAGTGGCAGTTGTCGAGGGCGTTGGCGACCACGGCTGTGAGTATATGACAGGCGGCTGTGTGGTAGTTATCGGCAAGACGGGCAAAAACTTTGCGGCAGGTATGTCGGGCGGTGTAGCTTACGTTCTTGACGAGGACAGACACCTTTACACAAGACTCAACAAGGAAATGGTACTTTTCTCTGAGGTCAAGGAGAAGTACGATATCATTCAGCTCAAAGACCTTATCCAGCAGCACGTTGACGCAACAGGCTCTGAAAAGGGCAAGCGTATTCTTGATAACTTTGAGGAATATCTGCCTAAGTTCAAGAAGATAATCCCTCACGATTACAAGAAGATGATGTCTGCTATAGCTTCAATGGAAGAAAAGGGTATGAGTAGTGATCAGGCGCAGATAGAAGCATTCTATCAGATCATCAACGGCAAGCAGTAAGCCTGCGCACATGAGATATTGTACTTTTAAAATCGAAAGGAGGATATACTTGCCGTGAAAGCAAGTATAGTTGAGATATGGGAAAGCCAACTGGTTTTATGGACTATAAGCGTGAGGACGCAGCAGCGTTCTCCGTTGAGGAACGTATAAAGAATTTTAATGAATTTCACACTCCTCTTTCAAAGGAGGAGCAGCAAAAGCAGGGTGCAAGATGTATGGACTGCGGTGTGCCGTTCTGTCAGGCAGGAATGAAGATAGGCAACGCATTTTCAGGCTGTCCGCTTAACAATCTTATCCCTGAATGGAACGACCTTATATACAAGGGCAACTGGGAGCAGGCATATTATAGACTTCATATGACGAACAATTTTCCTGAGTTCACATCAAGAGTTTGTCCTGCTCTTTGCGAAAAAGCCTGCACCTGCGGAGCTAATGGCGACGCTGTTACCACAAAGGCTAACGAATACGGCATTATTGAAAATGCCTATGCCTGCGGATATGCTTCAGCAAGAGTGCCAAAGGTAAGAACAGGAAAGACTATCGCTGTTATAGGCTCAGGCCCGTCAGGTCTTGCTGCCGCTGACCAGCTCAATCAGAGAGGTCACAGCGTAACGGTTTTCGAGCGTGAAGACAGAGTGGGCGGTCTGCTTATGTACGGCATACCGAACATGAAGCTTGAAAAGCAGATAATCGAGCGCAAGATAAACATAATGAAAGAAGAGGGCATCGAGTTCCGCACAGGCGTTAATGTGGGCAAGGATATCACAGCGGCTGAGCTTCTCAAGGACTTCGACAGAGTAATACTTTGTTGTGGTGCTTCAAACCCTAGAGATATCAAAGCCGAGGGCAGAGATGCAAAGGGTATCTATTTTGCGGTGGATTTTCTGAAATCCACAACTAAGGCGCTGCTGAACGGCGGTCTTACGGATAAAAACCACATTTCCGCAAAGGGCAAGAACGTCATGGTAATAGGTGGCGGAGATACAGGAAATGACTGCGTTGGTACAAGCGTAAGACATGGCGCAAAGAGCGTTTTGCAGCTTGAAATGATGCCAAAGCTTCCTGACACGAGAGCCGAGAACAACCCATGGCCGCAGTGGCCAATGGTCTGCAAGACAGATTATGGTCAGGAAGAAGCTATCGGTGTGTTCGGTCATGACCCGAGAGTTTATCAGACAACTGTCAAGGAGTTTCTCAAAGACAAAAAGGGCAATCTTAAGGGCGCAGTGCTTGTAAAGCTCTCCCCAGAGAAAGACCCTAAGTCAGGCAGAACGATAATGAAGCCTGTTGAGGGCAGCGAATACAAGGTAGAAACCGAGCTTGTGCTTATTGCGGCAGGCTTTCTGGGATCTGAAAGCTATCTCACAAAGGCTTTTGGCGTCGAGGTAGACGGCAGAACGAATATCGCAACAGCCGACGGCACACATCAGACGAACGTGAAGAACGTCTTTGCCGCAGGCGATGTCCGCAGAGGACAGTCACTTGTAGTATGGGCTATCAGAGAGGGCAGAGATGTTGCCCGTGAGGTGGATAAGAACCTTATGGAGTATACAAATCTGTAATACGAGGTAAAAATATAACACCGTCCGAGGAGTTCGGGCGGTGTTTTTTGTGTGTAGGGTATCGTGGCAGGGGAAAAAGCTTTGACATCATAATCTATGTTCCACTACATAGTCCCTTATCGTAAATTTTTAAGAAATATCACAGAACATCACACAAAACAAAAACAGCTATCAAACCACGCATTTACGCAATTTAATAGCTGTTTTGCTGGAGCTGCTAACCGGGCTTGAACCGGTGACCTCGTCCTTACCAAGGACGTGCTCTACCTACTGAGCCATAGCAGCAAACCAATTACAGTAATATATTATACACTATCTCTGCCGCTTTGTCAAGCCCTTTTCACAACTTTTTTACTCTATTCCCTCATCATCATCGTCATCTGCCTGAACACTTGGGTCGTAATCATCATATGTGTCCATAAAATTGTACTTCTTGCCCTTGTATTCGTATTGTATCACAGTGCGCAGATTGACGTTGTAAACGCTCTTGAAGATATTGTTTTCGATGTTGGGATTGGTGGCACGAAACTTTGCTATAAGCTCCTTCATTTCCTGCCGCTTTGATACCTCACCCTTTTTCTCTGACCCCTCGTAGCTCTCAGTGAAACGGCAGGCACAGCGGATAAAATGCAGATCGTTCTGCTCCACCCAGCGGATAATGTCCGCCTCTTTCACCATGTACAGTGGTCTGATAAGCTCCATGCCTGCGTAGTTCCTCGAGTGTAGCTTCGGCATCATAGTCTGAATCTGTCCTCCGTATACCATGCTCATGAGTATGGTTTCTATAACATCATCAAAATGATGTCCCAAAGCTATCTTGTTGCACCCAAGATCCTGCGCAAATTTGTAAAGCCAGCCACGTCTCATTCTTGCACAAAGATAGCATGGGTTGCGTTTTGTGTTGTATGCAATGTCAAAGACCTTTGTTTCAAACATCTTTATGGGTATTCCCATAAGCGCCGCATTGTCGATTATCCTCTGCCTGTTTGCGTCGCTGTAGCCTGGGTTCATTACAATAAATTCCAGCCCTATGTCCATGCCCTGATATTTCTGCAAATGCTGCATACACTTAGCAAGAAGCATTGAGTCCTTGCCGCCTGATATGCACACCGCTATTTTGTCCCCCGGCTTTATCATATCGTAACGCTCATATCCCATTACGAATTTGTTCCATATATCTCTGCGAAAATCCGTCACAATGCTCCGCTCTATCTTCTGCTGTGGCGTCAATATTCTTGACATCTCAAACTCTCCTTAAAATCATATACTTAAATTCTACTATTTTTATGGGATTTTGTCAACCTTTTACGCCAGTTGACTTTAGGGCATGATACTGCTATAATGTAGTAAAATGATAATATATTCAGGAGGATATCATGAGCGAAAATATAGAGCGTGAGATAAAAATTTCTCTCACACAGGAGCAGTACAAGACCGCTGAAAAGCTTTTTCAGTGGAACAAAATAATCGAGCAGACCAATTTTTATTATATTCCACAGCAGGATACGGGCATGACAAGTATCCGTGTCAGGCAGATAGGCGAAAAATATTTTTTGCAGCTTAAAGCACCTATCTCCGAAAACGGTGCGCTTCATGTGAAAAAAGAGTATGAACAACAGCTTGACAGCCTGCCTGAAAAGCTCACCGCACAGGAGCTTTCACAGCTTGTGGGGAGAGATTTCCCTGCCGCTGACCTTGCAGGCTCTTTGCATACTCGGCGCAAGCTCTGCACCGATTTCGACCATGTTGAGATATGCCTTGACAAAAGCGAATATCTCGGCTTGACAGACTATGAGTTGGAACTTGAATACACCGCAGACTATCCCGAAAAGCCTTTGGAGATACTGAAAAATGCAGGTATCACACAGGGAGAAGCGGTAATAGGCAAGTATGCAAGATTTATGGAAAGAGCGAAAAAGCTTGGAAAGTGCTGATTTTCGCCTATCTGCGGTCATTTTCTATGAAAAAGCACCCACAGTCTGCAAAGGTTTGGGCAATAATGATAATTGACAGTGACGTTATAATATGTTATTATATTAAAGTGCTAAAACGTATGAAATGGTATTTTGACGATACCCGAAAGGAAGTTAATAATGAAAAGATCTATTTTTAAGACTATCGCATCACTTTCCGCTGCTGCCATGATGCTTTTGGCTGTAGGCTGCGGAAGCACATCTGATTCTTCATCAGCAGCAGGCACAGACAGCACAGCCGCTGCAACAGGCGAGGATAACTCACTTCAGAAAGTTCTTGATTCAGGCAAGCTTGTGCTTGGTCTTGACCCAACATTCAAGCCAATGGGATACACAGACGAGAACGACAACATCGTAGGTTTTGATATCGACGTTGCAAAGGAAGTTTGCTCAAGACTTGGTGTAGAGCTTGAAACTTACTCTGTAAACTGGGATACAAAGGAACAGGATCTTAATGCAGGCACAATAGATTGTATCTGGAACGGCCTTTCTGTCAGCGATGAGAGAAAGAAAGTAATGCTCATGAGCGAGCCTTACATGAAGAATGAAATGGTATTCGTTGTAAACGGTTCAAGTGACGTTGCTTCACAGGCTGACCTTGCAGGCAAGAACATTGCCGTACAGAACGGCTCAACAGCACAGGAAACACTTCTTGCATCTGACGTTGTAGCAAATGGTGCGACAACAACAGAGCTTGCAACAAATGTTGAAGCCCTCCAGCAGTTGGAGCTTAACATGGTAGACGCAGCGTTCCTTGACTCAGTAGTTGCAAACTACGAGATATCCACATCAGGCAAGGATTACAAGGTGCTTCCTGACGGCCTTGACCCAGAGGAGTACGCTATCGGCTTCAGACTTGGTGATCAGGCACTTTGCGACAAGATCGAGGAGATCCTTCACGAAATGAAGCAGGACGGCAAGCTTGCTGAGATATCAACAACTTGGTTCGGAAGCGACATCACGACCATAGAATAATCACAAAACATTCAATCGGACAGTCTTTGGGCTGTCCGATTTTTTGCTTTATTAAGTTTTTTGCGTGTCATATCTTTAGAAAATAAAAAGTCTCGCAAACAACGTGTTTACGAGATTTTTTGGCGGAGAAGGAGGGATTCGAACCCTCGATGAGCTATTAACCCATACACGAGTTCCAGTCGTGCGCCATAAACCGGGCTAGGCGACTTCTCCAGTTTATCATTTTTTTTATATGTCACACTATCTAAGCGACTTTAATATTATACCATATGATCTTTTACTTGTCAAGACATTTTTGAAACTTTTTTTGTTCTTTTCTTATTCAGAAGTACTGTGTAAAAAAAGCTTTCTCTGCGATGCTTTATTAACAATATTCTGAAAAGTTTTCATTTTATTTTCTATATGAACATGTTACCGAAAATTTTCGCAATCTTGAAAACGATTAAGCAAATTATTTAGTTGATTTATAACAAATTTAATCAAATATATGTATTGGTAATATTGAAAAAAGCTTAATAATTTTACCACAAAAATAAAAAAGTCGTTAAAAAGTTTACGAAAATTCACAAAATGCCTTTGACAACTCGAGGCAAATGTGGTATAATGTTTGAATAACTGTAGGGTGAAGTGCGTCTAAATGCGACATTATAGAGAAGGTGAGACATTTTGGGAAGAAAACGCATTGGAGTGATATTGTCTGAGGCAGAAAGCTATTATCAGGAAAGATTGCTGAGAGGCGTAATGACAAAGGCTTTTCAGCTTGACTATGATGTGCTTATCTTCACAAGCTTTGTCAAAGAGTCATTCTTAAAAGCAGTGTCTGTTGGAGAAATGCAGATATATGACGTTATAAATTATGATAAGCTCGATGGCGTTATCGTTTTGGCAGATACATTAAAAATGCCTGGGCTTTTTGACAAAATATGCAGGGATATAGATGAGAAATGTCATGTTCCTGTGGTTTTTATAGATGGAAGCTATAAGGACTATGAAAGTATTTATACCCGTGACGAAAAACCCTTTATGCAATTGACAGAGCATCTTATCGAGGTCCATGGATGCAGGAAGATACTTTTTTTGAGCGGTCCGCTGGAGACTGCCACCACTCGTGAACGGCTTGCGGGATATAAGCGTGCCCTTGAAAAGCATGGCATAGAGTATGATCCGGACTTTGTCTGCTTTGACGGAGGCTTCTGGTATGATAAAGCGGCAGAGGTGGCAAATAATATCATCTATGGCAGACGTAAAAAGCCTGACGCTATCGTTTGCTGTGGAGATTATATGGCTATAGGCGTTGTACATGAATATCAGAAAAACGGTTTGAGTGTGCCTGAGGATATGATAGTTGCAGGTTATGACGCAATAGACGAGGCTATCCATTGCGTGCCAGCTATAACCTCGTGCTCACCACCTATCTTTGAAACTGGCGTGAACGCAGTAATGATCATTGAGGCAAGGATCAAAGGCGTTGAACCGCAGGGCCTTATGGAGGACGGCGGCAAGGTGGAGATAGGTGCTTCCTGCGGCTGTCATGAGGATTATAGCTATACAAAGCGTGATCTATTATCATCTCAGAACAAGATGAATTATCATGACTTTTTGGACAGCAGTATGACCGATATAATGGCTTGCTCTAAAGATCCCGATGATCTGATGGCCAGGATACAATATTTTCTCTATCTTATCATTGGTCAGGAGAGGTATTATCTCTGCCTTAATGAGGATTGCCTTGGAGAGCATGAGATAGTCGGTGAGGTCTCCACTGTTCCAAAGGAATATACAGAAAATATGGTGCTTTATATAAGAAGCGTTGACGGCAAAAACAGAACTCTTCATGATCCTTTTGAACTCAAAGAGATATTTCCTGATCTGGATGAAGAGCGTGAAAGCCCTTGTGCATTCTTTATCACCCCGGTACATTTTATAGATCGGTGCTATGGCTATGCTGTATTGTCTTACGGTGACGAAATAAAATCGATAGATATCACTTATCGTAATTGGACAAATCATGTAAGCAATGCTCTGGAATCAATGCGGATACGAAACTCCATAGCTAATCTTGCAGTCCGTGACGCTATGACAGGTGTTTATTCGAGAATAGGCATTGAGAAAAATATTCAGTTTGTTGTTGACAGAATGTCAAATCCGAAAAATAAGGCTTTTATCGCTGTCTGCGATCTGGACTGTCTTAAAAAGATAAATGATAATTTTGGCCATAACTGCGGTGATATTGCAATAAAAGCGATCGCAGACGCAGTTTTGGCTTCGACAAAAAATAACGAGATATGCGCAAGGGTAGGCGGCGATGAGTTTGTGGTGATAGGCTGTAACGACTATAACGACAACTATCCTGAACGATTTTCTGCAAGGGTCAACGACCGTCTTAGAGTATATAACAAGTTTGCAGGTAACGAGTTTGAGGTCAGCGTTAGTATAGGCGGTATTTGTAAACATATAACAGATGTCCACGAGCTTGAAGATATGTTTACACAGGCGGATAAGATAATGTACGCAAGTAAATTGGAAAGACATAAAAATAGGAAATAGCAATAGATAAAATATCAGTGCATTACAACGGACGGTCAGTGATCGTCCGTTTTTGCGTGTGAGAGACACATATCCACTTGACTTATAGGCTCAAATGTAGTATAATGTAAAAGTTAAGGCGGTTTTCTGCCTGTTAGTAAGACGATTTTTTTCGGAAAGGAAATGGATAATAAAATGGCTAAAGCTAAAAAAATAACGGCTGCTCTTACTGCCGCATTGCTTTGTACTGCGAGCCTTACCTCTTGCTCGGACACAAGCTATGTGATGACAGCAGGTGACAGCAAGATAAACGCAGGTATCTACATTTATAATGAGCTTACAGAAATGTCATATCAAATGACGATGATGTATTATCAGAAAGGCATCAAAAAGGACTATTTCGATCAGAAGGTAGACGGAAAGGCATTTGACGAGTATCTTTCAGATTATGCTCTCACTGCAACTAAGGAGTATGCGGCTGTAGTTGACAAGTTCAACGAGCTTGGACTTACTCTTTCAGATGAGGATATAAAGTCCATTAATGACAGCATAAGCAGCACATGGGATTCTCAGGGCGAGTTTTACGAGTCAGAGGGTATCTCAAAGGAATCTGTAAAGCTTGCACTCAAAGGCTCTAAAATGAGAGAAGAGCTTTTTGATCACTACTATGCAGAGGGCGGCGAGGAAGCCGTTTCAGACGATGAAATGGTGAAGTATCTTGATGATAACTACCTGAGATATAAATCCATTTCCTTTGCAAAAACTAAAGCATCAACTGATTCTTCATCATCAGCCACCGATTCTTCTACAGACTCAGCAGACGCTGCAAATGAGGAAGCCAAGGCAAAAAGAGATGAGTTCCTTGAAAAGGCTCAGGGAGTTTCATTTGATGATTTTGATAGCATCATAGATGAGTACAACGACTACGTTGCTTCAAAGAAAGCCTCAAATTCAAGCTCCGCTACTGACAGCGATTCATCAGCCTCAGACAGCAGCACGACTTCTGGTGACACTTCTTCTGTAGCAGAGAGCGACACAAGTTCTACAGCTTCCGACGATACATCTTCTGTATCTGACAGCACAGCAGAATCAAGCTCCGTTGCAGACAGTGACTCGTCAACAGACAGCTCATCATCAGAGCCAGACCCATATGCAAATGAAAAGATGATGAATTACGGCACAATGGACGATTCTCAGAAGGACACCACAAACGGCAAGATACTCAAAGAAGTAAGCGGTATGAGCACAGACGTTGCAACAGCTTATGAGGACGATAACGCATATTACATTCTTATCAAGGGCGATGTTAAGGACAGAGATACAGAATATGCCAAGGACAATCATGAAGATCTTCTGAAAGAAATGAAGAGCGATGAATTTCAGAAGAAATTAACAAGTTGGGTAGAAAAGCTTGACATCAAGGTAAACAACAAGGCTATAAAGCGTTACACGCCGAAAGTGGTCTACGATAAGCAGACAGAGTATTACAGCAAGAACAATAATTCATAGCAGATAAAATTACCGCCGCAACCGAGTTTGGTTGCGGCGGTTTTGTCATGTTGGCAAATCCTTCGGTTTCCTCCTTGCCCAATTGTAGCACATAAGGAGAAAATCCCCAAATGTGAACACATTCACATTTTATCAACAGAAGCCAATTTTATGTATTATTTTTTTGCGAGCACAATGCCCAACATATTATGGCTTTATAAAACAAAGAGCTGCGCTTCTTTAATGAAACGCAGCTCTT
>OLXK01000073.1_pt1 | contig 115773 bp, 102 predicted proteins | sample 1674321 | NCBI WGS metagenome assembly OLXK01 (sample SAMEA103958162, study PRJEB25191) | human gut metagenome | reverse complement strand
CGCCTTTCTAGCCCTAAGCGCAATGTAGATACGCAAAGAGCGGAGCGATTTTGCGGAGGAATAAACTATCAATAAAAATTGTAGGGGCTGGCGCCCTCGACAGCCCGCTCGAAGGAGCGAGGTTTGAATTATCAAGAGCTCATGTAGAAAACATTATGTGGATAACACAAATGAGATTGCAGACGAAATGTCGGAGGGGCGGGACGTCGAGGGCGCCGTCCCCTACAAATGCGTTGTGTGGTTATTCGGGGTTGTTGTGAAAAAACACAAATGGTGACGTGCGAGAAATAATGGGACGTCGAGGGCGCCAGCCCCTACAAGCGTGATAGGATAGTTTTTTGTTCTGTCCTACAATGGTTGTAATCGTGGACTTGTTTCTTCGACGGGCGAACGCTGTTCGCCCCTACAGATTTGTTGCCGTAATTTTATGAGTGTGTCCGATTTTTTTTATTCAATTTTCAAGTTGCGTCCGGGGTGTGACATTGGGTATTATGCCCTTGGTTGCGTATACACAAAATACCGCAATGCACACCCACGCTTTGACACAAGTACTCTACAGCCTGTTCCAGAAACGCACCTCGGTTTCACTAAGTCGCAGGGCTTGTACGTGCCCGCAAGTATCAAAACGCTTTCTACTTATCCCGAAAATCACCACTTTTGTTGCATAAAAAATGCAACAATTGCAGAAATGTTGCCAAATTAAAACATAAATCATTTGTTTGCACAATTTGTTAAGTGAGTTTTTGTTGGATATGACAAGTAAATCGGAATTATTATGTAATGGCAGACAAGTTGGTGCAGACAGTGATGAAATAAAGGGTAGGTTAGGGTGGAGGTAATGAGGCGGAGGGTGATAAAAGCAGGCTGGTAAACGAAAAATTTACGATTTGATAACACATTGGTAATAGTAGAAGTTTCTGCGTCGAATTGTGCGATTTTTGTTCAAATCGGAGAAAATAGGAAAATCGGCGAGATGTGTAAGCTAAAATGCTTGACAAGGGCTTGCTAATATTATATAATAGTATACTGTATCATAATGGAGTTTTCCACCTATTTCATGCGTTTTTGAGTGCATAAAATCATGGAAAACACCGCCAAAACCACTGGCGAATACGATTGTTATATAGTATTATATAAATGTATTTTCCAAATAAATTAAGGAGTGATTGAGCCTATGGTGAATGTCAAGGACGTAAAACTTGGTAAGAACACGAGAAAGAGCTTTGCCAAGATCAATGAGGTTCTGGAGATGCCTAACCTTATTGAAGTGCAGAAGAACTCTTATCAGTGGTTCCTCGATGAAGGTCTGAAGGAGGTCTTCAGAGATGTTTCAGCTATTACTGATTATAATGGTACGCTGGAGCTGACTTTTGTTGGATACCATTTCGACGAAGAGGCTAAGTATTCTGTTGCAGAGTGCAAGGCGAGAGATGTAACTTATGCAGTGCCACTGAGAGTTACTGCAAGACTTAACAATACCGAGACCGGCGAGATCAAGGAGTCCGAGGTATTTATGGGTGACTTCCCTAAAATGACCGACAGCGGAACTTTTGTTATCAACGGTGCAGAGCGTGTTATCGTTTCTCAGTTGGTGCGTTCACCAGGTGTTTATTACGCTTTTGATAAGGACAAGACCGGTAAGGATCTGTTCAAGACAACTGTTATCCCTAACAGAGGCGCTTGGCTTGAATATGAAATGGATTCTAACGACGTGGTTTATGTCAGAATTGATAAAAACAGAAAGATCCCTCTTACTACTTTCCTGAGATCGCTCGGTATTGGTACTAACGAGGAGATCGAGGAAGTTTTCGGTCCTGATGAAAGACTTACTCAGACTATCATGCAGAAGGATCAGACTGCTAACAGAGAGGAAGCTCTTCTTGAAGTTTACAAGAAGCTCCGTCCGGGCGAGCCTCCTACAGTAGATTCTGCTGTTACTCACCTGAACAACCTGTTCTTTGACGCTAAGAGATATGATCTTTCAAGATTCGGCAGATATAAGTACAACAAGAAGCTTGGCGTTGGTTCAAGACTTTCAGGTCACAGACTTTCAAGACCTGTTGTAAATCCTATGACAGGCGAGGTAATGGCTGAGGCTGGCGATCTTATCAGCTTTGATAAGGCTATGGAGATCGAGACCGCTGGTGTTATGGAGGCTTACGTTGACGTTGAGGTAAAGGAGCATCTTACTTCCGCAACAGGCGAGGCTGTTACAAAGCTTGAAGAGTGCGAAGTTAAGATCATAGGCAACGGCATGGTAGACATCAACGCTTATGTTGATTTTGACTGCACTGAGCTTGGCATCAACGAAAAGGTATCTTTCAAGGCTCTCAAGGAAATTCTTGAAGATTCTGAGAATGAGGAAGAGCTTAAGGAGAACATCAGACTTAAGGCTGACGACCTCGTTCCAAAGCACATCACTATCGATGATATTATCGCTACGGTTTCTTACTTCCTCAACCTTTGCGAGGGCGTTGGTACTGTTGACGATATCGACCATCTTGGCAACAGAAGAATCCGTTCAGTAGGCGAGCTTCTTCAGAACCAGTTCAGGATCGGTTTCACAAGAATGGAAAGAGTTATCCGTGAGAGAATGAACATTCAGTCACAGGGCACTGAGGTCGTTACTCCTACAGCTCTTATCAATATAAGACCTATCACTGCGGCTATCAGAGAGTTCTTCGGTTCTTCTCCACTGTCACAGTTCATGGATCAGAACAACCCTCTGGCTGAGCTTACTCATAAGAGAAGACTTTCAGCCCTCGGCCCTGGCGGTCTTTCAAGAGACCGTGCCGGATTTGAGGTCCGTGACGTTCACTATACTCACTACGGCAGAATGTGTCCTATCGAGACGCCTGAAGGTCCTAACATCGGACTTATCTCTTACCTTGCTTCTTTCGCAAGGATAAACGAGTACGGCTTTATCGAAGCTCCTTACAGACGTGTTGACAAGGAAACAGGTGTTGTAACTGACGAAGTTGTTTATATGACGGCTGACGTTGAAGATAACTACATGGTCGCTCAGGCAAACGAGCCTCTTACTGAGGATAACAAGTTTGCCAGACCTAAGGTAAACGGCAGATACAGAGATCAGATCCTCGAGATAGAGAGAGAGAAGATCGACTTCATGGACGTTTCGCCTAAAATGGTAGTTTCTGTGGCTACTGCTTGTATCCCGTTCCTTGAGAACGATGACGCTAACCGTGCGCTCATGGGTTCAAACATGCAGAGACAGGCTGTGCCGCTGCTCAAGACTGAGTCTCCTATCGTTGGTACTGGTATGGAGTACAAGGCTTGTCTTGATTCAGGCGTTGCTGTTGTTTCTAAGAACGCAGGTGTTGTTGAGAGCGTTGACGCTGACAAGATCGTTATCCGTGAGGACAGCGGTATGCTCAGAACTTATGAGCTGACTAAGTTTAAGCGTTCAAACGCAGGTACTTGCACAAACCAGAGACCTATCGTCAATAAGGGCGAGAGAATTGAAGCTAATCAGATAATCGGTGACGGCCCTGCTACCTCAAACGGCGAGCTTTCACTTGGTAAGAACGCTCTTATCGGCTTCATGACTTGGGAAGGTTACAACTACGAGGACGCCGTTCTTCTGAACGAAAACCTTGTAAAGCAGGATAAGTACACTTCTATCCATATTGAAGAGTATGAGACAGAAGCCAGAGATACAAAGCTCGGACCTGAGGAGATCACAAGAGATATCCCTAACGTTGGCGAGGACGCTCTTAAGGATCTGGACGAGAACGGTATCATCAGAATAGGCGCAGAGGTTCGCTCAGGAGATATACTTGTTGGTAAGGTAACACCTAAGGGTGAAACTGAGCTGACAGCAGAAGAAAGACTTCTGAGAGCTATCTTCGGCGAAAAGGCTAGAGAAGTTAGAGATAATTCTCTTAAGGTACCTCACGGCGAGGCTGGTACTATCATTGATGTTAAGATATTCACAAGAGAGAACTGCGACGAGCTTTCTCCTGGAGTAAATATGCTCGTCAGATGCTACATCGCACAGAAGAGAAAGATCTCTGTGGGCGATAAGATGGCGGGTCGTCACGGTAACAAGGGTGTCGTTTCAAGAATACTCCCACAGGAGGATATGCCATTCCTTGAGGACGGTACTCCGCTTGATATCTGTCTTAACCCATTGGGCGTACCTTCTCGTATGAACATCGGTCAGGTGCTTGAGGTTCATCTTGGTATGGCGGCAAAGGCTCTTGGCTGGAAGATAATGACTCCTGTATTCGACGGTGCTCATGAGGCAGACATCAGAGAATGCTTCAAAATGGCTCAGCAGAATTATCTGGAGCATAAGGACGATGAATTCACTCTCCACACAATGGACGAGGTCATAAACCCTAACGCACTGAGCATGAGCGAGGACGGCAAGTTCACTGTTTATGACGGAAGAACAGGCGAGAAGTTCGATAACAGAGTTACAGTCGGTTATATGTACTACCTGAAACTCCACCACCTCGTAGACGATAAGATACACGCACGTTCAGTTGGTCCTTACTCACTGGTAACACAGCAGCCACTCGGCGGTAAGGCTCAGTTCGGTGGTCAGAGATTCGGAGAAATGGAAGTTTGGGCGCTCGAAGCTTACGGTGCTGCTTACACACTTCAGGAGATCCTTACAGTTAAGTCTGACGATACTGTGGGAAGAGTCAAGACATACGAGGCTATCGTTAAGGGACAGAATGTTCCTAAGCCTGGTGTTCCTGAGGCGTTCAAGGTACTTGTTAAGGAGCTTCAGTCACTTGGTCTGGATCTCAAGGTACTCAACATCAATAATGAGGAAATAGATCTTAAGCAGTCGTTCGACGAGGACGAGGAGCTTGTTCCACAGCCTGCTATCGAAGATCATATCGATTTCGGCGTTGACGAGGGCGATCTCGACGAGGGCTTCATGGCTGAAGACGAGAACGGCACTTCCGAACTGGAGGGCAGCGCAGCTTCCGACGAGTCTGATCTGTTCCTTAATGACGGTGAATAATTTTGCACAGTAACTAAATAAGCTGAGGTCAAAGGGCGGAAGGCTCCGCCCTTGCGACCGTTTCATATAGAAGTCGGCTGTTGCCGTGCTTCAAACTAAACAGGAAGAGGGTACTGCTGTTGGAATTCAATGAGTTTGCATCAATCAAGATCGGTCTTGCTTCGCCTCAGAAGATCCGTGAGTGGTCTTACGGCGTTGTTACCAGACCTGAAACAATAAACTATCGTACTCAGAAGCCGGAAAAGGACGGATTGTTCTGCGAAAAGATATTCGGACCTTCAAAGGACTGGGAGTGTCACTGCGGTAAATATAAGAAAATTCGCTTTAAAGGCAAAGTCTGCGAGCGTTGCGGCGTTGAGGTAACAAGAGCCAAGGTTCGTAGAGAGAGAATGGGTCACATCGAGCTTGCTGCACCTGTTTCTCACATTTGGTATTTCAAGGGAACTCCGTCAAGAATAGGACAGATGCTTGAAATATCACAGAAAAGACTTGAAGAAGTTCTTTACTTCACAAAATACATCGTTATAGATCCAGGTAACACTGAGCTTATCAAGGGTCAGCTCCTTACTGAAAAGGATTATAGCGAAATGCAGGAAAAGTATGACGAGGACGAGTTCAGAGCCGGCATGGGCGCTGAGGCTATCAAGGAGCTTCTTGAAGAGATCGACCTCGAGAAGCTTTCAGAAGAGCTTAAAACTGAGCTTAAGGATCTTCCTGCGGGTCAGAAGCGTATCAAGCTTCTGAAAAGACTGGAGATCGTTGAGGCTTTCAGAACATCAGGCAACAGACCTGAATGGATGATACTGGAGGCTATACCTGTTATACCACCTGATATCAGACCTATGGTACTGCTGGACGGCGGAAGATACGCAACCAGCGACCTTAATGACCTTTACAGACGTGTTATCAACAGAAATAACCGTCTTAAGAAAATGCTGGAGCTTGAAGCACCTGACATCATCGTTAGAAACGAAAAGAGAATGCTTCAGGAAGCTGTTGACGCACTTATCGACAACGGCAGACACGGCAGACCTGTTACAGGTCCTAACAACAGAGCATACAAGTCACTTTCAGATATGCTCAAAGGTAAGCAGGGACGTTTCAGACAGAACCTTCTTGGTAAGCGTGTTGACTATTCAGGACGTTCTGTTATCGTCGTAGGCCCTGAGCTTAAGATGTATCAGTGCGGTCTGCCAAAGGAAATGGCTCTTGAGCTGTTCAAGCCTTTCGTTATGAAAAGACTTGTTGACACCAATCCTACTATCAACATCAAGTCTGCAAGGAAAAAGGTAGACAGAGCTGAGCCTGAGGTTTGGGACGCACTTGAAAACGTTATTCAGGGTCACCCTGTAATGCTCAACCGTGCGCCTACACTTCACAGACTTGGTATTCAGGCATTCGAGCCTATCCTTGTAGAGGGCAGAGCTATCAAGCTTCACCCACTGGTTTGTACAGCGTTCAACGCTGACTTCGACGGCGACCAGATGGCTGTTCACCTGCCGATCTCAGCAGAGGCTCAGGCTGAGGCAAGATTCCTTATGCTGGCTGCCAACAACCTGTTGAAGCCTTCAGACGGACGCCCTGTTGCAGTTCCTACACAGGATATGATACTTGGTTCTTACTACCTGACACTGAAGAAGGACGGCGAGCCTGGCGAGGGCAAGGTGTTCAGAGATGTGAACGAGGCTCTTATGGCTTACGATCAGCACATCGTTTCACTTCATGCTGCTATCAAGGTAAGAATTACCAAGCAGATAGGCGACAAGCAGGTATCAAAGGTGATAGACGCTACAGTCGGAAGACTTATCTTCAACTCTATCATTCCTCAGAACCTTGGCTTTGTTGACAGAACAAATTCAGAAAAGCAGTTCGATCTTGAGATAAGCTTCCTTGTAAAGAAGAAGCAGCTTTCTGATATCATTGATAAATGTATCCAGAAACATGGTACGACTACTACTTCCGAAGTTCTCGACAACATCAAGAGCCTTGGTTATAAGTATTCTACAAAGTCTGCTATCACAGTTGCAGTTTGCGACGCTTCTATCCCTGAGGCTAAGAAGGATATCCTTGCTAAGGCTGACGGACTTGTTGACAAGATAGACAAGCAGTATAAGAGAGGTTATATTTCAAGAGAAGAGAAGTCAAAGAAGTTCATCGAGATCTGGAACAACGCTACAGACGAAGTTACAGAGGCTCTGAAAGCTAACCTTGACCCATATAACCCAATCAACATGATGGCTGACTCGGGTGCCCGTGGTTCTATCAACCAGATCAGACAGCTGGCAGGTATGCGTGGACTTATCGCCAACACATCAGGTTCAACTATCGAGATGCCTATCAGAGCTAACTACCGTGAGGGTCTTAACATTCTGGAATACTTCATTTCTTCCAGAGGTGCGAGAAAGGGACTTGCCGATACAGCTCTGCGTACTGCTGACTCAGGTTACCTTACAAGACGTCTTGTTGACGTTTCTCAGGACGTTATCATTCGTCAGGAGGACTGCGGTACTCACGTTGGTATCGAGATATTCGACATAAAGAATGGCAACGAAATGATAGAGCCTCTCAGCGAGAGACTTGTGGGCAGATATCTTGTTGAGGATCTTAAGGATCCAAAGACAGGCGAGATGATATGCTCAAGAAACAAGCTCATAAACGTTCATGACGCTGAAAGAATAGTTGCTGCACTCGAAGCTGAGGGCAAGGATTCTATATCTATCAGATCAGTTCTTCAGTGTCAGGCTAAGCATGGCGTTTGTGCTAAGTGCTACGGCGCTAACCTTGCAAACGGAAATATCGTTCAGGTCGGTGAGGCTGTCGGCGTAATCTCCGCTCAGTCTATCGGTGAGCCTGGTACACAGCTTACAATGAGAACGTTCCACACAGGTGGTATCGCTTCTGCGGAAGATATCACACAGGGTCTTCCTAGAGTCGAGGAGCTGTTTGAGAGCAGACGTCCAAAGGGTGCTGCTATAATCACAAGGATCGACGGCGTAGTTAGGATCGAGGAGGTCAAGAAGACCAAGCAGATCACTGTTACAAGCGAGGACACTGAAAATCCTGAGCAGGAGTCTTATGCTATTCCATACGGCTACAAGATAAGAGTTCGTGAGGGACAGGCTGTTACAGCCGGTGAGCCACTCACAGAGGGTTCTATCAACCCTGCTGATATCCTTGCAGTTAATGGTCCTAAGGCTGTTCAGAACTACATCATCACCGAAGTTCAGAAGGTTTACCGTCTGCAGGGTGTTGATATCAACGATAAGCACATCGAAGTTATCGTTCGTCAGATGATGAGAAAGGTCAAGATCGACGACTCCGGTTCAAGCTATCTGCTCCCTGGTTCACTTATCGACAGAGGAGAGGTCGCAAGACTCAACGAGGAGATACAGGCTCAGATCGACGCTGGCGACGAGAATGCAAGACTTATCACAACTGTTCCTGTTCTTCAGGGTATCACAAAGGCTTCAAGCTACTCGGATTCATTCCTGTCGGCTGCTTCATTCCAGGAGACAACTAAGGCTCTTACAGACGCAGCTATCAGAGGCAAGACCGATAAGCTCATGGGTCTTAAGGAAAATGTTATTATCGGTAAGCTCATTCCTGCCGGCACCGGTATGGACGTTTACAACAACGTTCAGGTGGTCAAGAATGAGAGCGCGGCTAACCATAACACCGCAGAAACACCGTTGTACTAATGACTTTTATATCAGCCTGCATGGTTCATTCATGTGGGCTGATTTTTTTATTTTGTATGAAACCTTTTTGCCTGCCACGGCGTTTTAGTATATGAAGGGAAGTGAAAGCATGAAGAATATGACCGAAAGCGAATACCGCCAACTTGTAGAGGAGTATTCGGATATGGTAACAAGGCTTTGCGTGGTGCACACGGGAAATTTTTCCGACGCTGAGGACTGCTATCAGAACGTGTTCTTCAAGCTTTTCAAGCAGATGAAAAAAGGCAGTCTGCCAAACCCGAAAGCGTGGCTCATCAGAGTGGCTCTCAACGAATGCCGGAGTGTTTTGCGGTATCGTTTGAGGAAAAACACAGTCGATCTGAGCAGCATAACGTCTTTCTCAAAGGACGGCAGCGACATAGAGATACTTGACCTTATTTTCAGACTTCCCCCGAAATATCGGGATAGTATTTATCTTTATTACTTTGAGGAGCTGTCAGTGCAGGAGATAGCTGAGCTGACAAATATCAAGGAAAACACGATAAAAACACATCTCAAACGTGGAAGAGAACAACTGAAGGATATGATAATGTTGTGAACTATATAAATGTCAATAAAAAACTAGGGCATTGGGACGTCGCATTTCTGTGAAACAGAAATTGAGCCGCTCCCCTACAAAAGAGGTAAAAACTATTATGTAGGGGCTGGACTTTCATCATAACATTGACTAAAGGTATAGTTTGCAATGAGGATATCACAGAAAGGAGCAGCAAATGAAAAAGATAAATGCTTTTTACTGTATTAAAACTCCTTCGGATTGGAAGGAGAGTGTGCTTATGTATGACAAGCCTACAGAGAAAAATAAAACAAAACTTACAGGCTTTCAGCTTGCAGGTGCGGTGCTTGCGGCTTTGCTTCTGGTGGTGGGCGGTGCAATGACGCTTTTCAGAGACGAAGGCGATATAGAGATAACACCTTCGGCAAGCTCTGCGGCACAGGAAGAAAGTTCTGCACAGGATAGCTCACAAACAGCGGAGATAGACTACGGCAAGGCTGCCGAGGAGGGTCTGCTAAAGCTTATCTCAGATGATGAAATAGTTATCGAGGGTATTTTCGCAGGGGCAACAAGCAACGGTGACTGCTATATTTTTGTGGATAAGATATATAGCTCTGCAAAGCCATATGTAGAAGTGAATGACGACATCAAGGACGTTTATGACGTGGCGTCGCTTATGTCTGCAAACAGAGTTCTGCGTTTTAAGGTGGATTTCGGCGTAAAGGATAAGACCACGGGCAAGGCAGTCTATGCTCAGGATATTGATATAGGCTCGGCAGTAGTTATCGGCACAAAGTTCGAGGACGACATCTCTTTTGTGACAGCTTATGACATTGTGACCCACTATGACACAACTGAAGATTGGCAGGGCGACGGTATGGGTACGCAGCTTTATTCAGAGCTGTGCAGTGCGGTGGCAGCAGTGCATGATATCGACACCTCAACAGACGAGGGCGAGAAAAAAATGAAGCAGCAGGTGCTGCAATGTGCGGTCGATGCAGGAAGAGGCGGTATGCTCACAGACAGCGATGTTGAGATCGTAAGCAATTATAAGCAGCGTACTGACAGCTTGGGTATCAAATGGCAGGCTCTCAGCAACTGCTCAGCCTATGATTACGTCACAAGCAAGATAACTATAGATTTTCCTATATCGGTCACACCACTCAAGGATTATAAAAACACTACAACAGAAGTGGTAAAAACCACCAATGAAGGTGCAGTGGTGAAGATAGGAGAAAGATATTACTCCCTCACATCTAACTGGAACAACGCCGTGAAATTCAGTATGGCGGACGTCAACGGCGAGAAAGACTTTGACGGGATATATACACATAAGGCGAATTTCTTCGATGACAATAAGCAGTGGATATTGGATGTTAGATTTGTAAGCCACCTGTCAGCATTTTTTAACGATGACTTTAAAATATATCTCAATGAAGTGGACACGCCGGAGGAAATATCAGACAAAACAGATAACAGTGACGTTGTGATGACCTACCACAGCATCTATACACGCAGCGGCGAGGTGGTCTATCCGGGCGGCTCAGGAGACATCATCAAAGGAAAATAACAGAACGGACGGTATTTAAGATAGTATATAGACAGGATTACAGCAGGGCAGGGCGTGAAAAGCCGCTGCCCTGTGCTTTTTATAGCTTTTGACAGAAAATTTAACTGAAATTTTCAAAAAGTTAAAAAAGTCAAGAAAAAGTGCTTGACAAGCGACGGAGAATAGTGTATAATATCAAGGTATGCTGATGTATTGTATATCAGCGTATAGTATCAAATCTATGAAAGGAGAGAAAATATGCCAACCTTTAACCAGTTAGTAAGAAAAGGAAGAAATGTCCTTGCAGACAAGTCTACAGCTCCTGCTCTTCAGAAGGGTTTCAACTCAAAGAAGAAGGTAGTTATCGATCAGAGCTGCCCACAGAAGCGTGGCGTTTGCACAGTAGTAAGAACTGCTACACCTAAAAAGCCAAACTCAGCTATGAGAAAGGTTGCCAGAGTTAAGCTTACAAACGGAAACGAAGTTACAGCTTACATCCCTGGTATCGGACACAATCTTCAGGAGCACTCCGTTGTTCTTATCAGAGGCGGACGTGTTAAGGACCTCCCTGGTGTAAGATATCACATCATCAGAGGCACTCTCGACGCTCAGGGCGTTGCTAAGAGAATGCAGGCGAGATCCAAGTATGGCGCTAAGAAGCCAAAGGCAGGAGCAGCCAAGTAATCAAAAACTGAAAAGCTCATTTTAGTAACAAGGTAATAACTCATTGTCGCATATTGCGAAGACCACAGTTTATGTGGAGTGATTAATATATATTAGTTGACTCTACAAGGAACTGACGGGGCTGTAAAACGGCTGTGTGCCGTGGTTACAGAGCGAGTACCTGTGAATTCATTATTTGTGAAGGAGGGAATTAAAGTGCCAAGAAGAGGTAGAGTTACAAAGAGAGACGTGCTTCAGGATCCAGTATACAATTCTAAGCTTGTTACACGTCTTGTAAACAACATCATGCTTGACGGTAAGAAGGGTGTTGCCCAGAAGATCGTTTACGGAGCATTTGAAATTGTCGAAGAAAAGACAGGCAGACCTGCTCTTGAAGTATTCCAGGAGGCTATGGATAACATCATGCCTGAGCTGGAGGTCAAGGCTCGCCGTGTAGGCGGTGCGACTTACCAGGTACCAATGGAGGTTCGTCCTGACAGAAGACAGACACTTGGTCTGAGATGGATAACAAAGTATTCTCGTGAGAGAAACGAGGACACAATGAGAGAGAGACTCGCAGCAGAGATCCTCGACGCTCTTAACGGCGTTGGCGGTTCATGCAAGAAGCGTGACGAAACTCATAAGATGGCTGAAGCTAACAAGGCTTTCGCTCATTACAGATGGTAAGAGGTATAAAGGAGGATATATATGGCAAGAGAATGTAAATTGCAGGATTACCGTAATATCGGTATCATGGCACACATCGACGCCGGCAAGACTACTACTACAGAGCGTATCCTGTTTTATACCGGTGTAAACTATAAGATCGGTGAAACACACGACGGTGCATCTACAATGGACTGGATGGCACAGGAGAAGGAGAGAGGTATCACAATTACTTCTGCTGCTACTACTTGCTACTGGAAGGGTCACAGACTCAACATTATAGATACTCCAGGCCACGTTGACTTTACAGTTGAGGTTGAGCGTTCACTTCGTGTACTCGACGGTTCTGTAACAGTTCTTTGTGCTAAGGGTGGTGTTGAGCCTCAGACTGAAACGGTTTGGAGACAGGCTGATAACTATCAGGTGCCAAGAATGGTATATGTCAACAAGATGGATATCATGGGTGCAGACTTCTACAACGTTTTGAATATGCTCCATGAAAGACTTCATTGTAATGCCGTTCCTATCCAGCTCCCTATCGGTGCTGAGGACGACTTCAAGGGTATCGTCGATCTGCTCGAAATGAAGGCTTATGTATACTATGATGACCTTGGAAAGGATATCCGTCAGGAAGAGATCCCTGAGGATCTCAAGGAAAAGGCTGAACAGTATCACGCTGACCTTATCGAGCATCTTGCAGAAGTTGATGACGATCTCGCTGAGAAGTATTTCGCAGACGAAGAGATCACTATCGACGAGATGAAGAAGGTAATCAGAAAGAGTACTATCGCTAACACAATGGTACCTGTTACCTGCGGAACTTCATACAGAAACAAGGGCGTTCAGAAGCTTCTTGACGCTATTGTAGATTATATGCCTTCACCTATCGACGTACCACACATTAAGGGTACTGACGTAAATACAGGTGAGGAAGTTGAGAGAATTTCAGGCGACGATCAGCCATTCGCTGCTCTCGCATTCAAGATCGCTACAGACCCATTCGTTGGTAAGCTCTGCTACTTCAGAGTTTATTCAGGTGTTCTGACAGCTGGTTCTACAGTTTATAACTCCACTAAGGATAAGGACGAGAGAATCGGAAGAATCGTTCAGATGCACTCTAACGCTAGAAAGGATATCGATACTATCTACGCTGGTGATATCGGTGCCGCTATCGGTCTGAAGAACACAACAACAGGTGACACTCTTTGTGATGAAGAGCACCCTGTACTTCTTGAGTCAATGGAATTCCCTGAGCCTGTTATCCAGCTCGCTATTGAGCCTAAGACTAAGGCAGGTCAGGAAAAGATGGGTATCGCTCTTGCAAAGCTTGCTGAAGAGGACCCAACATTCAGAACTTATACTTCTGAGGAAACAGGTCAGACAATTATCGCCGGAATGGGCGAGCTGCACCTTGAGATCATCGTAGACAGACTTCTCCGTGAGTTCAAGGTAGAGGCAAATGTCGGTGCTCCTCAGGTTTCATATAAGGAAACAATCACTGCTCCTGCAAGCGTTGATTACAAGTACGCTAAGCAGTCAGGTGGTAAGGGTCAGTACGGTCACGTTAAGATCAACGTTGAGCCAAACGAGTCCGGTAAGGGCTATGAGTTCATCAACAAGGTTGTCGGCGGTGCTATTCCTAAGGAATACATTCCTGCAGTTGACGCAGGTATCAGGGGCGCTATGGAGAACGGTGTTCTCGCTGGCTTCCAGGTAGTTGACGTTAAGGTTGAGCTGTACGATGGATCTTATCACGAAGTCGACTCTTCTGAAATGGCATTTAAGATCGCCGGTTCTATGGCGTTCAAGGAGGCTATGAGAAAGGCTTCACCAATCATTCTTGAGCCTATCATGAAGGTTTGCGTTATCGCTCCTGATGATTATCTCGGAACAGTTATAGGCGACCTCAACTCCCGTCGTGGACAGATCCTCGGTCAGGAGCAGAGAACTGGTGCTGTTCAGGTAGACGCTCTCGTTCCACTGTCTGAAATGTTTGGTTACTCAAATGACCTGCGTTCTAAGACACAGGGCCGTGGACAGTACACAATGGAGCCTGACAGCTACATTCAGGTACCAAAGTCTATCTCTGAGAAGATCATGGCTTCAAGAAACAAGGACTAATAAATTTGCGGAAAATTTTCTGCTTTTTCTATTGCAAATTTGCTTTTTATTTGATATAATTATACTACGGTATGTTAAATCGGAAACTATTAAATTTTAAGGAGGAAAATTCCTATGGCAAAGGCACATTTCGAAAGAACCAAACCACACGTTAACATTGGTACAATCGGTCACGTTGACCACGGTAAGACAACTCTTACTGCTGCTATCACAAAGACTCTTGCTCTTGAAGGTCTTGCTGAGAAGAAGGATTACAACAACATCGACTCAGCTCCAGAGGAGAGAGAGAGAGGAATTACAATCAACACAGCTCACGTTGAGTATGAGACAAAGAACCGTCACTATGCTCACGTTGACTGCCCAGGCCACGCTGACTATGTAAAGAACATGATCACTGGTGCTGCTCAGATGGACGGCGCTATCCTCGTAGTTGCTGCTTCTGATGGTCCTATGGCTCAGACAAGAGAGCACCTTCTCCTTGCTAGACAGGTAGGCGTTCCAGCTATCGTTGTTTTCATGAACAAGGCTGACCAGGTTGACGATGAAGAGCTTCTCGATCTCGTTGAGATGGATATCAGAGAGCTCCTCGACAAGTACGATTTCCCTGGCGATGAGACTCCAATCATCAAGGGTTCAGCTCTTGCAGCTCTTGAAGCTCCAGATGATCTTTCAGATCCAGCTTACAAGCCAATCCTTGACCTTATGGACGCTGTTGACACATTTATCCCAACACCAGACAGAAAGTCTGATCTTCCATTCCTGATGCCTGTTGAGGACGTATTCACAATCACAGGCCGTGGTACAGTTGCTACTGGTAGAGTTGAAAGAGGTCAGCTCAAGACTGGTGACGAAGTTGAGATCCTCGGACTTTCAACTGAGAGACCAAAGACTGTTGTAACAGGTATCGAGATGTTCAGAAAGATCCTTGACTACGCTGAGGCAGGCGACAACATCGGTGCGCTTCTCCGTGGTATCCAGAGATCTGACATTCAGAGAGGCCAGGTTCTTTGTAAGCCAGGTTCCATTCACCCATACACAAAGTTCTCAGGTCAGGTTTACGTTCTGAAGAAGGAAGAGGGCGGCCGTCATACTCCATTCTTCAACAACTACAGACCACAGTTCTATTTCAGAACAACAGACGTTACTGGCGTTATCACACTTCCTGCTGACAAGGAAATGTGCATGCCTGGCGATAACGTAGAGATGGATGTTGAGCTTATCACTCCAATCGCTATCGAAGAGGGACTTCGTTTCGCTATCCGTGAGGGTGGTAGAACAGTAGGTTCTGGCGTCGTTACAGCTGTTAGAGACTAATTTTTAGTTCGCTATATAAAGATCGGGTACAATATGTATCCGATCTTTTTTTGTCTTAAAATATTATGAATAATAAGTTAAATGATATTTGCATGCTTTAAAAAAGTACGGTGATATGCTATAATTAGTATATCGGAGGTGAGAATTTGAACGATACAAATACTAAAGATTATATGATTGACGTTGCCCAGGATACCACTTATCAAAATCAGAGTGATGATTATAAGAAGTCGTTTGCAAAGTGGCGTTCAAATCCTCAGAATTCTTTTGGATTCCAGTTTATACATGATACAAGAGAACACTCATACATTGATGGCGAGGGTTTTGTGCCTCATAAGGCAGAGGTAGCAGAGAGGATCTCTATGCTAAAATGCTGTAGTTTGTTGGGCATTTGTCTTGTGGTAATGCTTGCTATTGATTTTCTTAACTATTTTATAGTGAATAAATACGCGCCGGATACAACTGGTACATTTGTGTATTTTTCTCAAACGGATGGCGGATATGGCAGATATGATGTTGGAATGACTTTCATTTTAGGTCTGTTGTTTGCTGCAAAGTTTGTTGTGCCTGGTCTTATTTTTAAGATCGTTACTAAGATCCCTAACAAAGTCGTTTTTGCAAATTCAAAGGGCTACGAAAAAATGCGTGGAACTGCTGTGGTAATTATGATGGTCATAATCGTTGTGGGCAGAGTTGGACAATATATCCTTAGTCTGCTGTTTTCAACTGTGCATTTAGACGGGATATATTCTATTTTTGTATTCTCTGAGGATCCTGTTGTTGCTCTTGTTTCTTTTGCTTTCTTTGCGATCATTGTTCCTATAATGCAAGAGATAGTATTTCGAGGAGTTTTTTTGCAGACTTTTCGTCAATTTGGTGACACCTTCGCTATTATGATCACTGCTGTTGTGAACGGTTTGTGCTACTATGATATTACATATCTGCCTTTTGTTGTGTGCTGCACTGCAGTTCTTGGACTTTTTACTATACGAACAGGCTCGGTTTTTACTGCAATTTCAATGAGTATTTGCGCCCACATCACGAATTTTGTATTAAGTTACATTGTTCTCTATGATCTTCCTTATGCCAAAATAGCAGAAGTCATAATCTGTACAGTGATCGTTGGTGTATCACTTGTGATGTACTCGAAGCTTACAAGCTTTGGTGACTGGACATTCAACATTGAAAATGATAATTCTTTTATGACGATGTCAAAGCGAGTTAAGTCTTTCATTGCAACTAACTCAATTGCAGTGTGGATAGCTGCAATTCTTGTGACCATGTTTGTGTGTGCGAGGATAATATGACGAGAGATGAGCTTTACATGAAAAAAGCGTTGGAGCTTGCGGAAATTGCCGCAGAGCAGGGGGAAGTACCTGTGGGTGCGATAGTTGTGAAGCGTTCCAGCGGTGAAATAATCGGCAGGGGATTCAATCGTCGTGAGTATGGGCGTTCCCCTTTGACTCATGCCGAACTTGTGGCTATTGAGGAAGCGAGTCGCAATCTTGGTGGTTGGCGGCTTATGGGTTGTGAGCTTTTTGTTACTCTCGAGCCTTGTCCTATGTGTACGGGTGCGATAATAAATTCTCGAATTGAGCGTGTGGTTTTTGGTGCGTATGACCAAAAGGCTGGTTCTTGCGGGTCGGTGGTAAATCTTTTTGAGCTACCATATAATCACAGACCTCTTTGTACAGGCGGTATACTGCAAGAGCGGTGTGCAGATACACTGACGGAATTTTTCAAAAATCTTAGACGTAAAAAAAACCTCTCCGAATAGTTCGGGGAGGTTTTTATTATATTTCGTTTCGATTTTCCAAAGCCTTGTAAAGCGTCACTTCATCAGCATATTCAAGCACTCCGCCAACGGGTAGGCCGAACGCCAAACGTGTGACCTTTACACCAAGGGGTTTCAGCAGCCTTGAAATGTAAATTGCCGTAGCTTCGCCATTAACTGTAGGATTAGTAGCCATAATGACTTCTTTAACATTCTCAGGCTCTATCCTCGCAAGCAGTTCTTTTATTTTAAGCTTGTCAGGGGAAATGTCGTCCATAGGGGAGAGAAGTCCATGCAAAACATGGTAAACGCCTTTGTACTCCTTAGTACGCTCGAAAGCTGCTATATCCTTTGGGTCTTCTACTACGCAGACCGTTGTGTGGTCACGTCTTGGGTCGGCACAGATAGGACACTTTGGCTTGTCAGTAAAGTTCTGGCAAACACTGCAAAGATGAACGCTTTTGTGGGCATTAGTGATAGCCGCTGCAAAAGCCGATGCGTCCTCGTCTGTCATGGACATGACATAGTAGGCAAGGCGCTGTGCGGACTTCATGCCTATACCAGGGAGCTTTGCAAATTGCTCTGCCAGAAGTACCAAAGGCAGTGCGTTTGACTCAGCCATTAAAACAGACCTGGGAATGATACTCCGCCTGTGAGTTTCTGCATTTCAGTGTCGCTTACTTCATCCAGGTTAGCAACAGCCTGATTGAAAGCTGCCATAACGAGGTCCTGAAGTGTTTCAACGTCCTCTGGATCAACTACCTCAGGCTTGATATCAAGCTTAAGGACGTTTCTCTTGCCGTTGATAGTTACCTCAACAACTCCGCCGCCTGCTGTACCTGTGAACTCTCTCTGCTCAAGGTCTGCCTGAAGAGCTGTGATCTCGTCCTGCATTTTCTGAGCCTGCTTGAGCATCTGATTCATGTTATTGGAAGGGCCCTTGCCCATTCCCTGTGGAAGTCTTGCTTTCATTTTAAAAACTCCTTATATTCAAAATTATTTTTTTATATCAACTTCAATATCAAGTTTTTTCGCTTTGTCAAGCAACTGATTTATAGGATTTTCCGTATCCTCAGGTGCGACATTTTTGGCTGATTTGACTTTGATAGTGAAGTTTTGTCCGAAATTATTTTTCAGTATCTCATTAAGCACCGTAGCATCGCCGCTTGCTTTGAACTTTTTGAGATAAAAGTCATTGTGTACTATCATAAGCAACACATTCTGACACATATAAGCCTTTGAATTGACTAAGAAACAGCCTATGGCAGGATTTGTCTGCTTGACCTGCTCTACAATGTTGTCCCAAGTCTGCACAAGTTTGAAGTCGCTTGCTTTCATTTTCTTGAAATCCGGGTCAAAAGGCTTTGGCGGTGGAGCTTGTTCCTGCTGAGCTGGTGTGGCGATCTGCGGTTGAGTCTGCAAAACAGCACCATTTTTTAGTGCATTCTCAAGCTGAGTTATTCTATTAAGAAGCACTGTGATCTCAGCATTGCCTGATACAGCCTGCGCAGTTGCACCTGCTTTTTGAGCAGCTCCGCACAGCTTTATGATACACATTTCAAGCTCGATACGCTTTGATGTGCTTTTTGCAAAACGCTCGCTGCACTCCTGCAAAGTATTTATATCCCCGAGTATCTCGTCCAGCTTCATGCGTTCTGCAAGGGCTTTAAGTCTTTCATACTCGTCAGGCAGACAAGTTATAAGATCCTTGTTGTTGTCGATAGTTTTGATTATCATGACATTTCTCATCTGAGCGAGCAGTTCACCTGCCAAGACTTTCAGATCTTTTGACATATCATAAAGCTTGTCAACGACTCTGAGTGCGCCTGCGGCGTCCTTTTCGGCTATCTTTTCGAGAATATCAAAAAGATAATCACGTCCTGCAATGCCGGAAGCTGAGGACACAACGTCAAGGGTGATGTCATTTTCATAGGCAACGCACTGGTCTAAAAGAGAAAGTGCGTCACGCATACCACCGTCAGAAAGCCTTGCTATCATGCCTGCGGCATCTTCGTGGAGGGTAAAGCCCTCCTGAGAAGCAATATACATAAGCCTTGAAACGATGTCCTCGTTTCTTATCCTGTGAAAGTCGAAATGCTGGCATCTCGACACGATAGTAGCTGGGACTTTATGTATCTCCGTAGTGGCAAGAATAAACTTGACATGGGGAGGAGGTTCTTCCATAGTTTTCAGCAGGGCATTGAATGCGCCAGCGGAAAGCATATGCACCTCGTCTATGATATATACCTTATATTTACATCTTTCAGGAGTATAGACAACGCCTTCACGCAGTTCTCTGATATCGTCTACTTTAGAATTTGAAGCAGCGTCAATCTCGATAATATCGGAAAGAGTGCCGTTGTCAGCGTCTTTGCATATCTCACATTCAAGGCATGGCTCACCGTCATGTGGGTCAAGGCAATTGATAGCCTTTGCAAAAATTCTTGCGCAGGTGGTCTTTCCCGTACCTCTCGAGCCTGTGAAAAGATAGGCGTGAGCGGTCTTGCCGCTTTTTATCTGATTTTTGAGAGTAGTTGTAATATGCGGTTGTGAAACAACATCGTCAAATGACATTGGACGCCATTTTCTGTACAATGCCTGATACAAAACTCTCACTCCAATCAAGAAAATAAAAAAATCAATCCGACATATGGGCGTGCGGGCGGAACTGTGACACACGAAACAAACCGCTTAATGCTGCTCGGTTCCCCGCCTGACATGGTTCACAGCGCTTCATTGCACAGGACCCGCACACCTATATCTCGGATTGATGAGGAACAATAACTGAATCATATCAATCTAACTTTTGTTACCTTACTATTATAACATACTTCCAATGAAATTTCAAGTGTTTTTGAAAAAAAGTTATAAAAAAGGCAAAGAACATCAACGCCGCTGAACAAAGCTGGACAGCGGCGGATATTATGTGCTTGTAAAATTATATCAGGTGGCAATGATGAAATTCAGCTTGCCGAACGGATAGTTCACAGGGATACAGAATGCAGTGCCTAACAGGGCAAGCTCACCATTTTCCAAAAATTCCTGCGGTGTGAGTGTAAGCTCAACGCCATGCTCGTTTGACTCATTTACAACAAACAGACCGTCGTTTACGTTCAGAAATTCGCCTGCTGTAGCGTTTACAAAGTCATCGACCTCCGTGAAGTTCTCTTTGGCAAACCTTTCAGCGAAAGCCATATATGTCTTTGAATCTGTGGCAATGCAAGCCTCAGCGTTATATTTTCCATTAATTTTTTGGATAACGATATGTTCTGCTGCAAAATTCTTTATAACTGACGCTTCCATAGGAGTGAAATCGTCACCGATAAATCTGATAAGATTTTTGAAAAGCAAAGTAACATAATCAGTACAGATACGAGCATTTTCATCATTGTCAAAATGATAGAACTCATTGATAAGGTTATGTAGAGTTTCTGTTTGATTGTCTGAAATATCGTCGGTTATCTGATTTTCAGCCTTATAGTCTTTAAGTGCCTTTTCAAACTCAGCATTGGTAAGAGCACCGTTATTAACAAGGGTCTGACCCAGGAGCAGGTAATCTGTAGGCTGCTGAGCGAGAAGCTTTTCAACGTCGTCAGCGGTAACATAGCCAAGCTCCACGGCAAGGTCGCCAAAACGTTTATCGACACTCTGCTGAGTGATATTGACGTGCTCCACCTGCTCGGCTGTCATAAGACCAGCGTTTATAGCGAGAACGCCAAGGCGAAGTCTTGTATGCTTTTTAGCCTCGAAAGCCTGAGTAAGATCCTCAGCGGTACAAAGCTTATGGTTAAAGAGGTAGCCTCCAAAAAACTGCGCAAACATTTACAGTACCCCCTTTGCAACGTTCTCAAGGACTTTAAGAGCGTCATTATCAGCTATAGGTTTCTGCAAAAAGTCCACAGCTCCCGACTTAAGAGCGTCTTTCAAATGACTCTGAGTACCAACAGAAGAAGCCATTATCACCTTAGCGTCAGGGTCTTCTGCTATTATCTGTTTGAGGGCTTCAATACCTGTTACCTTTGGCATGATGATATCCATGAAAACCACGTCAGGCTTGAACTCCTTATATTTGCTAACAGCCTCCTCGCCGTCGGCTGCTTCATAAACGGCTTTTACTCCAAATCCAGAAATAGACATACTGAGCTTTTTGCGAGCGAACATAGAATCGTCGCATATAAGCACTGTCATTTCATTTATATTCACGATAGATCCCTCCCGATTATTTTGCGGCAGCAGTTCCGTAATTGCCGATGACGGAGAAAATAATCTCTCTACTGCCTTGTTTTTAATTATATCATAAAAATCTCCAAAAGTCAAGAGTCGTCAAATATGTTTTATGTTGAAAATATACAAACGAGTAAATGCAGAATTTACTTGCAGTTTGCTTGACAAAATGAAAAAAGTATGCTATAATCATAGTGTTATGTGCCGGTGTGATGGAATTGGCAGACGTGTCGGACTCAAAATCCGATGGTAGCGATACCGTACCGGTTCGACCCCGGTCACCGGCACCATGAAAACGGGTTCTTGTATCAAGAGCCTGTTTTTTTTATTAGTGTCCTCATTCTCTTCTGTCTCCGCTTCACCACCAAGAGCATTGGCGATGCCCTCGGCTTGACAGTGCTCTCAGACGAACGGAAACGCCCCCCAGAGCCGTCCGAGCCTGCGGAGCGGAAAACTAACCGTCTGAAAAGAAAAGACCTGAGAAGTGCTTGTGTGAGCAAATCTCAGTTCTCTGTGAGTTATTCAGTTCCAAAAGGGTATGCTGTCATTGTGGCGCGCGCCATAATGATGATACGGACTTGTGTGGAACGGTTTGCAGGTGTTCTAATAGACTACGGGCAAGCGGCACACATCAATATTGTGCCTTAACGAAATCTTAACGCCGTAACCGTAATCTTAACAGCACTTTAACCGCTCATGTGATATAATAAAGCTATAATTTGAACGAGAGGTGTACGATGTTACATAAAAATAGAGTAAAAAACAGAACTCATATGACTTCATTTCGGGTCATCATTATCAGCTTCTTTTGCCTAATTCTGGTAGGTACGCTGCTTCTGATGCTGCCGATCTCATCAAGGCAGCGGTGTGTGACTTCATTCCCTGATGCAATGTTCACAGCCGTTTCAGCTACCTGTGTGACTGGGCTTGTTGTAAAGGATACTGCTACATACTGGTCTCTGTTTGGGCAGGTGGTCATTCTGATGCTAATTCAGATCGGAGGTATGGGCGTTATCACCGTTGGGCTTGCGATCATTAGAGCATCAGGGCGGAAAATCGGTCTGTGGCAACGCAGTACGATGCAGGAATCCATCTCCGCACCGCAGGTAGGCGGTATTGTGAAGCTGACAGGCTTTATCCTTAAAACATCACTTGTCATAGAGATGATCGGTGCGGCTTTGCTTGCACCCGTTTTCTGCAATGATCTTGGTTTCGCTAAGGGACTGTGGTATTCCTTGTTTCACAGCATATCGGCTTTTTGCAATGCAGGCTTTGATCTGTTCGGCATGAAAGAACCGTTCTCATCGCTGACCTTTTACCACAGCAACATCTATCTCAATATCATCATTATGCTGCTAATTATTACGGGAGGCATCGGCTTTCTCGTCTGGGGAGATATCGGAACACACAAGCACAGGATCAGGCGCTACTCTCTGCAAAGCAAGGTCGTACTGATGACATCTGCTGTCTTGATCGTTCTGCCTGCGCTGTATTTCTTTTTTTGTGAATATGACCATGAGACTATCCATGACCGGACGATCCATTCACTGTTTCAGTCTGTCACAACACGAACCGCAGGCTTTAACACAACTGATCTTGCTGCTATGGATGAATCAGGTACAGCCATTATGGTCATTCTTATGCTTATAGGCGGTTCTCCAGGTTCCACCGCAGGCGGTATGAAAACAGCGACTTTTGCTGTTCTGTTCCTTTCTGCGATCACAGTGTTTAGCCGCAGAAATGATGTGCAGTGCTTCAAAAGAAGAATATCAGACGAAACTGTCCGCAGTGCAGGCGCTGTTTTGTTTATGTATCTTGTATTGTTCTTTACAAGCGGTGTCATTATCAGCAGAGTGGAAAATCTACCGCTGCTGACCTGTCTGTTTGAAACAAGCTCAGCTATCGGTACTGTAGGGCTGTCACTCGGCATTACAAGCGGTCTGTCTGCTGTATCTCGTGTGATACTGATGATACTTATGTTTTTCGGAAGAGTCGGCGGACTGACACTCATTTATGCAGCTCTGCCGTCGGCGGACGGTCAGAATTCACGCTTACCGCTTGAAAAAATATCCGTAGGGTAAGGAGTCTTATATATGAAAACAGTTTTAATTATCGGAGTAGGTCAATTCGGCAGTCATATTGCCAGACGCATGGAGGAGCTTCGGTGTGAGGTCATGGCAGTAGATGAAAATGAGAAGCATATCAACGATATCCTGCCTTATGTGACCAACGCAAGGATCGGTGACAGCACCAATGAGGAATTTCTCCGTTCGCTTGGTGTAGGGAACTATGATGTTTGTATCGTTGCCCTCGGCAGCCGGTTTCAGTCCTCTCTGGAAACAACGTCTTTGCTCAAGGAGCTGGGGGCAAAGAAAGTCATATCCCGTGCGACAAATGATGTACAAATGAAATTCCTGCTTAAAAACGGAGCCGATGAGGTTGTCTATCCTGAGAAGCAGATGGCACTTCGCATCGCTACAAAATATGCATCAGACAGCATACTCGACTTTATTCATCTGGATAACAATTACTCGATCTACGAACTGAAAGTACCAAAGGACTGGTTCGGAAAGTCGCTTTCACAGATCGATATACGAAAGAAATTCAAGATCAATATTCTGACGATCAAACGCGGAGAAGAGGTATTTATCCCTTCACCGGACACTGTAATTGAAACTGATGACATCGCATTTGTCATAGGTGAGGTTCGGGATATCCAGAAATGTTTCAGAATTTAGAAGATGATCGTGTGAGAGATGTTCTGCTTGCACTATCTGTAGGAGCAATGTTTCTCTACGGCTTTTATATTATGAAAAAAGTAGATGAATTCATCGAGGAGATACAAAAGAGCAGACGTGGACACGACCTGTCAGAAGATGATGTTGACGAACACAAAAGTGATATGTTATAATAACAAGGGTGATCCTTATGACTGCTAATTCTATAAAAAGCTCTAAAGCATTTTCTGTGTTCAAAGACTTCGCTATATGTATTGTGGTGCTGACAGCCGCAACACTTGCCGGATACGCATTCAAAGCCTTTCAACTTGCCGATGCGGACATTATCATGCTGTATATTATTGCTGTGCTTGTGATATCCATTTTTACATCAAAGATGTATTTCTGCCTGATATCATCATTAGTAGGAGTAATGCTTTTCAACTGTTTCTTCACCTATCCTGAGTTTTCTCTTTCAGTTCACGATGCAGGCTATCTTGTCACATTTGTGACGATGTTTATTACAGCGTTCATTGCAGGAACGCTTGCCAATAAGCTGAAACGCAATATCCTGATCGCCGAGCAGAATGCCCGTGAAAAGGAGGAGGCGGCACTTCTGGCGCAGAATGAACAGCTTAGAGCTGATATGCTCCGTTCCATATCCCATGATCTCAGAACACCGCTGACCTCCATATCAGGCAATGCCAGTACGCTCATTTCCGGCGGCGATACGCTTGATGAATCAGCACGTCAGCAGATATACACGGATATTTATTCCGAATCAATGTGGCTTATCGAAATGGTGGAAAATCTTTTATACGCTACACGAATTGAGGACGGCAGAATGCAGCTCAATATCTCGGTAGAGATACTTGATGACATTGTTCAGGAGGCTGTCAAACACACCAAACGCACTCACCCAAAGCGAAATATCATCGTTGATATGTATGACGAGATAATCCCCGTTATGGCAGATGCGAACCTTATCGTACAGGTCATAGTCAATCTTCTGGATAATGCTGTCAAGTACAGTGATGAGGATTCTGATGTTACCGTCAGTGTGCGCCGAGAAAATGCGAATGCTGTTGTGATATCCGTGTCCGATCACGGCATTGGTATCTCCGATGAAGAAAAAGAAAAGGTATTTGATATGTTCTATACGGGCGGCAGCCGTTCCTCAGACAGCAGAAGAAGTCTGGGGCTGGGGCTTGCACTGTGCAGGTCAATTATTACTTCACACGGCGGTACTATATCTGTCAGCGACAACATACCAAACGGTACAGTTGTCAGCTTTACTCTGCCAATAGGAGAGGTCGATCTAAATGAATGAATATCTTGTTCTGGTGGTGGAGGACGACAAGCCTATCAGAAATCTTATTACAACTACTCTTAAAATGAACGACTATCGCTTTATTACAGCTGTCAGGGGCAACGAAGCGATCATGCTCAGCGCTTCGCATAAGCCTGATATTATCATACTTGATCTTGGACTGCCTGATATTGACGGTGTTGAGGTGATAGAGCATATACGCACTTGGAGCGATGTTCCTATAATCATAGTCAGTGCAAGGAGCGAGGAAAGGGACAAGATAACAGCCCTTGACAAAGGTGCAGATGATTACCTGACAAAGCCTTTCTCTGTTGATGAACTTCTCGCAAGGCTCAGGGTGATACAAAGGCGGCTTATGAAGTCCGAAAACATCTCGGTCAAGGAGTTTGTCAATGGAAGACTACGGATAGACTATGTTTCGGGCTGTGTTCACCTTGATGATGAAGAAATTCACCTGACACCGATAGAATACAAGCTGCTTTGCCTGCTTGCCAAGAATGTCGGCAAGGTGCTGACGCATAAGTACATTATCCAAAGTGTATGGGGAACTCCTGCGGATAACAGCGAAGCCTCCCTGCGTGTATTTATGGCTACCCTGCGAAAAAAGCTGAGTGACAGCAGTCAGGCGCTGATACAAACACATATCGGTATTGGGTATCGTATGATGAAATTATAGTTTTAGGGAGCAGTACAAAGCAGACACTTTATTTGATGATCTGTATCGCCTTCAATGGCTGCAAAAACAATTGAACTGATTTTTTTCTAAAGGGAAAAAGGGCAATGCCTTCCACTCACGGAGGACATTGCCCTTTTCCTTATGCTGTGATTATATCAGTCCTGAATCTCCTACAGCATAGTTGCACCGTCCTTGAAGCCGACTTTGTAGGCTGCTCTCATCTCAGCAGCGGCAGTATCGCTCACGCAGTCAAGTATCTGGTGGAATATATCAATCTGCTCCTCGCTGAATGAGTTTTCAAACGGTATGCAAAGAGCATTGAACTCATCTGAGAACTCAGCGGAGTGAATATCGACCTGGCGCTAGTTGTAAAGTGCATCGACCATAGTATTCTTGTCCTTTCAGTCTCTCCGAATCACGGAGAGTAGCCATATAACTGTTATTCATCGTATTATCGGTGTAGGTCACTTTGAGTATGTCCATAAATAACAGGTATAGGCTCCAAGGAACGCACCAGTATCGCAAACTATACAGGTCTGCACGTCTGAAAGCCTTACATATAAATTACTTGAATTTTCGCACCGATCAGATTCAGAACTGAATGTGAATACCGTCCTCATCGGACACATAGACCGCATCGATCATCATCACAGCGATCTCGTGTTTGGCATCTATCGTCAGGCTATCCCAATTTTTCAGCGGCTCCTTCAGGGGTTTCGTATCGATCGCCCTATGCTTACGGCTTTTCATCTGGAGCTTGCTTTCCAGTTTGGATTTTGCCTTGTGGAACTCCTTGATTCGCTTCTGAATGTAGACGAACAATACTTCGTCGGCATCAGGAGCTTGTCCATTAGCTTGTGAATATCATCATCGTATTTCAGTATCTCAGCTTTGAGGCTTTCCGTTTCGGCATCGGGAGTATCTTCTTCGTGCCTTGCGACCTCAAGGCTTTTTATTTTGTCGCACATTGCGATATACACAGCTTTCTCCACATCGTCGAGCTTTGTTTTCAGAGTGCGTTTCCTGCACCCCTGAGCCGTGGAGAAACCGAAGTCGATCAGATACCGCCAAGTCTTAGTTCTTTCCTTATTGTGCTGAATGTTGAGCTGAATGCTGTAACTGCAGTGCGGACACTTCAACATTCCAACAAGCCATGATCTTTTCGCCTTGCCGTTATTCGGGAACTTTCGGTTATGGGCTTTCTTGTCCTGCACAGCAAGCCAAGTTTTTTGAGTCAACAAGTCCCTCATGATAGCCGACCTTGACATAGGTCTTTCCGTCATTATCCTTGTGAGCGAATACGCCATGTACGCCGTCATAGGCATCTACATCATCGACGATTTCAAAACCTCTCGACTGGAAATAGGCGTAAACATCTTTATCGGCTCTCACATAGAGAGAACTTTCCAAAATAAGAGAAACGTGACTCTGATTGATGCTGCCCCTCGACTTGTACGCTCCTGTCCGCCGTGTAACGACTTCATTCCCCTTGAAGAATTCGATAATATCTTTCAGAGAACACTCCAGCTGCTGATACATCGAAAAAGCGATACGCACCGACTCTGCCTGTTCCGAGGGAACGAGAACCGAGCCAGTCTTACCGTTCACAGTTCTGCGCTCCGAGTCATAGCCATAATACATTTTACCGCCCTGATAAAAACCAGTTTCACGGGCTTTCGTATTGTAGGCATCGGCAACTCTGACAGCAATCGTTTCACGCTCAAACTCTGCGAAGTTCAGAAGATTGTTCCTCATCATACGCCCCTCTTTTGTGCTTGTATTGAAAGGCTCAGACAGTGAATAAACGGATACGCCATAGCGGTCAAGCTCGTCCGTGATGTTGAGATACTCTCTCATGTTTCTGCTGAAACGGTCATACTTCTTCACAACGATCCTGCTGATAAGTCCGTCACGAGCATCCTGCATCATCTGGATAAAGGCTGGACGGTGAGCGACATCTTTACCACTCTTGCCATCGTCGCAATAGATACGATCAGGTTCATCGCCTATGAACCTGATACACTCCTCCTTTTGGGCATTTATCGACAGCGAGTTATTGCCCTTAAAGCTGTCACTTACGGAACGGCGGACATAAATCGCCGTCAGTCCCTTTTGCTGAATTGTTTGTTTCATTTTTACCGACCTCCATTATGCAAATGAAAGCCGATCTACGCACATCTATATCATAGCGCATATCTGCTTCAATTGCAAGCATCTTACACAGTTTCGTCCGTGTAATTATGAATTTTAGTGATATGCACTATTATTCATTTTCGTTTTTCTCTGAATTGCTGCGCTCTGCACCACTCAGAATTTCATACATCCTGTTGAGCTTCTGTTTCTTGATAACATCGGGAATACTCTCAGGCGAAGAATATGTCACCCTGATACCCGAAGCTGTGTGCAGCTCAACTACCTTATCTCTCTCTACGGCAGATGTAATCTCGTTCGTTCAACACTATCCTTTCCGACAGCTCGTTCCATTTTCACACTTCCTGCTGTCATGATCCTATAAAATCGTCCCGTCGGTTACGGGGAAAATGCCTTGTGACCGTTCAGGCATTTTAGTCCTCATCGCCGTCCTGCTTATCGTAGAACTCAATGTCATCGCTTTCCTCAGACAAGCGACCGCTGCCTGCAAGCTCTGCAATATCCGCATCGCTCAGACCGCTTGTCTGGAGCATCTCCGTCTGCTGATGTTCTCTGCTGAGAATATCGAGCAAGTCCTGCCCCGTGCAGTTGTACTGTTCGCAGATCGCCTGATAGCTCAGTCGGGCATTTTCTTCCATGAGCTTCTTGCGTTTCTCAGTATCACGCTTGATGTTCTTGGAGAGCTGCTCGATCTTGCGATCATTCTCAGCGATCTTTTCAGAATATACTGCCACGCCTATCACCTCACCTTCGTTTTTGTTTTTTACATATTCCATGAACCGAAGTCCATAACTCCTCTCACGATACTTCAATTATAGCGCGCAATCCTATAAAAAATCTATTCGCATACCAGACAAACTTTTCTCAACACCGCCCGAAATCGGAGCGATCGGACACAGAGAAATATAGTCGCTGACGCTCCAATTCCACACATGGAAGTGCGGAAACCATCTGAGCCGACAGGCTCAAATGCAAAATAGCCCTGCAGGGGCTAACACAAATCGCAAGCTCGGCATAGCTACACTACAAATCAAAGATTTGAGTTCACCAATGCACCGCTTGGCAGAGGGCTGCCGCCCCTACAACCCCGCAATTAGAAATAGAAAGGATTTTGCAAAACATGAGCAACAAAACAAGGCGAACACACAGTATTCAGGTCAGGCTCAGTGACGAAGAATACGAAGCGTTCAACCGCAAATTCACGGCAAGCGATATGAAGTCTCGAAGCGACTTCTTCCGTCACATGATCTTCACAGGCTACATCGTGATTTTTAACGATGACAAGATGAATGAGCTGCTGAAACTTGCGAGAAGCATATCCAACAACTTCAATCAGGTGGCAGTCAGAGCCGACAGCGGCGGAAAAGTCTACCCCGAAGATATTTCCGCATTGAGGGAGGAGGTGGATAAGCTCTGGCAACCACTAAGATTTTTTTCAGTCACAGTTGATGAACTTGCATCACTGAAATACATCGCCAACCCTGAAAAGACAGATAACGGCAGACTGATATTCACACAGGGGTGCAGTGCCGATCCCGAACAGGCTCATCATGACTATGAAGAAATATCGTGAGGTGAAGCACTACGGCGAGGAACTGAAAGCTCTCAGCGGTCGAGCCGAAAAGAAGTATCGCAAGGATTATAGTGCCGAGCTTGCTGAGTATGGGAAAGTGCGTACACAGGTTTTGGAACTTTACCCGTCTGGGCATATCCCCACCGTGGAAAATCTGGAAAAGAGTATCACGGCGCTTCGTAAGAAGCTGTCGGCAATGAACACAGAGTATAATCAGGCGGACAAGAAAGCCCGTGAGCTTGCTGATGCACAGAGGACTATCGAGGAGTATCTGCGGCAAGAGCAGAGCCGAGATCAGCAGAAAAGAAAGAAGCGGAATGACCTTGAATAGTCAACGACTTGCTGCTTCTTGATATGTATAAAGTAAGCCCACAAGTTCGGCTTGAAACTTGTGGGCAATTATTATTGGTAAATAACTATTCTTCCCGAAGAATAATCCTGAAAAGAACTATTGATTTCATTAAAAACGTTGTAGAGTTCGGAGTTGATTCTTCCTTCAATGTAAGCGTTTCTTGCAGAAGGCTTGGTAGCTACAGCCCATTTCAACTGGATAAAAGAATACTTGGCAAAAGCAAGCCATTGAGGGTAGTTAATAGCTACAGGATTCTTAGTAAATTCGACTTTTCCAGCATTGATTCCCGTAGCAGCGGAGTGACCAATGAAAAGCATTGTAGCCAGTTTTTGGCACTTGTTTCTGTCCAGAGAAAACGGGATTGACTCCTTGATTGGATGTCCTTCCTTTATTCTTTTCACAGCGTAACCCAAACGAATAATAACCTCTACAATCATAACGGGTATCGAGGACGAGCAGAACTGAATGAAATCGTATCCCTCATAGTACATTCCCTGTACTATTTCAGCAATAGTAAGTTCTTCTTCTCCGATACTCCCGAATTGGAGAAGATTAAACAGTCCCATAAGAGGTGCTGGTAACCCCATTGATGTTGTAACGTCAGATTTGAGGTGGGCTAACTCTTTGGCAATCGCTTTAAACAAATTAGGTTCAACACGGTCTGCGTAGTTCTCCATTGTTTGAGAGACAATCTTTCCGGCTTTGTCTATGGTGGTCATTTTTCCTTTCATGATGTCCATTACACCAACAACAAAGCCGAGAAGTGGATCATGTCCTAATTGCAGTAAGCGATGGTAATATGCTGATAACCCCTCAACCCTTATGGTTGTAGTCCGATTATCCTGGGCATCGAACGGAACTTTGCTATCTTTAGAATTTGCAAGTTTTTCCATTTGTTCAGGCGAAAACACTTTGTCAAAATACTTTTTGATATAGTTTGACAGTGTACCCGCTTCAAGTCCATCCTTGCCTCTCTGTGGAATCCCAACAAGCAATATATCAACAGCCCCTGCAATGATGCCAGCCAGTGCGCAAATTGCAATATCCCATTTATCAAGTTTGTGTAGCTGATTATAGTCGGATCGGAGCTGTTTAAGGGCTTCTTCATTGCTTTTCAGTTCAGCATCAGTAAAAATAGATTTCAATGAGCAATCTACACCAACATCTCGCTCGGCTTCAGCAACCAAAGCGTTCCATGAAGGAACAACAATAGGTGGTTTGGTAGTAGTGACCTGCTGTCTGTCCGTGAGGTCAAGCCCTGTTACATCGTATCCTGATCGTTGTAACAGTTCCTGGCTTGAATCAATTTGATTTCGAAGCGATTCTGGTGATTGAAAGCGGATAGAGGAAATCTGTTTGTGCTGATGCACCAATACACTTGCAATTTCAGCTTCACGCTTTGCTTTATCTTTTCTGTGTTTCATCACTAACCTCCTCTCCAACAGCATTAGCCCTCATCTTTTTTATAGTTTCGTCCTGCTGCTGAACGACCTGTTGCAGAGCCTCATTAGATGCCGCCAGATTATTAACGTTCTGGATGTATTCAGAAGCATTGACTGCTGCTTCTAAATCCTTTATTTTTGCCTCTTCCTTGCGAAGGGCAGCTTGCGTCTCAATATCCTTTTTCTCCTGAGCCTTGCGATCACTTCGCTTTTGAATTCGCATTCTAATATTATCAATCGCAAGTAAGCCAGCTACACCACCAAGTATTTCTTTTGCGTGTTTGCTGGCAAAAGGTATGGCTTTTCCGGCACCTGTTTTCGCAAGGTTAAGTCCCTGCTTGACAATTCCTTTCGGGATTTTAATCGGCATAGCTGTTTCTCCTTTCAATTCAGGCAACTCCGAGGTCTTTGCTTAGGTCTTTTACCGCCCGTTGCAATAAAATATTCAGGCTTTGAAGATAATCCAGCCGTTCCTTTTCAGCTTGAGCTTCGTCTTTAAGAGCCTGTATGATTGCTTCGTGCTTTGCCAATGCTTCCTTATACAGTCGCTCCTTCTCCTGTCTAAGCTGTTTGTGTTTGAGGTGAGCTGCAAGTCCTACTCCTCCTGCTGCCAATGCAGCTACAGGTAAGGCAAGAACAAAGACACCTGCAACCATTCCACCGCCTACAACTGCTCCTGCGGTTGCTAATCCTGAAGTGATGCCAGCAGCAGATAGTCCAGTTAAGCCCAGACCATATAATGCGGCAAAGGATGCCACTCCGCCAACACCGGCACCTAATGCACCTGCCAAGACCTCTGGAATCGCACTTTCACGAATTGTCCTTTTAGGATCATTAAGTGCAGCAGATGCTTCATTCACAACATTGACAACTTGCTGGAGTGATTCGACACTTTGAAAAACCATGTCTTTCTTCTTCTTTACATACTCACCCATATCATCTCACCTTTTCCCTTTCTCTGATTTATCATGTAAGATTTTTGCAAGCCATGTCCCTCCAATCAGTGGAGCTACAACGGGGATGCCAATTGGAAATAGCATCGCACCGCCGATAACAGCACCTGCGGCGGCTATCCACGCCTTAGATACGTCAAGTCGTGATGATGAACCAGATAAAATGGAAGGAGCCATTATGTTAGCCTTCGACAGCAGGTCTGTTCGAGTTGACTCGCTGTATTTCTCTGGATGATCAATCAGTATCTCCAAGAGCATTTTAAGCATCTGAGTATCTTCCGGGGACTGAGCTATTTCAGCGTCTAAGACGCTTCGCATTGCTATATACTGAGTTTTGGTTAGTTTGTTACGCCCACTTTCAATATTATTGATAGTTTGGCGAGTAACACCTATTCTTTCACCAAACGACTCAGCAGTCCAGCCTACCGTTCTTCTGATCAATAGAAGATGTTCCTGCATACGCATAATCTCCTCCATATCGATCACCTCCTGATAATATTATAGCTCTTGACAATAGATTTGTCAAGAGCTATTTCGTAACTTTTTGATTTGGTTATTTTGAACAGTCTCCAGACGCCAATTCGCTGCTATCATCGTCAAATTGCATATTGTGATAAAAGGAATCATCGTACTAAGTTAAACGAGTGGCATTCCAAGAATTTCACACAATCAGCGCAGAGGTAGCGCCATTCGTGCGCATTTATAGCGCAGTATTAGCGCAATCACTTTCTATAATTGCATTATAGTTTTCTCGAAACGGATAATTTAACTAAATGGTATATTTTACAACTTCTAAAAGTGCAATAGACATACTTTCACTTATTAAAATTATACATGATTTCTGTTAAATTTTCATTAAGCTTCGAGAGAATCAGCAGTTTGCATACAGTGCAAATATCAGAGATGTGCAATATGCCGATATTAGGCGGTTTGGAGAGCTACAGAATGGAAAGAATAAGCACAACTATTACGCTTCGTAAAGATGGACGATATATGGGGAGGTTTATCATAAATTATAATACCGTTGAATCAAAACTCGCAAGTGAGGTGAATACAATGCGTAAAGATATGCTTGCATTATTATTTTTAACGATAATGCTTGTCTTTTGTGGTTGCGTACCTAATGAAGTTGCCGATTCTGAACCATATCAGAGCAGGGCGCCCGATACAGTAGTAACTAACGTAGAAACAACAGAAGCAAGTTCAGAGACAACCACATCAACTAAGGTTGCTGTTGAAAGCTCCGAATCCTCTACCACTACCACATCAGCGACATCTGCTACAACCACTACGCTGGCAGTTACTACCACAGAAACCACAACAACAACTGAAACTATCCCAATTTTTGCAGATTTCTCTTTAGCAGATGTTCCACCATATTCAGATGTAGCATATGTAGAAATCAATAATAATATCCCATTTTTCACAGATACATCTACTACGGAAGCGTTTGAAATATACAGTCCTCTTGATGGACTCGGACGATGTGGCGTAGCTTTTGCAAATATATGCCCTGAGTTAATGCCTACGGAAAAACGTGGTTCAATAGGAATGGTTAAGCCAAGCGGCTGGCAGACTACAAAATACAATGGCTTAATTGACGGAAATTATCTTTACAATCGCTGTCATTTAATAGCATACGAACTTGCCGCAGAAAATGCCAATACCCTAAATCTGATAACGGGTACACGTTACCTAAATATTTAGGGTATGCTTCGTTTTGAAAACAAGGTAGCTGATTATGTTAATTATACAGGAAATCATGTTCTGTATAGATCAACTCCGATTTTTGAAGGCGATAATCTTGTGGCAAGTGGAGTCCTTATGGAAGGATTCTCCGTAGAAGATGCGGGACAAGGTGTTCAGTTTTGCGTATTCTGCTGCAACGTTCAACCAGGGATTGGCATAAATTATGCTGATGGAAATAGCTGGCTTATCGAAGATACAGCATCTGAAACAACGGCAGAGCCGTATATCGAACCTGCCGAGACATCTCCACCTGTTCAAAATGATGTTTCGGAGCAATACGACTATGTAGTAAACACAAACACCAAAAAAAATTTCATTATCCTTCATGTTCAAGCGTTGAGGATATAAAAGACAAAAATCGTTGGAATTATAGCGGAAGTCGAGAAGACTTGATTGCACAAGGGTATGTGCCTTGCAAGCGCTGTAACCCATAGCAAAAGGAGTAAAATATGAGCAAAGGTAGCAGTGGCGGTTGCTTAGGAAAGAGTTTGCTTATTCTTTTAGCGATTGCCTTTTTCCCAATAACCATAACAGTTTTTTATATTTAAATCAAATATGTCTACAAAAGCCAAGCTGATAAGTGCAGTGGCTTTATGGGGAGTAGTGCTAATTATAGGAGCTTTGTCTCCATCAAATAATAATACTCCGACCACAGATGATAGCTCAATCGTATCAGAAGTACAGGACGAAACACCTAACAAAGAGCTACCAACTACTTCCGAAACTACAAGCACAAGCGAGACAATCACATCTACTGAAACGAGCGAAGCTGCAAAAGAAACCACCACAATAGAAACAGAAACAACAGTTGTAACAACTACAACAAAGGTGACTACCACCGAGCCAGTTGTAAAACTCGACACGGAATTAGGCATCAATTATCCTCGACCTACAGGATCGCCTGAGCTTGCGATAGGAAGTAGTGGAGATGAGGTGTGCTGGCTACAAGAAGCACTCAACAAGACTATGGGCTATGGAATGACAGTTGACGGCTCATATGGAAATGGAACGGCATCTAAGGTAACTGAGTTCCAAAAGCGATGCAATCTTACTGCTAATGGAATTGCTGATGCTGTAACTAAAAAAATGCTTGTTGATATACTGGCAGGCAACAAAAAACTTCCCGATCCTCCAGTTGTAGTGACAGACCCACCAGTTACACAGCCGCCTGTTGTAACACAAGCACCTGTACAGAATAATTCGAGATCATACGTTGTAAATACCAATACGGGCAAATTTCATTATCCATCTTGTTCAAGCGTCGGTGATATAAGAGCTGAAAACCGCTGGGACTATACCGGAAGCAGAGAAGATCTGATAAGCCAAGGATATGTACCGTGTAAACGGTGTGATCCATAATCTTGCAATTAGATAAACTTAGAATAAGAGCCTTACTCCGAATGAAGAGTAAGGCTCTTTTGTGTGTAATGCCTATAGAAAGCAAATCAGCTTATCCGATAAGACTTATACTACGGACTCAATAATAAGCACAACGCCATCCTTAACCCCTGTTTTGTACGCAGCTCTCATATCAGCGGCGGCAGTCTCGCTCACGCAGTCAAGGAGCTTGTGGAAGGTGGCGAGCTGTACTTCGGTCAGCGACTCCTCGAAGGGAATACAGAGAGCATTGAACTCGTCGGAGAACTTAGCGGAGTGAATATCGTCCTGGCGGTAGTTGTAAAGTGCATCGATCATCATATCATCGAACCTCGCAATCGTTATAAGATATGTGCGTATAATCGGCTTATCTGTGCCATTTTCTTTGCAAGGTTTTCAGATTGGTCTGCCCGAATTGATGAGTATGTTCAAGCAAGTGGCGGATATTCGTACCGCTGATACGCTGACACTTGATGTTCCTGAGTGCGATTATCAGGTGGTTCAGGTCGAAGCTACTCCTTTTCAGCGGAAGCTTGTTCAGGAGCTTGCAGACAGGGCAGATGCTATCAATGCAGGAAATGTTGATCCTACGATCGACAATATGCTCAAGATCACTTCGGACGGAAGAAAGCTCGGTCTTGATCTGAGACTGATCAATCCGTCCTTTGAGGATAACCCCGACACCAAGCTCAACCAATGTGTCGAAAATGTTGCCCGTATCTATCAGGAAACGGCTGAGGACAGGCTCACGCAGATCATCTTCTGTGATTTGGGTGTTCCACACAAGGCAGCAGAAGTAGCGGTCGAGGGTGAAAATGCAGACGATGCTAAGGATAAGAAGTCTATCGCAGAGGTCGAATCTCTTGAAGAAGAATGCGACTTTTGCGTGTATGACGATATTCGTGACAAGCTGATCGCAAGGGGTATCCCTGCGAAGGAGATCGCATATATCCACGATGCGAAAACCGATCAGCAGAAAGCTGACCTCTTTGATAAAGTCCGCAGCGGAGAAATCCGTGTGTTGCTCGGTTCAACCGCCAAAATGGGTACGGGTACGAATGTCCAGAAGAAGCTGATCGCAGTCCATGACCTCGATATTCCGTGGAGACTGGCTGACCTTGAACAGCGCGCCGGAAGAATTACCCGTCAAGGAAATGAAAACAAGCAGGTTAATCCTGTATAATAAAACTTGACACATACAAAACAATCAAAGTATAATAAAAACAAAGGAGTGTGTCATCAATGGGAACAGGAAAACAATATGATGAAGAATTTAAAAAGCAGGCAATAAAGCTCGCAAAGGAGATTGGCACCTAGCTTTATGCCGCTGGGTGTATTTTTATTTGTATCGTGTATTATTTTACAGTTCACCTGCCCTAATTTGACAAAAGTACGTCAATGGAGTATAATGTAACCAGCGTTACGCAAATTAATTATAGGCAATACCACACAAGACAAGCCTATACCTATTATTATAGAAACGAGGTCATGAAAATGAGCGAGGAAAGAATACCTAAGAGAAGTGAAGTGCCTGAACAGTTCAAGTGGGCACTGGAGGATATTTATGCCACTGACGAAAAGTGGGCGGAGGACTTGCAGAAGCTTAAGGCTATGCCTGAGAGGATAGCGGCGTTCAAGGGCAGGCTTAGCGAGAGTGCTGACACGCTTTATGATTTTATGCAGCTTTCAGACGAGATATCTGTTCTTTGCGACAGCCTTGGCAACTATGCTCAAAGACGTTCTGACGAGGATACCGCAAATGCAAAGTATCAGGGCTTTCTCGGTCAGCTTATGAACGCTTATGTTGCAGTAAACTCAGCAGGAAGCTTTGAAACACCTGAGATCATTTCTATCGAGGAGGATAAGCTTCAGAAATTCTATGAGGATAAGCCTGAGTTGAAGCTTTATAAGCGTGCGCTGGATAAGCTGCGTCGTAAAAAGGCTCATATCCTCTCTGAGGCTGAGGAGAAGATACTTGCCCTCACTGGTGAAATGGGTCAGTCCCCTGAGAATATCTACTCTATGTTTTCTGACGCAGACCTGCGTTTCCCTGACGCTGTGGATAAGGACGGCAAGGCTCATCAGGTCACACATGGAAGCTATATCCCACTGGTGCAGAGCGAGGACAGAGTGCTGAGAAAGTCGGCTTTCGAGTCTATGTACGGCACATTTGACAAGTTCAAGAACACCTGTGCGGCAACACTGTCGGCACAGATAAAAGCGGTGAACTTCTATGCAAAGGCTAGAAAATATGATTCAAGCCTTGAAGCCGCTCTTGACGGAACAGAAGTGCCTGTTTCAGTGTACAAAAATCTTATTGAAGCCGTCCATGACAATATGCACTATATGTACGATTATGTTGCACTGAGAAAGAAGCTTTTGGGCGTTGACGAACTGCATTTCTATGACCTTTATACTCCTGTTGTTCCTGACGCAGATATGAAGATAACCTTTGAGGAGGCTAAGGAAACCGTCTTGAAAGCCCTTGCACCTATGGGCGAGGATTACCTTGCGATACTCAAAGAGGGCTTTGAGAACCGCTGGATAGACGTTTACGAGAACGAGGGCAAAACAAGCGGAGCATATTCCGCAGGTGCAAGAGTTCACCCTTATGTGCTGCTCAATCATAAGGATACACTTAACTGTATGTTTACGCTGGCACATGAAATGGGTCATGCTATACACTCGTATCTTTCAAATAAAAATCAGCCTGTGGTATATTCAGATTACGTTATCTTCGTGGCAGAGGTAGCCTCAACTTGCAACGAGGCATTGCTCATGCAGTATCTGCTGAAAAATACCGAGGATAAAAAGCAGAGAGCGTATCTTATAAACTACTTCCTTGAACAGTTCCGTACCACACTTTACCGCCAGACAATGTTCGCAGAGTTTGAGCTGAAAATAAATGAAATGGTAGCGGCAGGGGAGAGTCTGACAGCCGAGGGGCTGAACGAGCTTTACGGCCAGCTAAACAAGCTTTATTTCGGTGACGGAATAGTGCTTGATGATGAGATAAAATTGGAGTGGGCAAGGATACCTCATTTCTATTATGACTATTATGTTTATCAGTATGCAACAGGCTATTCTGCGGCTATCGCACTTTCACAGAGAATATTGAAGTATGGCGAGCCTGCCGTAAGGGATTATATAGGCTTCCTGAAAGGCGGCTGCTCAACTGACCCTATCTCATTGCTTAAGGGTGCAGGTGTAGATATGGCAACAACTCAGCCTATTAATGAAGCACTTGCAATGTTCGGAGAGCTTGTAAAGGAAATGGAAGAAGCAATGGCGGAGTAAGTGAGGAGTGTGCATAGCTGAACCGAGCAAATCACTCAGCACCGAGCGAAGCGAGCAATAAAGCGTAGGCTCAAGCCCGACGCTAGAGGGCTTGTGGGGTCAAGGGGCAAAGCCCCTGCGGAGTATGAGGCAGAGCCTCATTCGGCGACAGCCGACTAAGCGGTGCAGAAAAGTAAAAAAGCACACAACAGTAAAAGAAACAATAAAGCGGTGTCGGAGAAAAAATCTCTGCACCGCTTTTTTCTATCCCATTAAACAAAGTAAAATCCGCAAAGAGCGACAGCGATTTTGCGGCACAACAAATCTGCCCGAATTATTTACCACTTCTTATCTATATCTGCACAACGCATACCTATCTTCAACGCCCTCAGCTCAACATAACAGCCGCATAAAACGCACATTCCGTCCACAAGCTTTTCGCAATCCTTGCAAAACGTCAAACGCCGATGATATTCGTCCTCCGATACTTTCTTGTCCGCAGGATATGCCGCAATGTGCGAACGCATATCACGGAGAAAATCATTTTCGTCAATATCCTCCAACAGGCATTTTCTACACTGAACCTTTGTTATATCACTCATAAAAATTTCTCCATTGTACAAAAAAGCGGACAGCTCAATGCCGTCCGCCTTGTTATCTTATTCTACAGAAATGATGTAGTAGTAAACAGGCTGACCGCCGTTTATAAGGTTTACATCAAGATTTGAGAACTTCGCAGCTACCTGCTTTTGCAGTGCCTCAGCCGCCTCGTCTGTAACGTCTGAGCCGTAAAGGATCGTGATGAAGGAACTGTCGCCCTTAACAAGCTTCTTTGTGAGCTTGTAAGCTGCCTTTGAAACGTCTTTTTCCACAAAGCTCAGCTTGCCGTTTTCAATGCAGAGTATCTCGCCCTGTTTGATAGCGTGACCCTCATAGTCAGAATCCCTTGCCGCAAATGTTACCTGACCTGTGGCAACTCTTTCAAGTGCATTTGTCATCTCAATGCGGTTCGTATTAAAATCAGCGTCAGGGTCAAATGCCAGCATTGCTGACATTCCCTGCGGTATAGTCCTTGTCTGAAGCACGCATACCTTTCTGTCTGCAAGCTTAACAGCCTGCTCAGCCGCCATGATGATGTTCTTGTTGTTTGGCAGAACGAAAACCGTTTCAGCAGGGCATGACATTATTGCCGCAAGTATATCCTCAGTGGACGGGTTCATGGTCTGTCCGCCCTTAACGATGCAGTCAACGCCGATATCTCTGAACATTGATTCAATGCCGTTTCCTGCCGCAACTGCAACAAAGCCGTACTGCTTTTCAGGCTTTGCAGGAACGAACTCCTGTTTTGCTTCTTTCTGTCTGGCCTTGTGCTGGAGCTTCATATTTTCTATCTTTGGCAGATTGATGTAGCCAAATTCAAGACCCTTCTGGATAGCCTTACCAGGGTCGTTGGTATGAACGTGTACCTTTATTATTTCATCGTCCTCGACAACTACAACGCAGTCACCTATGGTTTCAAGATAAGCTCTCAGCTTTGATGAATCGTCAGCGTCAGCTTTCTTTGTGATTATCATTTCAGTGCAGTATGTGAAGTGTATCTCACAGTCATACTGACCAACAGTAGCCGCAAATGTGTCGACTGTTACCTGCTGTTTCTGTGCAGGAGCATCAGCCTTTACTATTTCGCCACCCTTGAATACATCTCTCATTGCTTCAAAGATAATGAGAAGTCCCTTGCCGCCTGCGTCAACAACGCCTGCCTTGGCAAGAGCAGGGAGAAGCTTTGGTGTTTCGTTCAGTGAAAGTTCAGCCTGTTTGCAAACTTCCTCCATTATAATAATAGGATCGTTTGTGGAGTGGAGCATTTCTCTTGCTTTCTCCGCAGACTCTCTTGCAACTGTCAGGATAGTTCCCTCTGTAGGCTTCATTACGCTCTTGTATGCTCCTGAAACGCCCTGTTCCAGCGACTCCACAAGTTCGTTCGCACCCATTTCCTTTTTGCCTGCAAGTCCTTTCGCGAAGCCTCTGAAAATAAGCGAAAGTATAACGCCTGAGTTTCCCCTTGCACCTCTAAGAAGTGCAGAAGCTGTTGTACTTGCCACAACTGAGCAGTCTGTATCGTCGCTGAGATTTTCAAGCTCTGCTACGGAATTTGTTATAGTCATTGACATATTAGTTCCTGTATCTCCGTCAGGTACTGGAAACACGTTAAGCTCGTCAACTGATTTTTTCTTGTTAGATATGCTGTGTGCGGCACTTATGACGGCGTCACGCAGCAAGCCTCCGTTTATCACTATAGTTTTCCTCCTATACTGTTATAGATATCCTAGGACGTTCAGCCTTTCATTTCGTCAACGTAAACGTTCACAGATTTAACGTTGACCCCTGCCTGCTCTGTCAGAACATAATTTACCTTGTGAATGATGCTGTCAACGATAGCTCCGACATTTATGCCGTAGTTCACAGTGATGTGCAGGTCAACGATAAGCTCGTCCCCGTCCTGACGGATTATAACGCCCTTTGTGGTGTTCTCTTTCTTTAGCATTGCAGAAACGCCCTGTTTTGCACCATAGGCGTTAAGTCCTGCCACGCCGAAACAGCTTTCGGCAGTATCCGAGATAAGCTGTCTGAGATATCCAGTGGATATACCTATAGTTCCAATGTGGTTGCGAAACTTTATCACAGAAAACAACTCCTCTTGATCGTGGCAGGATCACAAGCTTATTTCTTATGCCGCCACACAATAATTTATTTTATTATATCATAAACATTTGACTTTTGCAATAGGTTTTCGCTCTTTTGTACACCTGTCAAATTTATCCCAGAAGCCATTTTGCGGCTTCCAGAGGCGTTTCGGCTATATACACCGCACCTGCCTTCGAAAGCTCCTCTCTTGTGCCGTAGCCGTAAAGCATACCGATACAATCTATACCAAGAGCTTTTGCACCAAGCACGTCATGCTGCCTGTCGCCTGCCATTATCACCTGCGAGCGGTCATTAACTCCGCAGTTTTTCAAAGTGTGCACGATAACGTCCGCCTTTACGCTCCTAGAGCCGTCAAGTTCCGCACCGCCTATGTAGTCAAAATACTGTGCAAGGTGAAAATGCTCCAGTATCTTTACCGCAAATACCTGCGGCTTTGAAGTCGCCACCGCAAGGTGAAGCCCAGCCTCTGACAGCTTTTTAAGACATTCTTCAACGCCGTCATAAACACGGTTCTCGAAAATGCCCTTGGTGGTGTAATATTCACGGTAGTATTTAACAGCCTGCTCGCATTTTTCATCATCAAAGCCGTAAAAATCCCTGAAAGAGTCTTTCAGCGGCGGGCCGAGAAACTTTGTCATCGTGCTCATCTCAGGCTCTATGCCGAACTTTTTCAGTGCGTATACAGCCGAATTTATTATGCCTTCGCCCGACTCAGTAAGCGTGCCGTCAAGGTCAAAAAGAACATATCTGTAATTTTTCATGTCGTTACCTCACATAATACAATATATCAATTGCTATTATAACGCAAAATGGCTTTTTTGTCAAAGAAAATGGGCAATTACGCACAAAAAATCCTGCTGAAATACGGCATTTAGCTCATTGACAAAAATATTGTTATAAGTTAAAATTAAAAAGGCGGTTTGTGTCAAAACGTATCGCAAAGAAGTATTTTTCCTTTTATATGGGAAAAGAATAAATATGAATGAGGTGTTATTTTGAAACTTATTTTTGATGTTTCAGACAAGCCAAAGGCTGGTCAACTGGTAGTGTTCGCACTTCAGCAGATGCTGGCTATCCTTGCGGCGACCATCGCTGTGCCGCTTATTATCGGCAACGGTCTTACACCTGCGGCTGCAATGTTTGGTGCAGGCGTGGGAACTATAGTTTATATTTTTTTTACAAAAAGAAAAAGCCCTGTGTTCCTTGGCTCATCCTTTGCTTTTTTAGGCTCAATGGCGGCGGCTTTTGCAGGCGGCGTTTCAATGCAGCTTGGTATGCTTGGGCTTATCGTCGGCGCACTGCTTGCAGGACTTGTATATGTCGTTATCGCAATAGTAGTAAAATTTGTTGGAGTAGGCTGGCTCAATAAGCTCATGCCTGCGGTGGTAATAGGTCCGACCGTTGCTATAATCGGACTTTCCCTTGCAGGAAATGCTGTTGGCGACCTGCTCAAAGGCGATGTTACAAAGCAGGTAACAGAGTATGCAGTGTCAACAGACAGTGGCACACCTGAGATTATAGAAACTGTATCCAATGTGCCTGTTGGCTCATCATATGTGGCTCTTATCTGCGGACTTATCACCCTTGCAGTGGTAATGCTTTGCTCAACATATGGCAAGAAAACACTCAGACTTATACCTTTTATAATCGGTATCCTCGCAGGCTATGCAGCCGCAGCAATCTTCACTGTTATCGGCAATATATGTGATATTGACGCACTTAAAATAGTAGATTTCAGCGTTTTCAGCAGCTATATGCTCACAGACGGCAGCGTTTCACTGAAAACATTTGTTAGTTTGCCTGACTTTGCATTTGTTTCAGGTCTGAAAGGTCTTAAGGAGTTCGACTTCTCATATTTTGCAACTATCTTTGTTGCCTATGTGCCGGTTGCACTTGTTGTTTTTGCAGAACACGTTGCTGACCATAAAAACCTTTCTTCTATTATCGACCATGACCTCCTTGAAGAGCCTGGTCTTACAAGAACGCTTCTCGGCGACGGTGTAGGTTCTATCGCAGGCGCACTGTTCGGCGGCTGTCCGAACACAACATACGGAGAGTCCGTTGCCTGCGTTGCTATTACGGGAAATGCTTCTGTAGTAACTATCTTTGCGGCAGCAGTAGGCTGTATGCTGTTTTCGTTTATTACTCCGCTTGTTGCGTTCGTTGATTCTATCCCTGCCTGCGTAATGGGTGGCGTTTGTATCGCTCTTTACGGCTTTATCGCAGTTTCAGGTCTTAAAATGATACAGGACGCAAACCTTGACGATAACAGAAATCTCTTTGTTGTGTCCGTTATCCTCATTGCAGGTATTGGCGGTCTGACACTCACATTCGGTGATATAACACTCACAGAAGTTGCGGCAGCACTTATCCTTGGCATTCTTACAAACATTATGCTCTCAAAGAAAAAGGGCAACGCAGCCAAGAAATAATTATAACAAAATTGCAGAGGCGAACAGTGTTCGCACGTTACTGCACACAAAAAATGCGAATTTATAAATCATTACGAAAGGAAATCGGAAAATGGGAAACGTAAATATCATCAATCACCCGCTTGTAAAGCACAAAATAACGCTTATGCGTGACGAAAAGACCGGAACAAGAGAGTTCCGTATACTTGTGGAAGAGGTAGCAATGCTCATGGGCTATGAGGCTATGAGAGATCTTCCAACAGAGGACGTTGAGGTGAAAACGCCTATCACCACAAGAAAGCTCCCTATGCTCTGCGGCAAAAAGCTTGCTATCGTGCCTATTCTGAGGGCAGGTCTTGGCATGGTAAGCGGACTTCTTGCACTTGTTCCGTCTGCAAAGGTAGGACATATCGGTCTTTATCGTGACGAGGTCACACACGAGCCACATGAGTATTACTGCAAGCTTCCTGATAGAATAAACGAGCGACTTGTTATTGTCTGCGACCCAATGCTTGCGACAGGCGGATCTGCGATACAGGCTGTTGACTTTTTGAAAGACAAGGGCTGCAAGAACATCAAGTTCATGTGCATAATCGCTGCTCCTGAGGGTCTTGACGCTCTGAGAACGGCTCACCCAGATATCGATATTTATGTAGGCAACCTTGATGAAAAGCTCAACGAGGACGCTTATATCGTTCCTGGTCTTGGCGATGCAGGTGACAGAATCTTCGGCACAAAATAATGGTCTTATACTAATACTCGCTGCTCTGTATTTTGCAACAGAGCGGCGATTTTTTTGTTTTCTTCACTAAAAAAACTAAAAAAAATTCCTTCAATTTCAGTTGTTAAAATAATTGAAACTTATTTCCGTTGATGATATAATTCAAATGTAGAAATATAGAACAAAATAAAAAAACAGGGCGAACTCATGTAAAAAATATATTATGAGGATACACCCTAATAAGGAGCTAAAAATGTTTGTGAAGAAAACTGACCGATTTTTTGCGGTCACAAGCATGATTGTGTGCTGCTGTTGCACTGCAACTGTGTTTATCTCATACATAAAACGCAGTAACATACAAATGCTTTATCTTGGACCATTTTTCCTTGCGGCGGCGATAGTGTTGTATATTGCTCTGAAACGCTGTGAAAAGAAGCTTACCAAAAAGCGTGTCAGACTTATATTTGCTTTTTTCTGCCTGATTTTGCTTGCATTGCAGATATTGTTTGTGCGTTATCTTTATTACAATTACGAAATGGTTGACCCAAAAATAACAGGGGAGTTCGCAAAACGCTTTGTCATGGGTGAAGATCTGGGGAGCATCAAAGAAAGCTACCGTATTTATGCTGCAAAATACCCTAACGCATGGGGCATGATATATTTGCAGATACCATTTTTCGCCTTATGGAAGCTTTTCACCGGCGGCGTGAGCATCTATGCGGGGCAGACCTTTAACGTAATTCTTATTCAACTTAGCGTAATAATGACCTTTCTTGCAGGGGAGAGGATATTCAAACTTAACAGCCAAAGGCTTTTTTGCGGCATTATTTCGGCACTTATGCCTGTTATGCTTCTGTATACGCCGTTTTTTCATTCTGATACAGCAGGCATGATATTTGTAAGCTGTACCCTTTATTTTCTGACCCTTGCGGTGAAAGAAAAAAGCAAAACCAAAAGTGTTGTCTATGCTCTTATAGCAAGCCTTTTTATCGCACTTGGAAACACTGTAAAGGGAAGCATTGCAGTAATGCTGATTTCAGTGATGATATTTTTTGTGCTGAAAATGGGTGTAAAAAGGGGAGCTATCCTGAGCCTTGCGGCTGTTATGCTGCTTATTGGCGTGTCAAAGGCGGCATACTATGGCGGTCTTGCTATGGGTATCTCTGATGAAAAAATGGTAGACAGATATCGTTTCCCTGTTACACACTGGATAATGATGAGCCTTAACAGCGAATACAAGACCCACGTTGACGAGGACGTTGACTTCACAATGTCATTTGATACATATGACGCCAAAAAGCAGGCGAATATCCGGGAAATAAAAGCCCGCCTTGAAAACATAAGCACCCCTTATGAAGCCTGCAAAATGGCTTATCACAAAGTCGCCAGAACGTGGGACAGCGGTGGTTTTTCCTATGGCAAATATCTATCACGCTCCGACCCCTCAGGAGATCTGCGAGAGGTATTGCACAGTCGCTTACTTGGTAGCTATGTAGACGGCTATCACAGTGCAATGCTCATAGCAATGGCGTTTGGTGCAGTTTATGCCGCTGGCAAGCGTCGCCACTCTGTTTTGTTTTTCAGCATAGTGACTCTCACGGGAGTTATACTCTTTTTCCTTATCTGGGAAAATCCACCTAGATATATCGTCACATTTATCCCCGTGATAATGCTTCTTTGCACTGCAGGAACAAGATTTATCACAGCGATCATTTCACGTCTTTGTAAGCGTGTGAGTGCTTCAAAATAAGATAAAAAAAGGCCTCTTATGTTTTTCCATAAGAGGTCGATTTTTTTATTGTGTAACATCAAGATAGAACGCAGGGTTCAATATATAACCCTGATAGCGTATCTCAATGTGCAGGTGGTCGCCTGTTGAAAAGCCGGTCGAACCCATTTTGCCGATAACGTCGCCTTTTTTCACCTCGTCGCCTATCTCTACATCTACCTCCGTGAGATGTCCGTAAAGAGTGATGAACTCGTTGCCGTGGTCGATAATAACATAGTTTCCATAACCGCCGCCGCAGCCGCAGGACTCCTCCTTGCCGTAGTCATGAGTGCAGGTGGTGTTTATCTTTATGACCTTGCCACTGCATGAAGCGTGAATAGGCGTGCCATGAGCCGCAGGAATGTCAAGACCCGTGTGATATGAGCCCCAACGTGCGCCCACGCCTGATGATACGGAGTAAGCCCCCGGAACAGGCCATGCGAAGTAGTAATCAGGCTCGGTATCTCCAAGCTTTTCGCCCTTGTCAAGGCGGTCATTTATCTCCTTGTGAAGCTCCTCAAGCTTCACATCTGCAAGCGCCATTGTGGCGGAAACTTCGTTATCTCTTGCTGTTCCGCCTGAGCCTGACGATTTCAGTATGCCGGAAAGGCTGCCCTCAAACTGCTCACGCTCCGCCTCATAGGCTTCGTTCTGCTCTCTGAGCTTTTTCTGCTTAGCTTTAAGCTCTTGCTGTGTTTTTGTACTGGAGCGGTAAAGCTGACTGAGCATATCCTTCTGCTGTGTATACTGCGTATACTGAGCGTCATACTCGGCTTTCTGCTTGTCTAGGGTCTTTTGCATATCCTCATATTCAGTTTTGAGTTTTATAAGGTTATCAATGATAGTGTCATCATGGTGTGCCACACGCTTTATAAGCTCTAATCTCATGAGTATGTCATAAAAGCTGTCTGATTCCAAAAGCATTGTGGTGTAGCTGTCCGACCCTGCGATATACATTGCCCTTAATCTTTGCTTGAAGTCCCCTATACCCTTGTTTATCTCAGCCTGTTTCTTGTCGATATTTCGCTGATTGGTGTTTATCTGAAGCTCCAGTGCGGTCATGTAAGTGTTGAGAACGTCTATCTCGTCATTTATAGAATCTATCTTTTCTTTCAGAAGCTTCTGCTTTTTCTCACTTTTCTCAATGTCCTCATCATATTTGTCGAGCTGTTCGTTTATTTCTGTCTGCTTTTTTGATAGCTCTCTTAGCTGTTCTGCATACTGTGTGATGTCAAAACCTGTTGACTCCTCCTGAGAATTATCGTCATTTTCTGTTTGTTCATCGCTTTGCTGACCTCCGTCAGTCACAGAATCAGTATAGCTATAGTCCTCCCCCTGCGAGCTTTCAGTGTCCGCTGAGGTTATCTTCAAAGAAGAATTGTAGCTGCTTCCTGCAATACCAGCGGTAACAGCGAATGCGATAATGAAAGTGAGAATACGTTTTAAGCTGTAAAGCCTGTTCATGAAATAAAAGACTCCTTTGGTTGTGGGGCAAGACCTTTCGGCATTGCCTGTTTATACATAATTTGACGGATTCTGAGCCACGCCGTTCAATCGCACCTCAAAGTGCAGGTGGTCGCCGGTTGAATATCCTGTTGAGCCGACAATACCCAGAACGTCGCCCTTGTTGACGTGCTGACCCTGTGTTACGCTCATATACTGTGAGTGACCGTAAAGAGTCCAGTAGCCGTTGCCGTGGTCGATTATGCAGTAGTTTCCGTATCCACCGCCACAGCCACATGATCCGTTCTTGCCATAATCGTGTGTGCAGGTGTTGCTGACGAGTATAACAGTACCCTCAGCGGCAGCGCATATCTTTGCGCCTCTTATTCCAGGAGACCAGATGTCGATACCCTTGTGATAAGCGCCCCAACGCCAACCCACGCCGTAGGAAATATGATAATAACCCGGCACAGGCCATGTAAACTGGCTCTTGTCGGTATAATTGTAGTCACCGTTATTGGTAGAAGATTGACCGCTGTTAGAGGTGTTGCCGTTTGCATTAGAAGATGAAGAATTGCCGTTATTATTCTGCTGTTGCTGCTGTTGTCTACGTTCTTCTTCCTCTCTTCTCTTACGTTCTTCCTCTTCTTTTTTCTTACGTTCCTCTTCTTCCTTCTTTTTGATCTGCTCCTGCTCCTTGTAAAGCTTCTGGAGCTGTGTCTCGAAGTCTTCCTGCTCCTTGTTTATCTGCTCCTTATTGGCTTCATAAGCCGCCTTATCTTCCTCAAGCTGGTCGATAACAGCCTGACTTTTTGCATAAAGGTCGTCAAGCTTTTTCTTCTGCTCAGTGTGATAGGCCTTTTGTTCCTCAAGGGTAGTTTTGTTAGTTTCAAGGTCAGCCTTGTTGGCTTCAAGCTCTGCTTCCTGAGATTCATACTCGCCTTTAAGCTCAACAAGTCCGTCGATCATGGTGTTGTCATGGTCAGCCACTCTTTTGACAAGCTCTATTTTCATAAGCATATCATAAAAGTCCGTCGAACCAATAAGAATATCGGTGTATGAACTATTTCCAGCAACATACATTGCCCTAAGACGTTGTTTGAAGTCAACAACGCCATTTTCTATCTCAGTTCTCTTGTTTTTTATTTTTATTTCGCTCTTTGCGATAGCCTCTTCAAGGTCGGCTATCTCAGTTTCAAGGTCAGTGATAGAATCCTCAAGGGTCAGTATAGTTTCCTGAACAGTTTCTATCTGCTCTTGGATAGCTTTCTGATTTTCTTCCTCCTTGGAGATATCGTCCTTTGTGCTGTTAATCTGCTTGTCAAGGTCAGCCTGCTTTTGTTCAAGCTCGCTTATTTTATCCTTGGCAGAGGATATTTTTTTCTTGTTGTTCTTTATTGCCTGACTTTCTGCAGAAGCGTTCTGCGCTGTCATGACCGGCTGTGTGCCGCCTGCAAGCATTGTCATGGAAGCGACTACGGCGATAGTGAAAGCCAATACTCGCTTCATTGTGAATATACCTGTTTTCATACCTGTCCTCCGTCTTAAAAAAGACCATTTTTACACGTTTTTATCTTTCTCTAACGCATTATCCCGCACGTTCTCTCTTTTTTATCTCATGTCAGGATATGCTTTAAACTGCAACAAAAGGCAGTCTAAAAACCCCGTTGGATCATAGCCTGCCTTATGTCTATATTTGGCAAATGTATTATACTTTAAGATGCTTGCCTGTGCTTATAGAAGTACCCACCGCACCGATAACAGCGCCTGCGATAAGATAAGATGCTGCAACAGGGAGCAAGAGGGATTTGAACGAATACAAATTCTGAACACCGAGAATGCTCCAGAGCTTGAAGTCATCATTGAAGATGTTGTAAATTCCCTCGTAGGCAAACTTTGTGAGCAGCAGTGCGCCTGCGGCTGCGAGCAGACCAACTATCATACCCTCGATAAAGAAAGGTATCCTGATAAAGCTGTTGGTAGCGCCTACATATTTCATGATGTTGATCTCTTTACGTCTTGCGAAAACGCTTGCTCTGGTGGTATTTGAAATGATTATCAGACAAACCACAACAAGTGCCACAATGACTGCAAAGGCAACTATCGTAAATACTCTTCTGATACTGATAAGGATATCAGCAAATGCTGTAGGGGACTTTGTTGAGTCAACATTGTCAAAGGTCTCTATCTGAGTGGTTGTTTCGCTCATCTTCTCGATATCCTTGACCGTTACCTTGTATGTGTCAGGCAATGGGTTATCATCGGCATACTGGAAGAAATCCTTTTCCTCGTCAGTCATGCCCTTGAGCATATTTTTCCACGCTTCGTCCTTTGAATAAAGGTTCACAGTGTTGATATTTCCGACCTCTTTGAGCTTATTTTCAAGGGTCTGCATATCAGCCTGACTTGTGCCGTCCTTAACGATAACGATGACTTCGCTCTTGTCCTCGATACCGCCGATTATTCTTGTAAGGTTAATGGAAACCAGCACCGAAGTGCCTACCATAAGCAGGGAAACGAGCAGGATACAGAAAGAGGCGAACGTCATCATTCTGTTTTTCCAAATGCCCTTGAAGCCCTGATTTATAAGATATCTAAAACTACTTGCTTTCATTGGAGCCTCCTATCACTTCGTCAAAGGCGATCTGACCTTTGTTGATGTTGATAATTCTGCCTCCGAAATAGCGCACAAGGTCATGCTCGTGGGTAACCATAAGAATGGTAGTGCCGCACTCGTTTATGCCCTTGAGAAGCTCTACTATCTCATATGAAAGAGCAGGGTCGATATTTCCTGTAGGCTCGTCGGCAATGATGAGCTGTGGGTCGTTTACAAGTGCTCTTGCAAGTGCCACACGCTGCTGCTCACCGCCTGAAAGCTCGGTCGGATAGCTTTTCGCCTTATCAGAAAGTCCCACAAGGCTTATAACATACGGAACACGGCTTCTTATGTACTTTGCAGGAGCGTCGATTACTCTCAGCACGAATGCCACGTTCTCATAAACTGTCATTGTAGGGATAAGTCTGAAATCCTGAAAAACAACGCCGATAGTTCTGCGAAGGGCAGGTATCTTTCTTCTTCTCAGCTTTTTCAGATTGAAGCCGTTTACCATTACTGTACCGCTGGTCGCATCTATTTCTTTAAGCACCAGCTTGATAAGTGTTGATTTTCCGGCGCCTGAAGGACCTACCACGAAAGCGAAGTCGCCGTCGTTTATCTTCAGGTTTACTTTGTTCAGAGCGTCCACACCGCTTGAATAGGTAACGGACACGTCTTTAAACTCTACCAAAATTTACACCGCCTTAGTTTTACAGAGGCAAGCAAGCCTCTTTTCCGCTCATAGGATTTAGAACTTGACAGGGTTAGCGGAGAGATACTTCTTTACCATAAGAGCTATCTTGAAGATGATAGCGTGGTCGAACTCTCTCAGGTCAAGACCCGTGAGCTTTTTGATCTTTTCAAGTCTGTACACAAGAGTATTTCTGTGAACAAACAGTTTTCTTGAAGTTTCAGAAACGTTCAGGTTGTTTTCAAAGAACTTCTGGATAGTGAAAAGTGTTTCATGATCCAGCGACTCAATAGAGCCTTTCTTGAAAACTTCCTTGAGGAATGTTTCGCAAAGTGTTGTAGGCAGATGATAGATAAGTCTTGCGATACCAAGATTGTCATAAGAAACGATATTCTTGTCAGTATCGAACACCTTTCCTACCTCGAGAGCTATCTGTGCTTCCTTGAAGCTTCTTGCCAGATCCTTTACGCCCTCTACTACTGTTCCTATACCTACAGTGACTCTTGTATAGAATTCACTTGAAAGGGTATCGGAAATAGAACGTGCCAGCTTTTCCAGATCCTTTGACTCAACGCCGTTTGCCACTTCCTTAACAAGCACGATATCGCTCTCAGTGATGTTGAAAACGAAGTCCTTGGACTTGTCAGGGAAAAGGTTCTGGATAACATCGTAAGCTGAAACATCATTTGTGGAGAGTATTCTGATAAGCAGCACGACTCTTGAAATGTCAGCGCTGAAATGCAGCTCTCTAGCTTTAACATGAACGTCGCCCGGCAGCACGTTGTCAAGCACTACGTTCTTGATGAAATTGTTTCTGTCGTATTTTTCGTCATAATACTGCTTTATGCTGGAAAGAGTAATGGCAAGTATGCTTGCATACTTTGCTGCCACCTCGTCTGTTCCCTCAACGAAAACAGCATAGTCAGGTTTCATATGAGCACCGAATGGCTTATAGGTATAACCGTCTCTAACAAAAATGTCGTGTGAATCGCCCAGATCTAACGAAACGAATTCGTTAGTCGTTCCGACCTGTGAAAGCTCAGAGCAGGCAATGATAGTTGCGTTCTCATCTATTACGCCTATGACGCAGTCGATAGTGTCACGCATCTGATGAACAACGCTCTGAAATAATCTGTTTGACATAAGTTATTCCCCTCTACTTGCAAAAATTTTCGACCTAAGTTCTGCCATGGGCATAATTACCCCATAAGGGCAGATGTCTGCACATTGTTATTATAACAAAAAACGATATGTTTTGCAAGTGTTTTATAGTGAAAATATGCAAAAAAACTTTTATACCGCAGTTTCAAGCACTGGTCTGCGGTCTGATATATTACAAATTGTAACACATTTTGCTCTCTTATGTGTGAATTTTTTGTTAAATCACAGGTTTTCATGGTGATTTTGTACAAAAGAGGGGTGCAAAGTTCGTTTTGAGTAACCGAATTGTAATTAATAAATTTTTTGTAAATATCCTAAGCTATGTGCATAACAGCGTAGTTAAAGCGTTGCAAAGGGTAAAAAAATATGTTACAATCTATAAAAAGAAAGCTGTAAGATTTGTTATCGGGAGGTAATCAAAATGGGCGTAAAGAAATATCTTGAAGCAGGAAAGATAGTATCGGTGTTTGGCATAAAGGGCGAGATAAAAGTACAGCCATGGTGTGATGGACCTGAATTTCTCTGCGGATTTGACACACTATATTATAAGAGTGGTACTCCTGTGGAGATAGAGCGTTCGAGAGTTGCAAAGAATATCGTTGTAATGAAAGTCAAGGGCGTTGATACTGTGGAGGAGGCTCAGAAGCTTCGCAACAGGGTGCTTTATATCGACCGTGACGATGTGGAGCTTGATGAGGGCTGTTATTTTGTCCAGGATCTTATAGGTCTTGAAGTTGTTGACGCTGACAGCGGTGAAAGCTACGGCAAGATAACAGACGTAAGTCAGACAGGCGCTAACGATGTTTACCACATCACTGACGAAAAGGGGAACGTTAAGCTTATCCCTGCGATACCTGAAGTTGTGGCTGAAACTGATATCGAGGGTGGCGTGATGAAGATAACTCCGCTGGAGGGGCTTTTTGATTAATGAAGTTCTGCAAATACGAGGACTTGGAAAGGCTTGTCAGAGATTATTCTGACGGAATGTTCAGCCTGATATTTCCAAAGGTGAACAGCCGTGAAAAGTCGCTGAAATGTATCGAGAGAGTTTTTACAGCATACATAGACGAAAGTCCACGGCTGAGAAGTCCCAGGGCTGAGGAAAAATGGCTCATAAAAAGGCTGAGAAAAGAGAGCGGATTCAACAGGCTTGCCAACACATATGAGGGCGAGGGGCTGAGCTTTATGGAGCTTGACAATATGCTCACAAGTCTGAGGGTATACTATAATAACGAGGGCAACAAGCCGAAGAAGCGCAGGTCTGCTTTGTGGAGCTTATTTGTGGTGATAATAATTGCTATTGTGGTGACTATCGGTGTTGTGCAGGGCATAGGATACTATGAAAAAAGCGGTGGCTCTGTGCAGGAGCATTTGAACAGCGCTGAGGAAAATTGGGCTTACCAGCCTTTTGACATGATATGGAGGAATTGATTTGAACATAGATATTGCAACGCTTTTTCCTGAAATGCTTGAGAATTATCTTTCTGAAAGCGTAGTAGGCAGGGCGAGGGCTAAGAATATTTTCACGGTAACGTGTCATAATATCAGGGACTACACTCAGGACAAGCACCGCAGAGTAGACGATACCCCTTACAGCGAAAGACAGGGTATGCTCATGCAGTGCGAGCCTATTTACAACTGCTACAAGTCGGTGACTGAGGGCAAGTCTAAGCCTCACGTTATCTATATGTCCCCACAGGGAAAAACGCTGACCCAGAAGCGTGCAAAGGAACTTTCTCGGCTTGACAACATATTTATATTATGCGGTCACTATGAGGGAGTGGACAGCAGGGTCATTGACGAAATAGTTGATGAAGAAATATCCGTGGGAGATTATGTGCTTACCGGCGGAGAGCTTCCTGCGTTGGTGCTGGTGGACTGCGTTGTAAGAATGCTGGAGGGAACGCTTTCGCAGGCGGATTGCTATGAGGACGAGAGCCATTATAATGGTCTGCTGGAATATCCACAGTACACACGTCCTGAGGTGTGGCATGACAGGGAAGTGCCTAAAGTGCTTCTATCGGGCAATCATGCTGAGATAGCGAAATGGCGCCGTGAGGAGGCTGTAAAAGCCACCTATTTGAAGCGTCCTGAGCTGTTGGAAAGAAGTCCGCTGACGGAAAAAGATTTGGCTATTATACACAAATTAGAAGAAAAAGAGGATAAAAAGTGATATTGGTTTTCAACACTTTTCACATAATTGTTAAATGAATTTGTACAAAGTGATATAATGTAAAAATCTGTGTTGTGGATATATCACAAGTTTAATCGCAAAAGTTGCAAAGTTTAGAGCATTGTGCTGAAAATTGAGGGTTTTTCGCTTGTTTGTCTAAAATTTGCGTTGACTAAGGCAGACTTGTCGAGTATAATAAATATATCAAATAACCTGAGGGTATCTTGAAAAAGTCCCTTAATTAGGGAGTTTAACAGCATTATAATGAATGGGAGAGATCAGTATGTTCGTAAAAGACGTAGTAGTACAGAATCAGGTAGGACTTCACGCACGCCCTGCAACATTTTTCATCCAGAAGGCAAATGAATTCAAGTCATCTATCTGGGTAGAGAAAGAGGAGAGAAGAGTAAACGCAAAGAGCCTTCTTGGAATCCTTTCACTTGGCATCGTAGGCGGCACAACTATCAGGATCATTGCAGACGGTCCAGATGAGGAAGCAGCAGTAAAGGGTCTTGTTGATCTTGTTGACAGCGGCTTTGCTGAGGGTGCAAGATAATCGCTCCCTGAATATAACTAAATAGAATAGTTTGATTTAAGCGGAATGTTCTGTGTGGGGCGTTCCGCTTTTTTGTGTCATGCGTCATAAATTAGGTTCGTCCTGCGATATCCTCGACAGGACAAAAAAACACCCACAGAAAACTGTGGGTGCCAAAAAATAAAAAATTATAGGGGAGAAGCTAGTAGAAATTAATCTACAAGCTGTATATATGAAGGCTTGGGGTAAAAGCCTACATACCAAAATCAACTGCCGCTCTCGGAACTTCCCTCGGTGGGTCTTGTCCCTTGCGACAACTATATAATACCCTGCCCGTATGTACTGCGTATGAAAGTTTTGTGTTAGTTATGTGAACTTTGTTGAACAATTTTTGAAGGTGTGGTATACTATACCAAGAAGCGACGGAAGCGTCGTGAAAGTGCGTAAAATCGTGATTTGAGATTGGAGGACAGTGCTTGACACTGGTTGGGAATATGCCTAGATTTTTTGTTGACAGCGTATCGGGGAATACGATTTCTATCAGGGGTAATGATGCTTATCATATCGGCAGAAGTTTGCGTATGAGACTTGGAGATATCATCACTGTTTGTGCGGACAGGGTGGAATACAGAGCAAAAATTCTGTCCATTTCTGATAAGGAAGTGGTTTGCGATGTGCTTTCTGCTGAGAAAAGCGAAAACGAGCCTACTGTGAATGTGGTGCTTTATCAGGCGTTGCCTAAGTCTGATAAAATGGATCTTATAGTGCAAAAGGCTGTGGAGCTTGGAGTATACAAGATAGTGCCTGTTATTACGGCGAGGTGCGTTTCAAGACCTGCAAAAAGCGGCTATGAAAAGCGTGTGGAGAGATACAATAAGATAGCTTTGGAAGCGGCGAAACAGTCGGGCAGGGGTTATGTGCCTGAGGTGACGAATTTTATCAGCTTTGAGGAATGCCTTGGTGAACTTAAAGAGTGCGACGAGAGCTTTATGTGTTACGAAAAGGGCGGTGTGAGCCTTAGCAAGACAGGCATTGCCCCTGTCAGTGAGGGCGAGGAAAAGACTATTGGCTTGTTTATCGGCTGTGAGGGCGGTTTCGAGAGCCATGAGGCGGAGAGCTGCAGTCAGGCAGGGGTCACTGTGGTGAGTCTTGGACCTAGGATACTGCGGTGCGAGACAGCTCCACTGGCGGCTCTTAGCGTGATAATGAGCCTTACGGGAAATATGTAGCGGTGGGCAATTTGTCAAAGCTTACTGAGATTTTTTGAGCAGGTTGTATAAAAAGTCAGTATTTTTTGTAAACGTCTTGATTTTTTATAACAAATATGCTATACTGTAGATAATCTGAACGCAGTTCAGAGTGGAATATTCAAAAAAGGAGCGTTTTATTATGGCAAGCGGATTGAAAGTTATAGCTGCACTCGGTGCGATCGCTGCAGGAGCTGCTGCTATTTTTGCATTTAAAAAGCACAAGGAGCTTGAAAACTACGATTACGAAGATCTCGACGAGGATTTCGACGATTGCTGCGGCTGCGACGAGTGTTCTGACGAGGCTGATGAAGCTGACAAGGCAGAGGACGCTGAGAAGTCTGAGGAAAAGGCTGAAGAGCCAGCTGAGGACGAGGCTGCAACTGAGGAGGACGCTGACGTTGAAGTTCAGCTCGACGCTATCGAGGAGCCTGTTGAGGACGTTGACAAGGAATAATCGAGTGTTATTTATTAAAACAAAAAGGACAAGCCACTGTGGTTTGTCCTTTTTTATTTGCCGATATCATTTGTGCCATTTGTATGTATTTAGGCTTTGCTCAGGCGAGTTTCGATAAAGTTGAAAACTTCGTCTTGGGATATGCCCAGGACGGCTGAAAACTCGTCAAAGAGCAGATTTTCCGCATTCTTGAAAAAACGTTCGTCCAATGAATGGAGATGTCTGCCCTTCGCAATAAGATGTTTCTGTCTGAGATACAATGTTCTCACAAGCTGTGCAAGTCGCTTTCTGTCGCCACTTTCAAGTACCTGTGAATAAAGCTCGGCACGCTCGCTGCTGCTTTCTTTCCAAAGGGAACTCTCCTCGGGCATTTCTTTTATGATCTCCTCTATCTCATCGCCTGTGAGCAGAGGTTTGAACTTTGTTTTAAGCTCGTCATTATCTACCGGCACATACAAGGTGGAATTGATTTGGTGGACAGGCTTTAGAACTATGTAGCGCTTTTTCTGACCCTTGACGGTCTGTTCGCACTCGCCCTCGACTTTGCACACTCCGGTCGTACCATATGATATGACGTCGCCTTTTTTTAGCATTTTTAACGCTCCTTCCTCATTAAATCGTGAATACAACTTTATTTTGTCTCTTATATACATTATAACACTTTTTTTCTAAAAATGTCATAGGCAATTTTAACAAATCCTACATAGAAGAGGATTGTATAAATGTGTATGAAATGGGTTGCAAAAAAACGGAAAGAGATGTTCTTTCCGCTTTACATATCTTTATAGTAGGTCTTGTTTTTGGTTAGTCCCAGAAGATAGTCTACATTTGTTTTGTGATATTCAGCTAGGGCTATGAGGATATCCGTGGGAATATCACGCTGTCCTAGTTCGTAGTTACTGTAAGCTTGCTGTGAGCAATGGAGTATTTTTGCCATATCGTTTTGTTTAAGGTCTGCGTCTTCTCGCATATCTCGTATTCTTTGAAAAACCATGCGGCGCTCCATTCCTTTCTGATAGTCTATATTTAATATATCATACAACATTATGTTGTGCTTTTCTTACTACATTATGTTGTAAAAACACTATGGCTGTTTGTGGGTATTTAACAAAATATTTATAAATGTCGAAAATGTTGTTGACTTGCATAGGAGAATGTTGTAAAATAAATTTATTAAAGAAATATGGAGGTAACATTATGAAAAAAATATCTGCTCTTTTATTGGCAGTGGTAATGGCTTTTGGCATGGCAGGCTGTTCTGACAGTGGGTCTTCCGACAGTGATAACGAAAGCTCTGCTGCGGCTGTGCAGACGGAAAGCAGTGCTGCTGACTCATCAGAAGATGCAACAGCAACGACAACTACCACAACAACTGCTTCTGCGGTAACGGAATCATCACAGGCTGAGGTGGCTGACACAAGCACTGCTGACGAAAACAAGCCTGCAAGCGTTGACAGCAACGATATTGCGGCTAGTGCTATCGAGCCTTCTGAAACAAGCGAGGAAAATCTTGCGCCTATCGGTCAGTGGATAAAGACTACCAGATACTGTGCTACAGACAAGATCTACCACACTATCTATACAAGGATAACAAAGGTAGTTAGCAAAAGTGAGGATGCAGATTATGTAAACAAGGCTATCGAGCTCAACAACTCTGTTGGCAGTGATTTTTCTAAGATAGACGAGAGCGAGCTGAAAATACCTGATGACTGTGAGCTTTGCGTTATGGAATATGAGGTATATGTTCCGGAGGATTTCCCTAGCGATGATTGGGGCATAATCTCTCCTGATGTAAACTATTCTGCTTCTAACAAGGGCGGCGGAGGAATACCTTCTGCTGACGGAGCTTCTACTTATATCGGCATGGGCGGAACTACTGAGCTTCTTACACAGAAAAAGAACGAATATTTTGTTGGAAATACATACAAGTATGTAAACCTTTTCCTTATGGTAAAGGGCTACAAGGATTACAAGTTCACATTCAGCTCTTATCCAGAGGGAACAACTTCTGACAGCTCTGATGACGCTGTAACGGCATATATCAGCGCAGAATAATATGTATTTTGGGGCAGGCACGTTGTGTCTGCCTTTTTTTCTTTGCGGAGAAATTGACAATGTGGGGCAAGCGTGTTATAATAAAGTATTATGGAAAAGTATACTTGTCTGAGAGAGGAAAATCAGTAAATGAACGAAAATAATATACGAAATTTCTGCATTATAGCTCATATAGACCACGGCAAATCTACTCTTGCCGACAGAATTTTGGAGCTTACCGATACTGTGAAGCTGAGAGATATGGAAGATCAGCTTCTCGATAATATGGATATCGAGCGAGAAAGAGGTATCACTATCAAAGCTCGTGCGGTGCGCCTTAATTATCACGCTGACGACGGGCAGGACTATGTTTTCAACCTTATCGACACCCCAGGTCACGTTGACTTCAACTATGAGGTGTCACGTTCTCTTGCTGCCTGCGAGGGTGCATTGCTTATCGTTGACGCTTCCCAGGGTATAGAAGCGCAGACCCTTGCAAACACTTATCTTGCTATCGAACATGACCTTGAGGTAGTGCCTGTTATAAACAAGATAGACCTGCCGTCCGCTGACCCTGAAAGGGCTTGCACAGAGGTAGAGAACGTTATAGGCATACCTGCTATGGACGCTCCGAGGATATCAGCTAAAATGGGTACGAACGTCAAAGAGGTGCTTGAACGTGTTGTAAAGGATATACCATGCCCAAAGGGCGACGAGAACGCTCCGCTTAAGGCTCTTATTTTCGACAGCTATTATGACCAGTACAAGGGAGTTATCATATACTGTCGTGTGAAAGAGGGGCATATCAAGGCTGGAGATACCATCAGGCTTATGGCTACGGGGGCTGAATTTCAGACGGTGGAGATAGGCTATATGGGAGCAACTGACCTTGTGCCTGTGGGAGAGCTTCATGCAGGCGAGGTAGGATATATCGCTGCTTCTATCAAGGATATCGGCGACACTCGTGTGGGCGATACTGTGACAAATGCGGCTGAGCCTTGCGCTGAGGCACTCCCTGGATATAAGAAAGTAAACCCTATGGTATACTGCGGAATCTATCCTGCGGACGGAGCAAAATATCCTGACCTTCGTGACGCTTTGGAAAAGCTTATGCTCAATGACGCTTCACTGTCCTTCGAGCCTGAAACTTCAATTGCACTGGGCTTTGGTTTCAGATGTGGCTTCCTCGGACTTCTGCACATGGAGATAATCCAGGAGCGTTTGGAGAGAGAATATAATCTCGACCTTATCACAACTGCGCCGTCGGTTATCTACAAGGTAAATCTGACTAACGGCGAAACTGTGTTCATTGATAATCCGACAAATTATCCTGATGTGGCAAATATTGCTTCGGCAGAGGAACCGATAGTTAATGCACATATTTATACGCCGTCTGAATATGTTGGAAATATAATGGAGCTTTGTCAGGACAGACGTGGCGTATACAAGGATATGAAGTATATAGACGAAACTAGAGTTGACCTGCATTATCAGCTTCCACTCAACGAGATAGTTTATGACTTCTTTGACGCATTGAAATCACGCACAAAGGGCTATGCTTCATTTGACTATGAGATGATGGGCTATGCGAAGTCTAAGCTTGTGAAGCTTGATATACTCCTTAACGGCGAGGTGGTTGACGCACTTTCATTCATCGTACACGAGGATAAGGCTTATTCAAGGGGCAGAAGACTGACTGAGAAGCTTAAAGAGAATATACCAAGACAGCTTTTTGAAATACCTGTGCAGGCGGCTATCGGCGGAAAGATAATAGCCAGAGAAACTATCAAGGCTATGAGAAAAGACGTACTTGCTAAGTGCTATGGCGGAGATATCACAAGAAAGAAGAAGCTGTTGGAGAAGCAAAAAGAGGGAAAGAAGCGAATGAGACAGCTTGGATCTGTGTCAGTGCCGCAGGAAGCGTTTATGTCGGTGCTGAAGCTGGACGAGTAGCGTAGTTTAAGTGAGGAGTGAGGAATTGGCATAGCTGAACCGAACAAATCACCCAGCACCGAGCGTAGCGATTTTGCGGCGGAACAAACTATCCCGAAACACTGTAGGGGTGTTAGAGAGTGTGTGATTATTTATACGCTGTGATGTCCCATAAGCGGGACGTCGTGGGCGCCGTCCCCTACATGGTTTGTGAAACCAAAAGGTTATTAGAAAAACCAGTAGGTTATTTATGAAACCAAAATAACCTGATATAGATACAGATATAGAAATAGATAAAGATATAGTTATAGACACAGACACATAATACGTCTGTCGGTCTTGTCGGTCGATAAAAACATATCAACATTTTTTGAAAGGAGCAGCTATGCCTGATATACAAAAGTCTATGAAATTGTCGCTGGCTTTCGGGCTGAGCGGTGCGGTGATATTGCCTGTGCTTTATGAGGTGTATGCCAATATCTCTGCGGCGGCTGGGCTTGTGCTTATCGCTGTGTGGGCGGTGTGTGCAGGAGCTAAATTCTCGGCACTCAAATTCAAGGAAGCTTTTATGGGCATGGTATGCACACTTGCTTATGCAGGTATTCTTGGCGTTATCTGCTATATCGTTATCCACCCCAAAGTTTCTGATATGCTAAACAGGCGGTCGGTGTATTTTCAGCTCAGTTTGAAACAGCAGGCTTATTTCGTGCTTTATGCGGTGCTTATAAGCCTTTGTATGTTCCTTGTGTGGGGCGGTATATTTGGTGTGAAAAAGGCGATAGAGAGATTTCGGCTCAACCGTGAAAAAACAGGAGAGTATATCGACAAGGCTTTTGATGATGACGAGGATATGCTATGACGGGAATTTATATCCATGTGCCTTTCTGTAAAAGAAAATGCCCTTATTGTGACTTCTATTCCGTTTGCAGGCCTGAGCTTTATGAGGACTACACGCAGGCTGTGTGCCGCAATATTCAGGCTTTCAAGGGTAGGGACATAAAATGCGATACTATCTACTTCGGTGGCGGTACGCCCTCTGTGCTGTCGGCTGAACAGGTTGACAGGATAATAGATACGGCAGGAAAGTGCTTTGATCTTTGCCAGCCTGAAATAACCTTGGAGGCTAATCCCAGCTCTGTGGACAGGGAGAAGATGTCAGGATGGAAAAAAGCAGGGGTAACAAGGCTTTCTTTTGGCGTTCAATCGGCTAATGACAGGGAGCTTGGCTTCTTGGGCAGGCTTCATGACTTTTCTCAGGCAAAGTCGGCTGTGGAAACGGCGGCTCAGGTGGGATTTAGGCATATCTCATGCGATATCATGCTTGGGGTAAAGGGTCAGACCCTTGAAAGCCTTTGGGATAGCATAGAGAGCCTTACGGCACTCCCTGTTGATCATATTTCGGCTTATATGCTGAAAATAGAAAAGGGTACGGCTTTTGATTGTGATGAGATGAGAAACGCTGTAGCTGATGACGATATGCTGTGCGATATGTATTTGCAAACTGTGGGACAGCTTGCAAGCAAGGGCTTCTTACAGTATGAGATATCAAATTTTGCCAAAGAGGGAGGAAAATCACGGCACAATCTTAAATATTGGCACGGGGAAGAATATATAGGCATTGGCCCGTCGGCACATTCTTTCTTTGATAATGAGAGATATTACTGCAAGAGCGATGTTGAGGAGTTTATTTCTGACAAGGTGCAGAGCATGGTGGTGCTTGAGGACGACCCTGACAAGGCAGAGGAGTATGTCATGTTGGGGTTAAGGCTCACTGAGGGCATTGACATAGGTAAAGCCGAGGAGCTTGGTGGTAAAGAGCTTGGGGAGAATATCCGCAAGAAGGCGGCTTTGTTTCAGAAACAGGGGCTTTGCGTGGTCGAAAAGGGTATTTTAAGGCTTACGCCTGCGGGATTTCTGGCTTCAAACTCTATTATCGGTGAACTGCTGTGGTAAACCTGTATAAATATAGGCAGACAGTGTTGTGCAGTTATACAATAGATATACGATATGTAGGGGATAAGCTTGAAAAATGACGGAAAATGTGGTATAATTCACTGCGGCGGAGTGTGTCCGCAGTTTTATATTACCGAGAGGGCTTTTTTATGAAAAGTATAAGATTTATTGCTTTGATCTCAGCAGCGGCAATGTGTTTCGGACTTTGCGCATGCGGAAAGTCGGAGAAAAAAGACGAGATAGCTGTGCCTATTCTGGAAACTAAGGATATAACATATAAGACGGTAAAAGCTGAGATAGGAGATATCTCTCAGGAGTATCATCAGGAGGGTGTTTATGATTACCCTTACAGTGAAACCGTCACCTTCAAGGCAAGCGGTCAGATAAAGTCTATAGATGTGGAGTCGCCTTGTGATGTGAAAAAGGGTGACCTGCTTTGCACACTTTATTCTGACGATGTGGACGAACAGATAGAAGAGGAAGAAATAAGGCTCAATCAGGCGAAGCAGACGGTCGCTACATTGCAGGCGAACGGTGCTGACTACAGTGAGATACAGCTCTCTCAGTATGACTTACAGATAGAACAGCTCAAATATGACAGTCTTGTGGCGTCCTTGGAGGATTATAAGGTTTACGCTCCATGTGACGGACAGTTTGATCTTGCAGACAGACAAGGTCAGGAGCTGACAGCGTTCATGCCGGTGAATAAGGGCGAGGTGCTTGGGTATACTTCCGATAAATCACAAAAGGCTCTGTGCGTGTCTGTGTTTGATAACGCGCTCACAAACGTCAATTTTGGCACTGCAGTGCAGATAGTGCAGGGTGCCAATACGATGGGCGGCACTGTGACGGATATAATCTACAATGAGAGCGGAGATTTCTCGGCATATGTCTATGTTATAACCCCTGACGAGGAGAACGATATGCTGGATCTGGGCGGCATAGAGGTTGTCTTTGACGTGTATTCAAGGCTTGATACTGTTATAGTTCCGCAGAAGGCGGTGAAGAAGCTTGATGGACGCAACTATGTGAACCTGCTTGTGGACGGTGTAAAGATAGAGCAGGACGTAGAGCTTGGCATCGAGGACAACGACAACGTTGAGATACTTTCGGGACTCAGCGGTGGTGAAGAGATAATACTCAATTGACGGCATTCAGCCAATTAAATACTATTTGATATGTCTGATTTGTGTTTTAAGAAAAAATAAAGAAATAAAGCACTTGATTTTTTGCGTGATTTCGTGTAAAATAAAAGAACAGAGTGTCTAGGGAGGACTAAAAATGAAGGATTTTTTATCTAACGTATGGGTAAAGCGAGCGGTATCAGTTTTCAATGTCGCTTACTTTGCTGTAATAACTCTGCTCACTTATGCAACGTTCCTGTATGATCTGGAGTTTGCGGCAGGCAGAGAAAAATCGTTTTTCACAGTGTATGTGGTGATTAACGTAGTTTTTATGGGACTTATGCTCTTTTCAAGACGTGAGCTTGTGACGGAGATACTGAGCATACTCATGCTTCCGGTCGTGTTCTGCATGATACTTTTCAACATGGGCGACTGGATATTGATAGTTCCGCCGTTCATTGTTGCTATCATAATGTTCTTTGCAGCAGGCACGAACGAAACTGTAAAGGTTATAATGGGTACAATATATCTGCTTTTGTATGTTCTTGGAATAGTTGCATACTTTGTGCTTAATATCCTTTTCGGAGGCACGTCTGTTGAAACTGTGCTAAATTCAGATCTTGACACATCGTCAAGTGTTTATGCTCTCTACAGAGATAACTTCAAGAAGCTCACTGAAGTAACGTCAGAATCAAATACCATATCGCCTGACGGCCAGTATCAGATAATACTTTATGATGTAAAGGACAGCGACAAGGGTGCTGTAAAGATATGCGTAGTGCCATACAATCAGGATATCGAGCTTAAATTCTTTACTCTTAAGCAGAAAGGTATCAAAAAGACCATTTCCAACAAGGGTATAAGAGGAACAGTTCCTGATGTTGGCTGGGTAAAGGAGGACGGAGTCCTCAAGGTGCAGTACAGACTTTCGGAGGCTGATGATCTGAGAGCCACTTCTGTTACAACAATGCCGGATAAGCAGTATTTCCAGTTCCTTGGTATTCAATAAGTTCGCAGGACCGTCTGAGAAGGCGGTCTTTTTTTTGATAAAAATGGCTGTCAATAAGAGTTTATTCATAAAAAGCGTGTGGCTATTTTGGTAAAAACGCTTAGTTTGTATTACAAAACAGTTACATTATATGAAAAGTTGTATGGTACACTTGACAGATTTGTTAAAAAGGTGTAAAATATTAATAGTGTTTTATAACGTTTCGATACTTGTGTGAACGGCTATGAAAGCGTTTACATACAATAGTATCAAGGGAGGATAAGAATTAAAATGAGATCAAAGAGAATACTTGGCGTGGTATCAGCGATAATGATGCTTGGCGTTTGTGCTGTGCCTGCTTATGCCGACAGTGAGGCTGAAATACCTGAATATAGTGCCGACAAGAGTATCCTTACAACAGATACTTCAGCACCGTCCTTGTCGTTTGATATGAAGGATTGGGAGAGATATATCAAGGTGACTCCTGACGGTGAGAAGATTTCAGTGGGAGCATCCCAAGAAAAGACCTATGCTTATCAGGGTGCAAGCCTTAAGATAACAGCAACACAGCCTAATGACATAAGCGATTATTGTACTTTTGCTTCGCTTATAAGAGATGACGATAAGAATTTGGTTTATCCTGGCTCTGATTCTGAAGATGCGCCTTATATAACGATGGGCGTTGAGATCGACGCCAAGGATTTTGGTATGACTTGTTTTGACGGCTGTATGATTTCTTTTAAGTACAGGATAAATCAGGACGCTCAGGGCAAGCTTATGGGAGATTCTGTGTTTGCTTTTCCTTGTACTGAGGAATACAAAAAGGTGACCAGCAATAGTGTTCAGCTTGAAATAAATACAGATGCAAGCAATAATGTTACTCAGTATGCGACAGCACTTATACCAGTGCCTGACAAGTGCGGAGCAACAAAGTTCGTATTCGAGATACCGGTTATAAAGAAAATGGATAAGACAGATGTGCTTTATATTGATAATCTTGTAATAGATACTCCGTTGCAGAAGAACGGTGTAGATCTTCAGGTAATGAATCTCGATGGCTACAATAAAAGTGCAAAGGCACAGGAGATCGTACAGGGCTTAAAGATACAGCCTAAGTCAAACGGACTGGGCAGCACTTCGTCATCTGAGGCTGAATCTTCAAAGGGTATCGGAGTAGTAGGCATTGTAGTTATTGTGGTCGTTGCGGTGGTTATTGTCGGTGCTGTTATTTTTGTTATCAAGAAAAAGAAATCGCGGTTCTATTGATTTTTTTGATCTGACAGAGAGATGGGCTTTTGGCTCATCTCTTTTTTATTTTTTTATGAATATATCCTCATCTCCGAGAAATAATAGCATTAGCCTAAAATGGCATATCTTATACTGAAAGGAACTTAATTATGAAAAAAATGTTCGCTATGCTAACTTGTCTCGGCCTTTGCGGTGTTATGCTCGCAGGCTGTTCAAGAAATGACGATAACTCAGGTTCGACATCTTCCGGCGTTACTGCGACCACAACTTCTAAAAATGAGGTCACAAGCAGACGTGATGACAGCGACACGCTTGTGAGCCGTGTTGGCGATGGTATCAAGGACACTGTAAGCGGTGGTGCGGATATTATTGATGATACTGTAAGCACTGTAGAAAGCGTTGTTGACGATATCATCAGATAAGCTGCACATATGCTTGCGGACTGCTCAGCCGTGATATTATTTCGGCTTGCGGCAGTCCGTTTTTTATTATGAAATCGTATGACAAAACTCAAACAATGTTAAAAGTCAATAATTGACTATTGATAAACTATTAACGCCAAATCATAATTAACTAATTGTTTGACTAACTGTGAACAAAATGTAAAACCCATGTAAAATAAATGTTTAAGTTTGCGGTTTGCTCTTTAAAAATGTGGGGCTGTGTGGTATAATGAAATACATCAGGCAGATATTTTCTGCTATTAAGAAAATGTAAAGATTTATGGTGGATTTCTTTATGAAAATCGGAGAAAATAAGTGAAAAATATAGGCTCTGAGCTTGGCGGCTTGCTGAAAAAAATATGCTTATGGGGCGGTGTTATGGCTGTTGTATGCTGGGCATTTACTTTGCTGTGGGGCTTTGACATCACGCAGCTTGCGGGCTTTGCACTGGGCTGGGGCTATATGTGCCTTTGTATGTACTACCTTGGTGTGACCTGCGAAAAGGCTGTGGAGCTTGAGGGCAAAAAGGCTAAGCGGACAATGCTTGGGTGTTACATGACTAGGTATGGAGTGCTTTTTGTGCTTTGTGCGGGGGCTATGCTCACGAAGGCTGTGAGTGCGGTGGGGATACTTCTGCCGCAGTTTTATCCGAGGATAATTCTGTATGTCATACAGATAAGAGAAAGAAGGGATAAATAAATGACGGGTATTGGAAACGGCCCTAAGATAGTGTTTGAGATAGGCAGTCTGAGGATCACCGAAACGGTGGTGATGGGCTGGCTTATTATAGTTGCGGTGCTGATACTGTGCTTGTGGCTCACACACGATTTGAAAAAAGTGCCTGAGAAAAAGCGTCAGGTGGTTGCGGAGATGCTTGTGAACTTCGTCAACAACATGGTCAAAGAGAACATGGGCGTTAAGATGATGAAGTATGCCCCTTATATTGCTACGCTGCTTATTTATGCGGTGTTTGGCGCTCTTATCAGTATGATAGGTCTGAGGTCTATGACTGCGGACATCAATGTTACAGCAACGTGGGCTCTTATGACATTCGTGCTTATCACATACAACAAGATAAAAGCGAACGGTTTCAAGGGCTACCTTAAAAGCTTTGCTCAGCCTGTGGCTTTCATTTTGCCGCTTAATATCATCGGCGAGGTGGCTACACCTGCGTCTATGGCGTTCCGTCTGTTCGGCAACGTTGCAGGCGGCATGGTAATAACGGGACTGCTTTATGGTGCACTTGGCTCACTGTCATCAGCGCTTGGACTGACTTTTGAGGCAGGCTCATGGGCGTTCAGTGTATTTCAGGTAGGTATACCTGCGGTGCTCAGCGTGTATTTCGACCTGTTCTCAGGGTGCATACAGGCTTATATCTTCTCCATGCTCACCATGGTAAACGTTGGTGCGGCTGCGGAAACAGAGTAAATTACCGCTTTGGCGGAAAAGTATAAATATGTAAATAACGGAGGTTTATCATTATGGAAAAGGCTATTCTTCTTGGCTGTTCAGCAATCGGTGCAGGACTTGCAATGATCGCAGGTATCGGACCTGGTATCGGTGAGGGCTACGCAGTAGGAAAGACTATCGAGGCTATCGCAAGACAGCCTGAGGCTAAGGGCGACTGCACAAGAACAATGTTCATAGGCGTTGCTATGGCTGAGTCAACAGGTATCTACGCATTCGTAGTTGCACTTATCCTGCTCTTTGCTAACCCATTTATCGGAAAGCTTTAATAAAAAGCTTTAAACAAGATTTGCTCTGCATGGATGCGGAGGGGAGGTTGGATAAATGGTATTGGCAGCAGGCGATGTGACAGAGTTTCTGTCAATAGATCTGACAACGATAATTGCGACTTTGCTCAATACGCTCATACTGTTTTTGGTGCTCAAGCATTTTCTGTTCGATAAGGTGAACAAGGTCATCGAGGACAGGAAAAATGATGTTAAGGAAACTTACAGGCAGGCTGACGAGGCAAAAGAAAATGCCGAGAAGCTTGAAGCTGAGTATACAAGCAGATTAGAGGGTGCAAAGGAAGAGTCTGCACAGATTATACAGACGGCAACAAGAAAGGCTCAACAGCGTTCTGACGAGATAATCAGCGAAGCGAGAACTGAGGCAAAGGGTCTTGTGGACAACGCTTCAAGAGAGATCGAAAGAGAAAAGAAAATCGCTGTCAACCAGATCAAGAACGAGATCACCGATATTGCTTTCTCGGCTGCGGCGGCAGTTGTGGAAAAGGATATGACAGGCGAGGACAACGAACGTCTTATCGAGAAGTTCATTGACAATGTGGGTGAGATGTAATGGCAGACAGTATCGGGAATATTTACGGCAACGCACTTTTCGAGGTGTGCTGCGAGGAAAACTGCCTTGATGAAGTCTATGGTGAGCTTGGGAGCATAAGGGATATACTTTTCTCTCAGGGTCAGGAGGAATATGTGGAGCTTCTTGCGTCACCGCTGGTGACGGAGAACGAAAAAAGGGCGGCACTGGAAAAGGTGTTTATGGGCAGGATACAGCCTGTTACGCTTAATTTTCTTTGCCTTGTGAGCGAAAAGGGCAGGATAAGGTTTCTGCCTGAGATATGCGCAAAGTTCAAGGAGCTTTATGAAAAGCATAATAATATCATAGAGGTCACTGCGGTGACGGCTATGCCTCTGTCTGAAAGGCTCAGGGACAAGCTTGTGGCTAAGCTGGAGGCTGTTTCGGGGGCAAAGATAGTGCTTGTGGAAAAGGTGGACAAAAGCCTTATGGGCGGTATCGTGCTGAGATATTCAGACACAGAAATAGACGGCAGCGTCAGAACTAAGCTTGATAATATCAAGGCTCAGATCGACGGGGTCATTGCATAGGAAAGGAACGGTATTTTAATATGAAATTACGTCCTGATGAAATAACAGGCTTGATAAAACAGCAGATCAAGGACTACCGCAGCAAGCTTGAGCTTGACGATGTGGGGACGGTCTGCACTGTTGGCGACGGAATTTCAAGAGTTCATGGACTTGACAAGTGTATGTCGGGCGAACTTCTTGAATTTTCTAACGGAACATACGGCATGGCAATGAACTTGGAGCAGGATTTTGTAGGCTGTGTACTTCTCGGCTCTGAGGACGGAATAAAAGAGGGGTCTGGAGTAAAGAGAACAGGCAGGATAGTTTCTGTGCCTGTGGGAGATGCGCTTCTCGGACGAGTTGTGAACGCTCTCGGTGCACCTATCGACGGCAGGGGCGCTGTGCTTACAACAGAAACAAGACCTGTGGAAAGCCCTGCTTTCGGAATAATTACAAGACAATCAGTAAACAGACCATTGCAGACAGGTATCAAGGCTATCGACTCTATGATACCTATAGGCAGAGGTCAGCGTGAGCTTATTATAGGCGACAGACAGACAGGTAAAACTTCTATAGCACTTGACACTATCATAAATCAGAAAGGCAAGGACGTTATCTGTATCTATGTTGCGATAGGTCAGAAGCAGTCTACTGTGGCAAACGTGGTGGATACCCTTTCTAAGCATGGGGCTATGGATTATTCTATAGTTGTATCGGCAACGGCTTCTGAAATGGCGCCTTTGCAGTATATAGCACCATATGCGGGCGTTGCAATGGCTGAGTATTTCATGCTTCAGGGCAAGGATGTGCTGTGCGTTTATGACGACCTTTCAAAGCACGCTGTGGCGTACAGAACTATGTCACTTCTGCTTCAAAGACCAACAGGCAGAGAGGCTTATCCGGGAGATGTATTCTATCTCCATTCAAGACTTTTGGAGAGAGCCTGCTGTCTTAATAAAGACTACGGCGGAGGCTCTATAACCGCTCTGCCTATTATCGAAACACAGGCAGGCGATGTTTCGGCTTATATCCCGACAAACGTTATATCTATCACTGACGGACAGATATTCCTTGAATCTGAGCTGTTCTTCTCGGGAGTCAGACCTGCGGTAAACCCTGGTATATCAGTATCCCGTGTAGGCGGTTCGGCACAGATTAAGGCTATGAAAAAGGTTTCAGGATCGCTGAAACTGCTTTATTCTCAGTACAGAGAATTGCAGTCGTTCTCGCAGTTCGGCTCTGACCTTGACAAGGACACTAAGGAAAGACTTGCACAGGGTGAACGTATAGTGGAGGTGCTCAAACAGGGCAAGACCTCACCGCTGGACGTTGAGAAGCAGGTTGTCATAATATATGCGGTGGTAAACAACTATCTGAAGAATATCAGAGTTGAGGATATCGCTGAATTTGAGAAAGATCTTTTTGTGTATATAGATGAAACTCACCCTGATATTTTCTCTTCAATAAGAGAAACAGGAGAGCTTACAAAAGAGAATGAACAGGCAATAAAGGACGTGCTTGCGGAGTATTCACAGAAGTTTCTTCAAAGCAGATAAGGAGCGCTGAGCAATGGCAACAGCTAATATGAAAGACGTCAAAAGACGTATCAAAAGCGTTGAAAGCACCATGCAGATAACAAAAGCCATGCAGCTTGTGGCGGCTTCTAAGCTCAGACGTGCCAAAGACAAGGCGGTGGCAGTTCAGCCGTTCTTTGAAACGCTTTTTAAGACAATGTGCGATATATCCTGCGACAGAGCTTTCAAGTCGGTGTATACAAAGAAGAAGTTCCTTAATTCCACACTGCTTATAGTGGTGGCAGGCGACAGGGGACTTGCAGGAGGATTTAACTCCAACGTGCTGAAAATGGCTAAGGCAAAGGCTGACGATGTGCTGTCATCAGGCGGTCAGCTTCGTGTTATGGCTGTGGGCAAAAAGGCTGTTGAGTTCTTTGAGAAGCGTGACTATGACCTTGTGTGGAAATATCCGCAGATAGCGGAGAGCATTGACACTGACACTGTTATAGACATTGTGGAAGATGTTATCGCAGGCTTCAGAAATGGGGATTATGACAAGGTAGAGCTTGTGTATACCACATTCGTGTCGGCGCTGACACAGGAGCCTTGCAGTTTGCAGATACTTCCCGTGGAGGATCTTGACAAGCTTGGGGGAAGAAAGCACCCGTCAACTATCTATGACCCGTCCCCTGAGGAGGTCTTTGACGGCATGATACCGCAGTATATAGGCGGTATGCTTTATTCTGCGATAGTGGATTCTTACGCTTCTGAGCAGGCGGCAAGACGTACTGCAATGGAGTCTGCAACGGACAACGCAGGAGAAATGATAGACAATCTGTCGCTTCTTTACAACAGAGCAAGACAGGCGCAGATAACTCAGGAGCTTACAGAGATAAGCTCGGCAACTATCGGAAGATAGAAATGATAATTATGCCCCGAATGTGGGCGTTCAAAAGTAAATGTTGTGGATATTGTTGGAGAAGTCTTGCAGGGGCGAACAGCGTTCGTCTGCATTTTGCAGGCTTTTAAACATATCAAGCTATGATATCCCTTTTTGAAAGGTGGTAAATAAATGGAAAGCAAAAACATAGGCAAGGTAGTCCAGATAGTTGGTGCGGTAGTTGATGTCCGCTTTGAAAAGGACAGCTTGCCTGACCTGCTCAATGCCATTGAGATAGACAACAAGGGCGAAAAGCTCGTTGTTGAGGTGGCTCAGCATATAGGCGACGATATAGTAAGATGTATCGCCATGGGCTCTACAGACGGACTTGTGAGAGGTATCGACGCTGTTGATACCGGCAAAGCTATTTCCGTTCCGGTGGGCAAGGAAACTCTTTCGAGAATGTTCAATCTTCTGGGCGAGCCTGTTGACAATCTGCCTGCCCCTGAAACTAAGGAGCGCTGGGAGATACACAGAGAGCCTCCGACATATGAAGAGCAGTCTGCTTCAAACGAGATCCTGGAAACCGGTATCAAGGTAATCGACCTTATCGCACCATATCTGAAAGGCGGAAAGATAGGTCTTTTCGGTGGTGCAGGAGTAGGCAAAACGGTGCTTATTCAGGAGCTTATAAATAACGTTGCCAATCAGCATGGCGGTATCTCGGTATTCACAGGTGTTGGAGAGCGTACCCGTGAGGGCAACGACCTTTATTATGAGATGAAAGAGTCGGGAGTTATCGACAAGACTGTGCTTGTGTATGGTCAGATGAACGAGCCGCCTGGAGCGAGAATGAGAGTTGCACTTTCAGGTCTGACAATGGCGGAGTATTTCAGAGATGTTGAGCATCAGGACGTGCTTCTTTTTATCGACAACATATTCAGGTTTACTCAGGCAGGCTCTGAGGTTTCGGCGCTCCTTGGCAGAATGCCGTCAGCCGTTGGTTATCAGCCTACCCTTGCAACTGAAATGGGTCAGCTACAGGAGCGTATCACTTCAACAACAAAAGGCTCTATCACTTCCGTTCAGGCAGTTTATGTGCCTGCGGACGACTTGACAGACCCTGCGCCTGCAACTACGTTTGCTCACCTTGACGCAACAACTGTGCTTTCAAGAAGCATTTCATCACTGGGTATCTATCCTGCCGTTGACCCGTTGGAGTCAAACTCCAGGATACTTTCGCCTGAGATAGTGGGAAATGAGCATTATCAGGTGGCAAGACAGGTCCAGTCTATCTTGCAGAGGTATGTGGAGCTTCAGGATATCATCGCTATCATGGGTATGGACGAGCTTTCTGATGAGGATAAGCTCACTGTATCAAGAGCAAGAAAGATACAGCGTTTTCTGTCACAGCCGTTCTCCGTTGCGGAGCAGTTCACAGGTATGAAGGGCAAATATGTGCCTATCAAGGAAACTATCAGAGGCTTCAAGGAGATAATCGAGGGCAAGCATGACGACCTGCCTGAATCTGCTTTCCTGTTCGTGGGAACTATCGACGAGGCTGTTGAAAAGGGCAGACAGATCGCAGAAAGTGAACAGTAGTAACAGAACGTTTAAAGAAAAATACTTGACAAGAGTCGGATTATAGTATATAGTGAATGTATGTGGCAATTTTGTGCCGCACGCGCTGATTTGTAAAAAACTTATGGAGAAAGATTATGACGCCTTTTGATCTTAAGATAATAACCCCTGAAAAAACTTTTTTTGAGGGAAATACTGAGCAGATCATTGTGAGGACCGTATCAGGTGATATCGGTATACTTGCAGGTCATGCGCCATATGTGGCAAATATCGTTTCTTCTCCTTTCCGTATCAAAATAGAAGGTGAGTTCAGAACAGCCGCTATTTCGGGAGGGCTTATAAAGGTGTCTGCTGACGGTGTGACAGTGGTGACATCTGCTATCGAATGGGCTGATGAGATAGACGTTGCAAGAGCCGAAAAGGCAAAGGCGGCGGCAGAAAACAAGCTCAGAGAAAATGCTAGCCAGAAAGAGTTTGAAAGGGCGGAGCAGAAGCTGCGACGTGCCATGAACAGACTTGTGGTGGCAGGAAAGAAATAATTATCAAAGTCAGAGCCTTGCGGGATATCCGTGCAGGCTTTGGCTTTGTTTTATTTATTAAGTAAAATCGGCGTAAAGGTAAGGTAAGTAATGGGGTGCGCAGGGGCGTGCTCGGACGTTGTGCAGTGGAAAAAACAAGAAAAGGAATGAATTGATTTGAGTATCTTTAACATTATCGGAATGGCGGGCGGACTTGGTCTGTTTTTATACGGAATGACCATATTGAGTTCGGGACTTGAAAAGGCTTCGGGCGGACTTATGGAGAAGGTCCTTGCGAAAATGACGGGAAACGTGTTCTCAGGAATACTTTTCGGTGCATTGGTAACAGCAGCGGTGCAATCATCGTCTGCAACTACTGTTATCGTGGTGGGACTTGTAAACGCAGGCCTTTTGAAGCTTAAGGGCGCAGTTGGAATAATCATGGGTGCAAATATCGGAACGACCATGACAACGCAGATATTAAGGCTCACAAACCTCGAGGGCGACAGCAGCGGCCCTGCTATATTGCAGCTTTGCAAGCCGTCGAATTTCTCGTCTATACTTATCGTTATCGGTCTTATAATTATAATGGTGGGCAAGAAGAACAAGACAAAGAACGTGGGCGAGATAATGATGGGCATAGGTATCCTCTTTACCGGAATGATACTTATGCAGGAGAAGATAGCTCCGCTGGCAGAGCTTCCGCAGTTCGAACAGCTTTTTGCAGTGCTTAAAAACCCTGTTCTGGGCGTATTGGTGGGTGCGATATTCACGGCTATCATACAGTCATCAGCCGCTTCTATAGGCATTTTGCAGGCGCTTTCAGTGTCAGGCGCTATCACATTCGCTTCTGCATTTCCTATCATAATGGGAACTAACATCGGTACTTGTGCTACACCTCTTATTTCAAGTATAGGTGCTTCAAAGAACGCTAAGAGAGCCGCTATGATACACTTCTATTTCAACCTTATCGGTACTATAATCTTTCTTATCGGCGTTTATATCATTCAGTATACAATAGGACTTCCGTTCTGGAATAAGAGCTTTACAACGGGAAGCATCGCAAACTTCCATACTATCTTCAATGTTGTGGTAACTATAATCTTTCTGCCGTTCTATACAGTGCTTGAAAAGCTTGCCGAATGGACTATCAGAGATAAGAAGAACGCTGAGGACGATGATACTTTCACTAAGGAGGATCTTCTTGACGACAGATTTCTTGTTACTCCAAACGTTGCTATCGCACAGGCTACAGAGGCAGTTGTTCAAATGGGTGTGCTGGCACAGAAAAATTTCATATCGGTAAGAGAGCTTTATGACAAGTATGACATTAAGTCTATCGACAAGATAAAAGAGCGTGAGGAGCTTATCGACAGGCTTGAGGACAGAGTAGGTTCATATCTTATAAAGCTCAACGACTGCGGTCTGAACGAGGATGAGTCGAGAACTGTTACAGCGCTTTTCCACCTTATTTCAGAGTATGAGAGAATAGGTGACTACACTATAAACATCTATGAAACTGCGGATGTTCTTTATGAAAAGGAGATCGGTTTTTCTGAGCAGGCGAAGCATGAGCTTGACGTTGTGTGCAACGCCATTCAGGAGATAATCGGGCTTGCTATCGAAGCCACAAAGACAGGGGATATGAACGTTCTCAAGGAGATCGAGCCACTTGAAGAAGTGGTAGACAGACTTGTTGAGGAGCTTAAGGCTGTTCATATCGACAGGTCTAAGAATGGTCTTTGCAACATCGAGGTGGGTGTGAACTTCCTTGATATACTCACAAATGTTGAGAGAATATCAGACCATTGCTCAAATATTGCGGTCTATCTTATCGCAAACCAAGAGAAATACAACAGCCTTAAAAAGCATGAATATCTTGATAAGCTTCACAGAAACGGTCCTGACTATTACGAAAAGCTGTTGGCTGAATATTCAGAAAAGTTTGCGCTTTAGTTCAGGTTTTTGCACCTGTGGCGTGATATAGTATTGTAAAACAGCAAGGAGGGACATTAGTCCCTCTTGTTATAAGCTGAAAAGGAGAGAGCAAAATGGACAAATTCAATTACACTATGCTGTGTGATTTTTATGAGCTGACAATGGGAAACGGCTACTTTGTAAGCGGTATGCAGGAAAAGATATCTTATTTTGATCTGTTTTTCAGACAGATACCTGACGGTGGCGGATTTGCCATTGCCTGCGGTCTAGAGCAGGTCATAAACTATATCGAAAATCTGCATTTTGACGAGGAGGACATAGAGTTCCTGCGCTCAAAGGGCATTTTTGACGAAGGTTTTCTTGAATATCTTAAGGATTTCCGCTTCACAGGAGATATATTTGCTGTGCCGGAGGGCACTGTTGTGTTCCCAAACGAGCCTATCATAACGGTGAGAGCCCCTGCTGTTCAGGCTCAGCTTGTGGAAACTTATCTTCTGCTTTGCATAAATCATCAGACACTTATTGCAACAAAGGCTAACCGTATTGTAAGGGCGGCTCAGGGCAGGGCGGTATCTGAGTTTGGTTCAAGACGTGCTCATGGTGCAGACGCTGCCATACTCGGTGCAAGAGCCGCAGGCATAGGCGGTTGCTCAGGCACAGCCTGCACTATCACAGACCAGCTTTTCGGCTTCAATGCAACAGGCACAATGGCACATTCATGGGTGCAGATGTTTGACAGCGAGCTTGAAGCTTTCAAGACTTACTGTAAGTGCTATCCTAATGGCACTGTTCTGCTTGTGGACACTTATAATGTGATTAAAAGCGGTGTGCCTAACGCAATAAAGGCTTTTGACGAGGTGCTGAAGCCTATGGGCTGCCGACCTGTGGGAATAAGAATAGACTCTGGAGATATAACTTATCTTTCCAAGAAAGCAAGAAAAATGCTTGACGAGGCAGGCTATCCTGATTGCAAAATATGTGCCTCAAACGCCCTTGACGAGTATCTTATAAGAGATATGATATATCAGGGCGCAAAGGTGGATATGTTCGGAGTGGGCGAAAGACTTATCACCGCAAAGAGCGAGCCTGTTTTCGGAGGAGTTTACAAGCTTGCGGCTGTGGAGGACGACGAGGGAAATATCCAGCCTAAGATAAAGATATCAGAGAACGTGGCGAAGATAACCACTCCACACTTCAAAAAGCTTTACAGAATTTATGATAAGAATAACCACAAGGCTGTGGCTGACCTGCTGTGTGTTCATGACGAGGTGATAGATGAAAGCAGACCCCTTACGCTTTTTGACCCACAGTTTACATGGAAGAAAAAGGTTGTCACAAACTTTGAGGCAAAGCCTATTCAACAGCAGATATTCAAGGACGGCAAGTGTGTATACAAGAAGCCTGCATATGAGGATATCGTAAAGTATGCGGCATCTGAGATAGACACTCTTTGGGACGAGATCACAAGATTTGAAAATCCGCACACTTATTATGTTGACCTTTCTCAGAAGCTTTGGGAAGTGAAGAATTATCTTCTTGCGGAGAACAACAGACAAACGGCAGATTAAAATTTACATTATTGACTTGAAAAAAAGCTATAGGCTGTGTTACAATAGACATGGTTAGCAAATTCTAACCTATCAAGCATTGGAGGGTCAGAAATGGAAAAGATAACAGTAAAAATAGACGGAATGATGTGCGGAATGTGTGAATCGCATATGAATGACACTTTCAGACAGAATTTCAAGGTGAAAAAGGTTAGCTCTTCCCATGCAAAGGGCGAAACTGTGGCTATAGTTGATGAGGATATCCCTGATGAAAAGCTTAAAGAAGCAGTTGAGAAAACAGGCTACACTTTTATTTCCGCTGAAAGAGAGCCTTATGAGAAAAAAGGATTTTTTGCAAGATTCAAGTAAATAGCTATGCACAAAGTCGTGGCAGATGAAAAGGTCTGTCACGGCTTTTTTTTGTTTGCTTGACAAAACATATTTTCTGTGATATAATAAACATCAGTTAGTATACATTAACTGATGTTCTATACTTTTGATACTGCACGAGAAGGGTGCGGCTAAGTTTGCAAAAAGCTTTTTGTAAAAAGGCATTTTGTTTCGATAGGCTTAGCTTCGTGGCGTGCAGTAATTTTATAGAAGTAAGTTAGCTATAGCTAACAAGGAAAGGGGCATACAAATGGGAAACATTCACACGTCTGGGGAGGACTATCTGGAGACGATACTCGTTTTATGGAACAAGCAAAACGGCGAGGTGAGGAGCATTGATGTTGCAAGGGAACTGAATGTTACAAAACCCAGCGTATCAAACGCTATGAAGATACTTCGTGAGGGAAAGTTCATCACAATGGACGAAAACGGTTTTATCACTCTAACTGACGCCGGCAGATATGTTGCGGAAAAGATCTACGAAAAGCACCTTGTATTGACAGAGTGGCTTGTAAGTCTTGGTGTTGACAGAAAAATATCTGAACATGACGCCTGCAAGATAGAACACGTTTTGTCTGACGAGAGCTTTGCGGCATTGAAGAAGCATATCAGTGAAGAACAATGAGCATGACTATTTTTAAAGGCATTCTGATACCGTTTTTGGGTACATCTCTTGGTGCGGCGTGTGTGCTTTTCATGAAGAAAAATCTGCATTATCTTGTTCAGCGAGCCTTGACAGGCTTTGCGGCAGGAGTAATGGTGGCGGCAGGCGTGTGGAGCCTGCTAATACCCTCTATGGAGCAATCAGCGAAAATGGGTAGACTGAGGTTTGTTCCTGCGGCGGTTGGATTTATGCTTGGAGTGTTTTTTCTGCTTTTTCTCGATAGAGTTATACCACATCTTCACATGAATGCCATTGAACCGGAGGGTGCAAAAAGCAGTTTTCAGCGCACAACGATGCTTGTGCTTGCGGTGACGCTTCACAATATCCCCGAAGGAATGGCTGTTGGCGTTGTATATGCAGGCTGGGCGGCTGACCATCATGCCATAAGCGCCGCTGGTGCGTTGGCATTATCCCTCGGTATCGCAATACAGAACTTTCCAGAGGGTGCGATAATATCTTTGCCACTGCGTTCGGAGGGTATGGGAAAGGGAAAAGCCTTTGTTTACGGCGTTTTATCGGGAGTTGTCGAGCCTGTTGGGGCTGTGCTGACGATACTTTTGGCACAGTTTATAATCCCTGTTTTGCCGTATCTTCTAAGCTTTGCGGCAGGTGCTATGATTTATGTGGTGGTGGAGGAGCTTATACCTGAAATGTCGGAAAAGCCACACTCCAATATTGGAACAATAGTTTTTGCGCTGGGCTTTGTGCTTATGATGATACTTGATGTGGCACTTGGATAGGTGTTTTTTTATGCTTACATAGGGATCATCTTTATGCATGGTAAGTGTATTGAATATCTTTTTGTATAGCCGGGCATATCATTTTGAAGTGATATGCCCGGCTTTGTTTTGTGTGTAAATTGCATTTGTTAATTTGTTTATCTTAAACGTTTGATGTTAATATGAAATGTAAACGTTTTTTAACTATTGTTTTCTTTGGCAATGAAAGACAAAAATAATATAAAATGATGATTACTTATAGCATAATTAACTAAGTTCGTACTTCTTTATTTGTCAAAAACATTGATTTTTAAAAACTTGCTTACTTAATCGTTTTAAGAGATTGACATTAAATTAAGTTTGTGATAAAGTAAAAACGCAATAATTCGACGAGCTAAATTAATCAAAAATTAGCTAAAGTAATGAAAAAGGAGTATGGTTATGACAGGAGTAATGAGAAGATTTTCTGCGGCTCTGGCGGCTGCTGCAATGGCTGTTAGCATTGTGCCTTTCGCAGATATCAGCGCATATGCGGAGTATGCGGCGACACACCCGGAGGGATTTGTTTATGCTGACGGCTCAAAGTTTATGTGTGACGGAAGCCCTTACTATTATGGCGGCACGAACTGCTATTATCTCACCTATAAGTCAAAGAGTGAGGTAAAGAATGTTTTCGATGACGCTTCAAAAATGGGGCTTAAAGTAATAAGAATTTGGGGAAATCTTGACGTTGGTAAGAAAACAGGCAAGATCGACTCGCAGTCTGGTCATGAGACCTTTGAGGGCAACAATGACGGAACGGGCGAAAAGGACGGAGTTTACTTTCAGTATTGGGACGATGAGGCTGGCAAGCCTGTTGTGAACGAGGGCGAGGACGGCCTGAGACATCTTGATTATATTATCAAGCAGGCTGAAGAACATGATATGAAGCTTGTTATCACTTTCACGAACTATTGGGAAGCGTTCGGCGGAATGGGTCAGTATATAAAGTGGTATCAGATGTCACAGGGCAAGAGCGTTGGCAATAGCAAAGTGGACGAAAAGGATACCTGCGATTTTTACACTAATGAAACTATCAAGGGTTGGTATAAGGATTATATCAAGACATTGTTAAATCACACCAACTACTACACAGGCGAGAAGCTTATGGATTCTGAAGCTGTTTTTTCTTGGGAGCTTTCAAACGAGCCGAGATGTACTGTTGACGAGTTCTGCAAGGACGATATTCTTTATAACTGGGCAAAGGAAATGTCAGCATATGTAAAGTCTATCGACCCTTATCACATGGTATCTGTTGGCGACGAGGGCTTTTATAATCTTGGCTATCAGGAAGCTGCAAGGCAAGATCTTCCGTCTTCCGCATATTCAGGCTACTACGGTGTTGACTTTGACAAGCTTATGACTATCGAAACTGTAGACTTTGGCACACCGCATATGTACGTTGATCAGTGGGGCTTTGACCTTGGTGATGATGACCTCGAGTGGATAAAGCGCCATGCCCAGACCACATCTTCCGCTGACAAGCCTATTATCTTTGAGGAATTCGGTCTTACAGACAAAACAAAGCGTGATGCCGCTTATTCCGATTGGCTGGATATTGTAACAGGGGACTACTATGAGGGTGTCGAATATCAGGGCTTCAACTACTGGATGATAGCTTCCTATCTTGATGACGGCACTCTTTATCAGGACTATGACGGCTACACCGTTTACGGCCCTGAGGGTATCGAAAAGACGGACAGCACAAGAACTCTTATGATGAACGCTGCTGCAAAAATGGAAAAGAAGAACATTGTAAACACCACTGACAAGTCTACATACAGTTTTGACAGAAGCAAGTCAGGTAACGTTGTGGTGAATGTTTCTATGAAAGAGGGCAGCATAAGCGGTGTTGAGGTCGGCGGAAAGAAACTCTCGTCAGACGATTACACCATAAGGGGCAACGCTGTTACTATCAAGGATTCTTATCTTAAAAGGCAGGAGCTTGCAAAGTATTCGTGCAGGATACTCACAACAGGCGGCAATCAGCCTAAGTTCAATCTGACGGTGAGCGACAGCTCTATCCCTAAGCCTATTATCTCACCTGAGATAATCTCTGTTGACGTAAACCCTAAGAAGTGCAGTGATGTTGATATCACCATGGATCGTAAGACAAGCGAGTTCAGAGGCATTGTTGCAGATGGAAAAGCACTCGCAGAGGGTACAGATTACACAACTTCGGGCGACACTGTGACCCTTAAAAGTGCATATCTCAAGACGCTTTCAGCAGGCATTGTGACGCTTAAGTTCGATTTCTATGAGGGCGAGGATAGGGAGCTTACAATAAATGTTTCCGACACCACAGGCCTTGATGAGCTTGACACATTTGAGAGTTATTCAAATGATAAGGCACTTTGGTCGTCTTATTCAAGAAACACAGGCGGCAATGAAGTTTCACTTTCTCTTGCTGCAAAGAACGGTTCAAAGGCGCTTGCTTTCGGATATGATATCGGCTCGCCAAACGGCTACTGCGGAGTAAACCACCCTATTGCAGTAAGAAATGCTTCATCATTTGCAGGCGTTGAGCTTTGGGTAGAGGGGGACGGCACAGGCAACAGCCTTACTGTTCAGCTTAGAGATGCAAACGACAATTATTTTGAAGCGCAGATAGCACTTGATTTCGTAGGCGGAAAAACTATCAAGATACCATTCGCTGACTTTAAAGCGCCAAGCTGGCAGTCGGGCGGAAATCTTGATACATCAAAGCTTAACCAGTTCTCGTTCTATATGGGCGGAGATTCTGCTCAAAAGACAGGTACAGTTTACATAGACGATGTTGTTTTCTATGAGGACGGACAGATCGAGAAGCCACACCTTTCCACAAAGTCAGGCATATTTGACGCTGATGCTCCAAGCGGTGTGAGAACAGACCTTGTGCTTTATGGAAAGAGCGTTGAGTCTATCATAGTAAACGGCAAGAAGCTTACAGGCGGCTTAGATTATTCTACAAGCGGAAGTCAGATAATGCTCAACGAAAGCTGGCTCAAGACGCTTGCAAATGGTAATTACACACTTACATACACATTCTCAGACGGAAACACAGATACATTTGCACTCACTGTCAAGAATGTTAAGTCATCACACACTCACAGCTACACCGCAAAGGTAACAAAGGAAGCTACTTGCACAACAGATGGCAAGAGAATTTACACTTGTACTTGCGGAGACAAGTACACTGAAACTATCCCTGCCAAGGGTCACAGCTGGGTAAAGGGCGAGACAGTTGCTCCTACAGAGAACGAAAAGGGCTACACTATCTACACCTGCGCTTCATGCGGCGAGACAAAGAAGGACGATTACACCGACCCTATCGGTCACAGACACAGCTATACCCTCACATCAACAAAGGCTGCAACTTGCGAAGCTGACGGCGAAAAGGTATACACTTGCTCATGCGGTGAAAAGTACACTGAAAATATCCCTGCGACAGGTCACAGCGAAAGCGCATGGATAATCGACAAGGCGGCTACTGCGACAGAAAATGGCTCAAAGCACACTGAGTGTACAACTTGCGGCAAGGTGATAAAGACAGGGGTTATCCCTGCAACTGGCGAGGTAAGTGACAAAAAAGAAACTGTTATCTTCACAGGCTCGGCAAAGACATCAGGCTGGGGTCAGGCTATCACACTTTCCACAACTAAGGAGGGTGGCAGCTTTGACAGCTCAGTTATCGAAAAGGACGGATATTTTGAAGTTCAGTTCAAGGGCGGCACAGACAAGGCGGAGGTCATTCTCCAGAGTTGGTCAGGCGGTGCAGACTGGGCGAGAGTTTCATCAACTGAGGTAACAGAAAAGGACGGCATTGTATACGCAAAGTACAGCTACGACGATGTTGCGGTGGCGTTCGGAACAACAGATTTCTCTAAAGTAGACCGCTTCCATGTTGGTGCGGCTAACGGAGATATCGAAGTTCTTAGTGTTAAGTATATTGTCGGAAAGTCAACAGAGCCGGTTGATCCGGTAGATCCTGTTGACCCTGATAAGCCGGAGCAGGATCCATATGTATCTATTTTCTGGGGTGCAAAATCATGTGGCTCATGGGGTCAGGCAGTTTCAGTTATGACTTCAAAAAATTATGGCAGTTTTGATGTTTCGTATCTTTCTGCAAATGGTTATTTCTATGTTGAGTATTCGGGTGCAGAGAACGAGCTTGAGCTTATTCTCCAGAGCTGGTCAGGAGGAGCAAGCTGGGCAAGAGTTCAGCCTAGCGAAACAGGCAGAGCGAATGATCATTACTATGCTAAGTTCACATATGCAGACTGTGTAAAGGAGCTTGGTGCAGGTTTTGATAAACTGGATCAGCTTCATGCTGCGGCAAAAAACGGTGATATCACAGTTTATTCTATTTGCTACTGTACACCTGCTAAGTAATTTAAGAAAAAAAGCGTTACATTTATTAAGATGCAAAAAAGAGCGAATGACGTTACGATCATTCGCTCTTTATATTTTGTTTACTTGTTTCTCTTTTTGCGCTTTTTATCCTCTAAAGGAGTCATGCTCTTTGCACAGATCGCCATTGTTGAAGCGTTGTGCAGAAGCGCTGAGGCTGACGGCTGTAAAAGCCCGAAAGCTCCTGACAGCAGAAGCACTGAATTGAACAGCAGTATAAATCTGTAGTTACTGTTTATTCGGTGCATTAGCTTTTCACTAAGCTGTCTTATAGCTGCAAGCTGTGTAAGGTCTGCACCACGAACTGTGATATCGGCAGTTTCCTTTGCGATATCGGAAGCATCGCTCATTGCAACAGAAACGTTTGCCGCCGCAAGGGCTGGAGCGTCGTTTATTCCGTCGCCTACCATTATTACTCTGTGTCCTTGCTCTTTGAGCTGTTGAACATATCTGTGCTTGTCCTCAGGAAGAACCTGCGCCCTGAAATCTGATATGCCAAGCTTCTGTGCAGTTATCTCGGCAGCCTTTGCGCTGTCGCCTGTGAGCATCACGATATTTGTTATGCCTGCTTCTTTGAGCTGTTTAACAGCTTCCTCAGCTTCAGGTCTGGGTGGGTCGCTTATGCAGAGCGCACCTGTGAGCTTGTCGCCTACAGCAAGATAAACTACCGAGCATGCTCCCGACTTTTCGTCGATCTCAGCCTGTTGTTCGTCTGTTATCTCTATGCCCTCGTCCTCGCAGACAAAATGCCTGCTTCCTATGATAGCACGTTTGCCGTGAAGCGTTGTTGAAATTCCGTGGGCAACTATATACTGCACCTCGGCGTGTTCCTCGGCATGGTCGATATCTCTATCGGCCGCACCCTTTACTATAGCTCTCGCTACGCTGTGAGGGAAGTGCTCTTCAAGGCAAGCCGCAATTTTCAGCGTTTCCGCCTCGGAGTAATCCCCAAGGGCTATTACCTTTTCAAGCGCAGGCTCAGCGTTTGTAAGAGTGCCGGTCTTGTCAAAAACGATAGAATCGGCAAGTGCGTATTCTTCAAGATATTTTCCACCCTTTACCGTAACGTCATCATCAGCGGCTTCTTTAATAGCGGATATAACAGCTATAGGCGTTGAAAGCTTGATAGCACAGGAATAGTCCACCATAAGAACGGAAACTGCTTTTGTGACATTTCTAGTAAACAGCAGTGTAAGACCAAAGGCAAGGAAGCTGTACGGCACGATAGAGTCCGCAAGACGCTCCGCTTTGCTCTGCACCCCTGCTTTAAGGTTTTCTGAGTTGTCGATAAGCTCGATTATCTTGCTTATCTTTGTGTCGGAAGAAAGCTTGCGAACTTTTATCACAACTGAGCCTTCCTCGACAACTGTTCCTGCAAATACGCTTGCTCCTGCGCTCTTCATGACCGCAAGAGGCTCGCCTGTCATGGAAGCTTCATTTATGTAAGCTTCGCCCTCGGTTATCTGACCGTCAACAGGAATAACGCTTCCTGTGCGAACTCTTATGCAATCGTCCACCTGAAGCTGTGACATTGGTATAAGAGTATCAGCGTCCTTGCCTGCCAGCCATACCTGATCTGCCTTTATCGCCAAGCTGTCGGTAAGAGCGGCTCTTGTTCTCGCTCTTGTGTAATCCTCCAGCAAGCCTGATACAGAAAGCAGGAACATGACAGTGCCAGCCGTGTTGTAATTTTTCTGGATAAGACAAGCGCTTATTGACGCTCCGTCAAGCACCTCAACTGTAAGCTTGCCGTCAAACAGTGCGCTTACGCCCTTTGCTATGTATTTAAGTCCGCTGTACACGATAAGTGCTGCGCCTATAGGTGCAGGCAGAATAGCTTTTCTTATATATCTTTGCATCACAAGCTTTGCAAGGTCAGATTTGAATGTTCTGTCTATCTCCTCGGTGTCATACTGATTGTCGCTGACAGGTGCCAGGTAGCTTCCTCTGAGCTTTCTTACAAGTTCGACAGCTTCGGCTCTGTGACCCTCTTTATAGCGTATAAGTATTCCGCCGTTCTCATAGTGAGCCTCGCAGGCGATCGCCCACGGGTTTGACATAACAAGCTTATGTATCGACCGTTCAAGTTCTTTTGTGAAAGCATCGCTACCACAGCGGAAACGTATGCGGCAGGGCTTGTCATAAACGATCTGAGCTTTCATTATTCAGTTACTTCTTCCTCGTCATCTATCCCTGCCTCGACCTTAGCGTCATAGCAGATGTCAGATGCTTCGTCCTTCATGTTTCTCAATGCTGACTGAGCGTCGCTCTTGAGCTTCATTCCCTTTGCAAGACCTGTAACGGCAAGCTCTCTTGTTTTCTTAGCCTTTACGACTTTCTTGCCAAGAATGACTGCGGCTGCTCCGCCTACTGCACACCAGAATTTCTCGTCTTTAAAACATTTTAACATAATTATTACCTCCTGTTTTGTTTTTAGATATTAGTAAGAACTAATTATTTCGGCATATACAGAAACTCTGCCAAAATACGAGCATATAACAAGTCCTCTGACAGGATCTTTACCGTGATTTCAGTATAACTCTATATTGTTTATTAGTCAAGTCAAACCGACAAATTTAAAAATCATTTAAAACTATGTATAATCTTTTGCCGTAAGTTAAATTATCATCGTTTTTCTAACTTTTCATTTTTGGGTGAAGCTTTAGGATAATGTTAAAATGTTTATGATATCTTATCAATAAACCGCAAGAATGAACATTACAACGAATAGATAATAATTGACAAAAACCATAAATTCGGGCTTTTATTTATATGTAAGTTATGCACACAACCAAAAATATTATAACTTTTTGTTAAATCGGTTGAAGCCATAACAGAGTTATGTTAAAATATTATCATAACAATACGGGGAGGTCTGCGTTGTGGGTTATATTATCCATTATGATATATGTGCCCTTGTGATATATGCTATCACAGGAGTTGTATTCTATTTCAAAAAGCGTATTCCGTGCAATAAGAATAAGGTCTTTGGCATTCTCGTGGGCGACTCGGCTTTGTCAACTGTGTTGGATATTTTAAGTGTGTTTTCTACCGGCGAATGGGGCATAGGGCTTAAAATCTTCTTCCATACGGCTTATTATTTTACACATAATCTTATTCCGTTTCTATTTGTGATATATATACTTTTCCTGACGGACGGCTATAAAGAGATGTCTGCTCTTTTCAAAAGCTTTTTATATACACCGATGATCGTTGACCTTTTGCTCGTGATTACGACGCCTGCAACACATTTTATCATCTATGTGGATAGTCAAGGTGGTTATCATCGTGGCACTCTTCAGCCATTTACATACATTGTGGCGATTTATTATCTTATATTTGGCATCGTTTACGCAATGGGTAATAGAAGTATGCTATCAAGACAGGTGGTCACTTCTATAACAGCCTTTATCTCAATGACTGTAGTGGCGGTAATTGTTCAGATGATCAATAAACTCCTTCTTGTGGAGTGCTTTGCGGCATCTGTATGTATGCTTCTAATAATGTTCACTTTGCAAAGTCAGGACGATATGATAGACCAAGGAACGAAAATGCTCAACTGGAGCAGCTTTGTCAATAGGTGTTCCATAAAATATGCCTCAGCTTCTGATTTTACATTATTGCTCATAAGGATACCGGATTTCAAAATGTTTATGAAAACCTTTGGCGGACGTTTTTCCAACTCTCTGTTAAGAAGCTTTTCCGACTATCTTTATAACTTTGTTAATCTGGGCGATGGATTTTATTTGGAGGACGAATGCTTTGCTCTTATGTTTCCGAAGGATTCTGAAAAGGTGGGGGAAACGTATCGTGCAATAAGGAAAAAGCTGTCTGAAAACTGGAATATAGGTACTGTTGATACTTTGATAACAGCCTGCTTTATGCGTATCGACTGCCCTGAGGACGTTGACAATGCAGATATGCTGGTGGACTTTATCGAGCAGTTCAAGCATCGTGAACCTGAAACCGAAAGACTTCTTCATGCAACTGACATAAACTTTTATGACAGCAAACGTCGAAGCGAGGTAGAGAATGCTATAGACAAGGCTCTGGATAATCGTGGCTTTGAGGTATACTATCAGCCGATATATTCAAGTTCAAGAAACAAGATAGTTTCCTGTGAAGCCCTTGTTAGGCTTAAGGATGAAAAGCTTGGTTTTATCCCTCCACAGGAATTTATTCCTATAGCTGAGGAAAACGGCAAGATACTCAAAATAGGCAAATATGTTTTCGAGGAAGCCTGCCGATTTATAAAGAAAGGCGTGGGAACTTCACTTGGTATCGAATATGTGCAGGTAAACCTATCGGTAGTCCAGTGTATGCAATCTGACCTTGTAGAGCAGCTTCTCAGCATTATGGACAGATACAAGGTAGACCCATCGTCTATTTGTCTTGAAGTAACGGAAACTGCGGCGGTGTATACTCCGCACATTATGGAGAAAAACATCAAGACCCTTTCCGACTATGGTGTGAAGTTTGCACTTGACGATTATGGTACGGGATATTCAAATATGACATATCTTCTCAGCCTGCCTTTCAGGTTTATCAAGCTTGAAAAGGAAATAGTCTGGGAATGTTTCAAGAGCGAAAAGGCGCATATCGCCATTGAGAGTACAGTGGCGATGATAAAGAAGCTCAATATGCAGATAGTTGCCGAGGGTATCGAGGACAAGCATCAGCTCGACACGCTTCTTGGCATGGGCTGTGATTTCATTCAGGGATACTACTTCTCAAAGCCTGTTCCTGAAAAAGATTTTATTGAGGTGCTTAAAAAGAATAATACTCAGGCTGTGACGGTTTAAGCAGTCTGATGAAAAAAAGCCCTGACTTCGGTCGGGGCTTTTTTTCACATAGTTTTCACTTTGCGTTAAGGTCTGTTTAAGTAAGGAACGCTATAATGTAGTCATAACAAAACCGAGACGGGAGGCGTTCTTGTGAACGTAAGTAATATGGCTATTCTTATTATTGCGGCTGTGCTGCTTTCTTTGCCGCTTGTTTTATCTGCTGCATTTTGTGTTGAAGAACGCTGGGGTTTTCTTTCATGAAAACATGATAAGTGTATAGACGAACATTACAGATAATAGGCAGACAGATAAGTATGAGTTGTCCGCCATACAAATACAAGCGTATTTCACAAACATACATCGAAAAAACTATAAAAATTAGTCCATTTATACATTGACTTAATCACGCAAATTCGGTATACTATTTATTGTAACGTCAGCGTGGGAAAAGTACGCAGACAGGAATAATTCTATAGTTTATAAGGGGTTTGTGAAATGACAAAGGTTGTAAAATTCGGCGGAAGCTCTCTTGCAAGTGCTGAGCAGTTCAAAAAGGTAAAGGAGATAATCACAGCGGAAAGCTCAAGAAGATTTGTTGTGCCGTCTGCTCCTGGTAAAAGATTTTCAAACGATACAAAGGTAACTGATATGCTTTACGGCTGCTATGATCTTGCTGCAAAGGGCAAGGATTTCAGCAGCGAGTTCGACGCTATCAAGGAAAGATATTACGGCATAATCAATGATCTGGGTCTTGACCTTTCTCTTGACAAGGAGTTTGAAACTATCAAGGCTTGCTTTATCGGCAAGGCGGGACGTGACTATGCGGCTTCCCGTGGCGAGTATCTTAACGGTATCGTTCTTGCTAAATATCTTGGATATAACTTTGTTGACGCTGCCGATGTTATCTATTTTAACGATCAGGGTCAGTTCGATTCTGCAAGAACTAATGAGGTGCTTCCTCAGAGATTAGCTACACTTGACAATGCGGTAATACCTGGTTTCTACGGTTCAATGCCAAACGATACTATCAAGACATTTTCAAGAGGCGGTTCTGACGTAACAGGTTCTATCGTTGCCGCAGCAGTAAACGCTGATCTTTATGAGAACTGGACAGACGTATCAGGCTTTCTGGTATGCGACCCTAGAATTATCGACAACCCACAGCCTATCACTACCATAACATATAAGGAACTGAGAGAGCTCTCTTACATGGGTGCAGGCGTACTTCATGAGGACGCTATTTTCCCTGTAAGAAAAGCAGGTATCCCAATAAACATCAAGAACACAAACAAGCCTGAGGATATGGGTACAATGATCGTTGAGTCCACATCTCAGAAGCCTGCATTCACGATCACAGGTATAGCAGGAAAGAAGGGCTTTACTGTAGTTAATATCGAAAAGGATATGATGAACGCAGAGCTTGGTTTCGGCAGAAGAGTGCTTGAAGTATTCGAGAAGAATGGTATCTGCTTTGAGCATATGCCATCAGGTATCGACACAATGTCTGTCGTTGTTCATCAGGCAGAGTTTGCTCCAAAGGAGCAGGAGATAATGTCAGGTCTGCACAGAAACTGTCACCCTGATACAATTGATATTGAAACAGACCTTGCGCTTATTGCAGTTGTGGGACGTGCAATGAAGTCAAACAGAGGTACAGCAGGCAGAATATTCTCAGCTCTTGCACACGCTCATGTAAACGTAAAGATGATAGATCAGGGCTCTAGCGAGCTTAATATCATCATCGGTGTAAACGAGGCTGATTTTGAATCTGCAATGAAGGCTATCTATACAATTTTTGTTGATACACAGCTTTAATACAATACAAAAAATATGGCGGACGGCTTTGGCTGTCCGCTTTTTTTGGTGCAAAAAAAGCGTCCCGAAAATTATCGGAACGCTCTTATTTATTTCTTCTTGTCAGAAAGCTCAGTGATTATCTGAATGAACGAATCAACGTCAGAGAAGTCCTTGTAAACGGAAGCGAAACGCACATATGCAACGTGGTCAAGCTTTTTCAGACCCATAAGCACCATATCGCCTATCTCGCTTGTCGTGGTCTCGGTCTGCATTTTGTTTGCAAAGGTGTTCTCTATATCGTCAACAAGGTTTTTCATATCATCAACACTGACAGGACGCTTTTTGATAGCGTTCTGAATGCCTTTTATAAGCTTCTGTCTGTCAAAAGGCTCAAACGAGCCGTCACGCTTGTATACCATAAGCTGTGGCTTTTCGACCACCTCATAAGTAGTGAAACGCTTTCCGCATTTCGGACACTCACGGCGGCGACGCTTTTTTCCCTCGCTTGGACGTGAATCTATTACTCTTGTATCTTCATAGTTGCAAAAAGGACATCTCATTATAAACACTCCTTAGTTAAGAGAAAATTTTGTGCGTGATATTGCATATATTGTGCTTTTATTAATTAATTATACCATAGATTGTGGACGATTGCAAGAGGGTATATAAAAAAAGTTGCGGTAAAGGGACTCAGCAATTTTGCGGCAGACAAACCATAGCATAATTGTAGGGGACAGCGCCCTCGACGTCTCCTACATGGGTAGTGCAATATTTATGCACGGATATGGCAGACTTGAAAAAAGTTTTAGTGTACAAAAAAACAGACAGCAGAAGCCGTCTGTTTGTGTTTGATATATTACTTGTTAAGATATTCAAGATTTTTTCTGATAAGCTCGCATCTCTGCTTTAAGCAGTCAACAGAACGCAGTGGGTCTGACGGAGTGTTGAATGTGTAATCCATAAGCTTGTCGATCGTTGTTGCCGCAACGTGAAGTCTTGTGTCTGATGAAGCGTAGTAAATATACACGTCACCGTTTTCACGAACGATCGCGCCGTTTGTGAACGCAACGTTTGATACGTCACCCACTCTTTCACTGCCGTGTGGTGCAATGAAAAGTCCTGACGGCGAAGCGATTAGCTTAGAAGGGTCTTTAAGGTCAGTTGCGAATACATAAATTACGTATCTAAGACCTGCGGCTGTATTTCTTACGCCATGTGCAATGTGTATCCAACCTTTTGGTGTCTTGATAGGCACTGCGCCTGCACCATTCTTTACCTCTGTGATTGTGTGATACTGCCTTGGTGAGATAACAACTTCGTCTGTGCAGATAACAGGGTTTGTAATGTCTTCGCAAAGACCGAAGCATACTCCTCCGCCTGAGCCAGTTTCGATAAAATCGTCCTGTGGACGTGTGTAGAATGCGTACTTTCCGTCAACGAACTCAGGGTGAAGCACAACGTTTCTCTGCTGTGGTGACTTGGACTTGAGATTAGGAAGTCTTTCCCATGTCTTAAGATCCTTTGTCCTTACGATACCAGCCTGAGCTGTAGCGGCAGAAAGATCGTTTGAAGTCTTGTCCTTGCTCTCTGAGCAGAATACACCGTATATCCAGCCGTCTTCATGCTGAGTAAGTCTCATATCGTATACGTTTGTTTCCTCCGGTTCAGTGTCAGGAAGCTGAACAGGGAAGTCCCAGAAACGGAAGCCGTCAACAGGGCTGTCGCTCTCTGCTACTGCAAAAAATGACTTTCTGTCATTGCCCTCAACTCTTGCAACAAGGTAATACTTGCCGTTGAGATAAATAGCGCCTGAGTTCAGTACTGCGTTTATGCCCAATCTCTCCATGAAGTATGGATTTGTCTCAGGGTTCATGTCATATTTCCAGATAATAGGTGCGTGTGCGGCTGTCAGAACAGGGTAAACGTATCTGTCATAAATTCCGTTGTAGCTGTCGGACACAATGTTTTTTCTGTTGATGAGAGCCTCGTATTCGGCTGTCACCCTTGCTTTGTTTCTTTCAAAATCTGTCATATCAAGCAATTTCCTTTCGGTAAAAAATCTTCTTAAACAAGTATACTATAATAATTCGCTAATTACAAGTACCACTGAAAACATCAAACGATTACATGAAAAAAGTTTTACGAACTGCATAAATGCTGTACATATTTTGCTGTTTTGGTTAATGTTTTCTACAAAAAGCTCTTGTATCTGTTTTATATTCATTCAAAACGGGCATATTGAATATTTGAACTTTATGCGTATATTTTAAACTATATTGATTGTAATACCGCGTTTTAACAATACATATGGATTTAATTGTGCAAAGTGTACAATTAAATTGCTGATAATTGTGCTATAATGGTGATTGACAATAGCTTTGTATGTGTTGTATAATTATAGCAAGATTTAATATATGAACTCATCAACTACATACGGACAGCTTTGATGCTAAAATATTGAATTATGGAGGAATATTTTATGAATTACAAAAAGTACATAGCGGCTGTAATGGCTTTGTCAATGGCAACAGGAGTAGCGGGTTGCGGAAGCTCATCAAACTCTTCAAGCAAGGCGGAGGACGATTTTTCTGCAACAGAGAACGTTGCGGTAGCTGACACGGAATCTATCGAGGCTATCCCTGAGGGTGCTGAAAAAGAGATACTTTATCTCGGTGAGGGCGACCTTAACCCTACTAAGGGCAGTCCTGAGAAGAGCACAGAGCTTCAGCTTTTTGAGAGCAAGGGCGGAAAGATAAGATTCCAGCAGACTTCAAATGAGGACAGATTTGATAATCTTGCTGCTGCTATCACAGCTAACAAGGATATTCCTGATATATTCAAGTATGAGTGGCTTGCATTCCCTTCACAGGTAGTAAAGGATATGTATCAGCCTATCGACAGCATAGTTGATTTCAGCCAGCCTTTGTGGTCTGCAACAAAGGATACAGCAGATCAGTTCATGCTCAATGGAAAGCACTATGTTGCGCCTCTTGGCTATTCTGCTTCTGCGATGCTCTGCTATGATAAGGATATCATTGACGCAGAGGGTCTTGACGATCCATATGAGCTTTATGTAAACAATGAGTGGACTTGGAAGAATTGGGAGGATATCATGTCCTCATATGTTGGCAACGCACCGGCTGATACTGAGCGTTACGGCGTAAACGGCTTCTTCAGAGCGCACGTTGTTCAGCAGACGGGCAAGCGTCTTGTAAACTATGATCCTGCAACAAACGAATTTTCAAGCAACCTTAACGACCCTGATATCGAAAAGGCTCAGAACTTCCTTTATAATATGATGAAGGACGGACTTATCCTAAACGGCTGGGTAGGCTCTGCAAGAGATTGCTTCAATCAGAACTGCTTGTTCTATGCAATGGGCGAGTGGGCTTACACAGGCAACCAAACTCCAAAGGAGGGCGAGAACTGGGGCGTTGTTCCTATCCCTCAGTATGACGATAATCAGCAGAAGATAACAACGTCTGATATGACAGCTTTCATGTGGGTAAAAGGTTCAACAAGAAGCGAAGCTGTTAAGTGTTGGTTCGAGTGCGTAAGAGCTTCAAAGACAGATCCTAAGTATGAGCAGACAAACAAGGACAAGTTCATGGAGAACAACCCTAATTGGACAGACGAGATGTATGATGTGAAAATGGACGTTGTTTCTGACGATTACCTTATGCTCTTTGACTATGCTTACGGTATATCTTCCGCTCTCGGCGACAGAAAGCAGTTTGACGGAAACCAGTGCCTTGTTGACGCACTCTACAGTGATGCTTCAAATGTTGATGAAGAGGGTGTACAGTCCACATGGACGCAGGTTCGTGAGAAGTATTCTGCAACTGTAGATTCCGAGATAAAGGAACTTAACCAGAAGATCGCAAGCCTTAAATCATAATAAATAACTCCTGATAAAAATAACGCAGGCTGTAAAAAGTCTGCGTTATTTTTATGCGTATTTTAGAATAGCCCAAGACCTAAAGCTGTGCAGATTGTGATGAAGATAAGCCCGGCAAAGGCGAGTATGGTAACAGGTGCGGTGAGATAGATGACTATCTTTTGGCCTTGTGAAACGTCAGGGCAGAAGTTTATGAGCCTGAAGCTGTCACGATGATACCTAAGCTCTTTTACAAAAAGCACAAGACCAGCTATCATAAGACCGAAAGAGAGAAGAGCGACAGCAATTATTATCATTGGTGCTGTGCCTGTGATCTGACCTTTTTCAAGGTCTGCGGCAAACTTGTCAAAGTCTATGGAACCAAGTGCGACGCTCTGAATTGCTCCGATAGTGTTCATGGTGAAGTGAAGTATCAAAGATGGAAAGATGGATCCTGTTTTTGCAACCATAAAGCAGGCACACATTCCCATAACAGCCGCATAGAGTATCTGCTGATAGCTTCCATGCCAAAGACCGAATGTCAGCCCCACCATTATTATGCCTGTGAGTTGTCCGCATTTTTCAGCATTTCTGAAAAGCGTGCCTCTAAACATAAGCTCCTCAAAAAACGGTGCAAGCACTGACATTGCCAGCACGCTTGTTACGCCGCCCAGGGCAGTGCCGCTTGAAGTGAAGTCAACGCCTTTAAGGCTCGTTCCCGAAGCTTTCTGCACATATGAGAAAATAAATGTGTTGATATAATTTGCGGCGTAGATAAGCCCGAATGATATGACGATCCATTTTGCTACCCATTTTGCAGGCATTGAAGGCTTTCTGAAACAAGCTGTTATTTTAAGCCCCTCTTTTTTGCCACTTACAAGTCTGAATACCACAAGAACTATTGGCACAACCACGAGATACTGTATGCAGTAGCTCACAAGCTGAGCGATATCCTCATAGTAGGCTGACTTTCCTGCGATATGGTACACCGCCAAGTCGCCAAGTCTTATAAGTGCGATATCAAGCATATAGAAAATTATCACCATAAGTGAATTTACGTTTGAGGTTTTCCGTATAAGTTTTATTGTATCGTTATTCATTTTATGATCTCCATATTTGCGTTATGTGTTTTACAAGAAAATTATATCACAGGTGGAGTTTTGTGTCAATCGAAACGTTGTTATTAGTGAGGAGTTAGGAGTGAGGAATGAGGAATTATGGTATCGCCTGCGGCGATGTATTTTTTGTATGAAAAAAGACCGCTTTTTGATGAGCGGTCTTTTGGTTGAAAGTTTTTAAAAGGTGGGCGAACACTGTTCGCCCCTACAAATCAACAGTTGTATGTACTGCGATATTAGAGTTTAACTATCTCGCCGTACTGCTCTCTGCCTGCGCCTACAGCGTTTGACTCGTCTGTATCAATGTGCATAGCAAGAGCGAACTTGTCGCTTACTCTGATAACGGTGTCGCAGAGGATAGCTGTTCTTTCTGCAGACTCTATCTTTACTGCAACGATATCCTTATCCTTTACACCGAATGTTTCAGCGTCAGCAGGTGTCATATGGATATGTCTTTTAGCAACGATAACGCCCTCAGAACACTCTACTTCGCCACATGGGCCAACAAGCTTGCAAGCGCCTGAACCTGCTGTGTCGCCTGACTCTCTGATAGGAGCGGCAACACCGATAGAACGTGCGTCTGTAGCTGAAAGCTCGATCTGGTCTGCTTTTCTTACAGGGCCGAGGATAGATACGTTTGCAAGCTCTCTCTTAGGACCTACAACTGTAACTCTCTCCTCACAAGCAAACTGACCAGGCTGTGAAAGATCTTTCTTCTTTGTAAGTGTTGCACCCTTTCCGAACAGTATCTCAAGAGTTTCCTGAGTAACGTGAACGTGACGTGCAGATGTTTCAACGATAAACTTTGGCATGATGAACATTCCTTTCAATTATTGTATTTACATTTCTATTTTACTACTATTTTCGCCACAGGTCAAGGGGTAATTTAACTTTGGGTAACAAATTTTTTGTCATGTTGATCAAAAAAACAGCGGCTGCCGTTTGAGACAACCGCTGTGTGCAGTTAAGAGATCAGTTATTTCTTGTGTTTTTTCTTTATTCCCATTGCCGCACCGCCGCTTATCAACAGCATTGCAAGCCAAAGGCTCATACCACTGCCGCTTCCGGTCTGTGGATTTTTCTGCTCGCTCTTAGGCTTATCAGCCGTAGAGCTGTCTGCCTTGATTTCGCTTGAATCGTTTTTCGGCTTTTCTGCTGTAGAGCTGTCTGTCTTGCTCTCGTTAGTATCGCCTTTCGTCTTATCTGGCTTTAAGTTATCTTTTTTGTCATCACTTGGAGTGTCTTTCAGCTTATCTGTAATAGTGTCTGCCTTTTGTATCTCCTTTGTGCCGTCCTTGTCACCGAAATACTTGCTGCATTCTTCGCAGTACCAATACTCGATATTTCCCTCTTTGTCATGTGTTGCGTCAACTTTATCTATATGTGTGAGCTTTCCATGATTGTTCGGGTCGATATCGCCGTATTCACTGCCGCAGATATCGCAGGTGGCTTTCTTTGTGCAGGTCGCCTTGCCGCCGGAATGTGTACACTTGTATCCACACTCTGTACATTCGCCTGCGTTCCATTCGTGGGGTTCTCTCTCGATAGTCACCTCGCCGCAGCAATCATATTTTTTCTCGTGTTCTTTGCTGTCAAAGTCCCAAACAGGTTTGCCTGTGTGATTTGTCGGGTCAAGGTCGCCGTATTCTTTATTACAGAATTTGCACTTTGCTTTTTCAGTACAAGTTGCAGTGCCGCCCACGTGGTTTTCGAGCACGGTTACTTCTTTTTCACCTGTGATGACAAAACCGTCTTTGAGTTTTGCTGAAGCGTAAACCGTCATTGTTCCGCTCTCAAGATCTGACGCACTTACCTTTGCGGTGTAAAGATCGTCTTTTGCGGTAAACGCCAATTCCGTACCGTCGCCTGCAAATCTGAAGCCTACTGTCACGTCAGTACAGCCCTCAGGCAGAGCAAATGTAAATTCATAATCACCTAAAGGACAGGTCTCGTCAGTTCCGTTTATGGATATCTTCAAAATAGTTGATTTTTTCGTTTCATATCCGCAAATTGTACATTCCTGCCAATATTCGCCGTCTTCCGTATTCCACTTGTAGGCGTGAAATTCCTTTTGGCTGTCAGTTCCGCACTCACTGCACTGCTTCCAATGTCCGTTTTCGTCGGATATATAATCGCCGAAGCTGTGCTCGATAGGCTCGCCCTCAGTAGCCTGACAGCGTTTGCAGGTCTTTGGAGCTGTGCAGGTCGCTTCTTTCCAATCATGTCCCAATGGGTTTATAGGCTCATCTTTGTACTGTGAACATTCGGAGCAATTAAACCTCTTCACACCCTTATCAATGCAAGTCGGTTCGGAGATTATCGTTCCCTTGTCAAATATATGTCCGTCTACTGCGCAGTTTCTTATTACTGTAAGCGTTGCTTTTTCCGATACCCAAGTACCCACATAGTCCGCATTTTCAGCGTTCTTGACCGTACATCTGTACATATATCCGTTAAAGCTTATGTTCGTTGCACAGGTGGTGAAAGTAGTCGACCATTCTTCCTTGCCGTCCACGACTTTTGAATCAAGAGAGAACGTTCCGTCAGCTTCGGTAACGTCTGCAAAAGTCTTTCCATCGTCCTTGCTCACCTGCCATATCACCTCAGCTCCGTAAGGATTTCCCTGAGCGATAGGAAGTGTGAACGTAGCCTTTTCTCCGCTGTTTATGGTCTCATTGCCGGGTGAGGCTGTAAACTCAGGAGAATAATATATTGTAAGCTTTGCCGCATTTGAAACTACAGAGCCGTATTCATTTGATACAACACAGCGCACAAGCTTTCCGTTGTTTTCTTTTCGCACTTTTAATGAATGTGAATTGTCATTGGTATATGGAATATCCACAAAAGTTTCTCCGTTATCGCTGCTTTCCTGCCACTGATATTGGAGCGGTTCACTGCCTGTTGCTTCTACATTGAAGAAATAGTAACGTTCAATTACGATAGTTATTTCTCCGGGCTTAACAGGTTTAGGCTGGCTAGGAGCGTTTGTTGCACCGCTTTGCGGGTGTTTTACTATGACCGGTGCTTTTTCGGAGAAGTTTATCGTAACAGGGCCGAAAACGGTCGGCTCAGTTTTTTGTCCGTCGCCTGTTGATACCCATGTTTTGCATCTTATCTGCCAGCCGTTCATTTGGCTTTCTATAGTAGGCTCGTAAACGGAAGAAGTTTCTCCGTCAATGGCGGTGAAAGTCTTTCCGCCGTCCTTGCTCACTTCCCATAGATATTTGAGCCTTACTGCGCCATTTGGCGTATTGTTTGTGACCTCGAATTTTGCCTTTTTATCCAAGTGGAATTTGTCAGGAGCAGTAAATACCGGCTCGTCAATGAAGATATATGCGTCATAGGTATATGAATGATTGAGCTTGGAATCCCAGCCTAAATAATATACATCTGCCTGATAATGCGTACCATTGTCACTGTTGCCCATACGCCCCACATACATGCTTGTGCCATGGGCATTTATTTTTGTGCGCTTGTCGTTTTCAACACTGTACCATTCTACTCGGATATCACTGTCTTGCAGTGAGGACGGCTCGTTTTCCATTGTTTTCAGCGTAACGACGTCGTTCTTTTTCACAACAAAGTATTTTAATGTTATAGGATCAAAAGGTATCCTATGCTCTAAGATATTCGTTCCATAACGCAGATTAAAATAGGTGTTCTCATCTTCAAGAGTGCCGTCAGCTTTTATTTTAAAAGCATTCACGCCATAAATGGAATCCTGTGACTTGAGCCAGAGATGAAGCTTGTTTCCGTCATGGAATATTTCTGAGCGGTTATAGCCATAAAAATCGTCATATGGCGGCTGACGTGTGTTAGCACTGCCTATAAACTCATTGCCATCTGCACCCCTTGCAACATAGGTGTACTTGTGTACCGAGTTTCCTTTTGCGTCCACAGCCTTGCCGTTGTCATTGAAGTCAGCGCTTCCGCCTGATATCTGCAAGATTACGTTGTCACCAAGCGTTCCAGAGTAGTTTCCGCTATCAATGATGACCTTGCCCTCTCCTACAATGTTAAGTCCTCGCACGATCGCACTGTTTGTAAATTCTATCGTGCCGCCTTTCAGCTCGATAGGATAAGTGAAATTATATGTTTTATCAGGGGAGGTCTTTAATTTTAAAGTTGCGCCGTCATAGACAATGATCTTCGGAAGCTCAAAACCGCTTTTGATATCTATGTTCATTTTGATATCGCCTGAAAGTATGTTTACATCAAATGGAACGTTGGTGTCCAGATCGATTTCATATATATCTTTTAGATCTATTCCGCTTGCTAAATAAAATGTTTCATAATCATGCATATCCTTGAAATATGACATTTTACCACGGCCATTATCATCTTTTATATAGATGTCATCCATGTTTTCTGTATAATATTCTGTATACCCTCCGAAGCCATACTGCGCAAACTTCTTGAAGTCAGCGGGACAAGTATCGCTTTCATAGAGTTTCAGCCGTCCCGAAACTGTTATTTCGTTGCCGCCTGATTTACGGAAACCACGATTGACGCTTTCATAATCCACATACTCTGTTCCGGCACGGACACGTCCTCTTCCTAAAAATTTTATGGCGTAATGGTGAACTTGTACGCCATATTCCATGAATCCCGGCGTGGACGGATTAATGTTTCTGCCTTCTACTGTGGCGTTGTTCTTTATTACAATACCGCCTGCTTCAAGGCCTGAGGTGTATTCTGAATCATACTCTTGTGGTTTGTATATCTCTTTAAAGACGTTACCTTCGACCTTACTGCCGTCAACTGTCAAAATTCCATATACCATTATTCCTGCAATAGTTGAACCTGCATTGTTGAAATATCCGCCTGAAGTGAGATTTTTTGGTCTGTAGTGTGTGTAATTGGTGCACTCTCCCTTAACAGGTCTGTATGTAGCACGACCCTCTACGGTGGTATTAGTGCCGTTTACATAAAGCGACCCCTCAACATAAATGCCGTTCATGCCCACAGTTGGTCCGTTTGCGCAAGCCCAAACAGTACTGTAGTCATTAACTATCATATTATACTTTACGATAATGCAAGCGCCGAAGCTTTCGCACGATACATTAGTAGCATTTTGTTCAGTTCCGTCGCCGATAGTAAGATTTGAGCAGTATATTGCTGCGTCATGTGTTACTGCTGAAAACGTTCCGCTGCCAATGATAGTGATATTACTGTCAGGAGCATAAATTCCGCTGTAGCTCTCATTGTATTTGGTTGCGGCTTGGCTTGAAAATGGGCTGTCACCAAGATCAATGCTGCCGACAAGCTTTATGTTCAGATCTTGTTCGCCTTCAACGTATATAAGACCAAATCGGCTGGGCCTTTCGCTGTTGCCGTTTATACGTTTGCCTATAGTCGCCATGTTGTAGCCAAGAAGCGTCAGAGTCTTGCTTTGTATATCGTATTTCCAGCCCTGTTTGCTCCATGTTTTATCAGACGTTACCTGTTCTTCACCTATCCATATGCCATATTCTGTGACCGCAAATGCGTTCAATGGTGTAATGGACATTACCATACATAGAGTAAGTATGATGCTCAATAACCGTTTTTTCATCTTGTTTCCCCCTCTTCATCATCTTTTGAAAGTTTAAAATCGAATGTCATTTCCAACATTGCAAACAGCTTATACATGACCTCTGTGGCGATAGCTCTAATATCAAGCAATCTGATAAATGCAAGCACTTTTGCCTGTTCTTCCTCTGGTACTTTATACACTCGCATTGCCGCCGTCAGAAAACGTCTAAGCTTGTGGTCAAGCGGGAAATGGATATCGCATTTTCTTGCCATATAGTTGCGCATTATTCCTGATGTTCCGATTTCCATTTCATAGAAATCGCTCTCGGTATAGCCCGGAAAATTCGAGCCGAATATCTGTTTCAGTTCCGCCGTAGTGTGGACATAGATATACTCAGCCGTTTCAGGCATAGTATAAGCTTCAATGTAGATCTCTCGGAGATTTTCATTCAGCTCAGTGAGGGTTATCTGTATGGCAGTTTCCACCGCATATGTGTATATCGGCGACATATTATCACCAACAATGTTCTTTGCCACTCCAAATTGTCCGCTGAACATCGTGCCCACAAGTTCCATTAGAATAGCGTCTTTTGTGGAGAATAAGTTCTGAAAGCTTCCTCTTGCAACGCCAGCTTTTTTCACTATCTGCGAGATAGTTGTCTGTTTATACCCCTGTTCCAGAAACAGTTGGACGCATACAGTGAGTATCTTTTTTTTCGTTTCGATACCGTCTTTTCTTGTAGAAATATGTATCACCTCTTTTCATTATTTATTAATAATGATTTATAAATTAGTATGTGTATTAGTTATAACATATATAACACAAATTGTCAAGTATCAGAAAGGGGTAACAGCGAAATTTTACAATGGGCAACGATTTTTTGTATTATTTTTGCCTTAATGATTTAAAGCAAAACTCTTGTATTATTATAAAAAGTATGGTATAATCAAATTACGAATTTTTTTGTATATTTCTAAGGAGGAAATAATTATGAGTATGTATATCACTTGTCTTGACCTTGAGGGAGTTCTCGTTCCTGAGATATGGATAGCTTTTGCTGAGGCTACAGGTATCCCTGAGCTTAAAAGAACAACAAGAGATGAGCCTGACTATGACAAGCTTATGAAATACCGTATCAACATTCTTAAGGAGCATGGTCTTGGTCTTAAGGAAATTCAGGATACTATCGCAACTATCGACCCAATGCCGGGCGCAAAGGAGTTCCTTGACGAGCTGAGAAGCTTCACACAGGTAATAATCATCAGCGATACTTTCTCACAGTTTGCAGGTCCTCTTATGAAGAAGCTTGGTTATCCTACTATCTTCTGCAATACTCTTGAAGTTGCTGACAACGGCGAGATCACAGGCTTCAAGATGAGATGTGAAAAGTCAAAGCTCACAACTGTAAAGGCTCTCCAGTCTATCGGCTTTGAAACTATCGCAAGCGGTGACAGCCACAATGACCTCGGTATGATTCAGGCGAGCAAGGCAGGCTTCCTTTTCAGAAGCACAGACAGCATAAAGGCTGAATATCCTGAGCTTCCTGCTTATGAAACATATGATGAGCTTATGGCTGCAATAAAGGCTGCTATGGACTAATAGTCTTTAATAAAGGAAAAACATAGATGAAAAAGGTAATATCACTTATAATGGCAGCGGCTTTGTCGCTGTCTGCGGCAGCCTGCGGTCAAAATTCTGACAGCAGCGTGGCTGATAAGTCAAGCTCAAAGGCTGATGAAAAGCCTGCGGTGGAAAGCTGTAAGATAGCTGATGATAAGTTCGATACATATGTGTCGAACACTTACGTTGCCACGGGAAACAATTTTGTGGTAAAGAAAGCTAACGAGGTAACATACAGAGCCTATTTTCCACTGGAGGAATACGGAGAGCTTGAATACGCTTTCTATTTTTCAAATACTGTGGATTCTACATACAACGCTGATGGAAAGCAGGCTTTTGCAGGCAAAGAGGGCGGAGAGTATGAGATTTCCTCGGCTTATGTCTGCGACGGCGGAACAGGTCCGGATGACGCGATAACCTCACGCACTGAGGTAACATTTGACGGTGCAGGCTCAAAGAAAGTCGCACCTGCGGAAACTTTTTGGAGCGACTCTGTTACACTGAATATCCCTGAGGATCATTATCTTGTGTGGGAGTGGACGGTGACGGGAAGAGATATCCCATGCAACAAGATGTCAAACCTCACGTCTACCACATCATCGAAAAACGGCAGCGATTTCACTTATTGTGACGATGTGCCACTGCCGCTTCTTATAGGAGCAAAGCGTGATGTGAAATATCGTGTTACGGCTATTGGCGATTCTATCACACAGGGCTGTATGACAGACTTCATGGCGTATGAGTTCTGGGCGGCACGCATTGCAAAAGAGCTTGGTTCTGATTATGCTTTCTGGAACTGCGGTCTTGGCTGGGCGAGAGCGAGCGATTGTGCACAGAAAGGCAATTGGCTCGGAAGAGCGCTCAACAGCGACATCATGATAGTTGCGTTCGGCACAAATGACATTGTTTCGGGCGAATACGGTGGAGATGGCGGAAACAATGCCGACGAGGTGAATGGCTATATAAGCACTATCCTTGAACAATCTCAGGCGGCAGGCTGTAAGACTATCTTGTTCAATGCTCCTCCACAGGATTATGATGAGGAACACGAAGCGGTGAGAACAGCACTTAACGATACTGAAAAGCAGACGGCTGACAAATACGGCGCAGAGTATTTTGACTTTGCGGCACAGCTTTCAACACCTGAAAACCCAGCAGGTGCTCTCTATGGCGGACACCCGAACGGCGAGGGTGGCAAGGCTGTCTGCGATGCATTCATGAAACAATTCGCAGAGCTTTTAGGCAAATAATATTTGTTTTTTATACGGCGTTGTGTCTTTTGACACTTCGCCGTTTTTTTGCAAAACAATACCAAACATAATCTGCGATATGTAACGCATATTATATATAGTATCTCGCTTTTGCCGTGAATATTTTATCATATGAAAAGTTTATACTTCTGACATAAGTTTCCCTTGACAAACGGGGTTAGTTTGTGCTAATATGAATGTGGTTAGTAAATACTAACCTAAATTAATGAAAAGGAGGAGTTCAGAAAAGTATGAGCGTTATAATAGTAGGCGGAAATGACCGTATGGCAACACGCTATAAGGATATCTGCAAATCATATGATTGCAAGGCTAAGGTGTTCATCAAATATCCTACAGGTTTTGATAAGAAGATAGGCAGTCCTGATCTGGCAGTGGTGTTTACTGATACAGTGTCACATAAAATGCTCAATGGTCTTAACCAAAGAGCAAGCAAACTTGATTTTCCCGTGGCTATATGCCATTCATCAAGCTGTTCGGCTTTGAAGAACGTGCTTGAAAAATATTGTACTAAAGGCGTTGTAAACGCATAGATCTATATGTATAGGTTAGGAATTTCTAACCAAAGGAGGGACTATGTCACAGTCTGAGCTGAGAAATTTTGAAAAAAGCATGGCTTATCATCTTGCCCCTGCAATGCTTGGAATAAAGCCTGCCTGTCTTATGTCAATGGAAAAGAACAAGGACGGGCTTGAAGAGAATGTCGAGCTTTTCAACAGCAGGGCATATACAAAGGGCATGAAGCTAACAGTGCTTTGCGAGTGCAAAAGCAGAAAGCTGCTTTTTCTCTATAACGAAAAGCTTTTATCTGACAGACTTGCAGACATAAGAGTGAGAAAGCTTCTTGAAAGCTTTGGCTATGACAGCCATATGACCCTTGAACAGCAGCTTGAAAGGCTGTCTGGAAGAATATCCGCAAGTGAGGATTTTCCTCATGAGATAGGTTTGTTTCTAGGCTATCCTGTTGACGATGTGACAGGGTTCATACAGAACAAGGGAAGAAACTATCTTCTTTGCGGATATTGGAAAGTCTACTCTGACGAAAACAGAGCAAGACGTATTTTCAGCAATTATGACAAGTGCAGAAATTATCTGTGTAATAAACTTGCTCAGGGTGAAAGCATTTACCAAGCCCTGAAAATTTCTTAGGAGGTAATCATAATGAAAACAGCAGTAATTTATTGGAGTGGTACAGGCAACACAGAGGCTATGGCAAAGGCAGTTGCAGAGGGTGCAGGCGCAGAGTGCTTCGCAGTTTCTGAGTTCAGCGGCAATGTTGAGGATTATGACGCAATAGCTCTTGGATGCCCTGCAATGGGTGCAGAGGAGCTTGAGGACAGTGAGTTCGAACCATTTTTCGCAGGTATCGAGGGCAAGCTCTCAGGCAAGAAGATAGCACTCTTCGGTTCATACGGCTGGGGTGACGGCGAGTGGATGCGTCAGTGGCAGGATAGAGTTACGGGCGACGGTGCAACACTTGTAAATGGCGAGGGACTTATTGTAAACGAAACTCCTGACGACGACGCTCTCGCAAGCTGCAAGGCTTTGGGCGAGGCTCTTGCTAAGTAAGCATATATCTCTAATGTAATAATGTAAACTGCAAACGCAGGCGGAAAAAGGCAGTTTTGCTTTTCTGTCTGCGTTTGTGCAGTGATTAAGTTATTGAAAACTAACTAAAGTTATGTTTAACTAACTTATGATTTTGTGCAAGCTTACAAAATTGAAAAAATGGCACATTTAGTCTTGACAAATTCGGTTAGCCGTGCTAAACTATATTATGGGTTAGAAAATGCTAACCCTTTTAATAAGCCTGAAAGTTAGATAAATCTAACTTTTGATACTGACAAAAGAACAGGAGGGTCTGAATGATGCCGCTGACATTTGCAAACGTAGGGGAAGAAAACATGATAAAGAAAGTAGGCGGAAAACCTGAAACAAGAAAGTTTCTTGAAAATCTGGGTTTTGTCGCAGGTGGAACGGTAACGGTAGTAAGCACTATCGGAGGAAACGTTATCGTTAAGGTCAAAGAATCAAGAGTAGCTGTTTCAAAGGAAATGGCTGCGAAGATAATGGTATAGGAAACATTTGGCGGTCAAGCCATGATAAATATGTTTGAAGATATTTTGTATAGTTAGGAGGATCAGGTTATGGCAACATTGAAAGAAGCTAAGATCGGTTCAACAGTTACCGTGAAGAAGCTCAACGGCACTGGTGCTGTAAAGAGAAGGATCATGGATATGGGCATCACAAAGGGTGTTGAAGTCCATGTAAGAAAGGTTGCGCCTTTGGGTGACCCTATTGAAGTAACGGTCAGAGGCTATGAGCTTTCGCTCAGGAAGGCTGACGCTGAGATGATCGAAACGGTCTGATACATAGTTCAGGCAAACAGCAAAAAATTTCATCGGCAGAGCTGATGTGTACTTAGAAGATGAGGATATATCAGAGTGCCGAAATTCTGAAAGGATCAAATTGTATGGAGATCAAAATTGCTCTCGCAGGCAACCCTAACTGCGGTAAAACAACTCTTTTCAACGCTCTTACAGGTTCAAACCAGTTCGTAGGTAACTGGCCGGGCGTAACAGTTGAAAAGAAAGAGGGTAAGCTCAAGGGTCATAAGGACGTAGTTATCATGGACCTTCCTGGTATCTATTCTCTTTCACCTTACACACTTGAGGAAGTAGTTGCAAGAAACTATCTTATAAGCGAGCGTCCGGACGCTATCCTCAATATCATCGACGGTACAAACCTCGAAAGAAACCTTTATCTTACAACACAGCTTGTTGAGCTTGGTATCCCTGTTGTTGTTGCTATCAACATGATGGACGTTGTTAAAAAGAACGGCGATAAGATAAATACAGATCAGCTTGCTAAGGAGCTTGGCTGTCAGGTCTGCGAGATATCCGCACTTAAAGGCACCGGTATCAAGGAAGCTGCTGAGCTTGCGGTAAAAGCTGCTGAGTCTAAAGTTCCAATGGTACCTCAGCATTCATTCAACGGCGTTGTTGAGCACGCTATCGCTCATATTGAGGAAGCATTTCTCAATGATGTTCCTGAGGAGCAGCAGAGATGGTACGCTATAAAGATATTCGAGAGAGATGAGAAGGTCATCGAACAGCTCGGTATGTCTGAGCAGGTAAAGACCCATATCGAAAAGGATATCTGCGCTGCTGAAAAAGAAATGGACGACGACTCGGAGAGTATCATCACAAACGAGAGATACATTTACATAGCTTCAATAATCAAGGATTGCTATAAAAAGAAAAATCAGGGCGGTCTTACAACATCAGATAAGATCGATAAGATCGTAACGAACCGTTGGCTCGGTCTTCCTATCTTTGCAGTGGTTATGTTCCTTGTTTACTATATCTCAATGGTAACAGTAGGTTCAGCCGCAACTGACTGGGCAAACGACGGACTCTTTGGTGACGGTTGGCATCTGTTCGGTATCGGTTCATCTGACGCTGAGGACGCTGCTGACGAATATGGCAGCTCGCTTGACATAATCAACGCATTTATCGAGCAGCAGGGCGGCGAGGCTATCGACAACGAAGCTGATGACTTTGATGTTGACGCTGCTAAGGCAACAGCAGACAATCTGCTTGCTACAGTAGATAAGTCCGCAACTGCTGAGTATACAGTAGAGGACGAGGAAACACTTGAAGAAACAACAAAAACAGCTAAGTATGCTGATCTGAAAGCTGCAGTTGCAGCCGCTGAGAAATACAGCTTCGCTGATCCAGACCCAGCGGATTACGGCGTATGGGTACCTGGTATCCCTGTACTTATCGAAAGCGGTCTTGACGCAGTAAACTGCGCAGATTGGCTCAAGGGTCTTATCCTTGACGGTATCGTTGCCGGTGTTGGTGCGGTGCTCGGATTTGTACCACAGATGCTCGTACTCTTCATTCTCCTTGCTATCCTTGAGGCTTGCGGTTACATGGCTCGTATCGCATTCGTAATGGACAGGATCTTCAGAAAGTTCGGCCTTTCAGGAAAGTCATTTATTCCGATCCTTATTGGTACAGGTTGCGGTATCCCTGGTATCATGGCTTCAAGAACTATCGAGAACGAGCGTGACAGACGTATGACTGTCATGACAACAACATTTATTCCTTGCGGTGCTAAGACACCATTTATCGCAATGATCGCAGGTGCTATCTTCGGTGGCTCTGCTTGGGTAGCAACAGGCGCATACTTCATCGGTATTGCAGCTATCATTATTTCAGGTATCATGCTGAAAAAGACAAAGATGTTCGCAGGAGACCCTGCACCATTCGTTATGGAGCTTCCTGCTTACCATATCCCTACGGTAGGCAACGTACTCAGATCAATGTGGGAGCGTGGCTGGTCATTCATCAAGAAGGCTGGTACTATCATCACACTTTCAACTATCTTCGTATGGTTCACTTCATACTTCGGTTGGGTAGACGGTTCATTCGGTATGCTCACAGAAGATCAGATGGAATACAGTATCCTGGCTCACATTGGTAAGGCTATCTGCTGGATCTTCGCACCTCTTGGCTGGGGCAACTGGCAGGCAACTGTTGCTGCTGTTACAGGTCTTGTTGCTAAGGAGAACATCGTTGGTACAATGGGTATCCTTTACGGCGGCGGAGATGGTTCAGTTTACTCTGCTATCGGTGCTGCATTCACTGGCATCACAGGTATGTCATTCCTTATCTTCAACCTCCTCTGCGCACCTTGTTTCGCAGCAATGGGAGCTATCAAGCGTGAGATGAACAGCAGAAAGTGGTTCTGGTTCGCTATTGGCTACGAGTGTGGTTTTGCTTATGTTATCGCACTTATCGTAAATCAGCTTGGCAACCTCTTCACTGGTAATGTGAATGTTATCGGTCTTATCTTTGCAATAGCTCTTATCGCTCTTATCATCTATATGCTCGTTAGACCTTATAAGGAAAGCACAAAGCTTGAAAAGGACGTTAAGGTAGGCGCAAACGCATAATAAAAAGCAAATATCATCACTGATCTTGCATAAACAGTTGGGAGGATAATTATGGACACAGTAGGCGGTACGATTCTGGTTGCAGTGATTCTTGCTGCTATCGTGGCAGCTATAATTTACAAGCTCGTAAAGGATAAGAAACAGGGCAAAAGCTCTTGCGGTGGCAGCTGCGGCTGTTGTCCAAATTCTTCTCGCTGTCACAGATCATGATAAAACAGTAATAAACTTCGGGGAGGTCATCTGAATGCTGACTAAATCACAGAAAAGGTATTTATTTGCCATATACAGACTGGGTCAGAACGGCAGACCTGTCAAGTCCACAGAGGTAGCTTCTGTTCTGGGCGTGACAAAGGCAAGCACCGTCAAGATGACTCAGAAGCTTATAGACGAGGGCTATATAATCAAAGAGCCTTACCGTGAGATCACACTGACATCTGAGGGCATAAAGGCAGCCAATGAGCTTTATACTCCAAGTGTGATACTTCAGGATTTTCTTGAAAACCGTGTGGGCGTTGAGAGAAAAAATGCCGAGAATGACTCGGTGGCTATTGTTTCTCAAATATCTGATGACGCTCTCGACAAGCTTGTAAGCTTTGCTTTGCAAAGCACGACAAACGGCTAAATTAGTAATATTTATATCGTTAGATCCCGCCTTTTTTGGCGGGATTTATCAGATATATCAGTTAGTTGCAATTAACCACAATGCGAAGTAAGTTATGGCATACAAATATGTATAATATGACGTTTAAAAACGGCAAAGATACATTATTAAAATAAATAGTTAGAAAGGGGAATGAAGGTGTTTCTTGAAATAAAGAACATAAAAAAGCATTTTGGCGAGGGCGAGAGCAGAGTCGAAGTGCTTAAGGGCATTGATATCGAAATAGAAAAAGGAGAGTTCTGCGTGCTTCTCGGACCGTCAGGCTCAGGTAAATCAACACTTCTGAACATTATAGGGGGAATTGACGCCGCTGACGAGGGGTATATCTCAATAAACGGCGAAAAAACAGCCGACATGAACGAAAAGGCATTGACACTTTACAGAAGAAAGCACTTGGGTTATATCTTCCAGATGTACAACCTTATTCCTAACCTGAATATCAAGGAGAATATCGAGGTAGGCGCATATCTTAGCGACAACCCTCTTGACGTTGACGACCTGCTTAAAACCCTTGGGCTTTACGAGCATCGTCACAAGCTTCCTAATCAGCTTTCGGGAGGTCAGCAGCAGAGAACTGCTATTGGCAGAGCCATCGTCAAGAATCCTGATATCCTGCTCTGCGACGAGCCTACAGGTGCGCTTGACTACAATACCTCCAAGGAGATATTACAGCTTATAGAGGACGTAAACAAGAAGTATGGCAACACTATCATAATGGTAACACATAATGACGCTATCAAGCAAATGGCTGACAGAGTTGTAAAGCTTAGAGATGGTATGATAAGAAAGAATTATCTTAATGAAACTAAGCTCACAGCCGAAGAGCTTGATTGGTAAGGAGGGGCAGTATGAAAAACCCTCTTATCAAGCGTTTGCCCAGAGAGCTTAAGGGCGAAATAGGAAAATACATCGTTCTGTTTTTGTTCATCACAATGATGATAGGCATAGTATCAGGCTTTCTTGTTGCGGCAGGCAGTATGTCTGTTGCTTATGACGAAAGCTTTGAGAAATACAATATCGAAAGCGGAAATTTTGAACTTCTTCAAAAAGCCGATGATGATGCTATCAAGAAGATAGAGGACGGTGAGGAGAAGATAAAGGTATACGAAAATTTTTATCTTGACAAAGAAACAAAAGAAGTTGACAGCGCTATCAGGCTTTTCAAAAATCGTAAGGATATCGACAGGATATGTATAATGGACGGTGAACTTCCTTCTGCTGATGACGAGATCGCTATTGACAGAATGTATGCTGACAATAATAAACTTAAAGTCGGCGACAGCCTGACGGTCGGTGGCAAGAAGCTTAAGATAACAGGTCTTGTTGCACTTTCAGATTACAGCGCACTGTATTCTAATCCGTCTGATATGATGTTTGACGCTTTGAAGTTCGGTGTAGCTATCGTTACCGATACGCTTTTTGACGATTATGGTGAGGCTGATCTTCATTACAGCTACTCATGGAAATATGATAAAACCCCGGCAGACGACGAGGAAGCTCAGGATATGGCTGAGAAGGTCATGAAGCATATAAATGGAATCTCAATGCTCACTCAGTTTATTCCGGAATACTCAAATCAGGCGATACATTTTACAGGCGACGATATCCAGGGCGATAACACCATGATAACAGTTTTTCTTTATCTTGTTATGGTCATAATCGCATTTGTTTTTGCTATAACAACGGGAAACACTATTGCAAAAGAAGCAAACGTTATAGGTACGCTCAGAGCCTCAGGCTACACAAAGGGCGAGCTTGTTAGACATTATCTTGCAACGCCTATGATAGTCGTGCTTGTATCTGCCATTGTAGGCAACATACTGGGTTACACCTGCTTTAAGGATTTTGCGGTCAAAGCGTACTATGGAAGCTACAGTCTGCCAACATACAAAACGATCTGGAACGCAGATGCGTTTATAAAGACGACAGTAGTTCCTCTTATAATACTTTTCGTAATAAACCTTGTAATGCTTGTAAATAAACTAAGTCTTTCACCGCTTAAATTCTTAAGGCGTGATCTTAAAAAGCGTCAGAAGAAAAAAGCTTTTAAGCTCAACACAAGGATAGGCATATTAAAGCGTTTCAGACTTAGAGTCATCTTTCAGAACATTCCTAACTATATTACAGTGTTTGTTGGCATTCTTTTTGCCAATGTTATCATCTTCTTTGGCCTTGGCATGAAGCCTATGCTTCTTCATTATCAGGATATAATAGAAGATAATATGATAAGCAAATATCAGTATGTGCTGAAAATGCCTGCTGAAACTAAAACAGAGGGTGTAGAGAAATATTGTTCAGGCTCTCTTAAAACTGTCGATGACAAGCTAAAAGAGGAAACGGCAACTATTTACGGAGTTAAAGAAAACAGCAAGTTCGTTCATGCAGATATAAAAGACGGCGGAGCGTTTATCTCTGATGGTTATTCTCAGAAGTATAACATAGAGGTCGGCGATGAAGTGACGCTGAAAGAGTCTTACGGAGATAAAAAATACAATTTTAAGGTAGAGGGTATCTATGACGATCCTGCAACTATAGCAGTTTATCTGACAGACAGCGACTTCATAAAGACCTTTGAACTTGAGGACGGGTATTTTAATGGTTATTTCTCCAATACAAAGATAAAGGATATAGACGATCTGTATATTGCGACAACTATAACGAAAGACGACCTGACAAAAACATCGCGACAGCTCATACTGTCTATGGGTTCTATGATAAGTATGTTTGCGACAGCGGGTGTTATAATGTTCATGCTAATTGTTTATCTTCTTTCAAAGGTCATAATAGAAAAGAACAGCCAGTCTATTTCTATGACAAAGATACTGGGTTACAACAACAGGGAAATAAACAGCCTTTATATAACGACTACGACCATAGTCGTTATAGCCTCAATGCTGCTGACTGTTCCTATAGTAAATGTCACTTTGAAGTATATATTCAAAGTTGCTTTCGCTCAGTATTCAGGCTGGATGCCATATTATGTGCCAGCAAAAATATTTGTTGAAGTGCCGTTGCTCGGTATCGTTTCATATGCGGTGATAGCATTTATCCTTACAAGACGTGTAAAGAAAGTACCTCTTGATGAGGCACTCAAAAATGTAGAGTAATTCTTACAAATCATTCTTTCTTAATTGAGCTGTGCTGTCGGTATGTATCGGCGGCACAGTTTTTTTGTGCTTTTTTTATAACTTTTTTTATAATCGCTAATTTGGAAAAATGAGTTAGGCAATCGTCGTAAATTTTATTAATATCTTTACTATACTTTAACATATTATTAACAGCATAGTGATACATTATATGATATGGAATTATACGCTTTTGATGATCAGGCTCTGCTTAATGAAGAGAAGAAGTGCAGAGAACTGCTGTGAATGGCAGTATGTCATTCGGTGGGAGGAAAAATATGAGTAAACAAAAGAAGCCTGCAGGCGGTTTGAATATTATCATTGTGGGCTGCGGAAAAGTAGGCACGACCCTTGTTGAACAGCTTGTGAAAGAGGGCCACGATATCACGATAGTCGACAAGAATGCAAAGAAGATACAGGAACTCAGTAGTCTTTATGACATTATGGGCATCGTGGGGAACGGTGCAAGCTTTAGCGTTCAGCAGGATGCCGGCATAGAGAACGCCGACCTTATAATTGCTGTCACAGAGTCTGATGAGCTTAACCTGCTTTGTTGTACACTTGCCAAGAGAGTAGCGAAGTGTTCAGCTATAGCAAGAGTAAGAACACCTGATTACAGCAAGGAGATAGTCTATCTAAGAGAGAAGCTTGGTCTTGCAATGGTCATAAATCCTGAGCTTGAGGCCTCAAGAGAAGCGTCAAGAATACTTTGTCTGCCAACAGCTCTTGAGGTAAACACCTTTGCGAATGGTCAGGCGGAGCTTATAAAGTATAAGATACCGGAGGGCAATCCTCTTGTCGGTACTACGATCGCTGAGCTTAGCCGCAAAACGGCAACAAGCCTGCTTATATGCGTTGTTGAGAGAGAAGGGGAAATATATATTCCATCTGGCGATTTCACAATGAAAAAGAATGATGTTATCTCATTTTGCACCCAAAGAAATTTTTCAAGAACGTTCTTTGAGGATATCAGTGTGAAGACAAATCAGGTGAAGAACACAATGATAATAGGCGGTGGCAAGGCGGCTTATTATCTTGCAAAACGTCTTATTGGCATGGGGATCAACGTCAAGATAATCGAGAATGACAGACAGCGCTGTGAGGATCTCAGCGTGCTTTTGCCAAAGGCGATAATAATAAACGGTGATGGCACTGACGAGGAACTTCTGAAGGAAGAGGGCATAGAGTATGCAGAGTCATTTGTGGCTCTCACGGGAATAGACGAAGAAAATATCTTGCTCACTCTTCATGCCAGACAGGTGTCAAATGCTAAGACTATCACAAAGATAAACAGGATAAACTTCAAGGACGTTATAAGCAGACTGGACCTTGGAAGCGTAGTATATCCAAGATATATCACCTCTGAGGCGATAATAGCCTACGTCCGTGCGAAGAACGAATCGGGAGATAGCAATATCGAAACGCTGTATCATTTGTTCGATCATAGAGTAGAAGCTATCGAGTTCAAGGTGGATCAGGAGTCAGAGGTCACAGGTACACCGCTTCAGGATCTTGATTTAAAAAGACATTTGCTTGTGGCGTTCATAAACCGAAACGGCAAGATCATTATCCCTAGCGGTCAGGATACTATAGAGAGGGGCGATACTGTAATGGTCGTCACTACTCATACGGGATTTAACGACATCACTGATATTCTGAAATAGCGGAGGAAATATGAACAGCTCGATCATTCGATATATTTTAGGAAACGTTATGCGAATGGAAGCCTGCTTTTTGCTGCTGCCTTGCATAGTGTCGCTGGTTTACGGGGAAGGCGTGGGACTTTATTATCTTGGAACAGCCATTGTGTGCCTTGCTTTTGGCGTGGTAATGGCTTGGAAAAAGCCTAAAAACTATGTGTTTTATCTCAAAGAGGGTTGTATAGCAACATCTTTGAGCTGGATAGTTATGAGCCTTGTTGGGTGTATGCCTTTTTGGATAAGCGGAGAGATACCAAGCTTCACGGATGCTATGTTTGAAACAGTTTCCGGCTTTACAACAACTGGTGCTTCGATCCTTACCAATGTTGAGGCGCTTTCTCATACTGCACTTTTTTGGCGAAGCTTCACGCACTGGATAGGCGGTATGGGGGTTTTAGTTTTCCTGCTTGCTATCATACCGCTGAGCGGTGGTTCAAATATAAATCTTATGAGGGCGGAAAGCCCTGGACCATCAGTGGGCAAGCTTGTTCCAAAGATGAAATATACCGCAAGGATACTTTATATAATCTATTTTGGCATGACCATATTGGAATTTATTTTCCTTATTATCGGCAAAATGCCTGTGTTTGACAGCATTTGTACAGCCGTTGGAACGGCAGGCACGGGTGGTTTTGGAGTCAAGAACGACAGCTTAGGAAGCTATTCGCCATATTTGCAGTGGGTGGTTGCCATTTTCATGATACTGTTTGGCGTGAATTTTAACGCATACTATTATATTATATACAGGCACTTTAAAAAGGCATTCAAAATGGAGGAAGTACGGTGCTATTTTGCTATAATCCTCATTGCCACAGCTATAATATTCGCAAATATCCTCGATCGCTGTGTTAGCATTTTTGACGCACTTACAAAATCAGTATTTCAGGTGGCGTCGCTCATTACAAGTACGGGCTTTTCAAGCACTGACTTTAATCTGTGGCCTCAGATATGCCGGACGGTGCTTGTACTTATAATGTTCATAGGAGCTTGCGCAGGCAGTACGGGCGGAGGTATAAAGGTATCAAGAGTGATCGTGCTTTTCAAGACAATGATAAAGGAGCTTCACTCCTATATACACCCAAAGAGCATACGCAAGGTAAACCTTGACGGCAAACCTGTTGAGCATGAGATAGTGCGTTCTATAAATGTTTATATCGTAACATTCGTGATAATTTTTGCTTCATCAGTTTTTATGGTGGCATTTGATGGTAAAGATCTTGTAACAAACTTTACTGCTGTGCTGACAACCATCAATAACATGGGACCTGGTCTTGCGGAGGTAGGTCCAGCAGGCAACTTTTCAAACTTCTCTGTTTTTTCAAAGTTCGTTTTCATGTTCGATATGCTTGCAGGCAGATTGGAGCTTTTCCCTCTGCTGATACTTTTCCACCCCTCTGCATGGAAAGATCTTATCTCTAAAAGGGCGGAAGCAAGAAAATTCTGATAACATAAAAGGCGCTGTAAAAAAAGCGCAACAAAGCCCGTGGATTTCCTCGATATGGAAGCCCACGGGCTTTAATATATCACACAGCAAAAAAGAACTATCTAATCTTGAAAAAAGG
>OLXK01000040.1_pt1 | contig 147727 bp, 118 predicted proteins | sample 1674321 | NCBI WGS metagenome assembly OLXK01 (sample SAMEA103958162, study PRJEB25191) | human gut metagenome | reverse complement strand
ACCGGTTTCTGGAGCTAGTGGCCGGACTTGAACCGGCGACCTGCTGATTACGAATCAGCTGCTCTACCGACTGAGCCACACTAGCACCTCGATTGCCTAAATAATATAGCACGTTTTTCCCGCCGCGTCAATCCCTTTTTTCTCAGAAACACTGTTTTTGCGTATGTCTTTGCATTATGCACAAATGTACGTGGAAAGATTCTATAATGTTGTGTAGCGATTTAAATTGATTTAATAGTTATTTTATGGTATGATGCAAACCGTACTTGTTATATTCTGAGAAGGGAGAGGGACGTCCGCGAGGCGTCCGGAAAGGAGAACTATGGAAGCTATCATCAATTTCTTCACGGGAACCCTGAACACGGTCGCATGGCTGTACATTTTCCTGCCATGTACCATCATCGGCGGTCTGTATCTGACCATCCGCAATCGCGGGATCCAGTTCACGCGGTTCGGCTATGCGATGAAAAACACGGTCGGCAAGATGTTCCAGAAGCAGGAGGCAGGCGCTGGCGCGGTCACGCCGCTGCAGGCTGTCACAACGGCCCTGGCTGCGACGGTCGGCACCGGCAATATCGTCGGCACCTCGCAGGCCATCGCCCTCGGCGGCTACGGTGCAGTGTTCTGGCTGTGGCTGGCGGCGCTGCTCGGCATGATGATCAAGTATTCCGAGGTCACGCTGTCTATTCAGTACCGTGAGCGCGACGCAAAGGGCGACTGGGTCGGCGGACCGATGTACTACGTCAAAAACGGCCTCGGCAAACACTGGCAGTGGGTCGGCATTCTGTTTTGCGTTTTCGCAGCCATCGCTTCCTTCGGCATCGGCAATATGTCGCAGGTCAACTCCATCGTCGGCTCCCTGAACGATGCCATCGACGCCTTCATCCCGGCTGCGGAAGGGGAGCGGAAGCTGCTGAACTTCGTGTTCGGCGTTGCGATCGCCGCGCTGATCGGCGTGATCCTCTTCGGCGGCATCAAGCGCATCGGCGCCGTGGCGGAAAAGCTCGTCCCGGTCATGAGCATCTTGTACATTATTTTTGCTCTGGTCGTGATTTTTGGCCATGCCAGCAATATCGGCCCGGCCTTCGGCAAGATCTTTGCCACAGCCTTTACGCCCAAGGCGCTCGGCGGCGCGGCCAGTGGTATTGCGCTCAAGCAGACCATTGTCTGGGGCCTGCGCAGAAGCGCCTTCTCCAACGAAGCGGGCCTTGGCTCCGCAGCCATCGCTCATGCGGCGGCTGACACCAAGAGTCCCGTCCAGCAGGGCCTGTACGGCATTTTTGAGGTCTTTGCCGATACCATCGTCATCTGCACCCTGACGGCCCTGACCATCATCTGCAGCGGCGTGGATATCACCTTCGGCCACAAGGTCGGCTCCGAGCTGATCACAGCCGCATTTGCCACCATGTTCGGCCAGAAATTCGCTTCCGTCTTCGTCGCACTGGCCCTGATGCTCTTCGCGTTCACGACGATCCTCGGCTGGTCGCTCTACGGCAGCCGCTGCGTCCAGTATCTGTTTGGCCTCAAGGTTTCGAAGGCCTATCAGGTCCTGTTCATCATCGTCGTTGTGGTCGGTGCGGTCGCGTCGCTCGACGTGGTGTGGGACATTGCGGACACGTTCAACGGCCTCATGGCGATCCCGAACTTTATCGCCCTGTTCGCACTGTCCGGCGTTGTGGCGAAGCTGACGAAGGAGTATTTCTTCGATAAAAACAAGCTGGCAAAATAAAAACGAAAGCCCGCAGGCCGTTCAAAGCGGCCTGCGGGACATTTATGCGAAAGGGGAGAAGCGGTATGCAGCAGCTTCAGATCGGACGGGTCTACCGCCATTTCAAGGGCGATTATTATCTTGTGGAGGCGCTTGCCAAGGATTCTGAGACAGGCGAGGCCTGCGTGATCTACCGAAAGCTCTACGGCGACGGCGGTCTGTGGGTCCGTCCGCTCGAAATGTTTTTGAGCAAGGTCGACCGGGAGAAATATCCCGATGCGGAACAGGAATACCGCTTCGCGCTTCAGGACATCCCAAGCGCCGCCGGACATGAATAAAAACCGCGTCCGCCCCTACGCTGGCCTTGGAAAGCCTGCGCAAAATAGGAAAACAGCAGTTCTTTGACAGACCGAACGGCCCGGCGGAGCTTACTCCGCCAGGCCGTATTTTGTTTTGACCCTGTCCAGCTTTTCCAGCATCGGCTCCGCGCCGAGCCACAGGAAAAAGAACGTAGCGGCCGCTCGCACCAGATCGACCGGAAGGCCAGTGACGTAGTAGCTTAAAATGATTTTCCAGTTGATCGTATTCGACCACATGAGGGTGGATGCGGGATTCATAATGCCGCCGTAGATGATCGTGGACGCGATCACACCGAAAATGCAAAGGCTCAGCCGCCCGCGCCGCAGGACGCCCTTGCGGTACAAAACTCCCGCCAGCCAGCCGATTGACCCCATCGCGAACATCTGCCACGGTGTCCACGGGCCTTGGGAAAACAGCATATTCGAAACCAGCATGGTCATCGCGCCGACTAAGAATCCCGTTTCGCCGCCAAAGGCCACGCCTGCCAGGATCGTCATTGCCACGACCGGTTTGAATTCCGGCAGCATGAAGAACGCGGCGCGGCCTGCCACATTCAGTGCAACGAGCACGGCAATCAGCACCAGCTCCCGTGCCTGCGGCTTTCGCCCCTCGAAGATGAGGAAGAACGGCAGCATACATTCGAGCAGAATGAGCAGCGAAATGAAATAATACCGTTTCCCGCCGAAGCAGTACACACCGATGAACAGCGTCAGCGGAATGAGTAGGAGGATCAAAGCCGTCGCAAAAATCGTGCGGTTCCTCAGCTTCCGCTTTTCCACGGGCGTCTGGATGAGATAATCCGGGCGGTCGGCTTTTCGGCCAATGGACAGCGCAAACACGAGCAGCGAGAGAAGCAGAATGCCGTAGAGCCTCATCTGGCTGCCCGCAAGACCTGTCAGTCCGCCTGCGTCCACAAGCTTTGTCAGATCGGTCACGCCGATGGCCTGGATCATCAGCACCAGCGACACGATACCGGATACGGCGGCAAGCGCCTTGCGCCAGACCGGGAGCTTTTTCAGAACCTGCGCTTCCTTCTCCGGTGCAGGCGGAATACGCTGATACTCCGGCAGCGCCGGTTCCGGCGCGACCGCTCCGCCGCAGGCGGCGATCACATCCTCCGGCGTGACTGCTTCCGGCAGCACATCGCGCGCAATGCGGTTCGCGGAGGTCGTATAAAAGCTGTTGCCGGAGAAAAACACGCGCGGCGCAGCCTCGGCGACGATATTGCCGTCAAAAAACAGGGCGCAGCGTTCGGCATACTTCGCGCAGAATTCGATATCATGGCTGACCATCAGAATCGCCACGCCGGACGCTCGCAGCGTCCGCAGAATCTGCCCGAACGTCTGCTTGAACTCCGCGTCAAGTCCCTTCGTCGGTTCGTCAAGGAGTAGAATGTCCGGATTCAGAAGCAGGATTTTCGCCAGCGCCGCGCGCTGCTGTTCGCCGCCCGAAAGATCGTAGGGATGGCGGTCAAGCAGCTCCGCCAGCTTGCAGAGCGAAACGACCTGTGCGAGACGCTCAGGTTTCCGTTCGGATTTTGGTATGATCTCCAATAAGTCCTCGCGCACCGTGGCTTTTACAAACAGCGTCTGCGGATTCTGCGGCAGCATTCCGACGCTGCCGGTGATGTTCAGTTCCCCGCGATACGGCTTTTTCAGACTTGCCAGCAGCTTGAGCGTGGTGGTCTTGCCCGTGCCGTTGCCGCCGAGCAGGGCCAGAAATTCACCTTTGTGCAGTTCCAAGGATAAACCCTTGACCACATCGGGCAAGTCCTTATCGTATTTGAACCAGATTTCCCGCGCCGAGACAACGGTTTCCGTGTCCGGCGCGTTTTTATTTTCTTCCGGAATCGGCTTCAACTCGTGCGTTTTTGCATATTCCAGCAGCCAGTTTCGCCCGTCACAGACAGAAATGGGGCAAACTGCCTTGGAATCAGTCGCCGCCCATATCCGCATGGCGGCCGGCATGGCCAAAAACATCGCGTTCCCGCTGGATTTTAATTCCGCGCCCACCTCGGCAGGCGTTCCGCTGCAAAGCAGTCTGCCGCCGTCCATGACCGCCACGCGCGACGCGAAGGAAAACGCTTCTTCCAAGCGATGCTCGGTCAGAATAATCGTCGTGCCAAGCTCCCGGTTGATCTTGCCGAGCGTTGCCAAAAAGTCCAACGCTGCAATCGGGTCAAGCTGACTTGTTGGCTCGTCGAGAATCAGCACCTTCGGCTGAAGCACCATCACAGACGCAAGATTCAGAAGCTGCTTCTGTCCGCCGGACAGTTCTGTAACAGACTTATAAAACCATGTCTGGATGCCGAAAAATGACGCCATTTCCGCCACTCTGCGGCGGATCGTCGGTGTGTCATAGCCGAGCGATTCCAACCCGAACGCCAGCTCATGCCAGACCTTATCCGTGACGATCTGATTCTCCGGGCTTTGCTGCACAAAGCCGATTTTTTCAGCCTGTTCGCGCTGGGAAAGTTCATCAAGATTCTTTCCGTCAAACAGGATTTGACCGCTCCTTCGTCCGTGCGGCGCAAGGACGGTTTTTAACTGCCGCAGCAGCGTCGATTTCCCGCATCCGGAGGGGCCGCAGAGCACCAGAAACTCTCCCGGACGGACGGACAGCGATAGGTCGGAAATCGCGTTCTTTTCCTGTTCGGGATATGCAAACGTTAAATTTCGGATTGTAAAGACGTCCACTGTCTGTCCTCCTTCCGATCAAGAATTACCGGTGTTAGCACCAGCGCAAGATACACGAGCATAAAGATCACCGTCATCGGCGTCCATGCGGCGGCCTTCACCGTCGGATAATACCGGAAATATGTTCCGCCCGCCATCCAGCCGGAAATCAGATAAGCCCCGCAGAAGATCAGCCACGCAAGCGCGGCCTTGTCCCGGTCGTCAAAACGATAGATCGAAAATGCCGTGCGCCCCGGCAGGCCATAGCCGCGTGAGCGCATGGAGTCCGCCGTTTCAATGGCATTTTCGAGCGACCATGTGACCATGATTGAGAAGATTTTGACGGCGTTCCCAACGCGGCGGAATACGCTTCCGTTTTTCGTATCGCGTCCGATACAAGCCTGCGCCTCCGAAACCGTCTGCATCTGCGCCCTGAACTTCGGAATGAACCGCAGGGCCATGGACAAAACAAGCGACAGCGCCGGAATCACGCGTCCAAATAAATACACAAACTTGTCCGAAGTCATAACCTCGTTGTAGCTGGAAAACCACAATACGACGCTTGCCAGCATGACGGCCGCAGCCACGCCATAAAGCATGGATTCGAGCGTCAGCGGGTTACCACTCGGTAGATACGTCAAAATCGTCGCGCCCTCATGGTTAAACGCCGGGTTCAGAAGCGCGGCAAGCGCCGCCATAGGGAGAAGCCCCATGACGGCAAACCGCACCGCTTTCCGGCCTTTCAGATGAATATCGTAGGCCAGCGCCCCCGTCAGCGAAACCGCCAGATAGACCGGGTGCATCAGGCACATCGAAAACAGCAGCACCAGTGCGTAATATAGAAAATTGATCACGGGATGATATCCCGAAAAAGCGTCTTTGTTTCTCATTCGCCCTCTGTCCAGCCGCCGCTGCCGACGTCCCTGCCCAGCTCACAAGTATAAACCCACGTGACCGTGTCTCCGTCCTGCAGCGCATACTGGCTGCATCCGTAATTCGGGAACCAGCCGTTCACCGCGTACATCCAGCCGGATTCCGCCCCGCAGTCAAATTCATAGAGGTTCCCGATGCCCTCAATGTAAGCCGAGCCGTAAACCGGCGTCGTGGAAAATTCCAGATGGAGTTTATTCTCCCGGCAGACCTGCTGCAAAACGTCAAAAGCGCTCTGGCCCTCCTGAAAGCTGACCTCTACAGACTCCAGCAGCCAGCCGTCCTCCGGCACCAGCTCCCGCTTTTCTTCGCTGCAAAGCTCCATGTGCTCCAGAATCGATGCACAGGAAATGGAGACGGTGCAGTGATAGCTCGGCCCGGCCTGCGGCGCTCCGCACCCGGTCAGCAGCGCAGCCGTCAGCACCAGCGCCAGCACCGCCCAGACGGCGGCCTTTTTATTTGTTTTCCAGACGTTCACGCAATTCAACTCCATATGTGTTGTATCATTTCAAGTATATCTGAAAACCGGTAATCTGTCCAGTGGCGCAATAGCTGCTGCCGGTCTGGTTTACCGGCTTTCAGATATGCTCTGAAATACAGCACGCAGGGCTGCCCCCCCAAAAAGGGGGGCAGTCCTGTGCTGCAAATTGGGATTATGAGGTCAGTTCAGTACATTTTTCACGAACCGGTGGAGGATCGCGGCGACCTGTGCTCTGGTCGCGTCGCCCTTCGGCATGAGCTTGCCGGAAGCACCGTTGATCAGGCCCTCCGAGACAGCCCAGCCGAGCGCCTCGCTGGCATAGGCGGAAACGCTGTCCGCGTCGGTGAAGCTGTTCAGCTTTGCGCTCGCATCGGTGTCCAGCTTCCTGTACTGCGCATAGCGGTACAGGATCGCGGCAAGCTGCTCGCGCGTGACCTTGGCGTCGGGGGAGAAGGAGGTGCTGTCCGTGCCGGTGACGATGCCGTTGGCGGCTGCCCAGATGACAGACTTTTCGTAATACGCGCCGGAACGCACATCGGTAAAGCTGCTTCTGCCTGTGACGGTGGGTTCGCCCTCAAGCCGGTAGAGAACCGTGACGAGCATGGCGCGCGTCATGGACGCGTTCGGGCTGAAGCTTCTGCTGTCCGTGCCGGAGAACAGGCCGTTTTCGTATACGAACGCAACGTCGTCATAGAACCAGTCGGACGTGGAAACGTCGGTGAACGGAAGCTTGACCTCGGGCTTCGAAGCGGGCTTCTTATTGTCGACACCCGGAGTGATCGGCTCCGGAAGCGCGGCGGTATTGACCGTGACGGTGTAGACTGCGGTGGTCACGCCGTCCTCAGCGGTGACGGTGAAGCTCCAGATATTTCTGGTGTTTGTCAGAGCGCTGACAGTCGCGCGCGGATGCCTCGTGACGATCACGAAGCTGCCGGTCTTGACGACCGTGCCATAGGGAACCGTGACGGTGTAGCTGTTGTTCGCACCGGCCACAGCCTTGAAACCCGCAACGGTGATGCTGCTGACACCCGCGTCATTGGACTTCGGGGCTTCGGTGAACGAAACGGTGACGGTGTAGGTCTTGGAGGTCACGCGATCCTCAGCGGTGACGGTGAACGTCCAGACATTGCCTTCATTCGTCAGAGCGCCGACAGTCGCGCCTGCGTCGCTTGTGACGATCACGAAGCTGCCCGCTGTAACGTCCGTGCCGTAGGGGAGGGTAACGGTGTAGGTGTTGTTCTCGCCAGCAGTGGCCTCAACGCCCGCAACGGTGACGCTGCTGACACCCGCGTCATTGGACTTCGGGGCCGCTGTGACCGTGACGGGGAGCCACGGGGAGAAAATGTTGGTGAACTCGTCGCCCATTGCGGACAGAACATAGCTGCCTGCGGCGGCAAACGAGAGCGTGACCTGCCCATTTTCGCCGATGACCTTGCCCTCGACCGGCGTGAGCGTTCCGTCTTCGCCGACTGTGCAGATCTGGATGTCCTCAGGATCGAGCGCCGCACCGTGCGTTACACGGTCCTCGGGCTTCAGACCGCCGCCGTAGGCGTACATATAGCCGTCCATACCGAGCGTGAAGTCGGTTCCGGCCTGAACCGTAAAGGTATCCAGACGGTTTCCGTCCGTATCCGTGAACCACGTATAGTAGTCCATGTACATACTGGTGTCCTGATAGAAGAAGAACTCAACGGTGCCGTCCTCCGCAACGGGGGTCTGGCTGATGGTGTAGCCGGTGTAGCCGTACTGCGTGTTGTATTCGCCGTTCTTGTCGCAGGGGAACTCGCCGTTGACCGCGAAACTGAACGCGGAGGTTTTTTCTCCGTTGACCGTGGTGATCGTGCCGTTGCTGACGACGAGATAATCGCTCTTGCTGTCCTTCGTGAAGTCCTCACCGAAGGTGAGCTCGTGGTACTTCACGAGCACGTCCAGCGCGGAAACGCCGTCGGTGACATCATCGGCGTAGCCATAGCGCTCGGCGAGATCGCTGGAGACTTCCACGCGGGTCGGAACCATGATAAACATATTTTCTGCCTGCATGGAAATGGTCGCGTGGATCGTCTTGGCCTCTTTCACCGTGACCGTGACGGAGTAGGTCACGGCAGTGCCGTCCTCAGCGGTCACAGTAAACGTCCAGACGCCGTCCTCACCCTTGGCCGGGCCGGTAAACGTGGCCTTGCTGTCGGAAAGTGTGATCTCGAAGCTGTCTGCCGTGACCTCCGTGCCAGCCGGGAGCGTTACGGAGTAGCTGTTTTCAGCCGTACCGGCTGCTGCCTCAACGCCTGCGACCTTGACGGACGCAACACCTGCGTCAGAGGACTGAGCTGTGCCGAACACCACGTTGATGGTGTAAGTGCGCTTGCCGTCGCTCGTTTCATTCATGGTGGGCCAGCTGTCGTCTGCACAGACGACGGTGATGACGCTGCCATTTGCGATGGGGATCAGGGACGTGCGGGAATATTCGCGGCCCGTAGCCTGCGTGCCGAGATAGGCGCGGACCTGATAGTTCTTGTTTGCCGCCGTCGGTGTGACGAGCAGCGAGGTCGTGCCTTCCGGCACAGTCAGGGTGTAGGTGAAGATGTCGCCGCTGAACTTGGGCGCCAGCTTACCGGTGCTGAATGTGAGCGCTTTGAGGCGGGTGTCGGAATTGTTCCAGCTGCCGCCAAGATCCTCAACGGTACGGGTGTACATGATGCGGATCTCGTCGCCCGCGCAGAGCGTGCCCTTTGCAACGGTAAATTCACCAAAGCCAAAGTTTGTGAACCAGTCGTTGAGCGTGCCCATCCAGCCGGACATCGAGCCGCCCTGCTGCTCCTTGAGGTCGTCAATGGAGGAGATGTAGTTGCTTTCCGCGCCGACGACGGTGTGGCCATCCAGTGCTTCCACAACGCAGCCCATCATGGTCGATTCGCCAGTCAGCTCGATCCAGGTGTCGGCCAGCGTGCCTTCCCAGACAGCGCCCTCCGCCTTCGGGAACGTGGTGTTCTCCACGATCACGCGGGCCATGCCGGCCAGCGTCAGAACGCTGACATACGCCATATCCGAGCCGCCCTTGGAGGCGTCGTCCTTCACATAGGACAGCGTCAGTGTGTAGCTGCCGGCTCCGAGCTGCTTCTTGATGCTGCCGCTCTTCTCACCGCTGACAGCGTCGGCCAGCGTTTCCGTGCTGCCGCCGCCTTCTGCGAGCGTGATGGTCAGCTTGTCATAGCCGTTTTCCGAGGAAACGCCGTAGCCGAAGCGCAGAACGGTGGGTGCGCTCAGCGTAAAGGCGAACGAGGTCGTGGAGCTGGTCTTGTCCTGATTCTGGTTGCTGCTTTCAAAGCGGTCCAGATCGGCATTGTAGACCCAGGGGTAATTGCCGTTGTCGGAAACGCTGATAGAGGTGACAGTCTGCTCGGGGTAGGAGACGTGGCCGAGGCGGTCGTCGTCCCAGACCGTGTAGGCTTTGCCGCAGACGGCGCATTCGTAGGTCTTATAGCCGGTGAAGACCTGCTCGGTGCCGTCCTTGGGCGTATGGCCCTTGGCGGGAACGATGTCTTCCTTCGTTTCCGAGCAGCCGTCTCTGCGGCAGGTACGGACGATCTTGCCCGGCTGCGTGCAGGTGGGAGCCGTCAGGACACAGCTGTTGTCGCTGCCGTCCAGATCCTCGCAGAAGTCGTGGCCGAGCGGTGCGGTATAAGCCGTGCGGTAGCTTTCGCCGCACTTGCTGCAGGAGTAGCTGGTGTAGCCCTTCACAGTGCACAGCGGAGCCGTGACCGTGCCCTCGCCAGCTGCTTCGTGGAAGGTCACATCGGTCTGCCATCTGAGCGCGGGATAGCCGCCGCAGACCGGGCCGAACGCGTCGGACAGGTCGGCGTCCTTGAGGTCAGCTTCGTTCAGCGCTTCGGCGTTCGCGTCCGCAGCCAGCGTGTTCAGATAATAGCACTTGGAGATCTCGGAGGAAGCAGTGTCAACCGTGCCGAATACGGCGCTGCCCGCTTCGCCGGTGGAGTAGCAGCTGGAGATGGTGATTTTCCCCTGCACAGTGCCGCTCCAGTTCACATTGCCCTTGACCTCGCCTGCGATGCCGCCGGAGGCCGTGCCGGAGATCTTGCCGGTGTTGTAGCAGCTTGTAACAGTCATTTCGCTGCTGGTGCCGCCGATGATGCCGCCGGCCTTGCTGCCGGTCGCGGAAATTTCTGCGGTGTTATAGCAGCCGGTGATGGTCGAGCCGTTGCTGACTGTGCCGCCGATAATGCCGCCGGCGCTGCTGCCGCCGGTGACAGCGCCGAAGTTCGCGCAGTTCTCGATCACGGCGTTCTGATAGGTGTATCCCACAAGACCGCCGACGTTGTTGCCGGTAGAGGTGATGACTGCGTAGTTGAAGCAGTTCGCGATTTTCGGAGCAGTGCCGCTGGCATAGCCGGCGATCGCGCCTGTGCTGCCCTTGCCGGAAACTGCGCCGCGGATGGTCAGATCATGGATGTAGGAATTCGAGCCGATCTGCGCAAACAGGCCAGCCGTGGCGTTCAGGCCGGTGATCTCAAAGTCTGCGCCGTCAAGCACGACCTTCTTGCTGGAGGAGATGTTCAGCCATGCGTATTTGCCGAGGTTGATATCGGCCGTCAGAACGCCGGAAACGTCCGCGTCCTTGCTCTTCGCGACGAACCATGCCAGCTCCGCGCCGGTGCCGATCCGGTAAACGCCGTTTTCGTCGGTCTTCGGTTCGGTCTGCGTCTTGCCGTCCCATGCGCCCGCTGCGGTTGCCTGCAGGGTGATGGTGAATTCGTTGGAGCCTTCCTCCTTCATGGTGACGCTGCCAGTGGCGTATTCAACGCCAGCACCGGAAACGGTGTAGAAGTATTCCTCGGCATAAGCCTTGAACGTGCCGTCTTCCGCAACCGCAATGCCGTTGCCTGCGCTGTCCGCCAGCGTGACGGTCAGGTTCTTGCGGTCAATGGATGTGCCATTCTGATCCTGGAAAATCAGCTTGCCGGTCAGGAAGTCAAGCTTTACGACCGGGATCGTGATCTCCGGCAGACGGCTGAGAATGCCTGCCGTCTTGGGCGCGTCGAAGCCAGGATTCGTGCCCACAGCATAGGTGATGCCGCGGTGCGTCGGAACGCCGGGCCAGCCCGCCTGCTTGATCGCGCCGCTCAGCGTGTAGGTCTCCTCAGCCCAGAACTTCGGGATGGTGACAGTCAGCTTCTGCCGCTCAGGGTTGCCGCTGAAGTCATAAACGCCGAAGTTTCCGCCGGGATCACTCTTGAAGAAGGTGCCGTCCGGGCCCTGCATATACAGCGAGAAGTTGAAGTTATACGCGCCGGAAAGCTTTTCCTTGGGGCTGATCAGGTTGGAGAACTGGATCGTGACGGAATCGCCCGGCTTGATGGCAGCCAGCTCTTCCTGCGTCAGCTCCGTGCCCTCCGCGTTGACAAACTTGTAGCTCACGCCGCGTGCCGTCACGACCTGATAGGTCGAAAGGCCGCCCTTCGTGACCTTGATGATATTGCGGCCGGTGATCAGACCGCTGACGGTCACAGTGCCGTCTTCAGCGGTTGTGACGCCAGTGTTTGTGAAGCCGACGGAATACGTCATAGACGCAGCGGTCACGGTGGGGCGCAGGATGCTCACGGTGCAGCCCGCTTCGGGCTTGAAGCTGTAACTTGCACCCTCTGTTCCAGTGTAGAACAGAATGTCATGCTCCGCATCGAGTTGCCGCGCCTCGTCCTTCTCGATGACCGCATCCATGCGGTCAAGATTCATATTGGTCTGGATAGCACTGCCGTCCGCGCCGACATTCACGACAAACACGCCCGTCAACTCCGGCCAGATGGCGGAGAAGCGATGTGAGGCCGTGCTGGTCTGGCCAACCATATGGGTCATTGCGTCATAGGTTACGAGCACGATTGCCGTGCCCTCGTGCTTGGCCTCCATCACAGCGACGTTGCTGTTCAGCGCGTTCGGCGTGATGGTCACGACGTCGCTGGCATTGCCGTTCACATCAATGACCTGATAGTGCATCTCCGGCAGCGCGACCTTGGCGTTCATAAAGCTTTCGATCGCGAACCAGTTGCGGAAGGAGTTGAGTTCAAACGTCTCGCCAACGACCATGTTTTTATAGCCCTTGGTGTTGATGTTCAGGTAAATGCCTGCACGGTCGTAGACGTTGTTTTCAAAATGATAGATCGTGCTCTTGCTGAAATCACCGGTCAGGCCGAGATCCTCTTCCGTGACCGTGTACGCTGCGTCGGCGCTCAGTCTGACGTAGTTCCAGTATGTTGCACCCTGCGGATGGCGGACACGGTAGAAGTAATCCGTGTTCTTGTCGAGATGGAACGTGGCCGTGCCGTCCTCGACGGAACGCGTGAACGGCTCAAGGAAGCTGAACACATAGTATTTTGCGAGCGTACCGGCGTCGATGGTCGAGCCCTTCGGCGCTGTGACCGTGACCGTGACGAATTCCTTGCAGGTCAGGCTGAGGCTGTCGTTCATTGTCGGGGTCTTGGAAGCGGTAGCCGGGTTGTAGTTCGGATGCGTTTCCGCGTTCGGCGTGGCTGTCACGCTGACTGTATCACCAACGACAAACAGGCAGCTTGTGTAGGTCTTGCCCCAGTTTACAGCCGTGCCGAACTCTGCCTTGCGCTCCGCGCCGGAGGCGTCGGTTACGCGCAGCGAAAGAGTATAGTCTGTGTCCTTAACCCATGAATTGGGGTTGACGGAGATCTGATACATCCGCTGCAGCTTGAAGCTGCTGCTGTCGCTGCTGACGTCGATCACCACGCCGCCGTTGCGGTCATTGTTCGCGTCATAGCCGTCAACCCAGTAAGCGCCGGGCGCAAGGTCGATGGTATACGCGCCGTCTGCGGCTGTCTTTTCAGCCAGCAGATCGTCCGCACCCTTCACGCCGTCCATGTAGGTATACAGCTTCAGGGACTTGACCTGTGCGTCGTGCATACCGGACAGTGTGACGCTGACATCGCCCTCTGCTGCCAGAACGCCTGCGGGCAGCAGGCTCAGCAGCATCACGAGCACGAGCAGCAGGCTCAGAATTCGTTTCTTCATACATTTTTCCTCCAGAATCAAAATATCTATCGCAAGCTCCTTATTAAATAGGAGCGGAAACAGGGGGCGCAGACGGCTTTGGGAGAAACAAAAGTCCGCCATTCTTGACAAAATGGCGGGCGGATCTCCACAGAAACAAAATACGCTGCTTTTCCTGTGAGGAAAAACGGCGCACCTGTTCCGAATGCTACAGGCAGAGCTCGTCCCACGCATTCATCCTTTCCGCCGCGAATGCGGCGCAGACAGCAGTTCTTCTGACTTGCACTCTGGAAACAAACTCTTTGTTTCCGCGCCCGTTTCCTGCCTTCTCGCGGATAAATCCGCAATGACTGGCTTTCACCCAGACAGCTTTCGCTGCTTCGGAACGGTCTTGTGCGCACAGCTCCGGTCGAGTGGTTTTCCCTTTCTCTTGCGCCGAAGCCTGCCCTGCGGCGTGCTTCGGTTACTGTACATCGGATGGCAATATCAAATTGTTAGAAAAAGCAAAATCTTGTGCTTTTCCGTCTGCTACTATACACGATATGGGCGTGATTTGCAAGCGGTTTGAAAAAAATATACCGCATTTGTCCCACCCTCTTGAAAAAAGCCGAAAGCTGTGTCAAAATAAAGAAAACCGCCCCGGCGGTGTTTTGACAGCACAACGGTTAGATATAACTAACTGATACGGAGGAAGCTATGAAATACCATATTGAGAAGAATACCGTGCAGGAAACGCTCGTCATTCCGCTCTACGGGCGGAAAATGTGCTCGGAGCTGTATCCGAACCTCTACCGCGACGAGACGGCCCTGCGCCTGATCGATGCCTGCGACCTGAACAACACCACTTGGTTCCGCCGCATCGACGCGTCGGGCGGCGCGGTCTTCTTCGCCGCCGGTGTGTTCTACTATTTCCTGACGGAGCAGGTGCGGGCGCTTGTGCAGGCCATGGCCGACGCGTTCCCTGGCGGCAGGCTCGTCTTCGACGCGGCGAATCAGAAAGCAGTGCGCCTGATGCTCAAAACGTGGATCAAAACCGCCGAAATTCAGGATGTCGGTGCGTATTTCGCCGTTTCCGACGCAAAAAAGGAGCTTTCCGTCTGGTCGCCGCGTCTGCGTGCGTCGAGCCGGGGCTATATGCTGGGCTATCAGAGTCTGGATGACCCGTCGGTTCCCGGCTTTTATCGGTTTCTTGCAAAAGTCGGCGACGGCATGATGCGGATGCAGATCGTCCGGCTGGAATTTGCGGAAGGGGAGACAACACTATGAAATATGCCGGAATGCCTATGGGGATGTGGGCGCTGTTCGCCGGTTCGTTCCGGAAGGACCTCACGCCCGCCATGTGCCGTCTGGGCTACACCATGAGCGACGCCGGCGGCGCATCCGACTTCGTGCGCGAATACACCCTCGCCTCCGGCGGCCCCTACTGCGACTGCGGGTATCATAAACGAAATAAGCAGAATAAAGGCTCCACCGCGCCAGCGTAGGGGTCGATGCCCACATCGACCCGGCAGAATGCACCGTTTTTACGGAAGTCTTCGGCAAATCCGTAACTTCCCACTGGGCCGACAGAGTTGTTGGCCCCTACAGCGAAACTTCATTTTCTCACGTATCCCGTAGGGGCGGACGACTCTGTCCGCCCGCAGGATGCACTGATTTTTATGAAATCTCCGGCGAATTCGCAGCTTCCCAACGGGCCGATGTGTACCGGCAAGCGGCAGACCCACATCCGTAACGCTCCTTCGTCGCGAACGGCTGTGACCGGCATCGGCCCCTACAAAATGCCCGCATCAAAGCCCTTCCTTGAACGCAAGGGAAGGTGGCTTCGATACGGGCGTTTTATTTTTTATGATTTCTCCAGCAGTGCAATGCCTGCCTTTACACGCGCAATGGATTCCTCTTTTCCAAGCAGCGCGCACAGCTCCGTAGCGCCGCCGGGGGTCGAGGCCTTGCCGGATACGGCTACGCGCAGCGGCCAGAGCACGACGGAGTTCTTGAGATCGAGCTTCGCCGCCAGCGCGACGAGCGCTTCATACAGACCTTCGTTCGTCCAGACCTCCAGCGATTCCAGCACCGGAAGAATCTCACGCAGGGAGGAGAGGCTGTTCTCCAGCGTCGTCTTGGACTTCTTGTGGACATACAGCTCCGTCGAATACTCCGGCAGCTTGTCAATAAAGTCCACGCGTTCCGGCAGATCGGACAGAATTTCGCAGCGCGGCTGCACCAGCGCGGCGACGGCCTTCAGATCAATTGCGGGATTTGTAATGACTGTTTTCAGAACCGGCTCGGCCTTGGCGAAAAATGCCTCGGGGCTGAGCTTTTTCATATATTCCGCGTTCATCCAGCGCAGCTTGTTGATATCGAACACGGCAGGGGACTTCGAAATGCCGGAAATATCAAAAATCTCGGCCAGCTCCGAGAGCGTGTAGAATTCGCGCTCCGCGTTTTCGCCCTTCGGGCTCCAGCCCAGCAGCGCCACATAGTTCAGCACAGCCTCGGTCAGATAGCCCTCGCGGATCAGATCCTCATAGCTTGGGTCGCCGTGGCGCTTGGACATCTTGTGCTGCGCGTCGCGCATGACAGGGGAGCAGTGGACATATGTCGGGATCTCCCAGCCAAAGGCTTCGTACAGCAGATTGTATTTCGGTGCGGAGGACAGATATTCGCTGCCGCGTACGACGTGCGTAATGCCCATCAGATGGTCGTCGACGACGTTTGCAAAGTTGTACGTCGGCAGGCCGTCGGATTTCAGCAGCACCTGATCCTCCAGCTCCTTGTTTTCTACCGTAATATCACCGAAGGACGCGTCGTGGAACGTCGTCGTGCCCTCATGCGGGATGCGCTGGCGGATGACGAACGGTTCGCCCGCCTCCACGCGCTTCTTTGCCTCGTCCAGCGGCAGATCGCGGCAGGCGCAGACGTGCTTTTTGATTTCGCCCGTCTCGCTTCCGGCGTCTTCCTCGTCGCCTTTCTGGCAGAAGCAGTAATATGCGCCGCCCTTTTCGCACAGCAGCTTCGCGTATTTGCCGAACAGGTCGCGCCGCTCGGACTGCACATACGGCCCGACCGGCCCGCCGACGTCCGGCCCTTCGTCGTGCGTCAGGCCGCATTCGGCCATTGTCTTGTAGATCACGTCGACCGCGCCCTCGACCAGACGGCCCTGATCGGTGTCCTCAATGCGGAGAATGAACTTGCCGTGGTGGCGGCGGGCAATCAGCCATGTATAGAGCGCGGTGCGCAGGTTGCCGACGTGCATATAGCCCGTGGGGCTCGGAGCAAAGCGGGTGCGGACCTCGCCGTGCGGGATGCGCGCTTCCATCTGCTCAAAAAAATCCATGATGCGTGTTCCTCCAATATAAAAGTATGGTTATTATATAGTTTTTTTCAGAAACAGTCAATCATTGATTGCGCATTCCGGCGGTTTGTGCTATGATATGCGCATCTATCGAATAGAAAGAAGGACGTATCATGGACGAAAAAAAACGTATCTTTTCCGGCATCCAGCCCAGCGGCGATCTGACGCTCGGCTCGTATATGGGGGCGATCAAAAACTGGGTCGCTTTGCAGGACGAATATGAGTGCGTCTATTGTATCGTCGATATGCACGCCATTACCGTCCGGCAGGTCCCGGCTGATCTGCGCCGCAGAAGTCTGGAGCAGCTCGCGCAGTATATCGCCTGCGGACTCGACCCGCAGAAGAACATCATGTTCATTCAGTCCCACGTGCCGCAGCACGCGGAGCTTTCCTGGGTGCTTGGCTGCTATACGCAGTTCGGTGAGCTGTCGCGCATGACGCAGTTCAAAATGAAATCGCAGCAGCACGCAGATAATATCACCGCAGGCCTCTTTACCTATCCCGTACTCATGGCCGCCGATATCCTGCTCTACCAGACTGACCTTGTCCCTGTCGGCGAGGATCAGCGCCAGCACGTCGAGCTCTGCCGTGACATCGGCGCGCGCTTCAACAATTCCTTCCCCGATACCTTCAAGCTCCCCGAGGCGTTCATCCCCAAGATGGGCGCGCGCATCATGAGCCTCGGCAACCCGGACAATAAAATGTCCAAGTCCGACCCCGACGGCTGCGTGTTCCTCATGGACAAGCCGGAGGATATCATGCGTAAATTCAAGCGCGCCGTGACCGACTGCGAGACGGCTGTCCGTTTTGACAAGGACAATAAGCCCGGCATCTCCAATCTTCTTACGATTTACTGCGCCGCCACCGGCAAGACCATCGAGCAGGCCGAGGCCGAGTTTGCGGATCAGGGCTACGGCGTCTTCAAGCCCGCCGTCGGCGAAGCCGTTGTCGAGCTTGTCCGTCCCATCCGCGAAAAAACCGAGCAGATGCTTGGCGATAAGGCGTATCTGGAAAGCATCTACAAGGAGGGCGCTGAGCGCGCATCTTATCTCGCCAACAAGACCCTCCGCAAGGTCTACAAAAAAGTCGGCTTCGTCGCGCGGTAACGCATGAAGCACGCTGCTTCCCAGTAGGGGCCGATGCCCACATCGGCCCGTTGGGAAGTGCCGAATTTGCCGTAGATTTCCGCAAAAACGGCCATATTCTGCCGGGCCGATGTGGGCATCGGCCCCTACATGAGCAGAACGTCGGCCTCCAACAAGGTTAATCAATCATTATGACAACAAAACAAGTCGTTTATATGCTGCTGGCGATGCTTGTCGCTGCTGCTGTGTCGTTCGCGTCCACGCCGATGGTCAAGGCGCTGGCCTGCAAGGTCGGTGCGATCGACGTGCCCAAGGATAACCGCCGTATGCACAAGGTCCCCATTCCCCGCATGGGCGGTCTGGCGATCTTTCTGGCGTTTTTACTGTCGGTTCTCGTCTTTGCGGACATCGACCGGCAGATGCAGGGCATTCTGCTCGGCTCCATCATGATCGTCATTCTCGGCGTTCTGGACGATATCATGGCGCTCAAGGCGCTGCCGAAGCTGTTTGTCCAGATCGCCGCCGCGGGCGTCGCCGTCTGGCACGGCTGCACGATCCAGTTCGTCTCCAACCCCAACGTCTTCTCCGAGGCGACCTATCTCAATCTCGGCTGGCTGTCCATCCCCGTCACGATCATCTGGATCGTCGCCATCACCAACGCCGTCAATTTCATCGACGGCCTCGACGGCCTCGCCGTCGGCGTGTCCGCCATCTCGACAGCATCCCTGATCGTCGTGGCGCTCATGGTGAAGGAGGTCAACATCGCCGTCATCCTCTGCGCGCTCTTCGGCGCGTGCCTCGGCTTTATTCCGTATAATATGAACCCCGCAAAGATTTTCATGGGCGACACCGGCTCGACCTTCCTCGGCTATATCCTTGCCACGCTTTCCATCACGGGCCTGTTCAAGATGTACGCCATCATTTCCTTCGCCGTGCCGTTCCTCATTCTCGGCATCCCGATCTTTGATATCAGCTTTGCCTTCCTGCGCCGCATTGCCCACGGCCAGAACCCGATGAAGGCCGACCGCGGCCATTTCCACCACCGCCTCATCGACATGGGCTTCTCGCAGAAGCAGGCCGTCGCCATCGCCTATATGCTGACCGGCATTTTAGGGCTGGCCGCCGTGCTGCTGACGTCCTCGGGCGAACTCAAGGCGCTGATTCTCATTGCCGCGATCTTCATCGTCAGCGCTATCGGCTTCAAGCTGATCTTCGCGAAGAACGACCCGGCAGAGGACGAGCCGGAAGAAAAACAGGAGGAACCGCATGAATAAGATGAAAGTCATGTCCGTCTTCGGCACAAGGCCGGAGGCCATCAAAATGGCGCCGCTTGTCAAGGCGCTGCAGGCCAGCGAGCAGATCGAAAGCATCGTCTGCCTGACCGGCCAGCACCGGGAAATGCTCGATTCCGTCATGGAGATCTTTCAGCTGACGGGCGATTATGACCTGCATATCATGGAAAAGCGCCAGACGCTCTCCACCATCACCACCAAGACGCTTCTCGGCATGGACAGCGTTCTGGATACCGTCAAACCCGATCTTGTCCTCGTCCACGGCGATACGTCCACGACATTCGCAGGCGCGCTTGCCGCGTTTTACCATCAGGTCAAGGTCGGCCACGTCGAGGCCGGCCTGCGTACCTGGGACAAATACTCCCCCTTCCCGGAGGAGATGAACCGCACCCTCGTCGGCGATATCGCCGATCTGCATTTTTCCCCGACAAAGGCCAACGCGGATAATCTCCGCCGTGAGGCCATCATGGGCGATATCTTCATCACCGGCAACACGGCCATCGACGCCATGCAGTACACCGTGAAGCCCGATTTCGTCTTCCCGACGGCGCTTCTGAACGAGCTGGATTTCCGGAACCACCGGATCATCGCCGTCACCTGCCACCGGCGGGAGAATTACGGCAAGCCCATGGAGGCCATCATGCACGCCATTCTGGAGATCGTGCAGACGCACCCCGATGTGGAGGTCGTCTATCCCGTCCACCTGAGTCCCGTCGTGCGCGAATGCGTTTTCCCGATTCTGGGCGGCCACGACCGCGTTCACCTCATCGATCCGGTCGACGTGGAGGAAATGCACAATCTCATTGCCCGCTGCTATATGGTCATGACTGACTCCGGCGGCTTGCAGGAGGAAGCGCCTGCCCTCGGCAAGCCTGTCCTCGTCATGCGCCGCGAAACAGAACGCCCGGAGGCCATCGCCGCCGGAACGGCAAAGCTCGCAGGCGTGGAAAAGGACGAGATCGTCCGGCTCGCAGGCGAGCTGCTGGACGACCCTGCTGCGTATGCGCGTATGGCAAAGGCCGTCAACCCCTACGGCGACGGCCATGCAAGCGAACGCATCGTGCAGGCGATTTTGTGGCACTTTGGCCGCGCAGCGGAAAAGCCCGCCGATTTTAACGCCTGATTGAACGCAAAACGAAAGGACGGTGACGGACGACGGAGCAGAACCAGAAAAACAGACGGACGCTGCTGATGTTCATTCTTGCGACGCTGGCTGTGATCGTCGTGATCGGCGCGCTGTTTGTCGGCAATATGCAGCAGAACAAGCGCGACGCCATCGTCCTGCCGGACGCGGCGCAGAGCACCCAGCCGGAGCTTCAGCCCGACGAAAATGAGCCTGCGCTGCTTGAGGTCACGCGCGAAAACGTGCAGAGCATCGTGCGCAGCCTGCGCCGCCCGCAGTATTACCATCAGACCTATACCATCACCCGCCAGATGAACGGCGCTGTATCCGAGACATCCGCCGAGCTTTGGGTCGCGGACACGCGCGTGTGCGCTGTCCTGACGACCGCCAGCGGGGAAAAGCATATCCTGACCGACGGCGAGACGCTCTATGTCTGGTACGCCGGGGATGAAACGGTACGCACGCTTGCGGCCTCCCAGGACGCGACGATGGACGAGCTGATCGGTATCCCGACCTATGAACAGGTCGGAGCCATGCCGCCCGCCTCCATCACCGACGGCGAATTCATCACCGACGACCGCTATGATTCCGGCCAGCAGATCTTCGCCGCCTCGGAGGAGGGGACTGTCCGCCGCGAATGCTGGATCAGCCTCAGCTACGGCCTTCTGACCGAAAGCATCCTCAAATCCGGCGGCGAAACGATTTATGACGCCATCCAGACCGGACTCGAGATTTTGGCCGCCGGAGACGAGACCTTCGAAGACGTCTTCACCCTCCCCGACGGAACTGTCCCGTTCCAAGAGTAAGCGGCACCCCGAGGCTCCCCTTTCAAGGGGAGCTGGCGCGCAGCGCCTGAGAGGTTGCGGCAGGCAGCAGCGAGAAGCGGAAATCCAATGCGAATCCGTAGGCACCTGCCCATTTAACTGTAGGGGCCGATGCCCACATCGGCCCGGCAGAATGCACCGATTTTACGGGGATCTCCGGCGAAGTCGTAACTTCCCAACGGGCCGATGTGGGCATCGGCCCCTACAATCCGGTCAACAGAATTGCTACAGAAATCGAAGCAGCATTCATTTCCTCAGAAAAACCTTACGACAGCAAAAATGCTGCCGCCGTTAAAATGACCGACAGCTGATCCTCCTCCTCGCCGTCCACGACGAGCAGCAGCAGGATCAGCAGCATCAGAAGATCCCCCGTATCAATGCTGCGCGGCAGCAGCCGCGACAGAAATCCGCCATGCTCCGCCGTACAGGGCGGGGCAGAAGGCGGCGGAGGCGGGGGAGCAGGCGGCACGCACACAGGCTCCGGAGGCGGAGCGGGCGCAGCCGCCTGCGGCTCCGCGCCGACGCGTGTCGGATGATAGACGCCTGCGGCGTCCGGTATGTAGCGGTTATACATCATGGCGTCTCCTTTGCTCCGGGACCTCTGCCCCGGTTTTTCAGAGCCAGACTCGCAAGACTTGCCAGCCGCGCCGCATGCAGCGCCCGGTCGATCTTTTCCTGCCGCTCCTTGCGCAGAAAAGGCTTCAGCGCCAGCAGCAGCGCTTCCTGCCTTTTGTCCATTTTTCCCGCCTGCCGCAGCATTGCGGCGGCAGGCTCCGGCAGCGGCTGCTGCTGAAAAACGGCCTGCGCCGGCTTCGGCTCCGATTCCGGGGGGTCCGGCACGGGCGCGCGCTCCGGCTGCGCCTGCGGCACGGAAAAGCCCATCGATCCGGCCAGCTCCCGCAGCTCCTGCAGCTGCGCGGGATCATCCAATACGGCGCGCAGCGCGCGCTCCAGCTCATCCATTGAGCTTCCTCAACAGCGCCTGTGCCTGCTCTGTGTTCAGGACAGGCCGCAGAAGATCCATCGCCCGTGCGTGGTCGCCCTGCTTTGCCGCGTCAGCGGCCTGACGCAGCCGCTCTCCGCCGCCGGACGCCAGCAGCGCCAGCAGCTGCCGTCCCTCCGCAGACCCCAATACGCGCCGGAGCTGCTCCGGGGAAAACGAATGTTCCATCCAGCTACCCCCTCCGTTCTTAAGTAACCGCTGATGCAATCGGTTACTCAACCCGATTCTTCCTTATCATATGCGCGCAGCGCGTGAAAGTGAACCATATGAAGCTTCTTGTTTTGTCAGACACGCACCGGAGCCTCGGCTTTGCGTACGATGCCATAGAAAAAGAACGTCCGGACGCAGTTGTGCATCTGGGCGACCATCTGACCGATGCGGAGGATCTGTCCTTCGCCTGTCAGGAACCGGATTTCTATTATGTGCCCGGCAACTGTGATTACGCCCCGACAGTCCCGCAGAGCCTGACGCTGGAGCTTGACGGCGTGCGCATTTTTGTGACCCACGGCCATCTCTACGGCGTCAAGCGCGATCTGACCGCGCTTGCGGGCGCGGCAAAGGACGCGGGCGCGCGGCTTGCGCTCTTCGGCCATACCCACATCCAGCACCTGGAGGAGCGCGGCGGCATCACGCTCCTGAACCCCGGCACGGCCGGGCGCTTCGGCCACAGCGGATACGCCGTGGTCGAGATCAAGGACGGCGCGTTTTCCTGCCGTCTGGAAACGGATACGGAGTGATATTTATGATTTTAGCGATCGATATCGGCAATACCAACATCGTGCTCGGCTGTATGGAGCACGACCGCATTCTCGTCGAGGCCCGCATGGCGACCGACCTGCTCAAGACCTCCGACCAGTACTGCGTGGAACTCAAAAATCTTTTGAATCTTTATGAGATTGATCCGAAGAGCGTCGAGGGCGTCATTATCTCGTCTGTCGTACCGCCAGTTCTCAATTCCTGCAAGACTGCCGTGCGCAAGCTGACCGGCAAAACGCCGATGATCGTCGGCCCGGGCATCAAAACGGGACTCAATATCCAGATGGAGAACCCGGCTCAGATCGGCAGTGATCTGATCGTCGCCGCTGTCGCCGCACTTAGCCGATTTAAACCGCCCCTCATCATCGTCGACATGGGCACGGCCACGACCATGACCGCCATTGATAAAAACGGCACCTACGTCGGCGGCTGCATCAGCCCCGGCCCGAAGCTCTCCGCCGAGTCGCTCTCCACGCGCACGGCGCAGCTGCCTGCCATCAGTCTGGAAAGCCCGAAAAAGGCCATTGGCAAAAACACCGTCGATGCCATGCGCAGCGGCGTGATGCTCGGCTCCGCCTGTATGGTTGACGGCATGATCGACCGGATGGAGGAAGAACTCGGCGGCGGCGTGACTGTCGTTGCAACAGGCGGCATTGCGCGCTTTGTCCTTCCAATGTGCCGCCGCAGAATCGAATACGACCGTGACCTTCTTCTGAAGGGGCTTTCGATCCTCTATGAAAATAACCGCAGAGAGAAGTGAATTCATGTGCAGACGAATCTCAATGCGCAGTGTGTTCTTCCTTCAAAAACGCTCGCGCGGTTTTTGAAAACCGCCGTGACGCCCCTGTTTTTATACGATGAAAAGAGTCTCGTGCAGGCAGCGCAGGATCTTTTCCGTGCATTTTCCGACTGCAACGGATTCTTGCCGCGCTTTCCCATCCGCATGAATCCGAATCCCACGGTTCTGCAAATTCTGCGCAGCTGTGGCTGCGGCGTGCTTTGCAGGAGCCTTGCGGAGCTGGAGCTTGCCGCCCGGTGCGGCTTCCATGGCAGGAAAATCGCCTACGAGCCGTCGATCCGTAGCGCGGAAGCGGAGAAAGCTGCGCATACGCTCGGCGCAGTTTTCGTGCTGGACGGAGCCGAGCTGCTGCCCGAAGCAATGCCGGAGGCCGTAATTCTGCTCCTGCGGCAGCAGGGCCAGCTCCGCTTCGGCGCGAAGCCTGTGACGGGCGTCCTGGCCTCCTATGCCGGGATGGAACGCGAAGCGCTCCTGCGCACGGCGGAATGCCTGCGCGCAGGCGGCGTAGGCTGGCTTGGCCTCGGTATGCGGCTGGGCGAGCTGTGCATGGACGAGGACTTCTATCCCGCTATCTTCGCCCAGCTTGCCGCGCTGGCACAGACGCTGTATGAGAAAACCGGCGCCGCGGCAGATGCAATTGACCTTGGCGGCGGTTTTGGCGTCAGCTACCGGCCCGGCTTTTCCGGTCCGGAGCCGGATGCGTGCGCCAAAGCCATCCTGACGCAGATACAGGCCCTTCCGGAAGCGCTGCGCGGCCTCTCGCTGCAAATGAGTCCCGGACGGTTCCTCGCCGCAGCCTGCGGAACGCTGGTCACGCGGGTACGGGCTGTCAAGCCGGGGCCTGCTCCGCTTGCCGTGCTGGATGTCGATCCGGCGCAGTGTCCGCGCCTGGTCAAAAGCGGCGCATACCATCCGGTGTACGTTCCGTATGCCGCCGGACGGCGGACGCTGGTGCAGCTGCTGACCGTCGGTACGCAGGACGGTCCGGTCATGCGCCGCCTCCTGCCGGAGCTTCGCCAAGGCGATCTGGTGCTCATCGGTATGCTCGGCGCGGACGGACGCAGCCTCGCCTCCCGCTACGGCGGCGCTGAACCGTGCCTGGAACACCTCATCCGGCCAGACGGTGAAATTGTGCCGATCACAGCATACTGAATACCAGCCCAAGGCAGACCAGAAATCCCGCCCCGATGCAAACCGTTACCGCCGCTTCGATCACCGCAGCAGCGCACCGGATGCGCCGTCTGCGTACCTGCAGGCGGCTGCTGGATACGGATGAAGCGGGCGTCTCCGGGGAACGCTTCAAATATTGGGACAGTTCAATCACAGAATCAGAACGCATCAGAAATATCCTCCCATGTTTTTCTGACGCCATTCTAGCAGATCATATGTACCATAAACCGGACTTTTGAAAGGAGCACCACTTTTATGGAAGAATTCTATCTTGATTCTTGCGGCGCGGGCCGCCTGCACTGCGCGCTCTGGAAACCGGAAGGGGAGCCGAAGGCCGTCGTCCAGCTCATTCACGGCATCGCCGAGCATATCGGACGCTATGACGAGTTTGCGAAATTTCTGACGCAGCATGGTTATGTCGTCGCTGCCGACGATCACATGGGCCACGGCGGCTCCGCGGAAAACGGCCTCAGAGGCTATTTCTCCGGCGGCTGGCTGTCTGCGGTCGAGGATGAAAAGCGCCTGCACGACGAAATTTCCGCGCAGTACCCGGATCTGCCCTATTATATTCTCGGCCACAGCATGGGCTCTTTCCTGCTGCGCACCTATCTCTATACCTACCCCGACGCCGTGGACAAGGCCGTCATTTCCGGCACCGGCTGGGAGGACCCCATGAAGGTGCGCATGGGCAAGCTCGTCTGCAAGCTCGAAGAGGCCCGCATCGGCGAGAAAAACACCAGCGCGCTCGTCACAAAGCTCATGTTCGGCAGCTATAACAGGGCCTTCGGCCCCGTGACCTCGCCCAATGCGTGGATCTGCTCAGACGACGCCGTTGTCGCCGCCTATGACGCAGACCCCCTCTGCGGCTTCGACGCGACGGTTGGCCTCGCGCGCGACCTTCTTACAGGTGTCGGCATGAACGAGCAGCAGGAAAATCTGGATAAGATGAACAAGCAGCTGCCCATTATGTTCATCTCCGGCTGCAAGGATCCCGTCGGCGGCATGGCAAAGGGCGTTCTCAAATGCATCGACGCGTTCAAGCGCAGCGGCATGAAGGACATCACCATCAAGCTCTATCCCGAGGGCCGCCATGAAATGCTCAACGAGCGCAACAAGGACGAGGTCTATCAGGACGTTCTCACCTGGCTCGAGCGCTGAAAAACAAAAAATGAGGCTGTCCCGGATGACACTTTGTCATCCTGAGACAGCCTCTTTTTTGTGCAGAACTTATTTGCCGGATCTGAGCTCCTTCATGCAGTTCGCGCAGATGTTCTTGCCTCTGTAGTTTTCGACATTTCTGCCGTCGCCGCAGAAGATGCAGGTCGGCTCATACTTCTTGAGAATAATGGATTCGCCATCGACATAGATTTCGATAGCGTCCTTCTCTGCGATGTCGAGCGTGCGGCGCAGTTCGATGGGCAGAACGATTCTGCCGAGCTCGTCGACCTTTCTGACGATACCTGTGGATTTCATTGTGAATAACCCCCTTCAATCTTTACCATGCACTATGGATCTAGCTGTCAGATGCTGCATGGACACCGGACAGAGCTCCCTCAAGCAGCTTTATTCTACCATCCAATTATGTACAAATTTTGAACAAAAAATCTTTTTCTTGTCGGAGAGCGAAATATGTTGTTGAATTTTCTCTGGTTTGGACTGATTTTGCTTGCGTTTGTATCTGATCTGCTGACAGGAATGCCGTTTTCGTCCGGCATGGACGGACTGAGCGGCGCACGGGCGGGACTGGAGCTGGCGCTGACGCTGGCCGGGCCGGTCTGCCTCTGGTCGGGGCTGTCGCAGGCGATGGAGCGTGCGGGACTGACTGAAGGGCTGTGTACGGCGCTGCGGCCTGTGCTGCGGCGGCTGTTTCCGGTATGCGCAAAAGACTCCGAGGGCTTCTGGAACCTGTGCGGCAATCTGAGCGCGAATCTGCTGGGGTTAGGCAACGCGGCGACGCCGCTCGGCATCCGGACGGCGCAGCGGATGCAGGCGCTGTCCGGCGGCGGGGGAGCGTCGGATGAGCTGTGCCTGCTGGTCGTGATGAATACGGCGTCTTTGCAGCTGATCCCGTCGACGGTCGCCGCCGTCCGCGCGCAGCTCGGCGCGGCGCACGCGTTCGATATCCTGCCTGCCGTGTGGCTAGCGTCGGCCTGCTCGGTCGGAGCTGGGATTCTGGCGGCGAAGGGCCTGAAGCGATGCTGGAGAACCTGACGGAGCTGCTGCTGCCTGCGCTTTTGCTGCTGGCGGGTGCGGCAGGGATCGCAAAAAAGCAGGATGTTTACGGCGGAATGCTGACCGGTGCACAGGACGGGCTGCGGCTGATGCTCTCGCTGACCCCCACGCTGGTGCTGATGCTGACGGCGGTGACGATGCTGCGGGAGAGCGGCTTTTTTGCGCTGCTCACGCCCGTTTTCGCGCCGGTCTTTCGCCTGCTTGGCATCCCGCCGGAGGTCGCGCCGCTGGTACTTATCCGGCCTCTCAGCGGCAGCGCGGCGCTGGCCGTCGGGACAGATCTGATGCGGGAATACGGGGTCGATTCCCAGATCGGCCGGACGGCAGCGGTCATGCTCGGTTCGACCGAAACGACGTTCTACACCATCAGCGTCTATTTTGGCGCGGCAGGCGTCAAAAAAACGCGCTATGCGCTCCCGGCAGCCCTGATCGCCGACCTGACCGGCTTCTGCATGGCCGCACTGAGCGTGCGCGTGTTTTTCCGATAGCACCCTCGAAAAGGCTCCCACTGTCATGTCCTGACAAGGGGAGCCTCCGGATGTATGTTCAGCCCTTTTCACCGTTGTTTGCCAGATAGATGGCAAGCCAATTCAGAAGCTTGGGATCCTCCGGGTGGTAGATCAGGAAGCCGTCGTGATGCGGCCGGCTGACGACGATCTGCCTGCCGGAAAGGCTGAGGCTGCAGCACTCGTTTTCGGATGGCCCCCAGACCAGCATGAGCGAAACGCCCCGGCCGTCGTAGGCTCTGCCCGCGCTGACCGACTCGATAGGCCACGGCAGGAGATTGCGGAAATCCTCCCGGTAGCGGGTCGAGTTCAGAAGCATAAGAACACCTTCAAACGCCGTGTCCTCCGGCGTCACGTTTTGCAGCGCATAGCTTTCCGTGTACGCCCTGCCGTCCCGAACTCCGCTGAGCGACACGACTCCGGCGAGGCTGGTGATCTCATCCCGGTCAGAAGCCGTCATCTCCTCGAACGTGTGCGGCGTCAGCCGCCAGGCGAGAAGACAGAGCAGCAGGATCGCAAGCAGCAGCAGGATGCACTTTTTCGTTCCCCGACGCATAGGCAGGCCCTCCTTTTTTCTGACTCTATACTATCAGACGGCTTCCGGCTTTGCAAGACGGCGAAGCATGAAGAATTCTGAAGATTTCCTTGACCCAGATGCTGTGCACGGATACAAAATCAGCACTATATGTTGTGATTCACGCGGAAAAAGGTTAATATTTGCTTAAAACATGAGAAAAACGTTGAAAAAGCAAGAAAAATATGCTATTCTTTCGGTATACATAATCTGCTCCGCAATATGAGGAGGAACCGAAATGCAAAAGAGATGGATCAGTCTGCTGCTAGTGCTTGCGCTGGTGCTGGCTGTTTGGAGCGTCTGCGCTGTCGCGGCGGACACGCAGAAGGCGGATGAGGCCGCCGGGGAAGAGGCGGCTGCCGAGCCTGCCGCAGAGGAACCCGCCGAAGAGGATACTCCGGCGGAGGAACCCGCCGCTCCCGCCGAAGAAGCGGATACCGCTTCCGAGGCGGAAGAAGCACCCGCGGAGGACGGCGAACAGAACCACATCCACGCCGCAAACCGCGAGGACAGCTGCGAAGAGCCGTCCTTTGCGCCGCTGACCGTGACCGGCGGAAAGCTGGAATCCGGCTGCTATTATCTGACGGATGATCTGGCTCTTGAAGAGCCGCTCTGCGTGCCCAAAAACGGCGCGCAGGTCACGCTCTGCCTGAACGGCCACACGCTCCGTCTGGCGGACGGCGCTGAGGGCTGCATCATCTTCGTCGCCGTGAGCGATAAGGACGCGGAGCCGTCCGTCCTTACCATCACCGACTGCAACGGAGCGGACAGCTCCAGCAATTATTACGTCGACGAAGACGGCGCGCTTGTCTTTGACGACGGCAGCTATGTCTGGCAGGAGGCCTATATCGCGGCAAGCGAAAAGAACGCGCTTGCCGGTGGCCGGATCACCGGCGCAACAGCAGGCGCGATCAGCGTGGGCGATTATAACGAGCTTTATCTGACAAACGTGAACATCATTGATAACGCGGGCCGCTATGGCGCAGGCGTTGTCGTTGCGGAGCACGCCTCCGCCGTGCTGGACAGCTGCGTCATCGCGGGCAACCGCCTGACAGGCGAAATGAAGGCCTCCGAAAAGCAGATCCTGGGCGGCGGCGTGTACTGCGCCGGTACGCTCGAGCTGAGCGGCACGACCAGCATCACCGGCAACCGCGCGCAGGACGCGCAGGATAACCTCTGGCTGGATGAAACTGCTGCACTCAAGATCGGCGATCTGGGCCTTGACAAGCAGGCGCACATCGGCGTCAGCGGAGCGGCGGAGCAGACGATCCTGACCGGCTACGCAGACGATTTCTCGGAGAACTTTACAAGCGACGATCTTACTCTGACCATCAGCACCGCACGTGAAAACGGCTTCACCGAGCTGACGCTTCAGGAGGCCGTTTATACGCTGACGCTCGATCCCGGCGAAGGAAGCGAACCTGTCACGCTGGAAGCAGAGCAGGGAAAAAGCCTGCACGAACTGAATGTGCAGGCTCCGGAGCGTGAAAACATGACGTTTGACGGCTGGTACACCGAAGAAGGGGACTGCGTCGACGCGGAAGCGCCGCTGCATCTGACCGGCGATACGACGCTTTCCGCCCGCTGGACGCAGGCGGAGCCGCAGAGCGCGGAGGCCGCGCTGCTGACCTATGACCCCGACGCGCCCATCACAAAACAGGAGGCGGCAAAGACGCTTTACCAGATGGCCCGCCAGCTCGGTCTGGACACCGAAGCCGGGCAGGAGGTCGATCTGACGCAGTTTGAAGACGCAGACGAGATCAGCGAGGACGCGGCAGACGCCGTCCGCTGGGCCTATGCCGCCGACCTTCTCACAGAAAAGGACGGGAAGCTCCATGTTGCCGACGAGTTGACCCGGAAGGAGCTGACCCGGATGCTGGAGGATTTTCTGGATCTGATTTAAGCGCCGCGCTGCTTCCGCACCAGAAGCATACAGAGCAGCATCAGAAGCGGGAAAATGATGGCGGCGAGGATGCCTGCGCGGAGCGCTCCGCCGCAGGCGTCCGAGACGAGGCCCGCAAGCGTCGGGCCTCCCGCGCAGCCAAGATCACCCGCCAGCGCCAGCAGCGCGAACATCTGCGTTCCGCCTCCCCGGATGGAGGCGGATGCGCGGCTGAACGTTCCGGGCCAGAAAATGCCGACCGAGAAGCCGCACACGGCGCAGCCGAGCAGGCTCAGAACCGGAGACGGCACGAACACGATGCACAGATACGCCCCGACGCACAGCGCCGCGCAGACAGCCATATAGCGGTTTAAGTTCAGTTTTTCGCCGTATTTCCCGAAAATCAGCCGGGAAACGCCCATCATGGCCGCGAACGCCATCGGCCCCGCCAGATCGCCCACGGTCTTCGATACGCCCAGTCCCTGCTCGGCAAAGGCGGACGACCACTGGCTCACGGCCTGCTCCGACGCGCCTGCACAGAGCATCATCACCATAAAGAGCCAGAATACACGGCTTTTGACGAGCGTGCGCAGCGATAGCGCCTGCTCGCCCTCGGCCTGCATCGGATAGAGCGGCGCGCCCCCGAAGAAGACCGCGTTTCCGACCGGAACAAGCGCCCATAAAAGCGCAAGGAGCTTCCAGTTTTCAATTCCGAACAGCGCGAAAAATGCCGTCGACAGCAGCACGACGCCCATATGACCCCAGCAATAGAACGAATGGAGCAGGCTCATGTGCTGTTCCTTATTTTGCGTGGGGCAGGACTCCATCACCGGGCTGACAATGACCTCCAGCAGCCCGCCGCCGACGGCGTAGATCACGACGGCGATCAGAAGCCCCGTAAACGCATCCGGCAGCGCATCCGGAAGAATGGTCAGCAAGACAAGTCCTGCAGCCGAAGCAATATGCGACAGCAAAATGGCCGCGCGGTAGCCGATGCGATCCAGAAACCACGCCGAGAGCAGATCAATGCCGAGCTGAATGCAGAAATTGATCGTGATGAGCAGCGTGATTTTCGAAAGCGGGATCTGGTACGTCCGCTCGAACATGACGAACAGCAGCGGAACAAAGTTATTGACGATGGCCTGCACGATATAGCCGACATAGCAGCCAAGGATCGTCCGGCGGCAGGAGCTTTGCATGGGAATTACCTCGTTTTTTGCAGATTACCGCCTTTATATCACATCTGCACGGTCTTTGCAAGCGTCCTGCGGCCCGAAAATTTTTTTTGCTTTACCGAAAAAAACACTTGACAAACGCGAATTTCAGGCGTATACTCCGTGGCAAGATGAAACCGTTGATGCAGACGAGTAAGCAGACAGGATTTCTCCCAGAGAGCTGCCGGGTGGTGCGAGTGCAGCAGAAAGACGTTTGCCGAATGGACTGCGGAGGGCAGGCTGAACGCGAAGGCAAGTAGGCGCTGACGGAGTCCCACCGTTACAGGGGAGGATGCGTGCAGGCGCGTCATGAGCGGACAAGCAATTGTCAATTTGGGTGGCACCGCAGAAGTTTTTCAGACTTTTGTCCCAAGAGATCAAACCGATAACCGGTTTTCTCTGTGGATGAAGGTCTTTTTTGTTTCCCTTTTCCCGGAGAAAGCCAAAACGCGAAAGGAGAAACAACTATGAAAACCGAAAACATTCCTTACAAGATCTATCTGTCTGAGTCTGAGATGCCCCAGAATTGGTACAATGTCCGCGCGGACATGAAGAATAAGCCCGCGCCTCTCGTGAACCCTGGCACCGGCAAGCCCATGGGCTTTGACGATCTGCGCCCCGTTTTCTGTGACGAGCTGATCGAGCAGGAGCTGGACAACGACACGCCGTATATCCCCATCCCGCAGGAGATCCGCGATTTCTACAAGATGTACCGTCCGTCGCCGCTGGTGCGCGCGTACTGCCTCGAGGAAAAGCTTGGAACCCCAGCGAAGATCTATTACAAATTCGAGGGCAACAATACCTCCGGCAGCCACAAGCTGAACTCTGCCATCGCGCAGGCGTATTACGCCAAAAAGCAGGGACTCAAGGGCGTTACGACCGAGACGGGTGCCGGTCAGTGGGGCACGGCCCTTTCCATGGCCTGCGCGTATCTGGGGCTTGACCTGAAGGTCTTCATGGTCAAGTGCTCGTATGAGCAGAAGCCCTTCCGCCGCGAGGTCATGCGCACCTATGGCGCAAGCGTCACGCCCAGCCCATCGAACACCACGAATGTCGGCCGCGCCATTCTCGCGAAGGACCCCGACACGACCGGTTCTCTCGGCTGCGCTATCAGCGAGGCCGTTGAGGTCGCCACGACCACGCCCGGCTACCGCTATGTGCTCGGCAGCGTTCTGAATCAGGTCCTGCTCCATCAGTCGGTTATCGGTCTGGAAACGAAGATCGCGCTCGATAAATACGGCATTACGCCCGATATCATCATCGGCTGCGCCGGCGGCGGCTCGAACCTCGGCGGTCTGATCGCTCCGTTTATGGGCGAAAAGCTGCGCGGCGAAAAGGATTACCGCATCATCGCCGTCGAACCCGCCTCCTGCCCCAGCTTTACGCGCGGCGTGTTTGCCTATGACTTCTGCGATACCGGCATGGTCTGCCCGCTGGAAAAAATGTACACGCTTGGCAGCGGCTTCATCCCGTCGGCCAACCACGCGGGCGGCCTGCGCTACCACGGCATGAGCCCGATCCTCTCGCGGCTGTACCACGACGGCCTGATGGAGGCCCGCAGCGTCGAGCAGACGAGTGTATTTGAAGCAGCGGAGTATTTCGCCCGCACCGAGGGCATTCTCCCCGCGCCGGAATCCAGCCACGCCATCCGCGCCGCCATCGACGAAGCGCTTAAGTGCAAGGAAACAGGGGAGGAGAAGACCATTGTCTTCGGACTGACCGGCACTGGCTACTTCGATCTCGTTGCGTATCAGAAGTTCAACGATCATGAAATGACCGATATTATCCCGACCGACGAGCAGCTTGCCGCAAGCATCGCAAAGCTGCCGAAGGTGTCGGAATGAAATTTCTGCGTACACCCTGTTGACATTTGTATGCGAGGTGTGTATAATAACGCCGTCAATCAAATACAGGACATCCGTTGATCGTCCTCAGAACGCGTATGCGGACTGAGAACAGAAGGAATCTCTGGAGAACTCATTGAATTGAGTGCCGAAGGTGCAAGGCGCAAGCCGAATCTCTCAGGCAAAAGGACAGAGCCGCAGCTACAGCTTTTGTAATACGGCACCACAATGAGCAGACCGGAGACGGCCTGCTCATTTTTATCGTTGTATAAGGAGATACATCGTCATGGCAAACGTACTCGAAACCGGCATGAGCTATCTGCAGACGCAGGACCCCGAGGTCGCGGCCTGCATCGAAAACGAATTTCAGCGCCAGAAGCAGAACATTGAATTGATCGCATCGGAGAATATCGCGTCTCCCGCCGTCATCGCGGCTATGGGCTCTGTTCTGACGAACAAATACGCCGAGGGCTACCCCGGCAAGCGCTATTACGGCGGCTGCGATTATGTGGATGTGCTGGAGACGATCGCGATCGAGCGCGCGAAAAAGCTGTTCGGCGCGGCCTATGCCAATGTACAGCCGCACTCCGGCGCGCAGGCCAATCTGGAGGTCTATGCCGCGCTCTTGCAGCCGGGCGATACGCTCATGGGCATGGATCTTGCCAGCGGCGGCCATCTGACGCACGGCGCCCGCGTCAATCTCTCTGGCAAATACTATCACAGCATCAGCTACGGCGTGGACCCGGAGACGGGCCGCATCGACTATGATCAGGTCGAGGACATGGTTCGCCGGTACCGGCCGAAGCTGCTTGTGGCCGGTGCGTCCGCCTATCCCAGAGCCATTGATTTTAAGGCATTTGCCGAGATCGCGCACAAAAACGGCGCGCTGCTCATGGTCGACATGGCGCATATCGCGGGTCTTGTCGCAGGCGGGCAGCATATGAGCCCCGTTCCCTATGCCGACGTCGTCACGACCACCACGCATAAGACGCTGCGCGGCCCGCGCGGCGGCATGATCCTCTCGCGCGACGAGGAATTCGCCAAAAAGCTCAACAGCGCCGTCTTCCCCGGCACGCAGGGCGGGCCGCTGATGCACGTGATCGCGGGCAAGGCCATCTGCCTGCGCGAGGCGGCGCAGCCGGAATTCAGAGCCTATGCGGAAAACGTTGTAAAAAACGCAAAGGCGCTGGCAGAAGCGCTGCTGGCACATGGCTTCGATCTCGTGACCGGCGGCACAGACAACCATCTGATGCTTGCCGATCTGCGGAAAAAGAACATCACTGGCAAGGAGCTGCAGACAAAGCTTGACGAGGTGCACATCACCGTCAACAAAAACGCCATCCCGAACGACCCGCAGAAGCCCGGCGTCACCAGCGGCGTGCGCATCGGTACGCCCGCCTGCACCACGCGCGGCTTTACGCCGGAGGATATGCCGGTCGTGGCTGACTGCATCGACAAGATCGCGACGGACTATGAAGCCAACCGCGAAGCCGTGCTTGCCGCCGTGGCGGAGCTTGTCAGAAAGCATCCGATCTACGAATAAGCGCCGTCTGCCTCCAATTGCGCGGTTTGCCGCTTTTTGTCTAAATCTTGTGCTTTCGGGCAAAATGTAACACAAATGAAATGTTGGACGCATTTACAAACCGGGTACAATATATTATGATAGTGGCACAAGCTCAAAAGAAGGAGGCTGACCGTCGTGAATGACAATACCATCAAGTTTGTGGTACCGGAAGACAGTAGTGAGGAAATGAAGAGCATTCTGACCGCCGTATATGGCGCCCTCAGCGAAAAAGGGTATAACCCCATCAATCAGATAGTCGGTTATCTCCTGTCCGAGGATCCTACCTACATTACCAACTACAACAATGCCCGCAGCCTGATCTGCAAGCTCGACCGTGACGAGCTGCTTCAGGAGCTGGTCAAGCATTATCTGTTCTCATAACCGCAAACGATCCCCCGGCAGCGCCTGTAACGGCGCTGCCGGTTTTTCTTTGATACACCGTCGCCCAAGGCGTCCCTTTGACACAAAGGGACGCGCAGGTGCGTACAGATCCGCGCTGTTTGCCAAAAAGCGATTCCGGGATTGCATTTCCTATGGAAAAATGGTAAAATACCAAGATAGAATAAATTGGAGAGGTATCCGCGTGTATCTGAAATCATTGGAGATCCAGGGCTTCAAGTCCTTCCCGGACAGGACGCTTTTGCAGTTCGGCAGCGACTGCACCGCCATCGTCGGGCCGAACGGCAGCGGAAAATCGAATATTTCCGACGCCATCAGCTGGGTGCTTGGCGAGCAGAGCACCCGCGCGCTGCGCGGCGCGAAGATGGAGGACGTGATCTTCGGCGGCACGGCCAAGCGCCCCGCCGTCGGCTACGCCGAGGCGACGCTCGTGCTTGACAATTCCGATGCCAGCCTTCGCATTGAGACGCCCGAGGTCATGATCACCCGCCGCTATTTCCGCTCCGGTGAGAGCGAATACTATATAAATAAGCAGCTTGCCCGCCTCAAGGACATCAACGAGCTGTTCATGGACACAGGCCTTGGCCGCGAGGGCTATTCCAACATCGGACAGGGCCGCATTGACGAGATCCTTGCGCTCAAGTCGACCGACCGGCGTGAAATTTTTGAAGAGGCCGCAGGCATCTCCAAATTCCGCCACCGCAAGGAGGAAACAGAGCGCCGTCTAGCCAACACCGAGGACAATCTGCTGCGCATCGGCGATAAGATCTCCGAGCTGGAGCTTCAGGTCGGCCCGCTGCGGGAGCAGGCGGAGAAGGCGCAGAAATATCTGACCTTCCGCACCGAGCTCAAGGGTCTTGAGGTCACGGTCTGGCTGGAAAATCTCAAAAAAATCGCCGAAAGCGCCCGCAAGGCCGAGACGGATTACGCCTCCGCCGCTTTCATCCTCGAACAGGCGCACGACGAGCTGACCGCGCTCTACAGCAAGGCCGAGCAGCTCAGCCTGCAATACAACCACCAGACGCTTCAGCTCGACCAGCAGCGCGAGCACATCAGCCAGATGGAGGCCGAACGCCAGCAGGCACAGAACGAAATTACGCTCCTGCGCGCGGAGATCCAGCACCACCAGACGAACATCGACCGCATCCGGCAGGAGCTGCAGGATCAGCAGACGCGAAGCGGCGGCATTGCGGGCCAGATCGAAGCCGAGCGGCAGAAGATCGAAGAAAATACCCGCGCGCTGGCCGCTGCAAATGACTCCCTTGCTGCCGTTCAGCAGGAGGCGCAGGCTCTCGCAGAGCAGACCGGCGAAGCCGGACAGCAGCTCGTTTCCCTCCGTGCCCAGCAGGCGCTTTTGCAGTCGCAGAGCGCCTCCGTGACTGCGCAGATCGCGTCCATGGAGGCCTCCATGGAGGAGGTCCTTGCCCGCAGACAGATGCTGGAGGAGGACCGGACTGCCGCAAAGACCCGGCAGGAGCAGATCGCGGCGCAGCAGCTCGCCTGCAAAAAAAGTCTTGAACAGGCGCAGGACGACGCGCAGAGCGCGAAAAATACCATCGCGGGCTATGAGCTTCGCCTGAAAGCGCGTCAGGACAAGCGCGACGGCCTGCAAAGGCAGCTGAACGCCGTCGGCGTCCAGCTCGATACGCTTGATTCGAAGATCCGTATGCTCCGTGAGATGGAGCGCGAATACGAGGGCTTTTCCAAGGCCGTCCGCCTTGTCATGCAGGACGCGGCAGCCGGAAAGCTTCGCGGCATCCACGGCCCGGTTTCCAAGCTCATCCGCGTGGAAGACCGCTATACCACCGCCATCGAGACGGCGCTCGGCGCCGCCATGCAGAACATTGTCGTCTCCTCCGAGGAGGACGGCAAGATCGCCATCCAGATGCTCAAGCGCTGCGACGGCGGCCGCGCGACCTTCCTTCCGCTCACCGCGATCAAGCCGCAAAGCCTGGAGGATACCGTCTGCCAGCGGCAGCCGGGCTTTATCTCCGTCGCCTCCGGCCTCGTCTCATGCGACGAGCGGTACCGCGCCGTGATTGAAAACGCCCTTGGCCGCACCGTGATCTGCGACACGCTGGATAACGCCGTGCGCATGGCGCGTGCCTGCGCGAACCGCGTGCGCATTGTCACGCTCGACGGGCAGGTCATGAACGCAGGCGGCAGCATGACCGGCGGCTCTGCCGCAAAGAGCGCGGGCGTTCTGACGCGCGCGAACACGCTTGCAAAGCTGGCCGAGGAACGGAACGCACTCGCGCAAAGCCTTGAATCGCTCAAGGCGCAGACGGCCGAGGCCGCTTCCTCCGCCGCGAAGACCGAATTTGAGCTTACTGCCGTCCGCAGCCAGCTCCGCGAGGCGGAAGACGAGGTGCTGCGCCGCACGGAGGAGCACAAGCAGGTGCAGCTTCTGGCTGCTGCGGTCACGGAAAATCTGGAAAACATCGAAAAGGAGCTTGCCCACCTGACCAGCCGCACCGGCGGCGAGGAGGGAAAGCTGCAGGCACTCAAGGCCCAGCTGCAGCAGCAGACTGCCGCGCAGGACGCGCTGCACGCGCGGGAGACGGAGCTGACCGGCAGGCAGACCGCCCTGACCGAGCAGCAGCAGCAGCTCACGGACCAGATCACCGCCCTGCGCATGGACGCGGCCTCCATCGAGACGGCGCGCGCAGCCTCCGAGAACACCATCGCCCAGCTGCAGGCGCTCAGCGAGGCCATGCAAGGCGACGTGACGCAGAAAACAGGGCTGATCCACGAATACGAATTACAGATCTCTGCGCTCGAAGGGCAGATTCAGGAGAAGGAGGACGGCCTGACGGCCTCCGGCACACAGCTTGATTTGGCCCGGCAGACACTGAAGGAGGCCGTTGACGAGCGTGCCCAGCTCGAGGCCCGCCGCAGCCAGACCGAAAAGCAGGCGCAGGAGAAAAACCAGTCCATTTTGCAGCTCGAACGCGAAACAGCCCGTCTCGAACAGAAAAAGGCCACGAGCGAGCTTGAGGAAAAGCAGATCGTCGATAAGCTCTGGGATTCCTACGAGCTGACCCCCGGCACGGCAGAAAAGGAAACTGTCGAGATTGAAAATCTCACGGCAGCCAACAAGCGCATTACCGAGGTGCGCCGGAAAATTTCTGCCCTCGGCACGCCGAATCTCGGCGCGATCGACGAATACGCCCGCGTGTCCGAGCGCTATGAATATCTGACCGCCCAGCGCGACGACGTGCAGCACGCGAAGTCCGAGCTTGAAAACATCGTCGCCTCCATCACGACGGAAATGACCGAAATTTTTGTCCGGGAATTTGCCCGTATTGATGAATATTTCGGCAAAACGTTCGAAGAAATGTTTGGCGGAGGAAAAGCCTCGCTCATACTGGAGGACAAGTCCGCGCCGCTCGAATGCGGCATTGAGATCCGCGTCCAGCCGCCCGGAAAGCAGGTCAAGACCATCACGCTTCTCTCCGGCGGCGAAAAGGCGTTTGTGGCCATCGCGCTCTATTTTGCCATCTTAAAGGTACGCCCCACGCCGTTCTGCATGCTCGACGAGATCGATGCCGCACTGGACGACCGAAATGTCGAACGCTTCGCAAATTATCTGCACACGCTCAGCGACAAGACCCAGTTCATCGTCATCACCCACCGCCGCGGCACCATGGAGGCCGCCGACGTACTCTACGGCGTCACCATGCAGGAGCAGGGCGTGTCCAAAATCCTCCGCCTGAGCCTCGACGAGCTTGCAAAACAGCTGGGGGTTACGAACTGATAAAAACGCAGTAGATTTGTAGCTTTCCAGCGGGCCGATGTGGGCATCGGCCCCTACAGGGTACTGCGCAAATACCCGGAATATCATCCAGAAAGGATATCAAATACATGGGATTTTTTGAAAAACTCAAGCAGGGACTGAGCAAGACGGCCAGTTCCATCAGCAGCGTCTTTACCGCCAGTGAGCTGGACGACGAGTTCTATGACGATCTTGAGGAAAGCCTCATTGTCTCTGACCTCGGCATGGACACGACGGAGGCCGTTATGGATCGTCTGCGCCAGACCGCGAAGGAGCAGCGCATCAAGACCGTCGACGAGGCCAAGCTTGCCCTGCGCGGCATTCTCGCCGATATGCTGAACGTCGGCGATCCGGCTCTGAAGCTGGATACAAAGCCGTCGGTCATTCTCGTCATCGGCGTCAACGGCGTCGGCAAGACGACCACCATCGGCAAGCTTGCCCACCAGCTGCACGATCAGGGCAAGAAGGTCCTGCTGTGCGCGGGCGACACGTTCCGCGCCGCGGCAGCCGATCAGCTTGAGATCTGGTCGGAGCGTGCGCACTGCGACATCATCCGCCAGCACGAGGGCGCGGACCCCGCCTCCATCGTTTTTGACGCCATCGCGGCGGCAAGAGCGCGCGGCAGCGACGTCATCATCTGCGACACCGCAGGCCGCCTGCACAACAAGCAGAACCTCATGAACGAATTAAATAAGATCTCCCGCATTCTTGACCGTGAGCTTCCCGGCGCCAGCAAGGAGGTCCTGCTCGTCCTCGACGGCACGACCGGCCAGAACGGCCTGCTTCAGGCCAGGCAGTTCCAGGAATGTGCGGGCGTTACCGGCATGGTTCTCACGAAGCTGGACGGCACGGCCAAGGGCGGCGTGGTCATTGCGGTCGCGCAGGCGCTGCATATCCCGGTCAAGTTCATCGGCGTCGGCGAGCAGATCGATGATCTCATGCCCTTCGACGCGAAGAGTTTTGCGGAGGCGCTGATATGAAGGTGATCTTAGCCAGCCAGAACCAGCACAAGCTGGTCGAGCTTTCCGCGATTTTGTCCCAGCTCGGCTTTGAGATCGCGCTGGAATCGGAATACGGGCTGCACGTGGACGTCGATGAGACGGGCACGACGTTTGAAGAAAACTCGCTTTTGAAGGCGGAGGCCGTCATGAAGGCCAGCGGTATGCCCGTTCTGGCCGATGATTCCGGTCTCATGGTGGACGCGCTGGACGGCGCGCCGGGCGTGTACTCCGCCCGCTACGGCCATAAAAGCTCCGACGCGGAGCGCATTGCCTATCTGCTTGAAAATCTGAAGGACGTTCCGGCGGAGCGGCGCACGGCGAAATTCGTCTGCGTCATTACCTGCCTCTGGCCGGACGGCCGGAGGATCGTCGCGCGCGGCGAATGCCCCGGACAAATTCTGTTCGCGCCCAAGGGCACGGGCGGCTTCGGCTACGACCCGGTATTTTACCTGCCGGAGCTTGAAAAGACCTATGCCGAGCTTGCGTCTGAGGAGAAAAACGCCATTTCCCACCGTGCGCGGGCGCTTCAGGCATTTTGCAGAATCTATCGGGAGGAATTTGAACATGATGACAAGTAAGGAACGCGCCGAGCTTCGCGCGCAGGCCAATCCGCTGGACGTGACGCTCATCGTCGGCAAGGGCGGTATTTCCGACATGCTGCTGGACGAGGCTGTCGTCCTGCTTGACAGCCACGAGCTGGTCAAGGGCCGCGTGCTCGAAACCTCCGGACTCACGGCCCGCGAGGCCTCTGACGCCATTTGCGAGGCGCTTGGCGCCGAGCGCGTCGCCTGCGTCGGCACAAAGTTTGTGATCTGGCGCAAGTCCGAAAAGGTGGAGCAGGAGAAGAAAAAGGCCGCCGCGAAAAAGCCGGCCAAAAAAGTCTCCGGCAACTATAACCCCGTCAAGGCAGGGCTTCGCGCCCGCAAGCAGGCAGCCGAGCAGCAGCGGAAGCAGCGCAAGCAGTACTTCCACGATAAGGCAGTCTCCGCCGCCATCGAGCGCAGCCGCCAGCAGAAGGAAGAGCAGTAAAAAAGAACACCGACAGGGGAGGGGCGCAGCATGGCAAGGATCGGCATTTACGGCGGCAGCTTCAATCCGCCGCATCTGGGGCATATTTTTGCCGCGCGCAAGGCGCGGCAGCTGCTGGGACTGGACAAAATTCTCTTGATCCCCGCAGCCATCCCGCCGCACAAGGCCGTGGCCGAAGGCTCGCCGGACGGCGAAACGCGCTTCGCGCTCACGCAGCTTGCCATAGCTGGAGAAACCGGCATGGAGGTCAGCCGCATCGAGCTTGACCGGCCCGGCCCGAGCTATACCGTGGATACGCTGCGCAAGCTTCGGGAATGCTATCCGCAGGATGAGCTGTATCTGCTCATGGGGACCGACATGTTCCTCTCCTTTTTCCAGTGGCGCGAGCCGGAGGCCATTGCAGCGCTGGCCGTGCCCGTCTGCATGGCCCGCGTGCGTGCCGATGCAGCGCTTTCTGCGCAGCTGCTGGCCCAGCAGGAAAAAATGGAGGCCGTATTCGGCGTCCGGCCCATCGTTCTGCAGAACGACTGTCTGGAAATTTCGTCGACCGAGGCCCGTCGGCTCCTGTTTTTCGGCATTGCGGACGAGGTCCTGCACCCGGACGTGCTGGCCATGATCGAACGGGAGAGGCTCTACGGCGTGGGCGGCGCATATCACGCGCTGCCGTTTGCGGATCTGCGCCGCGTCAGCCTTTCTCTGCACAAGGAAAAGCGCCGCGCCCACGCACAGGGCGTGTCTGATACCGCCGTGCTGCTGGCAAAAAAATACGGCGCGGATGAGACGGACGCTGCCCGTGCCGGGATCCTGCACGATATTACCAAGGCGCTCTCTCCTGCGCAGCAGCAAAAGCTGGTCGATCATTGGAAGCTGCCGGTATCGCCGTTCGAATACGCGCAGGCGAAGCTGCTCCACGCCAAGACCGGCGCGGCGGCTGCCGCACGTATTTTCGGTGAGAACAATGCCGTCGTCTCCGCCATCGACTATCATACGACCGGCAGAGCGCATATGACCCTGCTGGAAAAAATCATCTACATTGCGGATTATATGGAGCCGAACCGCGATTTTCCGGGCGTTGACCGCCTGCGGGAGGCTGTCTGGCGCGATCTGGACGAGGGCGTGCTGCTCGGCATCGATATGACGCTGGAGCAGCTAGCAAAAAAAGGCCAGCCCGCCTGCGCCGATTCCCTTGCGGCCAGAGACTGGCTCATCCAAACCCGAAAGGAACCCTGAATGAAGCTATTTGGCAATCGCCGCCGTGCGGCGCATACAAAAAAGTCCGCGCTGCCGCGCGGTACACGCACGGCGCTGATCGCGGCGGTGATCGTGCTGGCAGTCGCCGGAAGCGCGTTCGCGGCGTGGAAGCTGCTGGTGAAGCCGGTGGAGCGTCCGGCGCTCTCCGCGGCGGAATCTCCCCCGCCTGCTGCTGAGACTGAAACACCGGAGCCGTCCGTCATCCATGTAACGCCGCAGGAGACCGAGCCGGCGCAGCAGCCGGAGGAGAATGTCCCCACCGAGCAGCCCAAGGCGCTGCGCGACGGCGTATATAACATTCTCATCTGCGGCACCGACGGCGATGGCTACCGCACCGACACCATCATCGTCGCCCATCTGGATGCGAACACGCACACGGTCGCGCTTCTGTCTATCCCGCGCGATACCCCGGTCGCGACCGGGGGCGGGGGACTTATGAAGATCAACTCGGTTTACGCGGGCGGCGGTGCGGACGGCATGGAACGGCTTGCCTCGCGCCTGCACAGCCTGCTCGGCTTTCCGGTCGACGGCTATGTGCTCGTCGATCTGGAGGCGTTCAAGAAGACCGTCGATCTTGTCGGCGGCGTCGACTTTGACGTGCCGCAGGACATGGACTATGAGGATGCGTCGCAGGATCTGTATATCCACCTGAAGAAGGGGCCGCAGCATCTGAACGGCGAAAAGGCTATGGAGCTTGTCCGCTTCCGCAAGGGCTACGCCACGCAGGATATCCAGCGCACGCAGGTACAGCAGCAGTTTTTGAAGGCGCTGGCAAAGCAGTGCCTGTCCGTCAGCAGCCTGACAAAAATCGGGGAGTTTGCAGACATTTTTGCCGAATATGTCACCACGAGCCTCACAACCGGCAATATGGTCTGGTTCGGCAAGGAGCTGCTGGCCTGCGATTTTGATACCATGCAGTGCTGCACCGCAGAGGGCGAGGGCGCGATGATCAACGGCGCGGCCTATTATCCCCTCTACGTCGGCCGGCTGCTGGAAACAGTCAACGCCTGCTTCAATCCCTATGACGCGCCGATCGCCGCCGGCACGCTGAATGTCGTCACGCCCGAACAGGCGTATGCGTATCAGAAAGCCCCTGACCCGGAGCCGGAAGCGCCGGAGGAACCGGAGCAGACGGACGAACCGCAGGATGCCCTGGAAGAGCCGGGAGATCCGGATGAGCCGCAGGAACCCGGCGCATCCGAGCCTACAGAAGACCCCTTCCCGGACGGTACGGTCTGGGAAGAACCCGATACAGATCAGAAAGGAACATAAAAACCATGCTCAGTGCAAAAGAAGTGGCCGCGCTCGCGGCAAAGGCGCTCGACGCCAAAATGGGTGAGGACATCCGCCTCATCGGCATCACCGACATTTCGACCCTCGCCGACTTTTTTCTAATCTGCACCGCCACCAGCTCCACCCACGTCAAGACGCTCTGCGACGCGGTCGAAGAGGCCATGGACGAGGCGGGCGAGCCGATGCTCTCCCGCGAGGGCCATCGCGGCGGCACGTGGGTGCTCATGGACTTCGGCAGCCTTGTCGTGCACGTCTTTACGGCGGAGGCCAGAAAGTTCTATGACCTCGAACGCCTCTGGCAGGACGGACATCAGGTGAATCTGGCTGCCGTTTTGGGCGAAAACGCTTGACAAACGCCGCAAAAAAACGTACAATGACCCGGTAAAAGGCAGAGAAGGGGAATGCCCTGCGCGATTCTTTCAGAGACCCGGCGATCGGTGCGAGCCGGGAGAATCAACCGGACGTCTCTCACCCCTGAGCCGCCGCCCCGAGCTTTGTAAGGGCGGACGCATGGCCGCGTTAAAGGCCGCTTGAGGGCTGTTTCACAAAACACAGCCGAATCAGGGTGGTACCGCGTATCTCACGCCCCTGACCGTATGGTCAGGGGCGTTTTTTATCATGAAAAAATCACGAGACAAAGGAGCTTGTTATGAAATACGATTTTGCAGCCATTGAGAAGAAGTGGCAGGAAAAATGGGAGCAGGAGAAGCCCTATGCCGCCGTCACCGGCGATAAGAAGCCGAAGTTCTACGGCCTGATCGAATTCCCGTACCCTTCTGCCGCCGGCCTTCACGTCGGCCATCCGCGCCCGTTTACGGCCATGGATATCATCTGCCGCAAAAAGCGCATGCAGGGCTATAACGTCCTGAACCCCATCGGCTTTGACGCCTTCGGCCTGCCGACGGAAAACTTTGCCATCAAGAACCACATCCACCCCGCCATCGTCACGAAGAAGAATATTGAGAACTTCACCCGCCAGCTCAAGATGCTCGGCTACGGCTTTGATTGGGACCGCGTCATCGACACGACCGACCCGAATTATTACCGCTGGACGCAGTGGATCTTCCTGCAGATGTACAAGCATGGTCTGGCCTACAAGACTACCATGCCCGTCAACTGGTGTACGAGCTGCAAGTGCGTTCTGGCCAACGAAGAGGTTGTCGAGGGCGTGTGCGAGCGCTGCGGCGCGCCGGTCGTCCGCAAGGAAAAGAGCCAGTGGATGCTGCGCATCACGAAATACGCAGACCGTCTGGCCGACGATCTGGATCTTGAGGGTCTGGATTATATCGAGCGCGTCAAGACCCAGCAGAAAAACTGGATCGGCCGCTCCACCGGCACGGAGGTCACGTTCAAGACCAACACCGAAGACGATATCACTGTCTATACCACCCGCGTCGATACGCTCTTCGGCGTGACGTATACGGTCATTTCCTCGGAGCATCCGCTGCTGAACAAGTGGAAGGACCGCATTGCCAACTGGGCCGACGTGGAGGCCTACAAGCAGGCTGCCGCCCGCAAGTCCGATTTTGAGCGCGGCGAGCTTAACAAGGACAAGACCGGCGTGCGCCTCGAGGGCATCGAGGTCACGAACCCCGCGACCGGCAAGGCCGTGCCGATGTTCGTCTCCGATTATGTTCTTATGAGCTACGGCACGGGCATTGTCATGGGCGTGCCGGGCCACGATCAGAGAGACTGGGACTTTGCAACGAAGTTCGGCCTGCCCATCGTCGAGGTCGTCAAGGGCGGCGATATCACCAAGAGCGCGTTTACGCTCAAGGACGATACCGGAATCATGGTCAACTCCGGCTTCCTCAACGGCATGACCGTCAAGGAGGCCATCCCCGCCATGAAGCAGTATGCCATCGAGCAGGGCTGGGGCCATGAGAAGGTCAATTATAAGCTCCGCGACTGGGTCTTCTCCCGCCAGCGCTACTGGGGTGAGCCGATCCCGATGATCTCCTGCCCGAAGTGCGGCTGGGTGCCGGTTCCTGAGGATCAGCTGCCCGTTGTTCTGCCGCAGGTCGAAAGCTATGAGCCGACCGACGACGGCGAAAGCCCCCTGTCAAAGATGACCGACTGGGTCAACACCACCTGCCCGTGCTGCGGCGGCCCGGCCAAGCGCGAGACGGACACCATGCCCCAGTGGGCAGGCTCCAGCTGGTACTATCTGCGCTATATGGACCCGCATGACGCGAATGCCCCCGTCTCCAAAGAGGCCGAAGCCTATTGGGGCCCCGTCGACTGGTACAACGGCGGTATGGAGCACACGACGCTGCATCTGCTGTATTCCCGCTTCTGGCACAAGTTCCTCTATGATATCGGCGTCGTCCACACCAAAGAGCCGTATGCCAAGCGCACCAGCCACGGCATGATCCTCGGCCAGAACCCGCATTACGTCGGCAACGTCTCCACGGAGGAAGAAAAGCAGGCTCTGATCGAAAAATACGGCAACCAGGCGCTGCGCCCGGCAGTTAAGATGTCCAAGTCCCTCGGCAACGTCGTCAACCCCGACGATGTCGTCAAGGCCTACGGCGCGGACACCATGCGTCTGTATATCATGTTCATCGGCGACTTTGAAAAGGTCGCGACGTGGTCCGACGAGGCTGTCAAGGGCTCGAAGCGCTTCCTTGACCGCTGCTGGAATCTGATGGACATGGCGAAGGACTCCGAGGCGCTCAGCGAGAAAAACGAAGCCATCATCCACAAGACCATCCGCAAGGTCACGCAGGATATCGACGAGCTGAAAATGAACACCGCCATCGCCGCTCTCATGACCATGGTGAACGAGTTCTACGCCAACGGTCTGACGAAGGGCGATCTGAAGATGCTCATGCTCATGCTCAGCCCGTTTGCACCGCACATGGTCGAGGAGATGTGGGAGCTGACCGGAGAGGCGGCCAAGACCGGCACGATGGCCATGCAGCAGCCGTGGCCGGAGTATGACGAGAGCAAGACCGTCGCGTCCCATGTCGAGATGGCCGTGCAGGTGCTCGGCAAGCTCAAGGGCACGATCAACGTCCCCGTCGACTCTGAGCAGGACTTTGTCGTTGAAACGGCAAAGCAGAACGAAAAGGTTGCCCGCGCCATCGACGGCAAGAGCATCGTGAAGGTCATTCTGGTCAGGAACAAGCTCGTGAATCTGATCGTAAAGTAAAAGATTTCTTGGATTTTGACAGACAGTCGAAAAAAACACTTGACAAGATTCGGCTTGTTCACTATAATAATCAAGCCAATTATGTTGGCCCTGAAAGCAGCCTGGAAATAGCCGGCTGCATCGGAGGGAGGGAAAACAATGTCTGAAGTTCGCGTCAAGGAAGGCGAGTCCCTGGAGAATGCTCTCAAGCGGTTCAAGCGCAGCTGCGCCAAGGCCGGCGTCATCGCCGAGGTCAAGAAGAGAGAGCACTACGTCAGCCCCAGCCTGAAGCGTAAGCAGAAGTCTGAAGCTGCTCGCAAGAACAGAAAGAAGTTCTATTGATCCCTTCCCGGTTCATAAGACAAAAAACGCTCCGTGCAGACGCACGGAGCGTTTTTTTGAGTATCGCCTCAGCTGACAAGGGCTGGTCAGCGGCTGTTACACTTCCGCCCCCTTCCGCGACTATATAGGTGTCAGCTGACAATACGAAACATGGAGGAACCTGTATGGACGAACAACAGCTGCTTTCCCGCCTGCGGCGCGGAGACGAGCAGGCGCTTGCGGCGGTGATCGCGCGCTTCAGCGCCTATGTCGTGACGGTCATTCACAACCGGAGCCGCGGGCTGCTTTCTCCGGAGGACGAGGACGAGCTTGCTTCGAGCACCTTTTTCGCGCTCTGGCAGTCCTGCCGGACAGTCAAGGCCGGGAGCATCCGCGCGTGGCTTGGGAGCGTTGCGCGGAACAAGACCGTCGACCGGCTGCGAAGGGCGCGTATGGATATGCCGCTGGACGAAGAGCTGGCCGGAACAGACGATTTTCTTCTCGAGGAGACTGTCAAAAAGGAACAGGCGCGGCAGCTGCGCGAGGCGGTCGCGCTGCTGTCAGAGGTTGACCGCGAGATCATCCGGCGGTTTTACGACCTGTGCCAGACCGCGCCGGAAATCGCCGCCGTGCTGGGGCTGACCCCTTCCGCGGTGCGTATGCGGCTGGTACGCAGCCGGGAAGCCATCAAAAACGAGTTATGCCGGGGAGGGTTTGTATATGAATAACATTGATATGATTCTGCAGTCTGCCGATCTGCCGGAGTTTCCGGTCGATGCAATTTCGGACGAGAGGCAGGCCAAAATCCTGAGCGGTGCATTGCAGCTTGCGCGGCAGGATGCGAAAAAGCGCAGCCGCAGGCGCGTGGTGCGCATCGCGGCAGCTGCCGCAGCGGCGGTCGCAGTCCTGTGCGGTGCAGCCGCGATTCTGCACTACGCATCTGTTTCCAATGAGGAAGGCACCTATCACGCCGAGGGCGTGGTCATCCGTTTAGACGGTACGCCGAATCCGTATTCCTATGATTTTTCCCATGACGCGATCATCCGCGTCGACACGGAGGGCCGGACGACAGGCACCTACTGCGGTATGAAGTTTGATTGGCTGCCGGTCCTGCCGCCTCCGGACAACACCTCGACGCTTTATGGCTCTGTTTCCTACCGGAATCCGGAGCAGCTGGAGGGGATCTCCGACAGCCAGAAGCAGCAGATGGAAGACTGCATCTATGATACATGGAGCAAAAGCACCGGCACATCTTTTTCGGCTACGTGCCTGTCCGCAAATGAGATCGCAGGCTGTGATCTGCTGGTTCTCGGGAACGATCCGCAAATCACGAAGGAGGGGATGATCAACGGGCTGTACGCAAGCTGGATCGAGGCCTCGCACGAAACCAACGCCGATGTTACGTATCACTATCTCCTACTCTATGACCCCGAAAAGCTTTGTGTGGTATTTCTGAATGGCGATTGGGAGCTTACAGAAAAAATCGCGGAGAACATGACCATCGTGCAGACAGACATCCCCACACCGGAACCGAGCCAGAATTACACATACGTTGGCGCACTCGGTTGACATAAGTGAAAAAACGGCCTCCTCTTACCGCACAGAGCGCGGCAGGAGGAGGCTTTTTTATATTATTCCGGGTCAATCTCCACGGCCTTCCCCGCGGAGAAGAAATAAAGGATGCATTTCCTGACAGAAAGCCCATAAATGAGCGAAAGCGCCTGCGCATAGGCCTGCAGCTGCGGCGCGTAGCGCGCGGCCTTCAGCTGTAAATCGCCGTCAATGTAGTCAGTTTTGAAATCAAGGATGACGATCCCGTCTGCCTCCTGCCAGAAGCAGTCGACGACGCCCTGCAGCATGACCTGTTCCCCGGCAGCCGCCGGGTCATACGCGCCGGCGTCGGTCAGAATGGAGAATTTGAACTCGCGGCGCAGGTTCTTCGCGTTCAAAATCCGCTTTCCAAGCTCCGAGGAAAACAGCGCCAGAATTTTCTCCGCGTCTACCGCCTCGGCCTGCCGGGCCGTCAGAAATTTTTCCGTTTGCAGCCGCGCAAGCTCCTGCTGGATGCCATCGCGCGTCGTGCAGGCCTCGTAGTGGACGAACTGCATGAAAAGGTGCGTCGCGTTTCCTTTCTCGCGGCCTGTCAGCGGCCTGTCCTGCAAAAACTGCGGCGTGCGCCATGGCTTTCTGGCAGACTCCGGCTGTGCGGGCGTTTCCTCCGCCGCTTCCAGATCAAGTCCGCGCCCCTTCAGCTGCGTGGCCGTCAACTTGGACGGCAGCCGTGTCGCCGCCTCGTGCGCGTACCGGAAGCCCACGCTTTCCAGAACCTGCTCCCGGTCGAGCGGCTGTGCTGCGCGCGGCGCTTCCGCCTGTGCCCCGCGTGCAGCGGGAGCGGCAGGGGAGACGTCCTGCAGCGTGACCAGCCACGGGTACTGGCGTACCCGGCTGTATGCGCACGGGCCGCATTCGGCGAACAGCGCGCCGGACTCCGTGCGGCACAGCGCTGCGAGCAAGATCCATTCGTCCGGCTGACGCACCGCCGCGCTCACCCACGGCCCCAGCGGGTCGGACAGCCGCAAAAGCAGCTTTTTCAGGCGCGAGCCGTAATGTGCCGCGCAGCTCGTCATGATCAGCTGCTCCTTCGCGCGGGTCATGGCGACATAGAGAACACGCAGCTCCTCAGAGACGGTCTGTGCCGTCTTGCGGTCGATGATGGCTCTGCGCGCAAGCCCATGGTAATACGACCGGCTTGCAAGGTCGACGACATTGCCGCCGATCAGAAGCTCCTCGTCCGTCAGAACAGCGGCAGCATTGTCCTGCATGTTCATCTTCCGCGCCAGATCGGCCAGAATGACGATAGGGAATTCCAGTCCCTTGGATTTGTGGATGGACATGATGCGCACGGCGTCCGACCGGGCGGGCGCGTCCTGCGCGGGCAGTCTTGCGCCGCGCTGCTGCATTTGAAGCAGCAGCTGCACAAGCTCGGACAGGCTGCGAAGCTCTGTCTGTGCGCCAGCCGTCACGAACGACGCAAATGCAGCCAGACTGCCGCGCCGCCGTTCGCCGTCCGGCAGAGCGGCAAAGACCATTTCCAGCCCGGAGGACTGCACGACGGTGTTCAGCAGTTCCGGCAGCGGCGTCCTGCGGCTTTCCTCGCGCATACGGGAAAGCCAGGACAAAAACGCGCACAGCTTTTCAGACGGCTCCCGGCAGGCGCACAGGCAGTCGTAAAGGTCTGCCTTTTGCGCCTGCGCGCGAAGCAGCGCCAGCTCCTCTGGCGTAAAGCCGAAGACGGGGCTTGCCATGGCTGCAGCCAGCGGAATATCCCGGTGCGGGTTATCGATAATTTGCAGAAGCTGGAATAAAATCTCAATTTCCGCTGTCTGCATCAGATCGCCGTCCCCGCCCACGTCGCAGGCGATGCCGCGCCGTTGCAGTGCCGCCTGATACACCCCGGCGATCATGCCGGGCGAGCGCATCAGGATCACGATATCAGACGGCTTCGCCGGGCGCAGCGCGCCGTTTTCCGTGACGGAGGCCTCGCGCAGGAGCCGCTCAATACGCGCAGCGACGAATTCCGCCTCCGCGCCCGTCTTGTCACCGCTTTCTTCTTCCGATGCGAGATAATTCAGGCAGTGCAGCTCGACCTTCGGGCCGGGCGAGTCCGGGAACTGCGCGCCGGGGACGAGCGCTTCGTCCTGCGTGTAGTCCAGCTCCCCGGCCTCTTTTTTCATCACAAGCGAAAACACGTCGTTGGCCGCTTCCAGAATTTCGGTGCGGGAACGGAAATTCTGCGACAGCAGCAGCTTGCGCGGCTCGCCGGGGGCCTGTGTGCCGAGCGGCGGATAGGCGTCGTATTTGGAAAGGAAGATCGTCGGATCGGCCAGCCGGAACCGGTAGATCGACTGCTTGACGTCGCCGACCATGAACAGATTTTTTCCATCGCGGCTGACAACCTGAAAAATGCGCTCCTGCACGGCGTTGGAATCCTGATATTCGTCGATCAGAATCTCGCGGTAGCTCTGCGCAAGGCTTTTCGCGGCCTCTGTCGGCCTGCCGGAGCCCTTTTTCGTCAGAAGCCCGATCATGCAGTGCTCCAGATCGGAAAAATCGAGCAGATGACGGCGGCGCTTTTCCTGCGTGAACCGTTCGTCAAAGCGCCGCAGCAGCGTCAGAAGCCCCCGCAGCGCCGGGAGGGTCCTGCGAAGGTCGTCTACGACCCGTTCCGACGGCGCGTAAAAATAGCTCTGCACGGTCTTGAGCAGCTGCTTTGCCTCGTCGCGCAGTGTCTTGACCTGCTCCGCGTTTTCCGCGTCCTTCGGCATCCGCATCACGCCGAAGGAGGGGAGCCCCGCCTCCACACAGCCGTCCCAAGTCGTCTCCGCCATGAGCGCATGGACGGTTTCGCGGTTTTTTTGCAGCAGCGGCAGGCATTTTTGCTCCAGAGGCGCGTCCGCGCGGCAGAGCGCTTCTGCCTGCGCAAGCATAGCGTCCGCGCTTTCGAGCGCGTCCCTGCGCGCCTTGAGATAATACGCGCCCCAGAGCGTCTGCTCCGCCGGAGTCCCCTCCGGCAGCGCATACGCGCGCAGGCAGTCCGCCATCCATGCTTCGGGGTCGACCTTGCAGCGCATGACTTCATAGCTGCGCTCGGCCAGCTCCAACAGCCGCCGGTCGTCACGTCCATAGCCGAGCGTGTCGATCATGGCGGCGAAATCCGGCTCGTCGTCAAGCTTCGCATACAGCTCGGAGAGCACGTCCCGAAGCGTCTGCGCACGCAGAGCCGCCGCCTGCTGCTCGTCCGCCACGCGGAAATCGGCAGGCAGATTCGCCTCTGCCGCATACTGCCGCAGGACGGCCTGACAGAAGCTGTGCACCGTCGAGATCTGCGCGAGATACACGCGCGTCAGCTGCCGCTGCAAATGCCGGTCGTTCGGCGTGCCGGCAAGTGCCTCGGCGATGCGCGTGGCGATCTTGCCGCGCAGCTCAGACGCGGCGGCTCTTGTGTATGTAATGATCAGAAATTCATCGAGGTCGGCGGGGTCTGTGGGGTCGGTCAGATAGCCCATCAACCGGTCGACCAGAACCTTCGTCTTTCCGGAGCCTGCCGCCGCCGCAACGAGCAGCGCGCCGCCCCGATCCTCCGCCGCAGCCCGCTGCTGCGGCGTTGCGCGGATCTCAGCCATGCTCCAGCCTCCTTTCAAGCGCCTGCCAGAATTCCTCCGGCGTAACGGAGGCGAACCGCCGTGCGTTCACGCCGCAGACGTCCTTGTGGCAGGCCGATGAAAAATCACAGTATTTACATTCGGAATCCGACGGGCCGCGGTCAATGGGGTTCGGCGCGGTCGCGCCGGAGAGAATTTCGTCGATCATCGCCTCGACCTGTCCGTTCACAAAGCGCTCCAGCTCCGCCAGCTGGGCAGGGGAGGCGAGATCGCCAATCAGCCCGTCCGGGCCGGGCGCGAAGGGCAGGTACTGCGGCTTTTTCTCATACGCTTCCATCGCGTGCAGGACCGCTTCGTCGTTCAGAAGCAGCCCCTTGCGGCGCAGCCCCTTCTGCCGCTCAGGACCGGCCTGCGCGGGATCCTCGCCCGGCTTGAGCTTGACCATGTCGCACCGGCCCGGAACATAGAGCACTCCGGCCGGCTGCATGGGCGTTCCTGCCCGCCTCTGATACGATTCCAGCGCGAACAGATACAGAAGCATCTGCAGGTTCTTCCCGTACAGCAGCTCTGCATAATCAAAATCCTTATGGCCGGTCTTGTAATCGATGATACGGAAATAGCGCCGTCCGTCCGCCTCATAGGTGTCCACGCGGTCGATCTGCCCGGTTAGAAGCCCGGAGCCGGTCTTTGCGCGGTACTCGATCGGCGGCAGCGGTCCGTCGGGCGCGAACCGAAGCTCCTCCGCCGCAGGCGCGAACTGCGACAGCCGAAGCTCCCGCGCCACGTCCATCACGACGGCGGCGGCCTCCTGCCGGTTGCGTGCGGAAAGATAGCTCTCGCGGCTCGCGGCGGCCTGTCCCTGCGGGAGATAGGTCTTCATGCAGTTATCCATGCAGCGCTCTGTCAGCGCGGAAATTTCTCCGTCCGTCATGGCGGCGAAGCCGCCCTGCTCCTGCGCCTCGCGGACGACGTGCTCCAATACATCGTGCACGAACGAGCCGAACAGCGGCGCGTCGAATTCTGCCTGCTTCCATGGCGCGGCGCGCAGGCCGTATTGCAGGAAAAACGCGTACCGGCAGCCCGCGAACCTGTCGATCTTCGACGCGGAAAGCGGGATCGTCCTGCCGTAGAGCGCACGCACCGCCTCTGGCCGCATGGAGGCGAAGGAATACGCGCAGCGCTGCGATAGCGTCCGCGCCTCCTTTTGAACCGCCTCCGGCAGCCAGTCAGGCAGCGCGCTCTGCTGCAGGGCCGCGCCCGCAGCTGCGGCGCAGTCCGGCAGAAAGGGGAAGTCCTCTGCCGCAGCCGGCTGCAAAGCCGGAAACAGCGATGCTGTGCGGCTGTACAAAAACGACGGCTGCGCCGCATCGGTCACAAGGCATACCCGCTGCTCCGCCGCGCTCAGCGCCGCGCAGACCCAGCTCATTTCGCGGTCAGAGGACGCGCTGCGCCCCGGACTGAGTTCCACGCCGAGACTGCGGAGCTTCTGCCGCTCCGGGTCGGCAAGCAGCCCGCCGGGATCGGAAAACGCAGGCAGCAGTCCGTCATTCGCGCCGAGCACCAGCAGAACGCGGGTGCGGCGGTGGCGGAGCATGGGCAGCGTCGTAAGCTGGACGGCATCGCAGACGGAGGGAATGGAACCGACCGAAGTATTTTGCAGCAGCATGGAAAACAGCTGCACAAACAGCTCCGTTTCAAGGCTTGCTGCGCCCAGAACCTGATCCATCTGCTCAAGCGCGGAAATGAGCGCCTCGTAGAGCTGGCCGCATTCCTGCGCGCGCTGGGCCTGCCCGGCCTGTTCGAGCGCATCCTGCTGCGTCTGAAGCCTTCCGGCAGCGTCGAGCGTTTCCAGCAGTGCAGCGATGGCACGCACCTGCTCGTCTACCGTCCGTGCCTTTGCCAATGCCAGCCGGAGCGTGCGCAGCGGGGCCACAGCCTGTTCGCGCAGCTCGTTCAGCGCCTGCAGCGCGGCCTCATCCTCCGGCTCCATGGGCTGACCAAGCCCGCACGGGTGCAGCTGCCACGGCTTTTCCCACGCGGAGCCGCGAATGCCCCAGTAATAGGCATAGTGCTCCAGCGTATCGCAGTCCGCCTCGCAGAGCGGCGAGAACTCCGACTTTAAAAACGCCAGTACAGGACCCGGCTCATACCGCAGAACAGCCTGCATCGCGGACAGCAGCGCCGCGATCAGCGGGTTCTGCGCGACAGGCGCACTGGACGCGCAGTAGACCGGAATTCCTGCGCGCGAGAAGAGCGTCTGCATGGGAAGCCGGTACGCGGCCTCGTCCGTCATGCAGACGGTAAAATCGCGGTAACGAAGACCCGACAGCACGCCGCTGCGCACCGTGCGCGCGGCATAGGCGCAGGCCGCCTGCTGCGAGCCTGCATGGACGAGACTGACGTTCTGCGGCGCTTCTCCTGAGCCGCTGCCGCCGAAAAACAGGCCGTTCAGCCAAAGCTGCACATCCGGCACGCGGTGCTTGCGCGCCGGGATGCTCCGACGGACAGTCTCGATACCCTGTCGGGCCGCCAGCTGCCGGAGCTGCTTTTCTGTTTCATTTCCGGTCTGACAGGCGGCGTACTGCCCGCCGGAGGTGAGGAGTGCGACGCGCACATTTTTCGCGTGCGCAAGAATTGCACGGATGATCTGCATCTGTAAGGCGGTAAAATCGGAGAAGCCATCGAGGAAAACCTCCCGCCCGTCCAGAAACTCCGTCTCGTCCAGCAGCTCGCACAGGCGCATCTGCCGCGTGACAGGATCGCCGCGTCCTGTTTTGCAGACGGACAGATAGCTTTCATATAACAGCGCCAGCTCTGTAACCTTCTGCGCCAGCCGCCCTTCAAGCCTTGCGGCGGCTGTATGCAGCGCATCCGGCGTGACGCAGGAGGTCAGAAGCTCCTCCATGAGCGCGCCGAGCTGCTTCAAAAAATCCGGCCTTGTCATCACGGCGGCATAAAATTTCAGCTGCTCGCGCACCTGCTGCGCGGCGAGATAGAGCGTCAGAATGCGCCCGTTCTCGTCCAGATATTCTTCGCACACGCCGCCGCAGACGGAAAAGACCCGCGATGCCAGCCGCGTAAAGCTCAGAACCTCGGCATACCGGCTGATCGTATCGCCGCCGCGCTCGCACAGCGCACGCTCCGTTTCATGCGAATACTGCTCCGGAACGATCAGAATCTGCCCGGCGACGCCGTGCGCCGCGTTCTCACAGATCCGGGCCAGCAGCTCCATGGAATTCGCCGTCCTGTCCGGCCCGTGCAAAAGCTCCAGCATATGCCCGCCTCCTTTGCTGTTTTTCTCATTTTATCATGCCGTGCGCCCAAAAGAAAGCCGCAGGCACGAAAAAACCGCCGGAACGCGTCCGGCGGTTTTGGAGAAGTTGGTTATTTCTGTTCCTGAATGTAGAGGCTGACGCGGCTCTGGATGAGCTTGGAGGCTTCTTCCACGGTCTTGCTGCCCGCAAAATAGCCTGCGGCTTCGTCAGAGATGATGTCCAGCACATTCTGGTCATAGTCCACAAACGTCGTCGTGGAGTCGATCAGGGCCAGCACAGCGTCATACTGCTCCTGCGTGACGGCGTACAGCTCGATCATCGGCTCGTTGCCGTAGCTCATGCCGCCGCTGGAGATGGGGATGGGGTTGCCGTCGTCGTCAAGGATCTGGTTGCCGTCGGCATCCGTCTCGTATTCCTGCGTCATGGCCTCCTGCGCCTTTGCCTCAAAGACCGATTTCACAATGGGGTAATTCCAAATACTTTCCTGATAGTCGTCGGAGAGCGTCGAGCGGATAAAGGCCCACGCGCCGGACTTGTCCTTGCAGGTCGTGGAGATGGAGAGCGTGCAGCTGGCGTTGAACGCGTTGCCGCTGGAGCCGTCCTCACGCGGGAAGCCGACAAAGCGGATGTCGTTGTTCAGCGCGGCAAACGTATAGTACAGATCGCTGAAGCCGGAAAGCGACGTCGGATAGAGCAGCTGCTTGCCGTTTTTCAGGCGGGTGAAATCGCTTTCATAATCGTCCGAATCCGACTGCCAGTCGTATTCCGCCGGGAAGGGCTTGACGAACTCCAGCAGCGCGCGGAATTCATCGGTATCAAAGCTGCACGTGCCATCCTGCCAGTTCATGAAGCTCTCCGCGTTCATCGCGATGCAGTACTGCAGCATTTCCGCCTGCGTGTAATACTTGTTGAAGACCGTCGCGCCCTCGGGGAGCTTGGAAAGCGCGTCATTGACGTCTGCCAGCGTCCATGTCGTATACTCGCCCACGACCTTGCCGAGGCCAACTGCGGTCGTGACGCCGAAATCGATGGGCAGGCGGTAGAGTTTGCCGTCGGTCTGGGCCGCGTTCAGCGGCTGCGTCATGAGCTTGTCGCGCGAATATTCGGGGTCCGCGTCGAGATACGGCCACAGGTCCTCCAGCAGTCCCTTGGCGGCATACTGACCGATGGGAAGCTCCGTGCCGTTGACGAGGATATCAGGCACATTGCCGGAGATGATCTCCGTGTTGAGCTTGGTCAGACCGGCATTATAATCGTCGTCCGTCGCATACTCGGAATAGTCCTTGACGACGATGCGGTAGTCCGGATTGCTCTTGTTGAACTTGACGATCTGGCTGCGGAGATTGTAGTCCAGATACAGGCAGGCCAGCGTCAGCTCCGTCTTTGCCGTGACAGAGGCCGCGTCCACGCGGTTGAGGACAAGGATCTGCTGCCTGCTGGGGCCGTCGTCCGAATAGTCATAGGTCACAGCGACGATGCGCCCATCCGACAGGAAGCCGAACTGGTCGCTGTTGATATTGTTGCTGTCCACATCGCAGGCCACCCAGTCGACGACCTTCTCGACCTCGCCGTTGTCCCTGCGTTCGCCAAAGATATTGCCGTTATCCATAAAGAAATAGGCATAGACATCATTGCCGGGGAGGATGTTCCACGCGCGGGAGGAAACGGGCGTTTCCTTGCCCCAGTCCTTCGTCTCCGGGTCAAGCTGCTTGAAGACCATCTTGCCGTCTGCGGAGGAGGTCGTCATGCCGACCTCGCTGGCAGACAGCTGGCAGATCTGCCCGTTCAGCTCGTCGCCGGACTTGCTGAACACGAAGCTGCCGTCCGGGCCGTAGACGTTGACGGTCTGATAATCATAGGTATAGACATAGCCCTTGTCGTCGGAGAGAATGGAGTCGATGTACGTATAGCGCCAGCCTTCGGGATCGTCCGTCTCCTCCTCGGAAACGGGCGTGATGGTGCGCAGCAGCGTCCCATGCGCGTCAAGCTGGATAAGCTCGGAGATGGAATCGCCCTCCGTACCGTCGTCCGCATAGCGGCTCGTCTGCCGGTAGAGCCAGAGCGTGCCGTCCGCACCGGCCGCCATAGTCTGGATGTTGGTGCTGCTGTTGAAGGTCTGCATGCTGCCGTCGGGATTCATGGTCACACCATCCGGCATGTCCGGGTTTTCCACGACCGGCTCGGCCACATAATTGTCGAGCTGCACACATTCGCCGGTGTCGAGGTCAAAGCGGAAGATGACCTCGGAATAGGTATCATAGGAGATCTCCTCGCCGTTTTCATCGGTATATGTCTCCTTGCCGCCGTCCGGGACACTTGCGGTAAAGTAGAGCGTGTCGCCGGTAACGCAGCTCGTGCCGATCCACTGGATATCCTCCGGCAGATCAAAATACTGCGCCTGATACGCGAACTGCGTCGAGGTCTTGTCCTCGGTATCGCTCTGTTCTGTCTTCTTTGTATCGTCCGCCGTCTGCGCCTCATTTTTGCTGCACCCGGCGAGAACGCCGAACAGCAGAACAAGCGCGAGACAGACGGAAAGAATGCGTTTTGTCATAAAGGATGCTCCTTCCTGTTTTGATCCGTGCGGCCACATAGTAACAGAAATTCGCCAAAAAGGAAACCCCTTTGGGACAGATTTAAGAAAGAATTAAGTAAATCGAATGGTTTTCATACGTCTTGGAATTCATCAAGATCCGTGTTATACTGTAGAAAAACCGCAACAGGAGGCGCTTTATGCCCGCGCATATCATTTCCAGCGAGGAGCAGCGCGACCGGATGCTGTGCACGCCGATCCCGAAGCTGATCGTGTCGCTGTCCATCCCGACGCTGGCGTCCCAGCTCATTTCCGTGTTTTATAATACCGCCGATACCTATTTCGTCTCCAAGCTCTCCACCAGCGCCTCGGCGGCGGTCGGCGTCGTTTTTTCGCTCATGTCCATCATTCAGGCCTTCGGCTTCGGCATCGGGATGGGCTGCGGGTCGATCATCAGCCGCAGTCTCGGCAGCCGCGACAACGAGCGGGCCGACCGCACCGCAAGCAGCGCGTTCTTTTTTGCCGCCGCCGTGGGGCTTCTCATCTGCATTGCGGGGCTCTGCACGCTCCGGCCGCTCATGCGCCTGCTCGGCTCAACGGAAACGATCCTCCCGTACTCGGAAAGCTACGCGCGCATCATTCTGCTGGCCGCGCCTGTCATGTGCGCGTCGTTCGTGCTGAACAACACGCTGCGCTCCGAGGGCGAGGCGATGCTCTCCATGTACGGCATCTGTGCGGGCGGCCTTCTGAACGTCGCGCTCGACCCGCTGTTCATCTTTGTCTTCGACATGGGCATCGCGGGCGCGGCGCTGGCCACGGCGCTCAGCCAGCTGATCAGCTTCTGCATCCTCGCGTGGCTGTTCCTCCACGGGCGGAGCATCGTCCGCGTCCACGTCCGCTGCATCAGCAAACGGCCCGGACTTTACGGCGAAATTCTGCTCGTCGGCTTCCCGACGATCTGCCGGCAGGGCTTCGCAAGCCTGTCCTCTGCGCTTTTAAATAACGCGGCAGCTGTCTATTCCGATGCGGCGGTCGCCGCCGTGACGATCTCCAACAAGGTCTATCTGCTCGTCCGGTCGATCGTGATCGGCATCGGGCAGGGGTTCCAGCCTGTAGCGGGCTACAATTTCGGCGCGGGCGATAAAAAGCGCACACGGCAGGCGTTCTGGTTTTCCGTGCTGCTCGGAACAGCGGTGTGCATCGTCTGTGCGGCTGTGATCTCGCTCTTTCCCGACGAGATCATGCACTTCTTCCGCGACGATGCGGAGGTCACGCGCATCGGCCGTCAGGCACTGCTCTATGCCTGCGCCGTCATGCCGCTGATGGGATATTCAACTTATGTAAACCAACTATACCAGTGCCTCGGCTTCCATCAGGCCGCGACGCTTCTGGCCAGCTGCCGCAACGGACTGCTGTACGTGCCGCTCATCCTCATCCTGCCGCGTATGCTGGGCCTGCCCGGCGTAGAAATGAGCCAGCCCGGCGCAGACCTTTTGACCTTCGTTGTTTCGCTCCCGTTCCAGATCTGGTTCTTCCGGCATAAGCTCCGCTGATATGACGCTGCGTATACACGAAGGCTCCCCTATCGTTAGCAGGGGAGCCTTCAAATATGGAAATTTATAATCAATTTACGATCTGAAACTCTGAAATATTATAGGCAGCGCCGGTGAGTAATTTTCCAAAGCTCAGCCCTTCGCAGCTCCAGTCTCCGAACCGGAGCCCGCCGGTTCATTTGCGGCCGTGGAAACCCGGATCTGCTCAATATGATGGTTTGCGATCCGCGTGATCTGTACGTGCAGCGTTTCAAAATCGAATGACGCACCGGTCTCGGGGAGCCGGCCAAACTGCTCCATGACCCAGCCGCTGACGGAGGCCATGTCCGAGTCGGATCTCAGCCCGAAATAGTCCGCAAAATCGTCAAAGCTCATTTCCGCGTCGACCAGGTACGTGCCGTCAGACCCCTTGCTGATCGGCGTTTCCTCTTCATCGTGCTCATCCCAGATCTCGCCGACGAGTTCTTCCAGAATGTCCTCCATCGTCACAATGCCGCAGGTGCCGCCGTATTCGTCGACCACGACGGCGACGTGCGTTTTGGCCTGCTGGAGCTTTTTGAGCAGCAGACTGATGGGCTCCATCTCCAGCGCGTAGACCGGCGGCAGAATAATATCCCGCAGCGGCTTGTCCGTCACGCCGCAGCCGACATAAAAGTCTTTCTGGTGGATGGTGCCGAGAATATTGTCGATCGAATCCTGATAGATCAGGAGCCTTGAATATTTCGTCTCCGTGAACAGCGCGGCGACCTCCTCCTTCGTCGCCGTGATCGGAAGCGCAGCCAAGTCAGTGCGGTGGATCAGAATATCCTCCGCGCGCTGCTCGGAAAAATCGATTGCGTTCTTGAGCAGCTCGCCCTCGTTTTTATCAATGCTGCCGTCCTGCTGCACTTCGTCGACAAGCATCAGAAGCTCCTCCTGCGACATTTTGTTGTCGGAGCTGAGGCGGAAGACCTTCGCCAGCAGCTTTTTCCAGAACGAAAAAATTGCGTTCAGCGGCGTAAAAATCCAAATAAGGACCTGAAGCATCGGCGCGGACAGCATGGCCCACTGCTCTGCGCAGTCCTTTGCAATGCTCTTCGGAGAGATCTCACCGAAAATCAGCACCACGACCGTGACGACGACGGTGGAGATCGTGGCGCCTGCGTCGCCGTAATGCCTGACGAACAGCACGGTGCCGATGGAGGCCGTGGCGATATTCACGATATTGTTTCCGATCAGGATCGTGGATAACAGCCGGTCATAGCGTTCGAGCAGCTTACAGACCAGTGCCGCCCGTTTGTTTCCCTTCTCTGCAAGGGTCTTGAGCCGCGTTGTGTTCGCAGAGGAAAAAGCCGTTTCCGTCGCCGAAAAATAGCCGGAGAGGATCAGGCAGACAGTCATTATAACAATGCAAGTAGTGGTTGACAATGTACGGTAACTCCTTTTCTGTTATCTGAAATCGTGTGTGAAGACGCAAAAAAGCACGTCCGCCCTGCATCTAGCAGCGCAGATATGCTTCCCAAAACAGATGACAGATCAGATATGTACTATGACAATCGCTGTCGTCAGAATCCATGTGTTTCATTCCTTTCGCATAAAATCAAATTTATTATAACAAAAAACACAAATTCGTCAAGAAACAAATTCGGCGTAAGACTTGGGCGTGTCCGGTTCACGCAGAGAGCAGCAAAGGACCGAATAGAGTTGGTAGGGGCAAGAGCCAAGCCCCTGCCAACTGCGGTCGAATTTCGTTGGTTTTACAGAGCAGGGGAAATCATCGCTCCGCTTGATAGACGATCTCGCCGTTTACGATGGTCATGTACGCCTCGCCGCCGATGGTGGTCAGCGGGTCTGCCGTCCAGAGAACAAGATCGGCGTCCTTGCCCGGTTCCAGACTGCCGACGCGGTCAGAAATGCCGAGACTCTGCGCCGGATTGATGGTAATGGCGCGCCACGCTTCTTCCATCGGCAGTCCTGCAGCAGCCGCAAGTCCAGCCGCCAGCGGCAGATGCTGCAGCGGAATGACCGGTGCGTCGGTGATGATGCTGACCGTCAGTCCTGCGCGGTACAGAACGCCCGCTGTCGTAAAGCTCTTGTTCCGAAGCTCGACCTTGCTCTTGCCGCCGAGCGACGGGCCAACAAAGACCGGATAGCCCTCCTCGGCCAGCTCGTCCGCGATGATCTCACCATCGGTGCAGTGGTCGAGCGTCAGCTTGAGGTCAAACTCCCGCGCGATGCGCACGGCGGTCAGAATATCGTCCGCGCGGTGCGCGTGGCACTTGATCGGAATTTCTCTGTTCACGACCGGCAGCATCGCTTCCAGCTTCACGTCCAGCGGCGGATTTTTTCCTGCCGCCTTGTCGTCGCGGTAGCGGATGGTGCGCATCAGCAGCTCGCGCAGAAGTCCGGCCACGGCCATACGCGTCATGGGACTCTGCTTTTTGCCCTGTCCGTAGCAGCCCTTCGGGTTTTCGCCGAACGCGCATTTCATCGCCGCAGGCGACCGCAGTACCATCTTGTCAACACGCTTGCCTGCCAGCTTGAGAATGGCGAACGTGCCGCCGACGACGTTTGCACTGCCGGGGCCGGTGCAGGCTGTCGTCACGCCGCCGCGCAGCGCCAGACCGAACGCCTCATCCTGCGGATTGATCGAGTCGATGGCACGCAGCTGCGGCGTCAGCGGATCAACGATCTCGTTATAGTCCATACCCTCCCAACGCATGGCCTGATTGTCAAGGCCGATGTGGCAGTGCGCCTCCACGCAGCCCGGCGTGAGCAGCCGCCCCTGTGCGTCAATGACCTTTGCGTCTGCGGGTGCGTCAATTTCCGGCGCGACTGCGGCGATTTTTCCATCCTCAACCAGCAGACAGCCGTTCGGAATATCCGCTCCGGCCATCGTCTTGATGTGTGCATTCTGAATCAGCAGCATATTGTATCTCCTTTCACAGCGCCAATTCGCTGTTTCCTCCAGTATAACGCGAGCCGCCGCCAAAAAGCAAGCGCTGTTTTTCCCCAGTCCGCTAGACAAAAAAGGCAGATGCTGTTATGATAGAGACAGAAAATCCAAAAACGATGATCAAGGAGATTGCTATGAAACAGTATTATCTTGGAATTGAATTCGGTTCCACGCGCGTCAAGGCCGTCCTGATCGACGGCGAGCACCGCATCGTCAAGAGCGGTGACTACACATGGAAAAGCAGTCTGGAAAACGGCGTCTGGACGTATCACATGGAGGATGTGCAGGATGGCCTGCGCACCGCCATCCGCAACCTCGGCGAGCTGCCGGGGGCTGTTTCGGCCATGGGCATTTCCGGCATGATGCACGGCTATCTGGCCTTCGACAAGGACTGGAACCTGCTGGCTCCGTTCCGTACCTGGCAGAACACCATGACCGGCGAGGCCGCCGAGCAGCTCACGGCGGAATTCGGCTTCAACATCCCGCAGCGCTGGTCCATTGCGCATCTGTATCAGGCCGTTCTGAACGGCGAAGCGCACGTCAAAAATATCGCGCACATCACGACGCTTGCCGGATATGTCCACTATCTGCTCACGGGCGAAAACGTCCTCGGCGTGGGCGAAGCCTCCGGTATGTTCCCCATTGACAGTGAAACGCTGGACTATGACGCGGCGATGCTCGAAAAATTCGACGCGCTGCTGGCCAAATACGGCTTCGCGTGGACGGCCCGCAGCGTCCTGCCCAAGGTCCTGATGGCCGGACAGGCCGCAGGTAAGCTGACGCAGGCCGGGAGAACGTTCCTTGAAGGGCTTCTGCCCGCCGGCATCCCGTTCTGCCCGCCCGAAGGCGATGCAGGCACCGGCATGACGGCGACGAACGCCGTCGCGCCCAGAACCGGCAACGTCTCGGCAGGCACGTCCATCTTCGCTATGGTCGTACTGGAAAAGCCCCTGTCGAAGGTCTATCAGGAGATCGATATGGTCACCACGCCCAGCGGCAAGCCCGTCGCCATGGTGCACTGCAACAACTGCACGAACGACATGAACGCATGGGTGGGCCTTCTCGGCGAGACGGCGAAGCTCTTCGGCGCGGACGTTTCGACTGGCGAGCTGTTCACGAAGCTCTACCAGAAGAGCCTTGAGGGTGATGCCGACTGCTCTGGTGTTCTGACCTATAACTATATGGCAGGCGAGGGTGTTACGCATCTGGACGAGGGCCGTCCGATGGTCGTCCGCAAGCCCGAAAGCCAGTTCACGCTTGCCAATTTCCTGCGCTCCCAGCTTTACGCGACCATGTCGACGCTCAAGCTCGGCATGGATATCCTTGCGGAGGAGCACGTTGCGATCGATTCCCTGACCGGTCATGGCGGCCTGTTTAAAACGCCGGTCGTCGGCCAGAAGTATATGGCTGCTGCCTGCCGCGCACCTGTGACCTGTATGGAATCGGCGGGCGAGGGCGGGCCTTACGGCATGGCTCTGCTTGCGTCCTATCTGGTGCAGAAAAAGGATGGCCAGACGCTTGAGCAGTATCTGGAAACAGAGGTTTTCGCGGATGTCAAGCGCACGACGCTTGCTCCCGATCCCGAGGATGCCGCCGGCTTCGACCGCTATCTCGGCTGGTACCGCAGCGCCCTCGCAGCGGAAACCGCCGCAGTAAACGCATTCTGATCGATCCTTTCGAAAACATGGAAAAGGCTTCCCGTCTCCGGGAAGCCTTTTCCGCTTACATGGCCGAGGAGATCGCGTCCACAGCCTTTTCCGCCTCGTTTTGAATAGCCTTGGCGACCTGCTTTGTCATGCGGTACGCGTCGCTGTTTTTCGGCAGCATCATCGCGCCCAACGCGCCGACTGCGACGCCTGCGCCCATGGTCAGAAAGAAGCCCCGTACTGTCATATGCGCACCTCGTTACCGCATCGCCGTGCCGGACGTGCTGCCGGTCACGGTTCTGCCGCTTGCCGTGCCGCTCTGGCTGTAGCCCGCGCCGTTGTAGCCGGGGTTGTAGTTCGTGCCGTTATACATACCGCCATAGCCGTTTGTGCCGTTGACATAGCCGTTCCGGGTCGTGGAGACGTTGGAATAGCCGTCGTAATACGGCTGCGTCGCCGCACAGGCGGTCAGAGACACCGCAAGCATCAGCGCGGCCAGCACCAGGATCAAGCCTTTTTTCATGAGAAATTCCTCCTTTTTTGCGAATCGTATCGCTGAGGCTAGTTTCTGCAGGCATTGCGCGCGGTATGCTGTGAGTTTTTTACAGAGCAGGAATCGATAAAAATCGATACAAGCATATTGAAAGTTTTCGTTTATGCTGTATAATAAACAACAGATAAAAATGAGAAGGAGAACGCTCATGAAAAAGCTGTCCATCAAAAAAGGCGTGCAGTGCATGGCCTGTCTGGAGTGCGTCCGCGCCTGCTCCAACGCATACTATAAGGAATTCCACCCCGATAAGGCCGCTCTGAAGATCGTCCAGCGCGGCGAGAACGTCCGTCCCATGGTCTGTGTCCAGTGCGGCAAGTGTGCCGAGGTCTGTCCCTCCGGCGCGATCACCCAGAACCCCAAGGGTGTCTGGATGATCAGCCGCAAACTCTGTACCGGCTGCGGCAAGTGCGTCGAAGCGTGTCCCTTCGGCCTCATCGTCAAGGACGAGGCCGTCCCGTATTCCAGCAAATGCACCGCCTGCGGCATCTGCGTCAAGGCATGTCCCATGGAGCTGCTGGAGATCGTCGAAAAATAAACCCAAAGCGGCGGACGCGTGTCCGCCGCTTTCGTTTGTCCATATATAGATTTCTGCGAACTTGCAGGCTGGGGATGCCTCCGGCGGCCCCTTCTTTTCCGCCTTGCCGGAAAAGAAGGGGGAGAAAAGGGGCGCTGGTTACGTTTGGTGCGTACTGCGGGTACGACTCAGGTGGTTCCTGATTTTCAGTTGTTACGAACACACAAACTCACCCTACGGGCGCTATACTGCGCGCCGCCTGTTACGGTACACCAGGTTTGATAGCAGCTGCTTTTGAATGACTGCGGTAAAAACGCCTTGCGTTCGAAATTTGCAGGGCAGTACGGATTCGCCAGAGTTTTGTAGGGGCCGATGCCCACATCGGCCCGCTGGAAAGTTGTGAATTTGCCATATATTTCCGCAAAAAGGGTGCGTTCTGCCGGGTCGATGTGGGCATCGACCCCTACAAATCGCACCCCTCAAAGTGCGCCGAAATATGCGTCCCTAACATTGCAGCTCCCGTCATTTCACCACCGCATCATACAGCAGATTCTTCGCAAACCCCGTCAGCTTCGCGACCTGCTTGACAGCGTCCTTCGTGGAAAGTCCCTCCGCCATGCGTGCGCGGACCAGATCGAGCGCCGCTTCAAATGTGCAGCCTTCCTCCGCCTTTTCCTCCGCGCCAGCCACAACGAGCACGAACTCGCCGCGCGGCGGGGTTTCTTCATAATAGGCCGCCGCCTCGCCCAGCGTCATGCGGCGGACCTCCTCGTGCAGCTTCGTCAGCTCCCGACAGAGGGAAATTTTCCGCTCCTCTCCAAACGCGTCTGCCAGATCGCGCAGCGTGGTCAGCAGCTTGTGCGGCGCTTCGTAGAAGATCATCGTCCGCGTTTCGTCCTTCAATCCCGTCAGGTGCTCCTGACGGCTTTTTTTGTTGACGGACAGAAACCCCTCAAACGTAAACCGGCCAGTCGGCAGCCCCGAAATACTCAGCGCTGTCACCAGCGCGCACGGCCCCGGAATCGCGCAGACCGTCACGCCGTTTTCCGCGCACAGCCGAACCAGGTCCTCGCCGGGGTCGGAGATGGCGGGGGAGCCAGCGTCCGTCACCAGCGCGCACGTTTCGCCCGCCAGCAGCCGCGCGAGGATTTTCCCGCCGCTCTCGGCCTTGTTGTGCTCATGGTAGCTCACAAGGCTTTTTTTGATCTCCAGATGGTTTAGCAGCTTGAGGCTCACGCGCGTGTCCTCCGCCGCGATAAAATCAGCCTCCGCCAGCGTTCGGGCGCAGCGGGGCGAAATGTCATTCAGATTGCCGATGGGCGTCGGCACGAGATATAGAGTACCGGCCATATTGCTTCACTCCTGTAGATGATAGATGCGCCGACCCTCGGCAGACAGCTCTCCGGTCTGCTCATAAAGAAACAGATCCGGCACATATTGCAGCCCCGGCCTTCCGCCGAGGCGGGATTCAATCAAAACGAGATTCACGGCGTTTTCCGCTCTGTGCCGGACGAAGCGGATGCGCTTTGGCTCCAACCGCGCCGCGCGCAGTCCGGTCATCAAATCGACCAGCCGCTCTGGCTTGTGAACCAGAAAAAACCGCCCGCCCCACCGCAGCGCCCGCGCCGCAGCCGCACAGAGCGCGTCAAACGGACAGCAGATCTCGCTTCTCGCGGCGCAGAGGCTGTCCTGCGCATGCAGATATCCGCTTCCCGGCGGGTAGTAGGGAGGATTGGACAGCACGCAGTCAAAGCTTCCGGGCGCGATCTGCGCGTGTGTCTGCCGCAGATCGCCGCAGACGATGTGCAGATGGTCGGAAAATCCGTTTTCCTCGGCATTTTCCTGTGCCTGACACGCGGCAGCCTCCTGAATTTCGATGCCGCTCACGTGCAGCGTTCCGTCCGCGCCCAGCAGCAGAAGCCCCAGCGTCCCGCACCCGCAGCCAAGATCAAGCACTCGGCTGCCAGACTTTATCCGGCAGAAATCTGCCAGCACCATGGAATCCGTGCTCATGCGAAACTGTGCGTCCGGGATTTTCATCCGGATGCTGTCAAAGAGAAGCTCTTCCATACGCGCTCCAATCAAAAGTCAATCAAAAAGACAGGGGGTGCTGCACGCAGCACCCCCTTCCTGGTTATGTGCTTATTCCTCAGAGATCGCGTCGTTGGGGCATTCTGCAGCGCAGGTACCGCAGTCCACGCACTGATCAGCGTCGATGACGTACTTGTCTTCGCCCTCGCTGATGCAGCCGATGGGACATGCGTCAGCGCAAGCACCGCACTTTACACAGTTGTCATTGATTACGTGTGCCATTTGAAGCACCTCCATTTTCAAGGTAGCTTCATTCTATCATACTTTCCTGAAAATGCAATGAAAAAAGTGTAAATTCCTCGAACGGCCCGGATTTTTTCGCGTGCGTCGTATAAACGCTGACCGCCGCGTCGAAACTCTCCTTCGACAGGAGGCGATCAGAATGAAAAAACCGGCGTATTCCGCAGCGCTGGACCGGGTGCTCTTCCGCGCGTCGCGGCTGGCGCGTGAGCTTGGCGGCGCACAGACCGGCACGGAGCATCTGCTGCTTGCACTCTCGCAGGAACGCATTTCCCAGACCGGACGCATTTTATGCTATCAGGGAGCCGAGGGCAGGCTCCTGCGCTGTATGCTGCTGACGAGGCAGGAGCCGGAGCCAGCCGGGCGGCAGGGCCTTTCCGCAGCTGCCGCAAGAGCGCTTGACGGCGCACAGCACGAGGCGAACCGCCTTGGCGCGCCCCTCTGCCTGCCGGAGCATCTGCTGCTTTCCCTCATGCGCGACGACGCCTATGCGGCGGCGCGAATGCTTTCGGAGCTTGGCGTTGACTGCAACTGCGTATTTTCGGAAACATATGACCGCCTGCGCATCCTACATCCGGCGCAGGACGTGAAAGGACAATCGGAATTGAAGCTTTTGGAACTGTACTGTGACAACATGATCGACCGGGCACCGCAGATGGACCCCGTCGTCGGCCGCGAGGCGGAGCTTTCCCAGCTCATGCAGGTGCTCAGCCGCCGCAGCAAGAATAACCCCGCGCTCATCGGCGAACCCGGCGTCGGCAAGACCGCCGTCGTTGAAGCGCTGGCCCAGCGCCTTGCCTGCGGAGACGTGCCGCAGGCGCTGCGCGGGAAAAAGCTCTACTGCCTCAACATGGCGAATCTGCTTGCGGGCACGAAATACCGCGGCGAATTTGAAGAGCGCGTGCGCGATATCCTGATCGAGATCCGCCGCTGCGGCAGCGTCATCCTATTTGTCGACGAAATGCACACCATCGTCGGCGCAGGCAGCGCCGAGGGCGCGATCGACGCGGCCAATCTGCTCAAGCCGGCCCTTGGCAGGGGAGAGCTGCAGATGATCGGTGCGACGACATTGGAGGAATACCGCAAATTTATTGAGAAGGACGCCGCGCTTGAACGCCGCTTCCGCCCCGTGATCGTCCGCGAACCGGACCGCAAGACGGCCTGCCGTATGCTTGAAGCGCTTCGTCCAGGCTTGGAGGCACACCACCGCATCCGCATCACGCAGGAGGCCATCGAGGCCGCCGTCGATTTTTCAAGCCGCTATCTGACAGATCGCTTCCTGCCGGACAAGGCGCTCGACCTGCTCGACGAGGGCGCGGCGCACGTCTGGCTCGGCGGCCCGGAGCCTGCGGAGGACGCAGAGCGCCAGCAGCAGCTCGAGCAGCAGCTTGAGCAGGCTGTGGCGAACGCGCAGTATGAGCAGGCGGCGAAGCTGCGCGACGAGCTGCGCACGCTCGTGCGCCGCCAGCTTGCCGCCCGCCGCGCCCAGCGCACCGTGAGCCTGACCCGGCAGGATATCGCCGCCGTCGTTTCCGAGCGCACCGGCATCCCCGTCGGCAGGCTCCGGCAGTCTGACCGTGAACGGCTGCTGTCCCTGCGCCAGACGCTCTCCGAGCGCATCATCGGCCAGCAGGCAGCCGTCGACGCGGTTTCTACCGCCGTTCTGCGCGGCCGGACAGGCCTTGCCGACGCCGGACGCCCCGCCGCGTCCTTCCTGCTCATCGGCCCGACGGGCGTCGGAAAAACAGAATTATGTAAACAGCTTGCGCAGGTCGTCTACGGCAGTCAGGACGCGCTCATCCGCGTGGATATGTCGGAATACATGGAGCCAAGCAGCGTCTCGCGCCTGCTTGGCGCGCCTCCGGGCTATGTCGGCTACGACGCAGGCGGAACGCTCACGGAAAAGGTGCGCCGCCGTCCATACTGCGTTGTACTGTTCGATGAGCTGGAAAAGGCGCACCGGGATATTACCGGTATCCTTCTGCAGCTGCTCGGCGACGGGATCCTGACCGACAGCATGGGCCGCACCGTCAGCTTCAAGAACACCATCGTCGTCATGACCTCGAACCTGACTGGCCCGCAGACCGGAAAGCCCGGTCTCGGCTTCATACCCGACTGCGCGGATGTCCGCGCGCAGACCGTCCTGCGGGAGGCGTTTTCTCCGGAGTTTCTGGGCCGGATCGACTGCGTCGCCTCCTTCCGTCCGCTTGCGGCAGAGGATCTTGCGAAAATTGCTGCGCTTCAGCTGCGGGAGCTTGCCGGACGGCTGCAAAAGCAGAACGTTACGCTGGAAACGGCCCCGGAGCTGCCCGAGCGCCTCGGCGCGCTCTGCGCGAACGAGCCCGGAGGGGCCAGAAGCCTGCGCCGCAGGCTCCAGACCGGGATCGAAGGCCCGGCGGCGGAGCTGCTGCTGCGCGACCCGTCTGTGCGGACGCTCCGCGCCGTCTGGCAGCAGGGGAGCGTGCAGGTGGAAGCGGTTGGAGGATGTTTTTAAAACATTCGTTCAAAAATTCGGCTTTCGGGGATTTTTCACGAAAAACGTCGAAGAATCTCCGAAAAATTTTTTCAAAAAAGGGTTGCAATTTATGTAAACAGAACGTATTATATTATTGAAGTGGAGCAAAGTGGAGCGAAATTTCAGTAAAGTGGAGCGAAAGGAGGCGCGAGGGGATGTTTGGCAAGTACAAGCACTCAGTCGACGAAAAAGGACGTCTGTTCGTGCCGTCCAAGCTGCGCGAAGAGCTGGGAAGCACCTTCTATGTAACACTGGGCCTCGACCACTGCCTGTCCGTCTACACGGAAGCGGGCTGGAAGGCCATTGTCGATAAATATAACGCGCTGCCGATCGTACAGGCACGAAAAATGCGCTTTCTGTTTGCCAACGCCGCCAAATGTGAGCCCGATAAGCAGGGCCGCTTCCTCATTCCGGCTGAGCTGCGCCAATACGCCGGTCTTTCCAGCGAGGTCACGTTCATCGGGCAGGGCGGCCACGCGGAGATCTGGGACAGCGCAGCCTATGACGAGCTGGAGCAGCAGACGCTGACGCCTGAAAATCTGGCGGCTGTGATGGAGGAACTTGGTTTCTGATGGAATTCGCACATCGATCTGTGCTTTTGCACGAGTGCATAGACGCGCTGGCCATCAAGCCCGACGGGATCTATCTCGACGGAACGCTCGGCGGCGCGGGCCACTCGCTGGAGATCTGCCGGAGCCTCACCACCGGCAGGCTCATCGGCGTCGACCGTGATCTGGTCGCGCTGGAGGCCGCGAAAAAGCGGCTGTACCGCCACGCGAAAAAGGTGACGCTGGTACATGATAATTTTGAAAACGTCGGCGCGATCCTTACCGCGCTGGGACTCGACCGGATCGACGGGATGCTGTTCGACCTGGGCGTTTCGTCCCCGCAGCTCGACGACGCGGAGCGCGGCTTTTCCTATATGGCCGACGCGCCGCTGGATATGCGCATGGACCGCGACCAGTCCCTCACGGCCTACGAGATCGTCAACAACTGGCCGCGCGAGGAATTAAAATCCATTCTCTACGAATATGGCGAGGAGCGCTACGCCCCGCAGATCGCCGCCGCCATCGAACGCGTGCGGACCGACCACCCAATCGAGACAACGCTGGAGCTGGTCGACATCATCCGCTCGGCCATGCCGCCCAGCGCCCTGCGTGAAAAGCAGCATCCGGCCAAGCGCAGCTTTCAGGCCATCCGCATCGCCGTCAACGATGAGCTTGGCGCGGTCCGGCAAGGCATGGAGGCCGCCATCGACCACCTGAACCCCGGCGGTCGTCTGGTTGTCATTACGTTCCATTCACTGGAAGACCGCATCGTCAAAAACGTGTTTCAGGACGCGGCAAAGGGCTGCACCTGCCCGCCGTCGTTCCCGGTCTGTGTCTGCGGCCATAAGCCGAAGATCAAAATTCTGACGAAAAAACCCATCATCGCCACGCGCGAGGAGGTCGAGGAAAATCCCCGTTCGCGCAGTGCAAAGCTCCGCGTAGCAGAGCGCGTGTAACCCGGAAAGGAGTCCCGCCGTTATGGCGCAGCCCAATCGAAGAAATCTTTATAGAGACAACGGCGCCGCCGCATACGATGTTTACGCCTGGAACGATCAGACTGCCCGCCAGTATGACGATAACCGCGCCTATGAGCGTACCCTGCCCATCGAGCTGCCGGACGAGCGGGCCTATGAGCAGCCGTACCGAAGAGTCAAGGCCAGAACGGCCATCGCGCCGTTTACACTGGCGGGTATGCTGACGGTAGTCTGTCTCATGATCCTTGTGATTTTCGGCTATGTCCAGCTGTTTGAGGCCAGCAGCAATGTCTCAGCCCTTGAAAGCAGGCTTGCCAATCTCAAGGAGCAGCAGCTGATGCTTCAGAGCAAATACGACGCCAAGATCGATCTGACTGCCGCCGAGGAATACGCGGCTGAGATCGGCCTGACCAAATGTCAGCCCGAGCAGATCGTCTATGTCAGCTTCTCCGGGAACGATCAGGCGGAAATTTACACGCAGCAGCGCACAAGCGTCTTCGGAGAAATTCTGGACGCCATGCAGCAGAGCATTCTCGGCCTCATCGAATATTTGCACCCCGCAGCAGCATAAGCTTGGACAGAACCTCCCAGTTTGAAATCCAGCTGAGTAACCGAACAGGGGCGGTCTTTTCAGGCCGCCCCTTTTTTGAACAGAAAGGCAGTTTCATGGCAAAAAAGATCATCCGCCTGCCGCGCACCAAAGAGCAGAAGCAGGCAAACCGGGAGCGGAATGAGCGCGCGAACCGAACGATCCTCAGCCGTACCCTGATCCTGATGGTCCTGTGCGGCGTGATCGCGTTTGTCCCGCTGATCGGAACGCTTTATAACCTCATGATCACCCAGCACGACTATTACAACGAAAAGGCGATCAAGAACCAGACCCGTTCGACGAATCTTACCGCAGCGCGCGGCGTGATCTACGACGCGAATATGAACGTGCTGGCCTCTTCGTCGACCGTCGAGACGGTTTTCATCGACCCGAACGAGATCGCCGAGCAGATGAAAAAGCCCGAGAACAGCAACCTGCTCGACCAGATCGCGCGCGGTCTTGGCGAAATTCTGGATGTCGAGCCGAGCTTCGTCTACGAGCAGGCCGCCGACAAGCAGTACCGCTATAAGGTCATCAGCCGTAAGATCTCCGAGGAGCTGGCCGACGAGGTCCGCGCCTTCGTCAGCGAAAACAAGATCACCGGTGTCTATCTCGAAACAGACCTCAAGCGCTATTACCCCAATTCCTCCCTCGCCGCGCAGGCACTCGGCTTCGTCTCAAGCGACAACAACGGCTCCGAGGGCCTTGAAGCCTATTACAACGAAGAGCTTTCCGGCACAGCCGGGAAGGTCGTGACATCCAAGGGCAACTACGGCTCCGAGATGCCCTATACATACGAAAAATACTATGACGCCTCTGACGGCTGCAGCCTCGTTACCACCATCGACGCGACCGTGCAGGCGTATGTGGAAAAGAACCTGCAGAACGCCATTGATAAGTACGATATCAAAAACGGCGCGTTCTGTATCGTCATGGACGTGAATACGGGCGAGATCAAGGCCATGGCCACGCTCGGCTCCTATGATCCAAATGATTATCTGGAAATCTATGACGACGCGGCGGCCGCGCTTCTTGAAAATGAGCGTGATGCGGCGCTGTCCCTGCCGGAAGCGTCCGATGCCTATAAGGCCGCCATCGAGCAGTATAAGCAGGATGTTGCATCGGCACGTATGGCTCAGTGGCGCAACCGCTGCGTGTCCGACGGCTATGAGCCGGGTTCGACCTTCAAACTCATCACGCTGGCCTCCGCAATCGATTCCGGAGCCGTCACGCTGAACGACTCGTTCTACTGCGGCGGTCAGGAAAAGTTCTCCGGCCGTGAGCAGATCCTTAACTGCTGGAAATCCGCCGGTCACGGTGCGCAGTCGACCGCGCAGGCGCTCGGCAATTCCTGCAACATCGCCTTTGGCCATATCGGCCTGCGCATGGGCGGCGATATTTTCTATGATTACCTCAAGGCCTTCGGCATCATGGAAAAAACAGGCGTTGATCTGCCGGGCGAGGCCAGCGGTCTGTTCTACGAACGGAAATACCTGAACAATCCCGCACAGTACGGCACGTCCTATCTCATCACGTCCTCTTTCGGTCAGAGCTTCCGTATCACGCCCATGCAGCTGGTGCGCTCCGTCGCGGCGATCGTCAACGGCGGCTATGTGCTCGAGCCGTATATCGTGAGCGAGGTTCTGGACGCCGACGGCAACATGGTCGAGCGGAACGAAAAGACTGTCTTGCGGCAGGCCATCAGCCAGCAGACGTCCGAAACAATGCGCAGCCTTATGGAACAGGTCGTCACCGAGGGCACGGCCTCTGCGGCCAAAACCCCCGGCTACCGTGTCGGCGGCAAGACCGGCACGTCCGAAAAGCTGGACGAATACGACGAGGACGGCAATCAGGTCAAGGACAAGATCGTCTCCTTTATCGGCGTCGCGCCCATTGACGACCCGAAATATGTCGTCCTTGTCGCGCTTGACACGCCCGCGTATTCGCAGGACAGCGAAAAATATACCCTCCACGGGATGTATATTTCCGGCGGCCTGATGGCTGCGCCGACCGTCCGCGACATTTTCCTTGATATTCTTCCCTATCTCGGTGTGGAGCCGGATTATGATTCCGAGGATATCCGCGGTATCAACTTCACAGTCCCAGATGTGATCGGCATGGACGAAAGCGAAGCGGCTGCGCTGCTCGCTGAAAAAACCATCACCTACCGCATTGTCGGCACCGGCTCGACCGTCACCGACCAGCTGCCCGCGCCGGGCAGCCAGGTTCCCGGCAATTCGCAGATCATCCTCTACATGGGCGCGGAAAAGCAGCAGACGGTTGTCGAGGTGCCGGATTTCATCGGCTGCTCTGTCGCGGACGTTAATTATCTGGCCGCAAACGCCGGCCTTTACGTGCAGGCCAAGGGCACCGACCGCACGGACGTTTACGTGCTTGCGGCCTATCAGGACATCGAACCCGGAACAGAGGTTGACAGAGGTACTACAATTACAGTAGAATTCTCTTCCACAGGCGCATCCGACTAAGGAGGACACTATGAAGCTCAAAGAACTGCTGCACGGCCTTGACGTGCTGGAACTGCACGCGGACGAAGCACTGGATATTACCGGCGTTCAGTATGACTCCCGGCAGGTAACGCCCGGAGCACTGTTTGTCGCGATCTCCGGCTTCCAGACCGACGGCCACAAATATATTCCCAAGGCTATGGAAAACGGCGCGGTCTGCGTCGTCTGCGAAAAAAAGCCGGAAACAGACATTCCGTATGTACTGGTTTCCAATGCCCGCTCGGCGCTTGCCGCGCTCGGCGCAAACTGGTTCGGCCATCCGGCGGACGCTATGTGCGTCGTCGGAATCACCGGCACGAACGGCAAAACGACCAGCACGTATCTGCTGAAGCACGTGCTTGAAAAAACGCTCGGCGCAAAGGTCGGCCTCATCGGCACGATCCAGAACATGATCGGCGATGAGATCCTGCACACTGAGCGAACCACGCCGGAATCCTTCGAGCTGCAGAAGCTCTTTGCCGATATGCGCGATGCAGGCTGCACGCAGGTCATTATGGAGGTCTCCTCCCACGCGCTGGTGCTCCACCGCGCCGACCAGATCCGTTTTGGCGCGGCTGTCTTTACAAATCTGACAGAGGACCATCTCGATTTCCATCAAACGATGGATGCATACTGCGACGCGAAGGCCATGCTCTTCCGCCGCTGCGAAACGGGCGCGGTCAATGTCGACGATGCCTACGCGAAGCGCATCATGGAGCAGGCGGACTGCCGCCTTCTGACGTATTCCGCGCAGGGAACCCCCGCTGCACTCACGGCGGAGCATATCGGCCTGTTCTCCGACCGCGTGGAGTTTGACGCGGTCTATCAGGACGAGCGGGCTGCCGTCACGCTCGGCATTCCCGGCATTTTCAGCGTCTATAACGCCCTCAGCGTCATTGCCGCTGCGCTGGCACTGCACATTCCGCTTGCTGAAATTGCGGACGCCCTGCGCACCGCGCAGAGCGTCAAGGGCAGAGTAGAGGTCGTCCCCACGCCGGGCAAGGACTATACTGTCCTCATCGACTATTCCCATACGCCCGACAGCCTTGAGAATATTCTGAGGGCTGTGCGCGGCTTCTGCACGGGCCGCATCATCGCCGTCTTCGGCTGCGGCGGCGACCGCGACCCTTTCAAGCGCCCCGTCATGGGCAAAATCGCGGCAGAGCTGTCTGACCTCGCCATCGTCACCTCAGACAATCCCCGCACCGAAGATCCCTATAAGATCCTCCGGCAGATCCTTGCCGGGATGCAGGATACCGAAACGCCCTACGAGGTCATTGAGAGCCGCGTTTCGGCCATTGGCCGGGCGATGGAGCTGGCGCAGAAGGACGATGTGATCGTCCTGTGCGGCAAGGGCCACGAGACGTATCAGGAAATCGGCCACGAAAAGCACCATCTGGACGAGCGTGAGGTCGTCGCGTCGTATTTGGAGGCAAACGCATGAAGGAACTGACACTGAAGCAGGCAGCGGAGGACTGCCGGGGAACGCTCACGCCTGAACAGGCGGAGGGCATGATCACCGGCGTCCAGATCGATTCGCGCAGAGTAAAGCCCGGCGACCTCTTCGTCGCCATCAAGGGTGAGAAGTCCGACGGCCATGACTTTATCGGCATGGCGGCCAGTCTTGGCGCAAGTGCCGCGCTTGTGCAAAGACCGGTCAAGGCGGCCATCCCGACCATTCTTGTACCCGATACCATCAAGGCCTACGGCGATCTTGCCGCAGCCCGCCGCGAACGGATGGGCATGACCGTCATCGGCATTACCGGCAGCGTCGGCAAAACGACGACCAAGGAAATGACCGCCTGTATGCTGGAGCGTACCTACCGCACCGCCCGCACCGAGGGCAACCACAACAACAACATCGGTCTGCCCATGACCATCCTCGATATGCCGGACGATACCGAAACGGCTGTTCTGGAGCTGGGCATGAACCACTTCGGAGAAATGGCCCGCCTGACTTCTATCGCAAAGCCCGATATCGCCGTTATCACCAACATCGGCACCATGCATATCGAACATCTTGGCTCCCGTGAGGGCATCCTGCAGGCCAAGCTCGAAATTTTCCGCGGCGTGCCGGAAAACGGCGTCGGCGTGTTCAACGGCGATGAGCCGCTTCTCTGGAACGTGCGCGCCGACGGCGGACATAAAAAATATTATTACGGCATTGAGAACCATGCCTGCGACGTGCTTGCAACTGACATTCAGGAACTTGACGACGGCATGCGCTTTGTCGTCAGCGGTTTCGGCCACCGTTTCGAGTTGTTCGTGCCGGTTCTGGGCCGCCATACGGTCTATAACACGCTGGCCGCCGTTACGGCAGCCCTGCTCCTGAAGGTCCCGCCTGAGACGATTCAGACGCAGATCTCCGGCTTTCACAACACCGGTATGCGCCAGAAGATCTACGAGCGCGACGGCTTTACCATCATCGAGGACTGCTATAACGCAGGCCCGGAATCGATGGAGGCCGCGCTTGAGATCCTTGCGGGCTTCCGTTCGCGCACGAATGGCCGCTGTATCGCGGTGCTGGGCGATATGCTGGAGCTTGGCAACCGCTCCGCCGCGGAGCATTACCGCATTGGCCGCATTGCCGCCACGAAGGCCGACGTGCTCTACACCTACGGCGTCAACGCCGAGCGCATGGTTTCCGGCGCAATCACCGGCGGCATGAAGCAGAAGCTGATCGAGCATTTTGACACGCATGAGGATCTGGCGCATATGCTCAAAATGCGTGCCCGTCCCGGCGATGTGATTTTGTTCAAGGGCAGCCGCGGTATGCGGATGGAAAAGGCCCTTGCGCTGTTTTTCAAGGAAGAAGAGGAATAAAGAGAGTCTCGGAGGAATCCTGTATGGATGCAATGTTTTTTATCGTTCTGGGCGCGACGCTCGCTTCGTTTTTACTGACGCTGCTGTTTGGCCGCTTCGTTATTCCCATGCTCCGTGCGCTGCACGCGGGCCAGTCCATCCGCGAGGTCGGCCCGCAGTGGCACAACACCAAGGCCGGTACGCCGACCATGGGCGGCATCATGTTCATTGCCGCGATCATCCTCTGCACAGTCGGCTTCGGCTGGAAGAGCATGACGGAGAACCACACCTATACGCACCTGTATGTGCTGGCCCTTGCCCTCTGCTATGGGCTTGTCGGTTTTGCCGATGATTTCGTCAAGGTCAAGCTCAAGCGCAATCTCGGCCTGACTGCCATCCAGAAATTCCTGCTGCAGCTCGTCGTGGCCGCTGCGTTCCTGTTTGTGCTGAAGGGCAGCGGCGATCTGTCCTGCGAACTCTATATCCCGTTCTGGAACCTCGACCTTGAAATTCCGACGGTGGTCTATATGGTCTTTGCGGCCTTCGTCATTGTCGGCTGCGTCAACGCTGTGAACCTGACGGACGGCGTCGACGGTCTTTCCAGCAGCGTGACCATCCCGGTCATGGTCTTCTTCGCCACGACCTCCTATATCTATGGCCGCACGACGCTGGCCCTGCTCCCCGCGACCGTCGCGGGCGGCCTGGCGGGCTTCCTCTGCTACAATTTCCATCCGGCCAAGGTCTTCATGGGCGACACCGGCTCGCTGTTCCTCGGCGGCATGGTCTGCGGCATGGCCTTCGCGCTCGATATGCCGCTGATTCTGATCCTTGTCGGCATTATCTATCTCTGCGAGACGCTTTCCGTCATTCTGCAGGTCACGTATTTCAAGCTGACCCATGGCAAGCGCATCTTCAAAATGACCCCCATCCACCACCACTTTGAGCTGTGCGGCTGGAAAGAGGAAAAAATCGTTTTTGTTTTCACCGCGATCACGCTCGTCATGTGCGTGCTGGCGTATCTCGGTGTTATGAACCGGTATTGAGCTACCGCAGCTTCAGAAAGGAGCGACCCCTATGGCAAGCCGTTCAGACGGCGTAACGCGGCTGTATGAAGCTCCGCAGGCTCCCGAGCCGGAGCGCCTGCCGCAGCCGACCAAAACAAAGGACAAGGTGCTGCTCGACGAGCGCGGCCTGCTCGACCTGCCGTTTCTTGCGCTGACGGTGCTGCTCGTGCTGATCGGCGTCGTCATGGTCTTTTCAGCCTCCTACGCCCGCGCGTATTATCTGACCGGCAACTCTACCTATTACTTTGCCCGGCAGGCGATTTTCGCTGTCGTGGGCATCGGCGGTATGCTGTTTGTCAGCAGGCTGAACTATCAGCTCTGGCGCAGCGCGTCGTTCATCATCCTCGCCGTGTCCGTTGTGTTTCTGATGCTCGTGCCGCTCATCGGCTCGACGGCCAACGGCGCAAAGCGCTGGATCGAGGTTGCGGGCATCCGCTTCCAGCCCTCGGAGCTTGCGAAAATCGCCATCATCATGACGTTTTCCGCCATGATCTCGACCTACCGCGATAAAATGCGCACCTTCCGCTATGGCATCGCGCCCTTCGGCGCGATCATGATCGTCCTGTGCGGCCTCGTCGCGCTGGAGCGCCATTTTTCCTGCATCCTCATCATGCTGCTGCTTGCAGCGGCCATGCTGTTTCTGGGCGGCGTCCAGATCAAATGGTTCGCCCTCGGCGGCGCGGCAGTCGCCGTGTTCATGTTTGTTTATCTCAAGACGCAGGGCTACGCCGGAAGCCGTATCACCGCCTGGCGCGATCCCGCCTCCGACCCGACAGACAACGGCTATCAGATCTTACAGTCGCTCTACGCCATCGGTTCCGGCGGCCTGATGGGCCTCGGCCTCGGCAAGAGCTGCCAGAAATACCTGTATCTTCCCGAGGAGCACAACGACTATATTTTCCCCATTCTCTGCGAGGAGCTCGGCTTTGTCGGGGCAGTCGTCGTGATCCTGCTGTTCATTCTTCTGATCGTGCGCGGCTATTATATCGCCATGCACGCGCGTGATCGCTTCGGTGCGCTCCTTGCCGCCGGAATTTCCACGCATATCGCGCTTCAGACCTTCCTCAACATTGGCGTTGTGACCAATTTTCTGCCCGCCACCGGCATTTCTCTCCCGTTCTTCTCCTACGGCGGCACGGCGCTTCTCATGCAGCTGTTTGAAGCGGGCGTTGTCCTGGCCGTCTCCCGGCAGAACGACAATAAGCTTCTGTAAGGGAGGGAAGTTCATGAATATCGTCTTTACCTGCGGCGGCACGGGCGGGCATATCTATCCCGCCATTGCGGTCGCCCGTATGTTCCGTGAGCGTCAGCCGGACTGTAAGATCCTCTTTATCGGCGCGGAGGACGGCATGGAAAACAAGATTGTCCCGCGCGAGGGCTTCCGGCTGGAAACTGTGAAGATCTCCAACTACCAGCGCAGGCTGACGCCCGCCGCGATCTGGCACAATCTCGTGACCGTGCAGCGCATGGCTGCGACGTTTTCAAAAACAAAGCGAATTCTAAAGGAGTTTCAGCCCGATGTGATCGTCGGTACTGGCGGCTACGCCAGCTTCCCAGCCCTCAAAATGGGGGCGAAGCTCGGCATTCCCACCTGCGTCCATGAATCAAACGCCGTTCCGGGCCTGACGACGAAGCTCGTCGCGCGCACGGCCAGCCGTGTCATGGTGTCCTTCGAGTCCAGCCGGGAGCATTACCCGGAGCCCGAAAAGGTTCTCCTGACCGGAACACCTGTGCGCGAGGAATTCCTCTTTGCCAAGCGGCAGGAGGCCAGGCTGGCGCTGGGGCTCGGCGACGAACCGCTCGTCGTCTCCTGCTGGGGCAGTCTCGGCGCGCGGGAGATGAACAAAAAAATTGCACAGTTTATGAAATGCGAATGCGAGGATAATACGCCCTTCCATCACATCCACGCGACCGGCTCGTTCGGCTGGCGCTGGATGCCGGACTATGTCAGGGAACAAGGCGTCGACCTCGCCGCGCAACCGCGCATTGAAATGCGCGAGTATATCTATGATATGCCGCAGGTGCTGGCAGCGGCGGATCTCATCATCTGCCGCGCAGGCGCGGCGACCATCGCCGAGGTCTGCGCCAGCGGAACACCCTGCATCATGGTACCGAGCCCAAACGTGACCGGCAACCATCAGGAAAAAAACGCCCGAGTGCTCGAACGCTCCGGCGCGGCCGCAGTCGTCCGCGAGGCAGACTGCGACGGAAAAAGCCTCTATGAAACCGCAAAGTCGATCCTTTCAGACGCCGGACGGATGCGCGCCATGCGTGCCAGCGCACGGGATATGGCCGTGGTCGATGCTGCCGAGCGCATCTATCAGACGGCGCTCGACCTTGCAAAGCACTGACACGCACATCGCACGCAGCGCATAGGATGGGGAAAATTCCTGTGTTTTGGAGGAATGCCCATGCCAGCGCTGCTTGTTTCCAAATCGCCTCCGCTTTCCGGGGAGGTGACGATCCACGGTGCGAAAAACAGCGTCCTGCCCATTCTGGCCGCGACGCTCCTGTGCAGAACGCCATGCGTCCTGCATAACTGTCCAGATATTCTCGACGTGACGCACACACGTGCCATCCTGCACAGCCTTGGCTGCGCCTCCGAACGGCGCGGGGCGAGCGTCTACATAGACCCGCGCAGCTGCACCGGTCATTCCATCCCGCCGGAGCTGGCCGCATCTATGCGTGCGTCCAGCCTGTTTCTCGGTGCGCTGCTTGCAAGACAGGGCGAAGCGTCGCTGAGCCTGCCGGGCGGCTGTCCCATCGGCGCAAGGCCGGTGGACTATCATCTGCTTGCCTTCCGCGCACTCGGCGCGGAGGTCACAGAGACGGACGATACCATTCACTGCCGCGCACGAAGACTGACCGGCGCGAAGATCACATTGCCCGGCCCCAGCGTCGGCGCAACGGAAAACGCCATGCTGGCCGCCGTTGGGGCAGAGGGCGTCACCGTGATCGAGAACGCCGCCTGTGAGCCGGAGATCGTCGATCTGGCCGGTTTTTTGACCGCCTGCGGTGCAAAAATCGCGGGCGCAGGTACGGGACGTGTAACCGTCAAGGGCGGTCAGCCGCTCACCGGCGCGACCTATACCATCCTGCCGGACCGCATTGAAACCGCGACGTTCCTGTGCGCCTGCGCCGCCTGCGGCGGCACGCTGACGCTGCGCAGGACGGCCCCGCGTCTTGCTGAGCCGATTTTAAATTCGCTCACAGAAAGCGGCTGCCGGTTTTCCTGCACACATGATACCATTCAAATTTCCCGCGACGGACCGCTGATAGCCTGCCGCCCGGTCATCTCAAAGCCGTATCCTGGCTTTCCGACCGACGCGATGCCGGTGCTGCTTGCCTCTCAGCTGCGGGCAGAGGGACAGACAGACTTTACCGAGACGATTTTCGAAAACCGCTTCGGCTATGCCAGAGAGCTTAAAAAGCTCGGTGCGCAGCTGCGTCAGGACGAAAACACTGTCCATCTGCGCGGTGCGCCGCAGCTGTATGCGGCGCAGCTTTTCGCGGAGGATCTGCGCGGCGGCGCGGCGCTCGTGCTCGCAGCCATGCAGGCCGAGGGCGAAAGTACCATTTTTGGAGTAAAACACATCGAACGGGGATATGATACTCTTGAGGCTGCGCTGCAAAGCGTCGGCGCTCGCCTGAAAACAGTGGAAATCCCCAAAAAGATGTGATATACTTTGTATATTCTGAGCCTCCGAAGGAGAATGCATCATGCGCACGAAGCAAAGCAAAGCGAATAGGGAAGCACGAGCCGCAGGCAAGGCGCGTCAGGTGCGCAGCAGTGCGCTCGGCAAGCTCCTCATCATGCTCGCTGTCGTTGCTGCGATCGTCTTCGGCGTCGCGATCTTCTTCAAGGTCAACACCATTGAGATCCAGGGCAACACCGTCTATTCCGCCGACCAGATCATCGAGGCCTCGCAGATCCAGCAGGGCGATAATCTCCTGACGGTCAATAAAGCGCTGGCTGTCGGCAACATCAAGGCCGCACTGCCGTATGTCGAGGATGTTTCCATTGCCCGCAGCCTGCCGGACGGCATTATCATTCAGGTCCGCGAGAGCGTCGTTTCCTTTGCCGTCATGACCGACACGAACGCCTGCTGGCTCGTCGGCCCAAGCGGCAAGGCGCTTGAGCGCATTGAGCCTGCCGCATTCAATGAAAACCCGCACATCAACGGCCTGCTCATTTCCACGCCCACGGAGGGGGAAGCCGTCTCTTCCCCAACGCCCACAGCGCTGGCCGCCGCGCTGGACGTCATGAAGGAGCTTGACGGCACCGGCCTTCTGGAGCATATCCGCGTGATCGATGTGGAAAAGGAATACGACATGAGCATCTGGTACGACGAACGCTACGAGATCAAGCTCGGCGGGACCGATGAGTTGGCCTATAAGATCCGCTATCTGTGCTCCATTCTCGACCAGCTCAGCGAATTTCAGGCCGGGACCATCGATCTGACTCAGGCCGCGCAGAAAAGGGCCACCTTCCAGCCCGCAGCGTGAGCCGAGGGGACACAAACCATAAAATCCGCATTTTTTGCTGAATTTTTCCGCATTTTCTATTGACGCACACCCTTTTTCGAGATAGAATAAAGTCGACATAATCTAAAACGATGCAGTTGTGGGCTGTGAGATATACAGGAGGAAGACAAATGGCAGATACAGCAGATAAGGTAGTCAAGATCAAAGTCATTGGCGTCGGCGGAGCCGGCAATAACGTTATCAACCGCATGATCGCGTCCGACGTCAAGGGCGTTGAGTTTGTTGCGGTCAACACGGATAAGCAGGACCTTGAAAAGTCCAAGTGCAAGAATAAGGTGCAGATCGGCGAAAAGCTGACCGGCGGCATGGGCGCAGGCTCCAAGCCGGATATTGGCCAGAAATCTGCCGAGGAATCCAAGGCGCTCATTTCTCAGGTGCTCGAGGGCACCGACATGGTCTTCATCACCGCCGGTATGGGCGGCGGCACCGGCACCGGCGCTGCACCCATTATCGCGCAGGTCGCGCATGACGCAGGCATTCTGACCGTCGCCGTCGTGACGAAGCCCTTCCGCTTCGAGGGCGCGAACCGCATGAAGCAGGCTGAGGCCGGCATTGCCAACCTCACCGATAAGGTCGATTCCATGATCATTATCCCGAACGACCGCCTGAAATTCGTCACCGACCAGAAGATCACCTTCGCCAACGCATTCGGCATTGCGGACGATGTGCTGAAGCAGGCTGTCAGCTCCATTTCCGAGCTCGTCGGCTACAGCGAGAACGTCATCATCAACCTCGACTTTGCCGACGTTTCCGCCATCATGCGCAACGCGGGCCAGGCCCATATGGGCGTCGGTTCCGCCACCGGCCGCGACAAGGCTGAGCAGGCCGCGCAGGCCGCCGTCTCCAGCCCGCTGCTCGAGACGTCCATCAACGGCGCGACCGGCGTCCTTATCAACATCGCCGGTTCCCACGACCTCGGCCTCGACGACGTCGAGACGGCCGCCAACATCGTCATGGAAGCCGCCAATCCCGACGCGAACATCATCTTCGGCGCTGCGTTCGACGACGAGCTGCAGGACGAAATGCGCGTGACCGTCATCGCCACCGGCTTCGCTGAGAAGCGGCAGACGCCTTCCAAGCCCATCGGCGCATTCTCCGCTGCGCAGGAAAAGGCCTCCGCCAGCAAGAATCAGGCACAGGAGGATATCGACGATATCGACGAGATCTTCAAGATCTTCAACCGCAATTAAGCAAGCAGCCCGGCGCGTTCGAACGCGCCGGGCTTTTATACGGTCTGTTTCATGAAAAGCAAATCTGCCTGACACAAAAGGAGGCGGTACCCGAAGGTACCGCCCCTTTTGCATAGGAGATAATTATTTGTCGTACATATCGACCAGCTTGAGCAGGTGCTCGTAGCGCTCCTTGGCGTTCTCCTCGTTCTTTGCGAACAGAACGGTTGCTCGCTCCGGGAACTCGCGGGTCAGACGGCTGTAGCGGGCCTCGTTCATCAGGAATTCCTGATAGCCGCCGGCGGGAGCCTTGGAGTCCAGCGTGAACTTCTTCTCCGCAGCCGGGTTGAAGCGGAACATATTCCAGTAGCCGCAGTCAACAGCTTTCTTCATTTCCTTCTGGCAGTTCTGCATACCGCCCTTGATGGAATGCATCTCGCACGGTGCATAGCCGATGATGAGGGACGGGCCGTGGTAGGCCTCGGCCTCCTGAATGGCCTTCAGCGTCTGCGCGGCGTTGGCGCCCATGGCGACCTGCGCAACGTAGACATAGCCGTAGGACATGGCGATCTCCGCCAGAGACTTGGACTTGGTCTCCTTACCGGCAGCCGCAAACTGTGCGACCTGACCGATGTTGGAAGCCTTGGAAGCCTGTCCGCCGGTGTTGGAGTAGACCTCGGTATCGAAGACGAAGATGTTGACGTCTTCACCGGAGGCGAGGACATGGTCGACACCGCCGAAGCCGATGTCGTAAGCCCAGCCGTCGCCGCCGAAGATCCAGACGGACTTCTTGCTGAGGTAATCCTTCTTGGACAGGATGTCTGCGCCAAGTGCGCAGGCGTCGCAGTCGCAGTACTTTTCGCCCTTGGCCTTGAGCTCGGCAGCGTGCTCGGCAAACTGCGGGACCTGTGCCAGCTCGTCGACGGTCGCAACGTTCTCTTCCAGAGCCGCGACATACGCCTTGGTGGCGGCAGCGTTGGCTTCGAGATCGTTGACGGTGTCGAGGTACTTCTGTGCGGCGGCCTTGAGGTCGGCGTTCGTCCATTCGACAGCGATCAGAGCCTTGGTCTTCTCAATCAGGCTGTCGCGGATGGCCTTCTGGCCGAGGTACATACCGAAGCCGTGCTCCGCATTGTCCTCGAACAGGGAGTTGCACCATGCGGGGCCCTTGCCCTCTGCGTTTGTGCAGTACGGGTTGGTAGCGCCCGGGTTGCCCCAGATGGAGGAGCAGCCGGTGGCGTTGGAGATATACATCTTGTCGCCAAACAGCTGGGTGACGAGGCGTGCGTAGCTCGTCTCGGCGCAGCCTGCGCAGGAGCCGGAGAACTCAAGCAGCGGCTTGCGGAACTGGCTGCCCTTGACGTCGGCAGTCTGAAGCTCCTTCTTCTCGGAGACCTTGTTCACGCAGTAATCGAAAACGTCCTGCTGATCCAGCTGCGTTTCCTGCGGAACCATCTTGATGGCCTGTACCTTTTCGGGGCAGGCACCGACGCAGACGCCGCAGCCCATGCAGTCGAGCGGAGAGATGGCCATTGTGAACTGATAAACGCCCTTGCCCTTGCCGGCCTTGACCGGGACGATCTTGGCGGCTGCGGGTGCGTTCTTGGCTTCCTCATCGGTCAGAGCGACCGTGCGGATGGTGGCGTGCGGGCAGACATATGCGCAGTTGCCGCACTGGATGCACTTTGCAGAATCCCATTCCGGAACGGCAACGGCAACGCCGCGCTTTTCGTAAGCGGCAGCGCCCAGCTCGAACTGGCCGTCGACATGATCGACGAACGTGGAGACGGGCAGGGAATCGCCGTCCATCTTGTCGACCGGGAAGAGGATGTTCTTGACCTGCTTGACCAGTTCAGGCTTGCCCTCGAGGTTGTGCTGGGCGGCAACGTCTTCTGCGTTGGCCCAGGCAGCGGGAACGTCGATCTTCACATAGGCGGTAGCGCCGGCGTCGATGGCCTTGTGGTTCATCTCGACGACGTCCATGCCCTTCTTGGAGTAGGACTGCGTGGCCTTTTCCTTCATGTACTGGATGGCGTCCTCTTCCGGCAGAACCTTGGCCAGCGAGAAGAACGCGGACTGAAGGATGGTGTTGGTGCGCTTGCCCATGCCGATGGACTGCGCCAGATCAATGGCGTTGATGGTGTAGAGCTGAATGTTGTTCTTGGCAATGTAGCGCTTGGAAGCGGCATCCAGATGATGGGCCAGCTCTTCCGGCGTCCACTGACAGTTGATCATGAACACGCCGCCCGGCTTGACGTCACGGACAATGGGGAAGCCCTTCGTGATGTAGGACGGGTTGTGGCAGGCAACGAAGTCGGCCTTGTTGATGTAGTATGGGCTCTTGATGGGCTTGTCACCGAAGCGCAGATGGCTGATGGTGACGCCGCCGGTCTTCTTGGAGTCATACTGGAAGTAGGCCTGCACGTACTTGTCGGTATGGTCGCCGATGATCTTAATGGAGTTCTTGTTCGCGCCGACGGTGCCGTCGCCGCCCAGACCCCAGAACTTGCACTCGATGGTGCCTTCCGCGGCGGTGTTCGGGCAGTTCTTGTCCTCTTCGAGGGACAGGTTCGTCACGTCGTCGACGATGCCGATGGTGAACTCGTGCTTCGGCTCATCCTTCTTCAGCTCGTTGTAAACGGCGAAGATGGAAGCAGGAGGCGTATCCTTGGAACCGAGGCCGTAGCGACCGCCGATGATGGTCGCCTTGACACCTGCGTTGGCCAGAGCGGTCACAACGTCCATGTACAAAGGCTCGCCCAGAGAGCCGGGCTCCTTCGTGCGGTCGAGGACTGCGATCTTCTTGGCGGTAGCCGGGATAGCCGCAACCAGCTTGTCTGCGCAGAACGGACGGTACAGGCGGACCTTGACCAGGCCGACCTTCTCGCCGTGCGCGTTCATGTAGTCGATGACTTCCTCAGCAACGTCGTTGATGGAACCCATCGCGATGATGACGCGGTCAGCGTCGGGAGCGCCGTAGTAGTTGAACAGCTGATAGTTTGTGCCGAGCTTCTCGTTGATCTTGCCCATGTACTTTTCGACGACTGCGGGCAGCTCGTCATAGTACCGGTTGCAGGCCTCACGGTGCTGGAAGAAGATATCGCCGTTTTCGTGGCAGCCGCGGGCAGCGGGATGCTCCGGGTTCAGCGCGTGCTGACGGAACTCCTCGACAGCCTTCATGTTGCACATTTCCTTGAGATCGGCGTAATCCCAGCAGGCGACCTTCTGGATCTCGTGGGAGGTACGGAAGCCGTCAAAGAAGTTCAGGAACGGAACCTTGCCCTCGATCGCGGCCAGATGTGCGACGGGGGACAGATCCATGACTTCCTGCGGGTTGGTCTCGCAGAGCATGGCGAAGCCGGTCTGACGGCAGGCCATGACGTCGGAATGATCGCCGAAAATGTTCAGCGCATGGGTCGAGACGGTACGAGCCGAGACGTGGAACACACAGGGCAGCTGCTCCGCCGCGATCTTGTACATATTCGGGATCATCAGCAGCAGACCCTGAGACGCCGTATAGGTGGTCGTCAGAGCGCCTGCGCCGAGGGAGCCGTGAACCGTACCGGCCGCACCGGCCTCAGACTGCATCTCAGCAACCTTGACGCGGGTGCCGAAGATGTTCTTCAGACCTGCAGCAGACCACTGGTCGACAAAGTCCGCCATCGGGGAGGACGGCGTAATGGGATAAATACCGGCGACCTCGGTATATGCATAGGATACGTGAGCCGCGGCATTATTGCCGTCCATGGTTTTGAATTTACGAACCAAAACAATTACCTCCTAAAAGTAATTACATATTCATGCATAATGACTATATCACATTTTCTTGTCAATGTAAATCAAATTTGAGATAACCTTTTTGGATTTGGCGGAAATCTTTCGAAAATCTGCCGCGCATTCCGGCAAGTTTTGAAAAACCTGTTGGTTTTTGACGTGAAATGCGCTATGATAGGGGGGAAGAAAAAAGCGGAGGGATGCAGATGCTCAGCAAAGTGCTCTCGCTCGGCCTGTCCGGCGTCAACGGATACGAGGTGCAGACGGAATGCTACATCGGCACGGGGCTTCCGGCGTTCGATCTGGTCGGTCTGCCGGACGCGTCCGTCAAGGAGGCGCGCGAACGCGTGCGCGCCGCGATCAAAAACTGCGGCTTCCGGTTCCCGGTCAGCCGCATCATCGTGAACCTCGCTCCGGCGGGTACGAAGAAATCCGGCACGCTCTACGATCTGCCGATCCTCCTGTCTATTCTGGCTGCCTCCGAGCAGGTAAAGCTTCCGAAGAAACGCTGCGCGTTCCTCGGTGAGCTGAGTCTGGAGGGGGCGCTGCGCGCCGTTCCCGGCGTCCTGCCGATGGCGCTGGCCGCGAAGCGGCTCGGCTATGAGGAGCTGTACGTCCCGGAGGATAACGCGCGCGAGGCCACGCTGGCTGGCGGTCTGGCCGTCTACGGCGTAAAGAACATCCGGCAGCTGACCGCGCACCTGACCGGCCAGACGCCGATCGATCCCGCGCCCATCTGGCAGCCGGAGCACAAAACACAGCAGCTTTTGGACTTCAAGGATGTAAAAGGGCAGGAAAATGCAAAGCGCGCCCTTGAAATTGCGGCGGCAGGCGGGCATAATATCCTTCTGGTAGGCCCTCCCGGCTCCGGCAAGAGTATGCTCTCAAAGCGCCTGCCGTCCATCCTGCCCGATATGACGCGGCAGGAGCAGCTGGACGTCACGCAGATCTATTCCGTCATGGGTCTTCTGCGGCCGGATCATCCGCTCATCGAATCGCGTCCGTTCCGCAGCCCGCACCATACCGTCTCCGCAGCTGCACTGGCCGGAGGCGGGGCGAATGTCCGGCCCGGCGAGATTTCTCTCGCGCACAAGGGCGTGCTGTTCCTCGACGAGCTGCCGGAGTTCCGCCGGGACGCCATCGAATCCATGCGCCAGCCGCTTGAGGACGGACAGGTCACCATTTCCCGGGTGCAGGGCTCGCAGACATTCCCGTGCGAGTTCATGCTGGTCTGCGCTATGAACCCCTGTCCCTGCGGTTGGTACGGCGACCCCAGCGGCCGGTGCACCTGCTCACAGGCAGCGGTCGACCGGTATTTAAGCCGCATTTCTGGCCCGATGCTCGACCGTGTGGACATGATCGTCGAGGTCAGCTCCGTCAAGTTTGACGAGCTGCGCTCCCGGTCAGAGGCGGAGCCGTCGTCCGCCATCAAGGCCAGAGTCGACGCGGCAAGAAGCATCCAGAACACACGCTACAGCGGCACGTCGACTCGCTGCAACGCCTATATGCAGCCCGCGCAGCTGCGCACGTTCTGCCAGCTGGACGAGGACTGCACCGCCCTTATGAAGCAGGCGTTCGACGCGCTCGGCATGACGGCCCGCAGCTATGACCGTGTGCTGAAGGTCGCAAGAACCATCGCCGATCTTGCCGGCAGCGACCAGATCCGCCCCGAACACATCGCCGAGGCTGTCCAGTACCGCTCCTTCCAGCTCGGCGGAGAAAACGCAAGATAATTTTATAAAACCAAATTCATTTTTATAGAATAGGACACATATCATGAAAGAACTTTTTTTACTGAAATTGGGCGAGATCGTCCTGAAGGGACAGAACCGCCGCGTCTTTGAGGATAAGCTCAAGACCGTCACCCGCCGCCGCATGGCGAAATTCGGCGAATTCAAGGTCAATATCGTCCAGTCGACGCTCTATGTCGAGCCGCTGACCGAGGACTGCGATCTGGACGGCGCGTGGGAGGCCTGCGGCACGATCTTCGGCGTGGCCCAGATGTGCCGCTGCCGTGCCTGCGAAAAAAATCTCGACGCCATGTTTAACGCCGTCTGCGAGTATCTGGGCGATGAGCTGTCCGCAGCCAAAAGCTTCAAGGTCGAATCCAAGCGCTCGGATAAGCGCTTCCCGCTGAACTCCATCCAGATCTCGCAGGAGATCGGCGGACGGCTGGCAGAGGAATTCCCGAACGTTCTGGTCGACGTCCACAACCCCGACTATACCGTCAATATCGAGGTCCGCGAGACGGCGGCCTACGTCCACGGCCCGTCCGTCCCCGGCGCAGGCGGCCTGCCGACGGGCACTGGCGGACGCGCGGCAGTCCTGCTCTCCGGCGGCATCGATTCCCCGGTCGCGGGTTACATGATCGCCAAGCGCGGCGTGGAGATCGAATGCATCCACTTCTTCTCGTACCCGTACACCTCGGAGCTTGCCAAGGAAAAGGTTCTGGAGCTGGCGCACATCATGACGAAGTTCTGCGGCCGCATGACCGTTGATATCGTCGGCTTTACCGAAATTCAGGAGGCCATCCGCGACCACTGCCGTGAGGAATACTTCACGATCATCATGCGCCGCTTTATGATGCGCATTGCAGAGGCCATCGGCCGCGACCACGGCGCGAAGTGCCTTGTCACCGGCGAAAATCTCGGTCAGGTCGCGTCCCAGACCATGGACGCCATGGCCGTGACCGGCGCAGTCGTCCATATGCCCATTTTCCATCCGCTGATCGGCATGGACAAGGAGGAGATCGTCACCGTCGCCCGCCGTATCGGGACGCTGGATACCTCCATTCTCCCGTATGAGGACTGCTGCACCGTCTTTACGCCCAAGCATCCGAAGACAAAGCCGGTTCTCGCGCAGGTCGAGGCCGAGGAGCAGAAGCTGGACGTGGAGGGCCTGATCGCCCGCGCGATTGCCAACACGGAAAAGACCCAGATCCGGTATTATGAAGATGAACACAGGGGCTGAGGCCGTCGTCAAGCGCCTGAAGGAGCAGGAGCTGACGCTTGCTACGGCAGAATCCTGCACTGGCGGCCTGATCGGCAAGCTGCTGACTGATGTGCCGGGCGCGTCTGCCGTATATAAGGGCGGCGTGATAAGTTATGTAAATGAAATCAAGCACCGTCTGCTCGGCGTGGAGCAGGAGACGCTTGACGTCTGCACTGCCGTTTCCCGCGAAACAGCGCATGAAATGGCACGCGGCGCACGCGAACGCCTTATGACGGACTGCGCCGTGTCTGTAACGGGTCTTGCAGGGCCGGATGGGGACGGCACGGGCCGCCCGGTCGGCCTCGTCTACATCGCCGTCGACACGGCAGGATTCTCCTTCTGTAAGGAGCTGCACCTGTCCGGCGACCGCGCCCAGATCCGCGAACAGGCCGCCGACGCGGTCTTCCAGCTGATTCTGGATACGATTTGAGAAGAACAGCCGCGCGGGAGTGTTCCCACGCGGCTGTTCTTTTATTGACTGGTCAGCGCCGGACAGGCCGGAGCGTGATCGAATCCGTTACGGTGAGCCCGCACTCCGCCACAAATGCCTGATAAGGCGCAAATGTTTCGGGCTGGAAGAAGCAATCCGGGTCGTGCGCGTCGATCCCGGCGACGATCGTGCTGCCGCAGTCCTTTGCGATCTGGAAAAAGCGTGCGGAGGGGTACGCCCGGTTCGCGCGCAGCCCCAGCAGGTTCAGCTCCAGCGGAATATTCCGTTCCTTCGCAGCCAGACACAGCCGTTCCATTTCCCGCCGGTAGATCGATTCGGAGCCGGTAAACTGAATCAGATCCGGGTGCGCCAGATAGGTATACAGCCCGGTATCCAGTCCTGCAATGCATTGGTTTACATAAACTTTCAAAATCTCAGGATCATCCGTTGGCTCATAGACATAAACACCGTCGATCTCGTTGTGGATATAGTGCTGACCGAGCAGCAGATAGTCGATGGGATACTGCGTGATGCGCGCAAGCAGATCGTCAAAAAACCTGGGATAATACTCCGCCTCGTAGCCAATCAGAATCTCGATGCGGCCGGCGTATTCTGCCTTGAGCGTCAGAAGCGTCTGGATATAGTCGTTTAAATCCTCAGGGAACATATGAAAATAGGAAACATGGCCATCCGGGAACCGATATGGCGCATGCTCGGAAAAGCCGAGCGTTTGGAAGCCGTTTTTGATGGCGGATTCGATATATTCGCGCTCCGTACCGACCGTGTGATGGTTGCGGAACGTGTGCGTGTGATAATTGTGAAGCATGGCGCACCTCAAGTGTGATTTCCTGTCAGTATACCACGCGGCGCAGCCAAACACAATGGGGTTGTCACAAAACCGTGCTTTTCTGTATATTCTGGATTAGAAACCAGAGGAACAGAAAGGGGAGTGCGCCCATGGAAAAACAGTGGATGGGGCTCAATGCACTGCGGCCGGGAGAACGAGGTATCTTGCGTGAGATTTTGATGCCGGGCGAGGCCAAGGCGCGTATGGAGGAGCTGGGACTGCTGCCTGAAACGGAACTCAGCTGCCTGTATTGCGCGCCGCATATGTCGCCTGCGGCATATGCGGTTGGCGGAGCGGTATTTGCACTGCGGAAAAAGGATGCGGCGCAGATCGTTGTGGAGGCGGTCAGATGAGCCGGAACGAACCCGTGCTCCGCGCCATTGCGCTGGCCGGAAACCCGAACGTCGGCAAAAGCAGCATTTTCAACGCGCTGACCGGGCTGCATCAGCATACGGGAAACTGGCCGGGAAAGACGGTCGCGGTAGCACACGGCACATATTCCTATGCCGCGCAGGCATATGCCGTGACGGATCTTCCGGGCGCATACTCGCTGAAAACCGGGTCGGAGGAGGAACGCATTGCGGCGGAATATCTGCACGCGCATACAGACGCCTGTGTGATCGCCGTCTGTGACGCAACGTGCCTCGCCCGGAGCCTGTCGCTTGCGCTGCAGCTGATGCCGCGGTGTGAAAAGCTGATCGTCTGCGTCAATCTGATGGATGAAGCGCAGGCAAGAGGAATCCAGATCGATCTTCATGCGCTGCAAATCCTGCTGGGGGTTCCGGTCGTCGGTACATGTGCAAGCGACGCGAAGGATATCCGCCGTCTGCGGCAGACGATCCGCGATGTGATGGATGGCTACATCACGCTTACGCCGCACCTGCCGGAGCACTCTGCGCCTGCGGACTGCGTTCGCCATGCCCGGCAGCTTGCGGGGAAGGTCGTGCAATCAGGAGACAGCGGCAGGACACAGCGCAGTATCCGGATAGACCGGCTCCTGACGGGGAAATATACCGGTGCAGCCGTATTTATGATTCTGCTGGCCGTGCTGTTCTGGCTGACGCTGGAGGGCAGCAACGTTTTCTCCGTCTGGCTGCAAAGCGGTTTTGACTGGCTGCAGCGGGTTCTGCTCCAAGCCTGTTCGGGCTGGCCGCACTGGCTTGCGGATGCGCTGATCAGCGGTGTCTATGCAACGGCGGCGCGCGTCACCGCTGTGATGCTGCCGCCTGCGGCGATCTTCTTTTTCCTGTTTTCTGTCCTGGAGGACGCCGGATATCTGCCGCGTGCAGCCTTCCTGACTGACCACATTTTCGCCCGCTGCGGCACCTCCGGCCGCCAGGCACTGACGATGTGTATGGGTCTCGGATGCAATGCAGTTGGGGTAACGGGGTGCAGGATCATGCCGACGCGGGCGGAGAAGCTGACGGCGGTCTGTACGAACGCGATGATGCCGTGCAACGGACGGTTCCCGATGCTCCTGGCGATGGGAGCGGTTCTGCTGGGGCGCGAAAACAGTCTTCTGCTGGCGCTGGTATTGACGGCGGCGGTCTGTATGGGCGCGGGCGGAACGTTTCTGGTGTCTTCTCTGCTCAGCAAGAGGTTGAACAGGGAAACCGGTATGCCATTTGTATTGGAGATGTCCGCATATCGACGGCCGCAGCTGAAAAAAATTCTGAACGACGCAGTTTTGGGGAAGACACTGCATGTGCTTTCCCATGCCGTGATGGTTGCGGCACCGACGGGGCTGCTTTTATGGGCGCTTGGCGCGTGGCAGGTGAACGGGAAAAGCTTATTGCTGTGGATTTCCGGCGCACTGGATGGAGTGGGGCGGCTGTTGGGAATGAGCGGAGTGATTTTGACAGGCTTTTTATTTGCGCTGCCAGCCAACGAACTGGCGATTCCGGTCATTTTGATGCTGCTGACGCAGCAGAGTGTGCTTGGGGATGCACAGGGGGCTGAGGCTGCGGCACTTCTGGCTGCCAGTGGAATCACAGCGAAAACAGCGCTGTGTTGTCTGATTTTCTGTGTATTTCACTGGCCATGCAGCACAACGCTGCTTTCCATCAAGCGCGAAACGGGCAGTTTCCGGTGGACGCTTCTGGCGGCGGCAATCCCGACAATGATCGGCGTGCTGCTCTGTATGCTGGTTAACATAATTTTATAATGCTGCAAAAAAACCGGGCTGCAGATGCAGCCCGGGATTTTTTTGGTGACAAGTAAACTTACTTGACCTCGACCTCTGCGCCAGCTTCCTTGAGCTCGGCAGCGATCTTCTCGGCCTCGTCCTTGGAGACGCCTTCCTTGAGGTTCTTCGGAGCGCCGTCGACGAGTTCCTTAGCTTCCTTCAGGCCCAGGCCGGTCAGAGCACGGACGACCTTGATGACAGCGATCTTGTTGGCGCCAGCGGCCTTCAGGACGACATCGAACTCAGTCTTCTCTTCCTCAGCGGCAGCAGCACCGGCAGCGGGAGCGGCGACAGCAGCGGCAGCGGCGGAAACGCCGAATTCCTCTTCCAGAGCATGAACCAGCTCAGCCAGCTCAAGAACGGTGAGGGTCTTAACTTCTTCGATCATAGCAGTAATCTTTTCGGATGCCATTGTAGTTACCTCCAGTAAATTGTTCAGTAAAATGTTTCAGTCGAAATTTTATTGATTGATGGATTAAGCCTCTGCGGGAGCTTCTTCCGCAGGAGCGCCGCCCTTCTGCTCCAGAATCTGGTTCAGGACAACTGCCAGAGAGGAGATGGGCGCGAGGAATGTGCCGAGAACCTGTGCAACGAGTGCATTCTTGGAGGGCAGTTCGCCGAAGGACATGAGTTCTTCAACAGACAGAACCTTGCCTTCAACCATGCCGCCCTTGATCTTGACGACGTTCTTGTTTTTCTTTGCGAATTCGCAGACGACGCGAGCCGGTGCAATGGGATCGTCGGTGGTGGAAGCCATGGACGTGGTGCCGTTGAGAAGCTCATCGAACTCGGTGTAGCCGGCCTTATTGGCAGCGAACCGGGTCAGGGTGTTCTTGACGACAGCGTACTCGACTCCCGCAGCACGGAACTGATTGCGAAGCTCGGTATCCTGCGCGACGGTGATGCCCTTGTAGTCTACAAAAACAGCAGAAGTAGCGTTCTGAATTTTCTCAGACAGAGCATCAACGACGGTTTTCTTGCTTTCAAGTACCTTTGCGTTGGGCATGAATGTCACCTCTGAAAATAAAATGTCCTCACGCCAAAGACGTGAGGACACAGAAATGTTACCATTTATGCGGAACCTCGGCAGGAAGGGCGAACCCTGTTACGATAAACTATCTCCTGCTGTCTTTGGCAGCTTGTATATTATAGCAGAATCTGCGCGAATGTCAAGAGCTATTTTTTAGATCTTGGTGGTAGCAACCTTGATGCCGGGGCCCATGGTGCTGGCAACGGTGCAGCTTCTGATATACTGGCCCTTTGCAGCGGCCGGCTTTGCCTTGATAACAGCGCCCATGAGTGCGTTGAAGTTCTCAGCGAGCTTTTCGGGGCCGAAGGAAGCCTTGCCGATGGGGCAGTGGATGATGTTGGTCTTGTCGAGACGGTACTCGATCTTACCGGCTTTGATCTCCTTGACGGCGGCGGTGACGTTGGGGGTCACGGTGCCGGCCTTGGGGGAGGGCATGAGGCCCTTCGGGCCGAGAACCTTACCGAGACGACCGACGATACCCATCATATCCGGGGTAGCGACGACGACGTCGAAATCGAACCAGTTTTCCTTCTGGATCTTTTCAACGAGCTCCATGCCGCCTGCGAAGTCGGCGCCGGCCTCCTTGGCCTCGTCGAGCTTGGCGTCCTTGGCGAACACGAGAACCTTGCGGGTCTTGCCGGTGCCGTTCGGGAGAACGATCGCGCCGCGGACCTGCTGGTCAGCGTGACGGGAGTCAACGCCGAGCTTGATGTGGACTTCAACAGTCTCGTCGAACTTGGCGGAAGCGGTCTTTACAACAAGATCCATAGCAGCGGGAACTTCGTACTGCGTGGAGCGGTCGACCAGTTTCGCGCTGTCCTTATATTTTTTACCTCTAAACAATGTAATTTCCTCCTTAGTGGTGATTCGGAATGATTCCTCCCACATATTTATGAGGCTCGGCCTGTTGCCGATATACCTCGGTCAAGCTGTTATTGCGGTCAAACTCAGTCGACGACCACGATGCCCATGCTGCGGCAGGTACCTGCGACCTGGCTCATAGCGGCTTCGATGGTGTTTGCAGTCAGGTCGGGCATTTTGCGCTCGGCAATTTCCTTGACCTGTGCCTTGGTGATGGTGGCGACCTTGTCCTTGTTGGGCACGCCGGAACCCTTTTCGATGCCCAGAGCCTTCAGAATGAGGGTCGGGGTCGGGGGGGTCTTGGTGACGAAGGAGAAGGAACGGTCAGCGTAAACCGTGATAACGACCGGGATCTTAAAACCAGCCTGATCCTTGGTACGCTCGTTGAATTCCTTGATGAACTGAGAAATGTTGACGCCGTGCTGGCCGAGAGCCGGGCCGACAGGGGGCGACGCAGTTGCCTTTGCAGCGGGGATCTGCAGCTTGATATAGCCTGTTACTTTCTGTGCCATGATGAGCACCTCCTGAATAAATGTGGTGATACGCGCGCACGGGCGCGTATTTTTGGCGGGGGTCAAGCCCCTCCCACGTTCCGCGTTCCTGCGGGGTCAGTCGTTGACCAGCTCGACCTGATCGAGCTCCAGCTCGACCGGCGTTTCGCGCCCGAACATGGAGACGATGACGCGAACCTTGTTCTTTTCGATATCGATCTGGTCGACAGTTCCGATGAAGGAGGTCAGCGGGCCGTCGTTGATGCGGACGCTGTCGCCTTCAGAGTACGCGACCACGATCTCATGCTTTTCAATGCCCAGCTGCTGCACTTCCTCCTCCGTAAGGGGAGTCGGCTTCGTGCCGGAACCGACAAAGCCGGTCACGCCGCGGACATTTTTGACGATGTACCATGCCTCGTCGGACATGATCATCTTGATGAGAACGTAGCCCGGAAATACCTTGCGGTCGTACGTTTTCGGCCCGTTGTCGGTGATCTCGGTCACAGTTTCCATGGGGATGGAGACGATGTGGATCAGATCCTCGAGATGGCGGGTCTCAATGGTTTTCTCGATGGTAGCCTTGACGGTGTTTTCGTAGCCGGAATAGGTATGCACAACATACCATTTTGCTGCTTCCGCCATGCTTTAGCCTCTGACCAGGGTAATGATACCGTTGACGACGACGCCGCCTACAGCATCGAAGACCCAAATGCAAATGCCGACGATCAGTGTGCACACCAGAACGATGACGGTGTTGTTGACCATCTGGCTCTTTGTCGGCCATACGACTTTTTTCAGCTCGCTCTTCATTTCACGGAACCAGCGGCTGAGACGCTTGCCAGTGCGGGCAAAGAAGTTTTCCTTTTTCGCTTCTGCCATGATGTTCACCCTTTCTGCTTGTCCGATGTGTTACTTCGTCTCGCTGTGCACAGTCTGCTTTTTGCAGAATCTGCAATACTTTTTCAGTTCGATACGGTCGGGGTCGTTTTTCTTGTTCTTCATGGTGTTGTAGTTTCTCTGCTTGCATTCGTTGCATCTGAGCGTGATCTTAACTCGCATATTCGGCACCTCCTTAATACTTGCCTCCCTGCAAAACTGCGGCTATTGAAAATTTAGATGACGCCGAAACTACGTGGCGTCCCGCAGCTTGAAAAATGGGCGCAAAAAAAGAAAACCCCTTTTTCACAGGTAGAGCCATATTATCATAAAAAGCATTGCAGGTCAACAGGTTTTTTTCAAGAAAACAGGAAAATTTTCTCGCGAATTGCAGGAAGGCAAAAAATCTGCTATACTATAAAAAAACAGGAAACAGGGAGAGACTGCATGAAAATCATGGCGATCGACTACGGCGACGCACGCACCGGCGTGGCCATTTCAGACGCGCTTGGCTGGATGACCGGCCAGACGGCGGTGATCCACTCGTGGAAGCCGGAAAAGACGGCGGAGGAAGTGGCACGGATGTTTAAAGCAAGCGGCGCGCAGCGGCTCGTGATGGGCTTCCCACGCAATATGGACGGCACGGAAGGCCCGCGTGCCGCGCTCTACCGCGACTTTGCCGCGCTTCTGGAGCAGACAGTCGGGATAAAGCCCGTTTTGTGGGATGAACGCCGCACGACCATCGAGGCGCACCAGATCCTGAACGAAAGCAATTATCACGGCAAAAAACGCAAAAACACGGTCGACGCCGTGGCGGCCAGCCTGATTTTAGAGGGCTATCTGGCCTATCTTCGCAATCAGAAGGAGTAAAAGCAATGTTTACAGGATATACCGACCAGACGGTCGACGTGTTCTGGGGCATCCGGTTCAACAATGACCGGGCGTGGTTCGCAGAGCACAAGCAGGAATTTCAGGACGCGGTCATGACCCCGACAAAGGCGCTGGCCGGGGAGCTTTACGACTGGTTTCAGGAAACATACCCCAATCTGCACCTGAATGTTCACATTTCACGCATTTACCGCGACGCACGGCGGCTGTTTGGACGCGGGCCGCTCAACGACCATATCTGGTTTTCGTTCCAGAACGCGATCGAGAACCGCGGTGAAGCGCCGTGCTTCTGGTTCCAGGTCGGCGCGGACGGCTACGGCTGCGGCGCGGGCTGGTGGATGCCGGCAGCATCCGGCGTACAGCTGCGGCGGATTCTGGACAACGACCCGAAGCGCGCCGAAAAGCTCCTGCGGCAGCTGGACGCGCAGCAGGAATATACGCTTTCCGGCCCCGCCTATGCAAGGCCGAAGGGCCATGCCGGGGAACCGGTTGGAAGACTTTATAATATGCGTTCGTTTTCCATCGAAAGTATGCACCCCTTCGACGAGCGCAGCAGCGGCCCGGAGCTGACAGACTGGGTCAAAGCAGGCTTTCAATTCCTTCTCCCATTTTACCAGCTCTTTGAGCAGGCATACGGCATGGCGGATTAATACCAAAGCAAAGCCCGGCTCCCGCGCGGAGCCGGGCTTTGCTGCAGACAGACGCGCGTTTTGCAGAGAAATTCAGGAAGCGCTCGCTTCTGCTTTGAGCAGAGCGACAATATCCGCATTGGAGCCGGACGAAACGCCGGACTGGGACAGACCGGAAAGATCGTCGACCGGGTAGGTGCGGAACCATGTGAAGACATGGTACCCATCTCATCCAGAGGCGTGGACGCGTTTTTGGGCAGCTGATCGACAGGGACTTCATACAGCAGCGTCTGCTTATGCAGTGCTCCGTCCTCATACGTGTACAGAACGACGGTTTCACAGAACATATGCTGCATAACGGACAGGAAACCAGTTCCATCAGCCGGGCAGAGCGCAAATGTATTCTCTGGCACCTGCCCAAGCGCGGCAGCGGAACCGCCGCTTACAGTATAGATAAAAGAGGCGTACGGTGATCGACGAACGGGAGGTCCGTGCATTCTGCGACAAGGCAAGACATTCCTGAGCACCGGAAAGCGTCAACCTTCTGCTGCTGTCGGAGAAACCGCAGCGCTATGGAAAAATACAAACAAAAGGAGCCGCCCGCCCGGACGGCTCCTTAAAATATATGATGAATAAGACAAAATGCCGCATCTGCCTGTAAGAAAATCTTGCTATTTCGGGCCGAAACAGGTATAATGCAGATAACTGCCGTCTTTGGTGTGTGAATGGGGCGGCAGAGGTGTGCGAAAAAACTCGCCCGAAAGGATGAAAAAAATGAGTCTTTCCTCTTCCGCTCCCTGGTTAAAGTATTACGGCAATGTGCCGCATCATCTGTCCTATCCGCAGAAGACCATCTATCAGATGGTCAAGGCCGCAGCAGAGCGCAATCCGAAGCTGCCTGCCTATGAATTCATGGGCAAAAAGACGACCTTCACGCAGTTCATGCAGAAGATCGACGAGACGGCGCAGGCGTTTCTCGCCATGGGCATCAAAAAGGGCGACCGCGTCACCATCTGTATGCCCAACTGCCCGCAGGCCCTGCACGCGTTCTATGGCCTGAACCGCATCGGTGCGGTGTCCAACATGATCCATCCGCTTTCCGCGGCAGGGGAGATCAAGTTCTATCTCAATTTCTCGCACTCCAAGTGCATCCTCACGCTCGACCAGTTCTACGCCAAGATCGCACCCATCATGCCCGAGCTTGACGATCCGGACTGCAAGCTCCTGCTTGCCAAAATCGAGGACGAGCTGTACCCGCATCTTGCCCTCGGCTATGCCCTGACGGCAGCCCGCAAATACCCCAAGCCCCCGAAAAAGGGCAATTACATCTGGTGGTCGGAATTCCAGCGCGTCGGCAAAAAGCGCGACCTGCCCCTTCCGAGAGTGTTCGGCAAAGCTGATGAAGGCGCGTCCATCCTCTATTCCGGCGGCACGACCGGCACGACCAAGGGCATTCTCCTGTCCAATATGAACTTTAACGCGCTGGGCCTGCAGACCATCGCTGCCTCCGGCTTCTCGCCCATCGACGGATTGAAGATGCTCTCCGTCATGCCCGTGTTCCACGGCTTCGGCCTCGGCATCGGCATCCATACCGCCCTGATTGGCGGCGCGTGCTGCATCCTTGTTCCGAAGTTCAACGTCAATACCTACGCCGAGCTGCTCATCAAAAAGCAGCCCAATATCATCCCCGGCGTCCCGACGCTGTTTGAGGCGCTGCTGCGCGCAGAAAAGCTTGAAAACGCAGACCTCAGCTGCCTCAAGGGCGTGTTCTCCGGCGGTGACAGTATGTCCATCGAGCTGAAGAAAAAGGTCGACGATTTCCTCAAGGCCCACAATGCTTCCGTGCAGGTGCGTCAGGGCTACGGCCTGACCGAATGCGTCACGGCCTCCTGCCTGACGCCGAAGGATTATAACCGCGTCGGCTCCATCGGTGTCCCGTTCCCGGATACGTATTATAAGATTGTAAAGCCCGGCACGACACAGGAGCTGGACGCGAATCTCGAAGGCGAGATCTGCGTCTCCGGCCCGTCGGTCATGCTCGAGTATGTCGACAACCCCGAGGAAACGCACAACACCCTCCGCCGCCATGAGGACGGCCGCATCTGGCTGCATACCGGCGACCTTGGCAAGATGGACGAGGACGGCTTTGTCTACTTCTCCCAGCGCATCAAGCGCATGATCATCACCTCCGGCTATAACGTCTATCCCGGCCAGCTGGAAAACATCATTGACGGCCATGAAAAGGTGCTGCTGTCCTGCGTCATCGGCGTCAAGGATCCGTATAAGATGCAGAAGGTCAAGGCCTTTGTCGTCCTGCGCCCCGGTTACGAGCCGTCGGACGCGGTCAAGCAGGAGATCCTCGACTACTGCCGCCAGCATATCGCAAAATACGCCATGCCGTATGATATCGAGTTCCGGCCCGAGCTGCCTAAAACGCTGGTCGGCAAGGTTGCCTACCGTGTGCTCGAAGAGGAAGAAGCCGAGCGTCAGGCGCTGGAAGACGCAAAGAATTCGTAATTTATTTCGGCAGCCTGCCGCGTTCCGCGGCAGGCTGTAATGATTTCAGGTGATTTCCATGAAAAAAACCGACCGGATCTGGGAGCTGGACGCGCTGCGCGGCCTTTGCATCCTCTGCGTGATCCTCATCCATCTGATTTTTGATCTGATCTATTTTATTGGCCTTGATCTGCACCTGCCCGCGTGGTACGTATTCATCCAGCAGTATGGCGGCGTGATCTTCGTCGTCCTGTCCGGCTGCTGCGCTACGCTCGGTTCGCGCAGCTTCCGCCGCGGCTGCATCGTCTTTGCCTGCGGAATGCTCATTTCGCTTGTGACCTTCGGGATGTACCGCCTCGGCATGGCTTCGCGTGATGTGATCGTCTGGTTCGGCGTACTGCATCTGCTGGGCATCTGCATGATGCTCTATCCCGCCTATAAAAAGCTGCCCACACAGGCGCTTGCCGCTATGGGCGTTGTGCTCGTTGTGACCGGCTATCTCATTTCCGGCACGGTCGTGGAGGCAAAATTCCTTTTCCCGTTCGGCTTTGCCTATGAGGGCTTCGCGTCCAGCGATTATTTTCCGCTCCTGCCGCACCTCGGCTGGTATATGCTCGGCACAGTTCTCGGCAGGACGGTCTACGCGGACAAAAAAACGCGCCTGCCCGGCACGTTCCGGGAAAGCGCGATCACGCGGTTCTTCTGCTGGTGCGGCCGCCAGTCCCTGTTCATCTACCTGCTCCACCAGCCCATTGTCTACGGCCTTCTGGAACTGATCGCGGCATTGAGAAGATAAAAAGTATGCGCCCGGTGCAGCCTTGCACCGGGCGCGCATTTAATCCAGCTCAAAATACTTTTTGAAGATTTTCCGCAGCAGATATGAATTGAGCATCGCGACGAGCGAACCGCCGATCAGAATCCAGAAAATGCACGTCCGCAGGAAAAAGCTTGTCGCAAACAGGAGCAGGAGCGGCGCGGACAGATTCAGCACCGCCATCACGAGCGAATAGGGGAGGTTGCCGATCGAAAGCAGAATGGCGTTTTTGAGTGTGTTCTTGATGGTATTGTCGAACTGCGCCAGCAGGGGATAGATGTATGCGCCGATCAGCGAAACGAGCAGCGCCGGGAAGCAGAAAATCACGCCCATCCAGACCGACTGTGCCACCGCACCGGACAGATAGATCTCAACCTCAACGATCACCAGCAGCGTCGGGATCAGAAGGATCAGGAACAGCAGAACGCCCTGCTTGAAATTGAGCTTGAACGACGCCCAGAAGCTGCGGACGACACCGCCGCCCTCACCGCGCACCAGATTGAGCGTCACGCGGTACATTGCCGCCGTTGATGCGCCGATGGTGAACACGGGGATGCAGAAAACCAGCCACAGTATATTTACAATGACAAGGTCTGCGATCCGCGACATAAACGACCAAAAAGGGGAATCATAATTGAAGAACTTCATAGCGCGCCTCGTTTCAGGAAAGAATATAGAATATTATATCGACTGAACAGAAAAAACGCAAGCCGGAAAGAGGATAGAAGCAAACTGCACAATTTTGCAGCCTTGAAATCGTGCAAAGTGCTGAAAATTTTTTTGGAACAAATTTTGATTGCTCAGATCAGAAAAATGTAGTATAATATGGGCATTGGAAATGGAAACGTTTCCAGAATTCAAAAATCATTCAGGAGGAAATACCATGAAAAAGATCATCGCAATGCTTCTGGCGCTCGTGATGGTTCTTGGCCTGGCTGCCTGCGCAACCAAGACCGAGCCCGCACAGCCCGAAGAGACCACCCCGGCTGAGACGACCGACACCCCGGCCGCCGAAGAACCCACCCCTGCTGAGACCGAGACGGAAGAGCCCGCCGCGACCGAAGCGACCGGTTCTGTCTACTACCTGAACTTCAAGCCCGAAGCTGACGAAGCTTGGCAGAAGCTCGCCGCCACCTATACCGAGCAGACCGGCGTTCCCGTCAAGGTCGTCACCGCTGCTTCCGGCACCTATGACACCACCCTCGCAGCCGAGCTTGACAAGAGCTCCGCTCCGACCCTGTTCCAGTGCGGCAACCAGGGCGCCATCAACTCCTACGGCGACTACTGCTATCCGTTCGACGGCACTGCCATCATGGATCAGATGACCACCGATGCTTTCAACCTCAAGGGTGAAGACGGCCAGACCCTCGCCATCGGCTACTGCTACGAGGCGTTCGGCATCATCGTCAACAAGGCTCTGCTTGAGAAGGCTGGCCACTCCATCGACGAGATCACCAACTTCGAATCCCTGAAGGCTGTCGCTGACGACATCCATGCCCGTGCTGACGAGCTCGGCTTCGACGCATTCTCCTCCGCCGGCCTCGACGGCTCCTCCAGCTGGCGTTTCTCCGGCCATCTGGCCAATATGCCGCTGTACTACGAGTTCCGTGACGACGGCGTGACCGCGCAGCCCGCCACCATCACCGGTGCTTACCTCAACAACTTCAAGAACATCTGGGATCTCTACATCACTGATTCCGCTACCACCGGCGCTGCTCTGGCTACCGCTACCGGCGACGAGTCCGAGGCTGAATTCGGCGAGGGCAAGGCTGCGTTCTATCAGAACGGCAGTTGGGAATATTCCAACCTGACCGGCACGTTCGGCATGAACCCCGACGATCTGGCTATGATCCCCATCTACTGCGGTGTTGACGGCGAAGAAGAGGCCGGTCTGTGCGCTGGCACTGAGAACTGCTGGGCCATCAACAACGAAGCCTCTGAAGAGGACATTCAGGCGACCATCGACTTCCTCGTCTGGGTCGTTACCTCTGACGAAGGCACCACGATGCTGGCACAAGAGTTTGGCCCCTGCCCGTTCAAGGACGCTAAGGAGCCGGAGAACGTCTTCTTCCAGGATGCCAACAAGTACACTGCCGATGGCAAGTACGTTGTGACCTGGGCATTCAACTGGACTCCCGCTGTTGACGACTGGCGTGCTGCCGTTGTCGACGCTCTGACCCAGTACTCTGCCGGTACCGGCGACTGGTCCGCTGTCGAGACTGCATTCGTGCAGGGCTGGGCGACCCAGTATGCAAAGGAAAACGCATAAGCAATAAGGCGTGACCAAAAGTAAAGAGGGGGCTGCAAAGCCCCCTTTTTTACAGAAAAGAAACTGCCGCAGCCGAAGATTTTGCGGACAAACGCCCGGAGGCCGGGCGCTTGTCTGTGAAATTGTCAAGAAAGTATATAAATAATATAAGGAGAAGCATGATGAAGAAGAAAAAACATGACGATTCGGCTCTGTCATGCAGCCTGATCCGCCGCCCGATCCAGCGCTGGGGCTGGCTGTTCCTGCTGCCGACGTTCGCAGCGTTCTGCGTGGGCTTCCTGTACCCGTTTGCAAAGGGGCTGTTCCTGTCCTTCTGCAAGTTCAAGACGACCAGCAAGTGGACGTGGGTGGGACTGAAAAACTACCAGACCATCTTCCAGGATGAGGGCTTCCTCCATGCGTTCTGGTATACGGCACTGTTTGCGCTCGTATCCCTGCTCATCATCAACGTTCTGGCCTTTGCTGTTGCCTACGTTCTGACTAAGGGTATCAAGGGCTCGAACATCTTCCGTACCGTTTTCTTCATGCCGAACCTCATCGGCGGCATCGTTCTGGGCTATATCTGGCTCATGATCTTCGACGGCATCCTCAGCAACTTCGACACAGCCGTCGTGCTGGAAACCAAATACGGCTTCTGGGGATTGATCATCCTCATGTGCTGGCAGCAGATAGGCTATATGATGATCATTTATATCGCAGGCCTGCAGGCAATCCCGGAGGATATGCTGGAGGCCGCAAAGATCGACGGTGCGTCCAGCTGGAAAACGCTCTGGAACATCACAATCCCGAACATCATGCCGTCTATCACCATCTGCACGTTCCTGTCCCTGACCAACGGCTTCAAGCTCTACGACCAGAACTTGGCCCTCACGGGCGGCTCGCCCTTTAAGACGCTGGCTGACGGCAACGTCATCAAGACCACGGAAATGCTGGCTCTGAACATCGTCAACTCCAACACCTCCAACTCCAAAGGCCCCGGACAGGCCAAGGCAGTTGTGTTCTTTATCCTGGTTGCGATCATCAGCATTGCCCAGCTTGTGTCCACCAGAAAGAAGGAGGTCGATCAGTAATGAAAAATACTGGCTTCCAGAAAGAGCGCCGTTCGCATACCGTCCTGACGGTCGTGTTTGTGATCATTGCCGTTGCGTATCTCTACCCGATCTTCATCGTTCTGGTCAACTCTCTCAAGACCAACGCCGCTATTAACCTTGATACGTTTGCCTTTCCCACAAGCAACACCTTCATGGGGCTGCAGAACTATATCAAGGGTATGACCTTCGGCAACTACCCGTTCTATAAATCCGTCGAATACAGCCTGATGATCACGCTGCTTTCCGCAGCTCTGATCCTCATCTGCACGTCCATGGCCGCGTGGTATATTTCCCGTGTCGACAGCCTTGTCTGCCGCATTGTGTACTACCTGTGCGTGTTCTCCATGGTCGTCCCGTTCCAGATGGTTATGTTCACGCTGGCAAAGACCGCCGATACTCTGAAGCTCAATCGCCCGTGGACAATTCCCATTGTCTACCTCGGCTTTGGTGCGGGCCTCGCTGTGTTTATGTTCACGGGCTTTGTCAAGTCCATCCCGCGCTCCATTGAAGAGGCTGCTGTTATCGACGGCTGCACTCCGGTGCAGACCTACTTCCAGGTTGTCCTGCCCATGATGAAGCCGACCTTCATTTCCGTCGGTGTTCTGGAGATCATGTGGGTCTGGAACGACTACCTCCTGCCGTATCTGGTCCTTGATATCAACGAATTCCGCACCATCCCCATCCACATCCAGTACCTCAAGGGCAGCTACGGCTCCGTCGACATGGGCGCGACTATGGCGCTGATCCTGATGTCCATCGTCCCGGTCGTCATCTTCTATCTCTGCTGCCAGAAATATATTATCAAGGGCGTTGCTGCCGGCGCGGTAAAGGGATAAAGAAATTTGTCTGTTTTAAGTGGATTTTTCAGAGGTTCTGTATGATAGTGATACAGAATCAGCAAAACCAAGGAGAACAGCAGATATGACGATCAAGGATCTTGCGAGACTGAGCGGTTATTCGCTTGGAACTGTCTCTCGCGTGCTCAATAACCAGCCGAATGTTTCGGAAAAAGCGCGGCAGGCGATTCTGTCCATTGCGCAGGAACGCGGCTTTGAACTCAACGAAAGCGCACAGCTTTTAAAGCAGCAGCGCTCCAACACCGTACTCATCATTGTCAAGGGTACGGCCAACGAGCTGTTTGCCGGTATGGTCGAGCATCTGCAGTCCCTTTTCTCGCGCACCACGCATTCGCTGATTGTCGACTTTATCGATGAAGACGATAACGAGGTGCTTCGTGCTGTCAAGCTCTGCCGGGAGCGCAAGCCCATGGGCGTGATGTTCCTCGGTGCGACGAACCGTCATTTTGTCAGCGATTTCGACAAGATCCATGTGCCCTCCATCATTGTTACAAACGATGCGAGCGATCTGCCGTTTGAGAACCTGTCCAGCGTTACGACCAACGACCGGCAGGGCGCTGCCTGCGCTGTCGATTATCTCATCCGCTGCGGCCACAGAAACATTGCTGTTCTCGGCGGCGACCGGCTTTTATCCGATACGTCTGCGCAGCGTTATGAAGGCTGCGTGGAAGCGTTCGGGAAAAACGGGATGCAGTTCGACGAACAGACCTACTACCACACCGGCCGTTACAGCTATGAGGATGGCTATTCCGGTATGCAGGCCGTCCTGCGCGACACACCGCAGGTCACAGCTGTGTTCGCCATGGCAGACGTCATTGCCATCGGCGCGATCCGCGCACTGGTGGACGCCGGAAAGCGCGTCCCTGACGATATTTCCATCATCGGCTATGATGGACTGAGGATCGGCAGCTTCTATACCCCGAAGCTTTCTACCGTTTCCCAGTCTGTCGAGCTTCTGGCCCGGCGTAGCTTTTCTGTTCTGATGGACTGCACCGAGCGCGGCGGGCAGGCCCGCCATATGACCGTACCGTTTACGCTTTCCAACCGTGAAAGCGTCAGAAAACTCGAAAACAGCTGAAAACAGCGCCCAACCGCTGCTTTTGCCTGTTTTCAACGAAAGCGAAATAAGAGTGATAGTATGAAAAGAAGCAGTGGAATCCTGATGCACATTACTTCGCTGCCCTCGCCCTACGGCATCGGCAGCATGGGAAAAGCAGCCTATGACTTTATTGATTTTCTGAGAGCGGCAAAGCAGACCTACTGGCAGATCCTCCCGATCAACCCGCCCGGCTATGGTGATTCGCCCTATCAGGCGTTCTCTACCTTCGCCGGGAACCCGTATCTGATCGATCTGGACGAGCTTGTCAAGGACGGATACTTGACGCAGGAGGAGCTTGACCGCGTCGATTGGGGCAGCCGCGCCGATCAGGTCGATTTTTCGAAGATGTACGACCAGCGCCTGCGGGTGCTGCATCTGGCCTGGAGCCGCTTCCACAAGGCCCCGACGGAGCGCTACACGGAATATGTCCGCGAACAGAGTGCGTGGCTGGAGGAGTATGTACTCTTTATGGCCGTCAAGGCATATTATAACGACGGCCCGTGGACCGAGTGGCCGCTTGACATCCGGATGCACCAGCCGGAGGCCATGGCGTACTACCGTGAACTGCTGCACGACGAGCTTGATTTTCAACGGTTCCTGCAGTACTGCTTCCATACGCAATGGCAGCGGCTGCGGGAGTATGCCCATGAAAACGGCGTGCTGATCATCGGCGATATCCCCATTTATGTTCCGCTGGACTCCGCCGATGTCTGGTCGCACCCGGAGAATTTCCAGTTGACCCGCACCCGCCGTCCACGCGTCGTTGCGGGCTGCCCTCCCGACGGCTTCAACGCCAACGGCCAGTACTGGGGCAATCCCATCTATGACTGGGCACATATGGAGCAGGACGGCTTCTCGTGGTGGATGCGCCGCCTGCGCGCAGCAGGGGAGAGTTTCGATGTTGTCCGCATCGACCATTTCCGCGGGATTGAAAGCTACTGGGCCATTCCTGCTGTCAACCGCACGGCCCGCAAGGGCGAATGGGTCAAGGGTCCCGGCATGAAGCTTGTAAATGCTATCCGGAAGAATTTCCCGGATACCGATTTTATTGCCGAGGATCTCGGTTTCCTGACGCCGGAGGTACAGCAGCTTGTGATTGATTCCGGCTTCCCTGGCATGAAGGTGCTGGAATTTGCCTTTGATCCGCGTGAGCCGAGCAACTATCTGCCCGACCGCTATCCTGAAAACGCCATCTGCTACACCGGCACGCACGACAATGAAACGCTTATCCAGTGGTGCGAGGGAATTGACGCAGAAACGGACGCTTATGCCCGCAGCTATCTCGGCATTACGGCGGAGGACGATCTGGCCGACGCCATCATCGAGGCCGGTATGCAGTCCAAGGCACAGCTGTTTATCATGCAGATGCAGGACTATCTGCGTCTGGGCCGGGAAACGCGTATGAACGAACCTGGCAGGCTTCTGCAGTCGAACTGGCGCTGGCGTATGCTGCCCGGCGCGGCCAACGAAGCGCTGGCCCAAAAAATTGCAGGTTTGACAGAGCGGTCAAATCGTGTATAATACCTACAGTCATCTGGCGTCCACCTGTCCTTGCCGGATAGGTGGACGCTTCTTTAAAGGCCGCCGGCAGCTTTGCCCGGTGGAGTCCCATGGAAGGAGTAACCTATGAGTGAATTTTCGGAACGAATCGTAAAACAGACCGAGGCCCTGCTGCATTTCCAGCATGACGAGACGCTGCAGGAAACGACCCCGGAGCGCCTGCATGAGGCGCTTGGCCAGGTCATCATGATGGAGATCAGCGACAAATGGACGAAGACCAAGCGCCGTCAGGCGCCGGGCCGCCGCGCGTTCTATTTCTCCGCGGAATATCTCGTCGGCCGTCTGGTCTACAGCAACCTCTTCAACCTCGGCATTCTGCGCGGGATGAAAGCGGCCTTTGCTGAAAAGGGCGTCGATCTTGCGTGCCTGGAGCACATTGAGGATGCGGCCCTCGGCAACGGCGGACTTGGCCGTCTCGCCGCCTGCTTCCTTGACAGCGCCGCGACGCTCGACCTGCCGCTGACCGGCTATGGCCTGCGCTATCGCTTCGGCCTGTTCAAGCAGTCGTTCGTCAATGGCTGCCAGCGTGAAAATGCCGACGACTGGACGAAATACGGCGACCCGTGGAGCCACCGCCGTGACAAGCTGGCCGTCAAGGTCAAATTTGCCGACCAGACCGTCAACTGCGTCCCGTATGATATGCCCGTGATCGGCTATGAAACAACGACGGTCGGTACGCTCCGCCTCTGGCAGTGCGAGGCCGAGGAGGAGCTGAACTTCGACGCCTTCAACGCGCAGGACTACGTTAAGGCGCTTGAAAAGAAGAACAAGGCCGAGGATATCACCCGCGTTCTGTATCCGAACGACTCCACATGGGAGGGCAAGCGCCTGCGCGTCAAGCAGCAGTACGTCCTTTCAAGCGCGTCTTTGCAGGATATCCTGCGCGACTACCGCCAGCAGCACGGCACGGACTATTACCGCCTGCCGGAGTTTATTGCTGTCCAGCTGAACGATACGCATCCCGCTATGTCCATTCCGGAGCTGATCCGTCTGCTGATGGCCGAGGGACTGGATTTTGACGCCGCGTTTGAGCTGACCCGCCGCGTGTTCGCCTATACGAACCACACCGTCATGACCGAGGCGCTCGAAAAGTGGGACCTGGAGCTGCTGCGCTCCGTCGTGCCGGAGGTCTGCGAGATCATTGAGCGCATCGACGCAAAGCTCAAGCAGGAGCATCCGCATTCGAAGCTCTTTATCGTCAAGGATGGGCAGGCGCACATGGCAAATCTGTCCGTCTATATGTCCACCGCCGTCAACGGCGTCGCCGAGATCCATTCCCAGATCCTCAAGGACAATCTGTTCAAGGACTGGTACGCCGTCTATCCCGACCGCTTCCAGAACAAGACCAACGGCATTACGCCCCGGCGCTGGCTGGGCCTGTCCAATCCGGAGCTCTGCGGCCTGCTCGACAGCAAGGTCGGAACCGGGTATCTTAAAAACCTCGACCAGCTGGAAGGGCTGAAGGCCGGGATCGACGAAATGACCATCAAGCAGTTCAACGCCATCAAGCTGGAAAAGAAGCGTCAGCTCTGCCGCGTGATCGAAGAGCACGAGGGCGTTGCGCTCGATCCGTCGTTTATTTTCGACGTACAGGTCAAGCGCCTGCACGAGTATAAGCGCCAGCTGCTGAACGCGCTGAGCATCATGGATCTGTATCTGTCTATCAAGGACGGCAGCATCAAGGATTTCACACCGACCGCCTTTATCTTCGGCGCAAAGGCTGCCCCCGGCTACCGCCGTGCAAAGGCAATTATTCATTATGTAAACCGCGTGGCTGATCTCATCAACAGCGATCCCGCCATGGACGGCATCATGAAGGTCGTCTTCGTGCAGAACTATAACTGCTCCTACGCCGAGCATATCATCCCCGCCGCCGATGTTTCCGAGCAGATCTCTCCGGCCGGTACGGAGGCTTCCGGCACGGGCAATATGAAGCTCATGCTGAACGGCGCTGTGACGCTCGGCACGCTCGACGGCGCAAACGTCGAGATCGCCGAACAGGCGGGCAGCGAGAACGAGTATATCTTCGGCGCGACCGTCGAGGAGATCAACATGGTAAAGCCCAATTACAACGCTCGCAGCTTCTACGAGGCCAACCCGAACCTCCGCCGCGCCGTCGACACCCTGATCGACGGGACTGTTCCCACTGATGAAGAGCAGCACGAGCTCTATACGTCTCTGCTCAAAGGCGCAAGCTGGCACAAGCCGGATCAGTATTTCATCTTCTACGACTTCGACAGCTACAAAAAGGCCCGTCTGCGCGTGAACCATGACTACTGCGACCGCATCGCCTTTGGCCGCAAGTGCCTCATGAACGTCGCCTCCGCCGGCAAGTTCTCCTCTGACCGCACCATCCGCCAGTATGCCGAAGACATCTGGCACATCCAACCTGTCAAATAAAAAAGCAAAGCGCAGGGCCGGGAAACCGGTCTTGCGCTCTGCGTCTATACAAAGGAAACAGAAAAATGTTCGATTATCTGATTCAAAACGGTACTCTGATCGACGGGACCGGCGCACCGGCGGCCGCAGGCGATGTTGCGATTAAAGACGGAAAAATCGCCGCAGTTGGTGATCTCAAGGATGCTTCTGCCGGGACAGTCCTTGACGCAGCAGGGAAGTATGTTACGCCCGGCTTTATCGACATTCACCGCCATGCCGACGCGGCGCTCTTCCGCCCGCATTTCGGCGAGCTGGAGCTCAAGCAGGGCCTGACCACGATCGTCAACGGCAACTGCGGCCTGTCCGTCACGCCTTGCGCCGGTGCATACAAAAAAGAGATCGAGGCATATCTGACCCCGGTTGCGGGCGCGCTGCCGGAGAACGCCGATTTTTCCAGCCTCGCTTCCTATCTGTGCGCTGCAAAAAAGACCCCCAGCCCCATCAACACCGCCATGCTGGCGGGCAGCGGCACCATCCGCGCCTGCGCGGCAGGCTTCGGCACGCCCGAGCTTGACGCGACCCAGATGGCTGAGATCCACCGCCTGATCGAGCAGGAGCTTGCTGCAGGCGCGCTCGGCGTTTCGCTGGGCCTCGGCTACGCGCCGGACTGCTTCTATTCGACCGAAGCGCTCATCGAAGCGCTTCAGCCACTTAAAAATTCCGGCATTCCCATCACAGTCCATATGCGGCAGGAAGGCAGCGGCGTGGTCGATGCGCTCCGCGAAATGATCACCGTCGCAAAGGCACTGCATACCCCCGTCGAGGTCAGCCACCTTAAATCCATCGGCAAGGCCAACTGGCACCGCTGCACGCCGGAGATGCTCCGCCTGATGCACGAGGCCCGTCAGGACGGTATTGAGATCGCCTGCGACGTCTATCCCTATACCGCCGGTTCAACCCAGCTCGTCCACGTTCTGCCGCCAGAGAGCCAGAAGGGCGGTCTGGAAGCGCTGACCGAGAATCTGGCCGATCCCGCGTTCCGCGAAGCGCTGAAAGACCGTATGCTGACCGGCAGCGACTTTGAAAATATCTCGCTTCTTGTCGGCTTTGAGAATATTGTCGCGTCCAGCATCTCACGGAAGGATTTGCGGCAGTATGAGGGGCAGAGCATCGCCGCCATCGCGCAGCAGCAGGGGAAGGCCCCCTTTACCGCACTGTTTGATCTGCTGCAGGCTGCGCACTGCGACGTGACCATGATCGATTTCATTGCTGCCGAGGACGATATCTGCGATATCCTGCGCGACGCACACAGCTGCGTGATCTCCGACAGCACCTATCCCACCACCGGGATGCTCCATCCGCGCGTTTATGGCACGTATACAACGCTCCTGGAGCACTTCGTCCGCGAAAAGCAGGCGCTTTCCATCGAATCTGCCGTGCATAAATGCACAGGCCGTGCTGCAAAGATCATGGGCCTGAAAACAAAGGGCATTCTCGCGCCCGGCATGGATGCAGACCTGAATATTTTTGATCTTTCTGCCGTCCATACCTGCGCAACCTATTCCGATCCTGCGCAGTTCTCCGCCGGTATGGATACTGTCTTCGTCGCTGGCCGCCCGGCCATCCTGAACGGCGCCTTCACCGGCAGCATGGCAGGCACGGTTTTGACGAGATAACCACAAATACAGAGCGCCCGGCAGACATTCGGATTGTCTGCCGGGCGTTTTGCAGAAAGGATCTTGTTTGATATTTCGTGATAAATGATACACAAAGAGAAAATCCGCAATCCTTTTGGATTACGGATTTCTCATCTGGCAGGGGATGAGGGATTCGAACCCCCGCAAACGGAGTCAGAGTCCGGTGTGCTACCGTTACACAAATCCCCTAGCTGAGCTTCTTTCCGAAGCGCATGATTATTATAACGATTTATTCTGAAAAGTCAAGACTAATTTTTCTTTTTTTGCAGAAATTAAATTGAGATGGAAACTGCAATTCTGGATTTCGGCGGAAAAGCAGGGCCTTTTTGCCGATACACGCTTCTTTTTTCTCGAAAAACGGAGAATTTCTAATTCATGACAAGGAAAACAGACTTTCTTTTACATACGCCATGCGCGGTTTCTTTCCGGCTCGGCGGGTCAAGATAATGGCGCTGAGACTTTTGCGGAGAGGATGAGAACATGAGGCGGAACATTTTTTATAGAAAAATACCGGCCGCGCTGGCCGCGTTCGTTCTTGCGCTTGCGCTGTGCTGCCAGACTGCCGCAGCCGGACGCGCGCTGGTTCCGGGCGGATATACAGTCGGCATCAAGCTCTATGCGGAGGGACTGATGGTCACGGAGGTAGAGAGCGGCACACCTGCGCAGCAGGCGGGGATCCGGAAGGGCGATGTGATCATTGCGGCGGACGGAAAGAAAACAGACAGCGCGCAGGCGCTGCTCGGAAGCATTCAGAAAAGCGAGCCGATTGTCGTGCGGGTGGAACGCGGCGGAAGGGAAGCGGAGTTTCTTGTCACGCCGGAAAAAACGCCGTCCGGCTATCGGCTCGGCGTTCTGGTACGCGACCATATCGCGGGGATCGGGACTGTCACCTATTATGACCCCGAAACCGAAAGCTACGGTGCGCTCGGCCACGGCGTCAGCAGTCTGGACGGGACGCAGCTTCTGATGATGCAGTCCGGCTATCTGGTGCGGTCGAGCGTTGCTGAGATCCGCGCCGGTACACGCGGAACGCCGGGAGAGCTGCACGGACTTTTCGATGTGACGGACACGGTGGGAACCGTGGACAAAAATACAGCCTGCGGGATATTCGGCACGATGACCCATCCGCGTCAGGGGCAGACAGTCGAAACGGCTCCTGCTGAGTCGGTCGTGACCGGCCCGGCGGAGATCCTTTCAAATGTCGACGGCGATCAGGTGCAGCGTTTTGCCATCCGCATTGAACGTGTGGATGCAGACGCGAAAAATGGCCGGAACCTGCTCATTACCGTGACGGACGAGGCGCTGCTTGCCAAAACAGGCGGTATCGTGCAGGGGATGTCCGGCAGCCCGATCCTGCAAAACGGACGGCTGGTCGGCGCAGTCACACACGTGCTGGTCAATAGCCCAGCACAGGGCTATGGCATTCTCATCGACAGAATGCTGCAGGCCGCAGAGGGATAAAAGCTGACCCGGCTTTCCTGCGAGGAAAGCCGGGTCAATATTTAGAAAAAGCTTAAACAGCCGAACCCTCCGGTGCGCGGTCGTCTCCAAAGAAGAATACCGCGACGGTGCCGGGGCCAGAATGCGATGCGACGATCGTTCCGATATCACAGATGCGAACCTCGCCGTTCAGATGTGGGAACACGGCCTCAACGGCGGCCTTTGTCGCCTTGGCATCTGCAAGGCAGTTGGAGTGGCAGATAAACGCCTTGCCTGTGTAATTCTCTCCGTTTTCGGCGTGGCGCTTCATCGTCTCGACGGTGCGCGCGACGGCGTTTTTCTTGCCGCGGACCTTGTCATAGGCAATGATGCGGCCCTTGTCGTCCAGACGCATGATGGGGCAGATGCCAAGCACCGTGCCGATCGCTGCGGCAGCGCCGGACATACGCCCGCTGCGGCGGTAGAATTTCAGCTCCGTGGAATAAAACTGGTGGTGGACCTTCTGACGCTTTTCGAGTACCCAGTCCGCGATCTCATCCATGGATCTTCCTTCGTCGCGCAGATCGGCTGCGCCGTCGACCAGCAGACCGTAGCCGGAGGACGAGCAGAGCGAATCGATCACGGTCAGCTTCCGCTCCGGGTATTTCTCCCGCAGCGTCTCCGCTGCAAGCATCGCATTCTGTACGGACGCCGTCATACCGGAGCCGAACGCGATATGCAGCACGTCGCCCTGCTGCAAAAGTGCGTCAAAAAACGTCTCGTACTGAAATTCGTTCAGCTGCGCTGTGCTCGGCAGCTTTCCGGCGTCCAGAAAGCCGTAAAACTGCGGCAGCGCCTCCGGATCACGCCCCATGTCGTCCTCATAGCTGACGCCGTCGACCTGATAGGAATAGAACAAAACGGGAATGTCACGCTGTTCGCAGTAGGAATAGGGGAGATCAATGGTAGACTCACAGGAAAGAATAAAGCCGGAACGCATATCAGGAACCTCCGTGAAAGCATGATTATTACATGATATCATAGCAGATGCGGGGAAAAAGAGGAACGGGCAATCAGCACGGAATGCCTGTATCGGCGTCCTGCCGCGCCATTGCCTCAAATCCGCCGCGGTAAAACGTGCAGAGCCTGCTGAACTGCGCCTGAATGTCGTACTTCATATCGTTGGACAGCCACTCAACGATCTGCCCATAGCATTCGCACTGCCAGAAGCGGATCAGGATCTCCCGGTCCTCTTTGCTGAGCGGCAGATCGCCATAGGCTGCCGCTGCGTAGGCCTCGACCGTGTGGCGGCAGATCTGCATGAGATAAAACGCGACGGTATCGTGGCTGATCGAACGGTACATATGCATGACCGCGCGCCGGTTTTCCGTCATGAACTGCACGGCGGCATTCAAACACGCCTCCGGCGAATCCGGGTTGGCGTACTGCCGGATGATCTGGTCAGCCCGTTCGGTGATGATCTCCGTCGCAAGCGAGGGAATGTCGGTAAAATGATAATAAAACGTGTTGCGGTTGATGCCGCAGTCCTCCACGATTGCCTTGACCGTGACCTGATTGAGCGGCCGGTCATTAAGCAGCTTCAAAAATGAATTTTTAATGGCTTGCTTGGTGTAAGCGGACATAGCTTGACCTCCTGCGCCGCAGCATAAATACACCATAAGAATACCAGACAAGCGCAGCAAAGTCAATCTGTGCACAGACGGGTTTTTGCCTGAAACGGCACAGCGCACGGCCTGATTTCTACTCTTGCGGTCACGGGCTTCCGGTGATATAATACTATTATTTAGAAAGAAATAAAGAAATTGAGGAGTTGCTTATGAATCGGCGTTTTGTGCGCGGTCTGCTGCTGGCTGCGCTGCTGGTCCTGCTCTGCACACAGGTATTTGCCGCGCAGGAGACGCTGGCTGCGCTGCGGCTCGACCCGGAGCCGGGCTTTACGACCCGTATGGAGGACACAGACGGAAATACCCTTACGCGGAGCGGCGTTCTGAATCCGGACGGGCTTGCGAATTCCGTCCGCTCTGCAAAAATCGCCTCTTATTCGATCTATTATAACGGACGGCTGCTGATGACCGTCACGCCCGTCGGCTTCTCCGAGCCGGATGCCGCCGTGATGAGCGGCGGCGCGCCCACCTGCACCGGTTTTTACAAGACCACGTTTTCCATCGACGATACGCGGGAAATTTTCCTGACCGGCCTGACAGAATCGACGCTGGAGCAGGTGCAGACAGAGCTGACGGCCAGTGCGCTGGCGGACCGCTATTTCAGCCTCACCAACGTGGACTTCATTGACGCGGAAAAGGAATTCACAGATGTTGCGGAAGGGGAGATTGCCTCGGACGCCAACCTCTGCTGGGCTGCCGCTTCGTCCAATATGCTCCGGTTCAGCGGCTGGGGGAGCGAAGCGGGCTTCCGGACAGAGGACGATCTGTTTGAGTCGTTCATTTCAGCGTTTACAGACGCGGGCGGCTCGTATACATACGGGCTGGACTGGTTCTTCAACGGCTATTACGCCATGCAGGGCAATGACGGCTGGGCGCAGCTGCGCGCGCCGGGAGAATCCGGAAAGTATCTTTCCGAGTATCCCACCGACAGTCTGTACCAGACCTATGAAATTTCCAACCACATCGACAATCTGCGGCCGGTGCTTGACGCGCTGGAGCGCGACTGCGCCGTCGGCATTTCCATCGGCAACTATCTCTCCTCGTTCCGCATCGGCGGCCACGCTATCACGCTCTGGGGCTATCTGCACGACACGTCCGCCAGCCCCTACAGCAAGGAAGCCTATCCCGCCATTTTCATTTCCGATTCTGATTCCGATAAATACGACGGCGCACTGCGCCGCCAGGCGCCGAACCGGCTGCGCGTCATGATGATGGACGGGATGTTCGACGGCTTCGGCGCCGACAGCTGGGAGCTGGACTATCCCTCGACGTTCCCGTGGCGGCTCGAAAGCTTTACCGTTCTGGAACCCTACCGCGCAGAGCTGGAGCAGGACGCCTCCGGTACCCACAACAAAAACGCCTCGGCGGATTTTTCCGTTCAGGATCTGTATGTCCGCGCTTCCACGTTTGATGATCTGGAGCTTGGCATTGATACGATCCCTGCCAACCAATCCTTCAAAATCGGCGGGATCGCGCTGAACAACAGCGCAGTGAACCTGAGCAGCGCAAGACTGCAAATCGTCACAACGATCACGCAGAACGGCCAGACCGTCTGGGAAAAAACCAGCCAGCGCTCCGTCAGCAGATTCCAGGCCAATGCCTATGTCAAGCTTTCGGAAACCTGTAATTCCCTTGCTGCCGGCAGCTATGAAGCCACGATCCGCGTAACGGCCAGCGGCATATCGGAAGTCTATCTTCTGAACAACACGCGTTCCATTTCCTTTACCGTCAGCGCTGCCGCGCCGGACGCCTCGAACGCGTCCGTGTCCGTATCCATTCCCGAGTTCGATGGAAGAACGGGCGGCTATGGCACGCTGCGCTTCGGCGGCGTCGATTCCCTGTATCCTGCCGGGACGGAGCTGACGTGGTCCGTCTACGAAAAATACGACTCGGTTCTGTATGACGACTGGGTGCTGGCGTATCAGGGCTATCAGCAGCCGGAATCCGTCCGGTACGAGGGCATGACAACGGCTGTTCGGACCCTTGTGGTGCTGCGGCCGGTCGACCCGTCACTTGCGTGCGTGACGCTTGATGCGGGAAGCCAGAAGCTGCTGTACCATAGGGTGTATACATTGGCTGCCGATGACAATACCGGCATCTGCTCGGCGATTGCTTACGGACAGAACACGCTGGCAGCAGGGGAGCAATTCAGCTTTTATATTTCCAATTTCACGACCTGCACGCCTTCCATTACGGTGACGCCGGTTGTTTATGCGATCCGAAGCTCCGATAATCTGCGGATCGACCTCTGGCGCGGCGAGGCTATGCGCATGGCGTATGGAGAATCTACAGAGAATGCGCCCTGCCGTGTTGCAAGCTGGAGCGCGGAGCTTCTGCCCGGCCAGTATACGATCTATGGCGAAGCCGTATATGAATACGGCAGCAAAACCGTGAGGCTCAGTACGCTTCAGGTCAATGCGGACAAGCCGTTCGTTTCCACTGGAACGACGTTCCGCGGCAGCAATCGCTGCGCAGTCGTTCTGGAATGTGCTGCCGCAGAAGGAAGCGCAGAATTTGGCATCGAGTACCGCAAAGCGGGACAGGAACAGACGGAACGCGTTTCATTTTCTGCGAATTTTGACAGCGTCAAGTCCAGACAGCTCTGCCTGTCGTTTAAGGCCGATGCGGGAGCAGACTATTCCTTCCGCACATTTATCGTATCTGAAGACGATACGACCTATGGCGCGTGGAACGACTGCCCGGCTCCTACGGCGGCTCGCATTTTGACGGATGCGCCGCAGAACGGAGGCGCAGATGCGTCTGTCTGGGAATTCACGGCCCCGTCCGACGGCGTTTACACCCTGACGGTTCAGGGAGCCGAAACGGGCGCGCTATACGATACGACCGACGTATTGCCCAAAGCCGGAAGAGAGGGCACGATGCTCCAGCGCGGCTTCTATCTGGAAGCAGGAGAAACCGCTCTGTTCTGCGTTCAGGCTGAGGCTTCGTATATGGTCGAGGTCACGCGGGCACAGGAGATCGGGCTTTGCAGTCCGGTTCGCTTCAACGCTGCGTTCACCGGTTATGAGCGCTTTTTCAGCTTCACCGCGCCTGCTGCCGGAAGCTATGTATTCCATGCAGCCGGTGAAAGCGGCTGGCTGTACAAATTGGGTGAAAACGCCGTGTGGAAGCTGTATCGCCATTTCAGCGCCTCCCGGCCCGACAGCGGCGTTTCTCTCACGCTGGAAAAGGGGCAGCGCGTTTATTTCAGAATCGCCTATACGGCGATCGGCAGCTATTCGTTCGCTGTTTCTCGTCCCGCGCCGGAGGTTTCCGTCTCAGACGAGGGCGTGAACGTCAGTTATGACCCGGAGTTCACCGGCCTGCACCTGATCGCGCTTTATGACGCGGACGGGCGGATGGTCGATGTCCAATACGTACCCGTGCAAAGTCTGGATACGCGTATTTCCGTCGTTCTGCGAGGTACGAAGACCGGCTTTGTCCGCGTGTTCCAGTTGGACGCAGAGAAAAACACGCCGCTCACCGCTGCAAAGCAGATCGAGCTGGTGTGAACCCATGATCGACAGACAGGAGATTTGATTTGGACGGATTTGTAGCATGGCTGAAGCAGCTCCAGTTTGACGGCGTATGGCAGACGGCGGTGCTCGTCGCCGCGTCGCTGCTGTGCATCACGTTTCATGAGACGTGCCACGGACTCGTGGCCTATTGGCTCGGCGACCCGACGGCAAAGCGTGCAGGACGGCTGACACTCAACCCGCTGCGGCATATTGATATCGGCGGTCTGCTTATGATGGCGCTGTTCCGCTTCGGCTGGGCGAAGCCCGTCCCGGTCGATATGCGGTATTTCAAGCATCCCAAGCGAGACATGGCGCTCACCGCTGCGGCAGGCCCGCTGTCCAACGTTCTGCTGGCCTATCTGGCTGTGCTGCTCTACGGTGTCTTTGCCTATTGGTACTATTTCTCCGGCTCAACAGCCGTCTATGTCTTCGCACTCTTTTTCTACTATGTCGAGATCATTTCGGCGGGCCTTGCCGTGTTCAACGTCTTTCCCATCCCGCCGCTCGATGGGTCGAAGGTGCTCTTTTCCTGCCTGTCCGACAAGGCCTATCTCTGGCTCATGCGCTATGAGCGCTACGGCATGGCGCTTCTGATGCTCCTGCTCCTGACCGGCGTACTCGATGTGCCGCTGGAATTCTTGCGTGACGGGCTGCTGAATGGGCTGGAAGCCATCGGCACATGGCCGGTGCAGCTGCTGCTTGCGCTGCGCTGAACTTATTTTTTGGAGTTATATCTGCATGGATGAACCGCGATACCATCTCGGCAGCGTCGTGCACGCGAAGGGCGAGACGCTCGAGGACTTCGACGGCCCGCTGGACGTGATCCTGCTGCTGCTGAGCAAGAATAAAATTGAAATACAGGATATCCAGATCTCCGCCATTTTAGAGCAGTATCTGGCCTATCTGGACGAAATGAAGCGCATGGATATGGAAATCGCCAGCGAGTTTATCGCCATGGCGTCCTATCTCATGTATATCAAAACGCGAATGCTCCTTTCCAAGGCGGAGCAGGAGGAAGCGCAGAGCGAGATGGATAAGCTCGTCGAATCCCTCCAGAAGCGCCAGCGGCAGGACGCGTATCAGCAGATCCAGAAGGCTGCAAAGCAGCTGGCCGTGCGCAATGAGCTTGGCCTCGGCCTGTTCACAAAGGGCCCGGAGCCGTATCGTCCGGACATGACCTACCGCTACCGGCACGACAAGTCTGACCTGACCGCCGCACTCGCCGCCATGCAGGACCGGACGGAGCGCCGTCTGCCGCCGCCCGCGTCCAACTTCGCCGGGATCGTCGGCACAGAGCCGTACCCGGTCACGCAGAAGGCCAAACAGGTCATCAGCCGCCTGCTTGCCCACGGTGTCATGCGCTTTCTGTCCCTGTTCAAGGGCAGCCGCAGCCGGTCGGAGATCGTGGCGACGTTCCTCGCCGTGCTGGAGCTGTGCCGCCTTCGCTCCGTTTCCATCGGAGAGGATGAACGCGGCGATATGGCGGTTACCTTTCTAAAAGCGCCGGATGCCGACGTGCAGACGGACATTTCCTGATCAGGAGGCTAATCTTGGAGCAGAATGATTTACAGCGGGCATTGATGGCCGTTTTGTTTGCCGCCGGAGAGCCGGTGGACGCCAAACGCCTGAGCCAGACGCTCGAACACGATGAAGCAGAAATCCACGAAGCGTGCAAGACGCTGATGGACGAGCTGAGCTTCAACCGCAGCGGCATCCGCATTGTGCGGCTGGAAAACGCCTATCAGATGTGCTCGTCGCCGGAAATGGCGGAATATGTGACCAAAACACTTGAAACGCGCAAGCCGCCGAAGCTTTCGCCGTCGCAGCTGGAAACGCTGACGGTCATCGCGTATTACCAGCCCGCGACAAAGGCGCTTGTCGAACAGATCCGCGGCGTTGACAGCGCCTACTGCGTCAGTGCCCTTGTGACAAAAAAGCTCATCCGCGAATGCGGACGGCTGAACGTGCCGGGCCGCCCCATCGTCTATGAGACGACGCCGGAATTCCTGCGCGTGTTCGGCCTGGAATCGCTGGCCGAGCTGCCGGAGATTGAAAAGGTCGACCTGCACGTCGATCCCTCGCAGGTCGAGCCACTGGAGCAGAAGCAGGAGGAGTCCACGCAGCCGGATGCATCAGCGCCTGTGCAGCAGGAGATCCCGCTATGACTTGGACATGGTGGATGACGCTTCTTGCGATATTTGCTGCCCTTGTGCTGATCGGCTGCATTCCCGTCGGCGTTGATGCGCGCTATAATGCGGAGGGAGTATTTCTTGCGGCGAAGCTCGGCCCCATCCGCCTTCAGCTTCTGCCGCAGAAGCCAAAAAAGAAAAAGAAACAGCAAAAGAAACCGGAAAAGGCACCGGAAAAAGCCGCTTCGCAGGAAAAAAAGCCAAATCCGATCCTTTCCGGCGGCGTGGACGAAATTTTGCAGCTGCTGGATATTGTGCTTGATACGCTCGGCGATCTGCGCCGCAAGCTCCGCGTGAACGAACTGACGCTGTATGTCCGTATCGGCGGCAGCGACGATCCGGCAAAGGCCGCTATGGGCTATGGCCGGGCCTGGGCCGCCATCGGCGCGATCACGCCGTCTTTAGAGCGGCTTTTCGTCATAAAAAAGCGTGACATTCAGCCCGCGCTCGATTATACTATAAGCAACACACAGGTCGACGCGCATCTTGTGACCACGATCACCATCGGTCGGTCGCTGGCCCTTGCGCTGCGCGCTGGCATCCGGTTCCTAAAAATTCTGAACGAACGAAAAAAGGCGGTGTAAAGTATGGAACATCCTCTGTCTGATATGATGACCAATACCATGAGCAAGATTAAAGATATGATCGATGTCAACACGGTCGTCGGCAGTCCCATCACCACGCCCGGCGGCGTGACGATCATCCCCGTAACCAAGGTTTCCATCGGCTATGGCGGGGGCGGCAGCGATTTCGCAACGAAAAATATGCCCGCGAACCGCGATAATTCCTTCGGCGGCGGAGCAGGCGCGGGAATCAAGATCACGCCGGTCGCATTTCTTGTGATCCGCGGCGAGAACGTGCGTATGCTCCCGGTCGCGGAGCCAGCCTCCACGTCGGTCGACCGCCTGATTGAGCTGCTGCCCGATCTGCTGGAAAAGGGCGAGGCATATTTCGCGGAAAAGAAAGCCGCAAAAGAGGCCGAAAAGGCAGCGGAAGAAGCATAAAACCCGCGTATTCTGCACAAACTCCCGGCAGGGTGATGCAGAATGAAACGCAGCGGTCAAAAAACGATCCGGCAAGCGGCGGCGGCACTCTGCGCCGCCGCCTTTTTCCTCGGCGCGGCGGGTATATCCAGCGCCGCACAGCTCGCACCGCCTCCGCAGGTGTCGGCCAAAAGCGCCGCACTGCTCGACGGGACGACAGGGGAGTGCCTTTACGTGAAAAACGGCGAGCAGCGCGCGCTGATCGCCAGCACAACGAAGATCATGACCGGTCTTCTCGTCTGCGAAGCGGGAGAACTGGACAGAACTGTGACCGTGCCGGACGCCGCCGTAGGGCTGGAAGGATCCAGTATGTACCTGAAAAAGGATGAGACGCTGACGCGCCGCGATCTGCTCTACGGCATGATGCTCCATTCCGGCAATGATGCTGCCCTGACGCTGGCAATCTCCGTTTCCGGCAGCGAAGCAGCGTTTGTCCGCCAGATGAATCTGCGCGCCCGTGCGCTGGGCCTGACGCAGACGCACTTTGCCAACCCGCACGGGCTGGACAGCGGCGAAAATTATTCCACTGCGCTCGATCTGGCCCACCTTGCGCAGGCAGCGCTGCAAAACGCACAGCTCCGCGCGGTCGTCTCGACCAAAACTGCGGTCTGCGCGGGCCGGACGCTTACCAATCACAACAAGCTGCTTTGGCGCTATGACGGCTGTATCGGCGTCAAGACCGGTTATACCCGCCATGCGGGCCGCATTCTCGTCAGCGCTGCCGAGCGTGACGGCAGGATGCTCATCGCCGTCACTATCTCGGACCCGGACGACTGGCGCGACCACACTGCGCTTCTGGACTACGGCTTTGCCGTTCTTGGGCGCGACACGCCCGTCTATCCGCAGAACAGGAGGATCGTATGGAAGAAGAACGACTGCAAAAAATTCTGGCGCGCTGCGCAGGCGTCTCGCGCCGCAGGGCGGAGGAGCTGATTGCGGCGGGCCGCGTCCGCGTCAACGGCAACACCGCGCAGCTTGGCGAGCAGGCCGACGCAGAGGAGGACGTGATCGAGCTGGATGGCACACGCGTCAAAACGCGGCAGGAGCCGCAGCCGGTCTATCTCATGCTCTGCAAGCCGCGCGGCTTCGTGACCACCATGCACGATGAAAAGGGCAGGCGTTCCGTCGCGGAGCTCGTCGCGGACGTACCGGAGCGCGTGTATCCGGTCGGGCGGCTGGATTATAACTCCGAGGGCCTTCTGCTCATGACGAACGACGGTGTGCTGGCAAACGCCCTCATGCACCCGAAAAAGAGCATCGACAAGACCTATCTCGTCTGGGTCAGCGGATACATAGCAGGGAAGGAGCAGTCTCTTTCGCAGTCCATCGAAATCGACGGCCGCAAGACTTCTCCCGCTACTGTGCAGCTTCTGCACGAAGCCGGCACGACCGCGCTTTTCCGCGTCACGATCCACGAGGGCCGCAACCGGCAGATCCGCAGGCTCTGCGAGCGTGCAGAGCTGACCGTCACGCGCCTGCGGCGCGTGCAGGAGGGGCAGCTCACGCTCGGTGATCTGAAGCCGGGTCAGCACCGTCCCCTGACCGAAACGGAGCTTCGCGCGATATTTGAAGAAATTCAAAAGTAACCCTTGACAAACGGACAGCTTTTGTGTATGATATTAGGGCTGTCCGGGGTTTGACACGGCCAGCCGATATCATGGAGTGGTATCGAAGCGGTCATAACGAGCACGACTGGAAATCGTGTGACGGTCAAAAGCCGTCCGAGGGTTCGAATCCCTCCCACTCCGCCATAAGTCCACCGTAATTTTGATAGAATTACGGTGGATTTTTCTATGCCCGAAAAACGCCGGGAACCGCTTAGAATAGGGCTTTTCGGCTGTTTTTGCACATAAGTGAACCCCGCCGCAGAGCAATTCCGCGGCGGGATTTTATGCTTTTTAAAGTAAACGAAGCAAAACGAATGCTCCGGCTTCTCGCAGAGCGCGGGAGCAGTTATCAAAATAAAGTCCGGCGGATGGGAGTTCCATCCGTCGGACTTTTGCGATAGTGCTTATGCCTTGGGGGAGAAGGCCGCGAACAGCGGGGCGTAGGTGTCGGCGTGGAGCAGGAAGCATTTGATCGTCGCGCCGGGCTGCACTTTGAAGGTATACGTGCCGGACTCAGCTGTGATCTTCTCGCTGTGTACGGCGAGCAGCCGGCCGTCCGCGCCATATTCTGCCACAAACAGAACAAACGCATCGGACTTATAATTGCTGCCGGTCGAGACGGTTAGCGTGTCGCCCTCCAGCGTGGCCGAGGGCTTCGCGCACAGGGTCAGCGCACTGCCGGAGAAGAGCACGAACGCGTCCGGATCGTCCGGGGTGAAATACGCGCTGTAATCCTGCGTACTGCCCGCAAGAAGCACGGGGTACGAAGCGTCGGTGCTGACGCCGAGCTTTGCGCCGTCTGTCAGTTCACCGGAGATCGTGAGCAGGGGAGAGGTGCTGTCGACACAGACATAGACGTTGTTGGGCTTGCCGCCAGCGGTGTTGCCTGTGACGACGGGCGCACCCTGAATGTTCACCCTGCCGCCCGCTTCGACGTAGATACCGCCGCCGAGACCGGATGCCGTATTGCCGGTGATCGTGCCGCCGTAGAGGTTCAGCGTGCCGCCCTTTGCGACATAGATCGCGCCGCCATTGCCGTTTGTGACGTGGTTATCCGTGATCTTGCCGTCGGTGATGGTGACGGTGCCGCCGTCCTTGATGTAGATCGCGCCGCCGTTTCCGCTTGTGACGGTGTTGCCGGAAATTTCGCCGCCGTCGATGATCAGCGTGCCGCCCGCTTCTACCACGATCGCGCCGCCGCCGGTCGATGCGGTGCCGCCGGTGAATTTGCCGTTCTTGATCGTGAGCGTGCCGTCTTTCACATACGCGATGCCGCCCCAGCCGCCGTTGACGGCGGCGCCCTTGACTGTTCCGGTTCCGACGCAGTCGTCAATGGCCAGCGCCGCGCTGTCGGTCACGCGGATATGGTTATAATTGGTGACGCCGTTCGTCGCGGACAGCGTCTTGCCGTTCAGACACAGCGTGAGCTTCTTCCCCTGACCGAGCAGCAGCTCGGTGTAGATAGTGGGGAGGGAACTGGACAGGTAGACGGATTTCGTCTCGTTTGCCGCGACGGGGACACGGGCAGTGAACGTGCCGTCCCAAGGTGTATAGTTTGTGTGATGATCGGAGCTCGCTTCCGTGTTCTGAACATTGATCACGAGGCAACCCGTTTTTTCTACTCCCTCGAAATTCCGGGTCGGCTGCACGACGGCATAGACATAATATTTGCCCACAGCTGTAAAGGTGGAGTCCGTTGTCAGCTCCTCGTTCATCGACGGGTCGTGTATGAAGTCCGTTATCTGACCCTGCCATTCGCCATTGATGTTTTCCGGATGAAGACGATAGAACGTGACGGAAAGCGGTTCATCCTCTACCATGATAGTCGTTCCGGGGGTAACAGGAGTAAATAGGGGTTGACGTTCTGTATCGCGCCCGTACCAGAATCCCGCGAACGTAAGACGCTGGAAAACGGAGTCGCCGACATGAGCTCCTTTAGTTTGACTTATCTTGTAAGAAGGAGCTGTCTGCGTGATCTTTCCGGGCACGGTCACCGTCTTGTTGACTAACGTATAGTTTTCCTTGCCCTTCGCAGTCAGCTCCACCTTGACCGTGATCGGGTTGTCGTTTGAGCAATTTGGACTCGCGTAGTTGATGGTCGGTTCATAGCAATCCGAAGGCACCAGAATCGTGCGCTCGACATCGGAATTGTTTTTGACATAGAATTCGATCTCCACCTGATGTGGCGGCTTTGGCTTGGCGGTGGTGCCGTCATAGATCTTTGTGAAGACGTCCCCAGATGACGGTATTCTGAAGAAAAGCTCGATTTTCTCGCCCGCTGGTTTCTCCGCTTTGATATGGATGTTTACTTTTTTCAAATGGTGGTACTGATTGTCCGTCACCGTCAGCGTCAGATCATATTCGCCATACAGGATATCCTCAAACGTGAATACATTTCCGGATCCGCTGCCTCCGGGGGCATTGCAGGTCCAGCTATAGGCCAATTTTGCTTTATCCGACTTCAGTCCCTGATCCGGAAGCAAGACATCGCCGGTCAGCGTGACATCCTGCCCCGCGGCTACCGTCATGGTGAGGCGGCCATTCTCGTCCGGTTTAAGCTTGACCGGGGCGGAGTTGCCAGCCGTGCCGGTTACTTCAATACTGCTGAACGGCAGACCGGTAAAATACGCGTTTTGGAGCATGATTGCACCGATTATATCGTCATCGTCAATAGTCGTACCTCGCTGCCAAGGAGTTTCCATGCCTGGGAGATAGAAATAATCACCAGCTGAGAGAAGCTTGCTGAAATCCGCTGTCTTGGGTGTATATCCATCATCTCCAGTCCATGGAGCTACTGAGTGAATCTTGTTATAGACGCCCGCGCCGCGCTGTAACGTGACCATATTTTCTCGAAACGGATCCTTGTCCTCTGAAGGGAAGTAACCTCTCAGCAGTCCGATCGTACCGTCATTCCGGACGGTGATCGTCGTATTCGGTGCGTTGATCTCATCAATGACACCGCTGCTGCCATTTGTGATGTTGAGCGTCCGCGTGCCCGTTCCGGTCATTCTGGCCGGGGTTTTGATCGAGGTAATTTTGCCGCTGTTTTCGATGGTCAGCGTGCCGGGCTTGTCCATTTCGATCGAGCTGATCGTGCCGGAGTTCTTGATGGTTACTGTACCGGACTGGTTCATTTCAATCGAGTTGATCGTGCCGGCGTTCTCAATGGTCACTGTAAGACCATCGCTCATCGTAATCTTGGAAGCGGCAGCACCATTGTTGATAACAAGCTTACCGGATCTCTCCAGATCGATCGTTGCATTCTCAGGCAGGGAATAAACAGTGAGCGTACCGCCGCTTCCGGCATTATATGCCTCCAAAGCGGCTTCGAACGTCGCATAAAATTGATTGCCCAGATGCGCCGGGGCCTGCGCGCCGCATGCTGTACACTTGCCCGTTGTCAAATTATATGTATGCGGCGTTTTTTCGATCTCGACTGTACTTGCCGCAATCTCCGCCCCATCAGGATCAAAATACTTGCCGCAACCATCGCAGTGCTTACAATTTACATTGTCCCTAATGCCAACTTGGGCACAAGTGGCGTCGCGCGGCGAACACTGCTCCAGCTTAAAGTGCGGTGCAGTTCCTATAGCAAACTCGATCCTGCCGTATTCTATTGATGCCGAGCTGGAGGCTTCCAGAGGCAGCTGGGAGTAGCCGGAGTGGCAAAAGTAGTTACTCCCGCTGTTGAATGTAACCTTTAAATCCCTGATAGGCCTAATCGTGGTGTTGCACTTGGTACACTTAAATTGTTCTATGGCGACAGTCAATGTCATGCTGTGGTAATCACTGCCCGCTGGAAACTGAATGCCGGTCAGTGTTATTTTGGGGGAGGCCGGGTCTATCACAGTAGTATTGGAGCGGCATGTATTGCAATAAAATGTAGCGGTCATGTTGATTTGCTCTGCCGGCGCTTTGTCCCAATCTATATTAGATGATGGATCAGCTTCCTTATAAAACAGGCCGTTAAATGTTGCCGCCGACACCGCCGCCGTCAGGGTGATCAGCAGCAGGCAGAGTATAAGAAAATTCCTGAACAGTCGTTTTTTCATTTGTGTTCCTCCGTTTCCGTGATTCCCTGCAGGGAAAATTCAAATCGCATGGCCAGCGCTTCGAACAGTGTGTGCATGACACGTTCCGCGATGGCGCGGATGTCCAGTCCCTCGACGAAGCGGATGACCTGCTCCAGCTCGTCCTCCGGGACGCGATAGGCCCGCAGGCTCATGCAGAAAAACAGCCGCAGCTTCTTTTCCAGCGTCAGCTCTGCGTCGCACGGGTGCGCCATGTAGCCGCGCATGATGCTGGCCGAACCGATCTCCATGTCGTAAAAATCCCGCGCCGTCCGTCCCGGCTGGTACGGGCCGAAGATCTGCTGCAGCTCCTTCGCCGTTTCGCGGAAGATGTAGTCCGAAGCCTCCTTCTGCGTGTAGGCTTCGATGTAGATCTCGCGCAGATTTTCGTTCAGCTCCGTCAGCGTCATCTGAATGGCCGTTTCTACGGCGTAGGTATACACCGGCGGCAGCTGCGCGCCAGTCATGCTGCGCGCCATGGCGAACTGATTGGAGAACATGAACTCCACCAGCTCCGTCAGCACGCCGTCCTTGGCGCGGAAAATGTTCTGGAACGTGCTGTAGGAGACGTCGGCCTTTTCAATGATCTCCGCCAGCGTCGTCCGCCGGTAGCCCTTTTCCAGAAAGAGCCTGACGCAGACGGTCAGGATCCGTTTTTTCGCGGGCAGGCTTGCGCTTGTAATGCTGATCCGGATCACATCCTTCGCTTTTGGTGTGTACACCAACAGTATAGCATAGCCATGCGCCGGACGCAAGTATGATTCTTCTGTCCGTATCTCTTTTTATTCGCGGAACAAATGCGCATCAAAAAATTTCATGGAAGCCGACCCGCGAATTCCCATTCATAACAAGCCTGCATCGGGTCAAACTACGGTTGTAGGAAATCAAAACGGATTTCCCCAAAACAAGTAAGGAGATGCAGAACTATGACGAACCGTAACTCTTCCAACATCAACATCCCGGAAGCTCGTGAAGCCATGGACAAGTTCAAGATGGAAGCCGCCTCCGACGTAGGCGTTCCAAAGCATGAAACGAAAAATAACCAGCTTCCTACATAAAAGGGGCTGCCTCAGCATGATGCTCCAAAATCATCTGAGGCAGCTCTATATCCAGAAAGGGATCGCCGCCTGTCGGAATTGCTCCGACAGGCGGCGTTTTATATCCTCCGGTGCGTTTCCGGACGGTGTGGCTGTGTGCCCTGTGCCGGGAAACCGGAATGTTTATTCTACCCTGTCGCAGCCGCCTGGTGTAGAATTCCGAAAGGATCTGCTCAGCCTCCTGCTGACTGATCCCCAGCTGCTGAGCGGCCAGTGAGACAGTGAAATAGCGCTCCGGCTCCTGCATGAGCAGAAGGTAGTGGAAATCCCGGGCTACTGAGGCAGACATGATGCCGGTGTCGTGGGTAAAATATGTGACGGAGGGGACAAATTCCGGCTCCGGGATGTTTTTCCGCTCTACGTCCTCACTGCCGCTCATGAACCGGAAGTACTCTATGCAAACGGTGTCAGCTTGAAAGACATTCAGGAATGGCTGGGGCATAGCGACATTTCCACAACCTCAAATATCTACACGCATCTGGATTACAGTTCCAAGGTGTCCTCTGCAAACGCGATTATTGACTGTTTTCCAGCATAAAAAATCGCCGCGAACCTGCACAGTTCGCGGCGACGGTGTGCCATGTGAACACTATGGATCAACTGCCAAATTTGGAATACAAACCCGCAATCCAGCGAAGCGATTGCGGGTTTGAACGAAGAAAGACCTTTGCTGTCGAGGCGGGCGCGCCCTGCGCGTCTGCCTGACATACAAAGGTCATTTCTGAGTGTGTTTTCGCTACACTATAAATGAATTTTAACTGCTAATTTTTTGTACACAAGTACTGTCCTGCGCCGCGAATGTTTTCTTGTCGAGGTTCAGTTCATACGCGCCGGCACCCCGCTGCAGACAGCATTGACACCGTGGGAAAGGTTCTGCTTCGCGATGGACGCTCTGGCCAAACGGCAGGGCTGGGGGTAGTACATAACGGTGAACGCGGCAGCCTCATCCGCAGGCATCCGGAAACGGCCCGGAACGCGGCCAAGCCGTCCGGATCCATTGCATCCCAATGGATCCGGGCGGCTTTCTCCGCGGCAGCGCAGGCCGCGGGGCCGCCGCGCAAAACTGCTGGTTTTTCAATTGTTTTCCCGTTCTTTTCCGAAATCGCAAGTTTTGAAAGTGCGAATTTAAGTTTTGTGTATTGTTCGGGCGTTGGTTTGCGGCTATACTGAAGCCGTTGCTGCAGGAGGTGGTCTCTTGGTCCGCTCCCGGCCTTGCGGCAATGGACCACAACTCTAGGAAGGAGCGTTCTGATTTTGAAATCGATCGATCTGGCAGCTTCTGAGGCAAAGCCGAAAAAGCGGCGCACGGAGCTGCAGCAGCGGCTGACGCTGATCCGGCGGAACAAGGTGCTGTATCTGTTCATTCTGCCGGCATTTTTATATTTTCTGATTTTTATCTATGTGCCGATCTACGGCGTGCAGATTGCCTTTAAGGACTTCGTCGCCAGCAAGGGCTTTTCCGGAAGCAGCTGGGCCGTTCCGTTTTACAAGCACTTCAAGACGTTCTTCAGCTCGGTGTATTTCTGGGACATCCTGCGCAACACGCTGGGTCTGTCGCTCTATTACATTGCGGCGAGCTTCCCGGCCGCCATCATTCTGGCGCTGATGATCAACGAGGTGAAAAACGTCCGGTTCAAAAAAGCCGTGCAGAACATCACCTATATCCCGTATTTCATTTCTACGGTCGTTCTGGTCGGCATGATCAACCTCTTCTTTGCCAGAAGCGGTCTGGTCAACAACATCGCCGGTCTTTTCGGCGCCGAGCCGCAGCTCTTTCTGCAAAAGGATGCGCTGTTTGACGATCTTTACGTCTGGAGCGGCGTCTGGCAGACCACCGGCTACAGCTCCGTCATTTTTATTGCCGCACTTGCCGGCGTCGATCCGGCGCTCCATGAGGCTGCAACGCTGGACGGCGCAACCCGTCTGCAGCGGATCATCCATGTGAACATCCCCGCCATCATGCCGACCATTGTGGTCATGCTGATCATGACGCTCGGCGGCATCATGAATCTGTCGATGGAGAAGATCCTCCTCATGCAGAACGATACCAATCTGATGGTGTCCGAGGTCATCGCCACCTATGTCTATAAGCTGGGCATCCAGAAGGCGCAGTACAGCCTTTCGACGGCGGTCGGCCTGTTCAACAACGTCATCAACCTGCTTCTGCTTGTCAGCGTGAACTGGTTTTCCCGCAAGGTCAACGAGACCTCGCTTTGGTAAGGAGGCGAAACTGTGGTCATACACGAATCCAGAGGTGACCGGATCTTCAACGCCATCAACAATGTGCTGCTGGGTCTGATCTTCCTGATCTGCTTCTATCCTCTGTTTTTCATCGTCATCGCATCCATCAGCAACCCCGATCTTGTCAACGCAGGAAAGGTGTGGCTCTGGCCGCAGGAGATATCGCTGAACGGTTATAAGGCGCTGCTGCAGGACGAGCGGATCCTGCGCGGGTATCTTAACACGATCCTGTACACCGCAGGCGGCACGCTTCTGAATCTGGCCGTGACGCTCCCCGCCGCCTACGCGCTGTCGCGCAAGGATTTTGTCGGCCGGAAGTTCTTTACGCTGATGTTCACCTTTACCATGTTCTTTTCCGGCGGCCTGATCCCGACGTTCATGGTCGTCAAGAAGCTGGGGCTTTATGATAACCCCATGGTCATGATCGTCCTCGGTGCAACGTCGATGAGCAACATTATCATCACCCGCACATTTTTCCAGACCAACATCCCGGATGAACTGCGTGAAGCAGCTGAGCTGGACGGCTGCTCCAATACACGCTTCTTCTTCCAGATCGTTTTGCCGCTCTCCGGCGCCATTGTGGCGGTCATGACGCTGTTTTTCGCCGTTGCGCACTGGAACAGCTACTTTGTGGCAATGATCTATCTGCGCAACGATGCATACCAGCCGCTGCAGGTCGTCATGCGGGAGATCTTCATGCGCAGCCAGTTTACCGCGCAGATGCTCCAGCAGGGCGGCGATGCGGCCGGAAATCTGCAGGAAATGCTTCGGACCTCTGAGCAGATCAAGTACGCGCTCATCGTCGTGGCTTCGCTGCCGGTTATGGCGCTGTACCCGTTTGTCCAGAAATATTTTGTCAAAGGTGTCACCATGGGTTCCGTTAAGGGATAAGCTGCTGCTTTCCTGACGCGTCCATGTTACACATAATGAAATGAATTGAGGAGGAAATCTGATGAATCTGAAAAAAGCGCTTGCCCTGCTTCTCGCATTGACGCTGTGCCTCGGTATGTTCGCGGCCTGCGCAGCCAAGACGGAAGCCCCTGCCGAAGACGGCAGCACATCCCAGCCCGCAGCCGACGCCGCTCCGGCGGAGGAGTCGCAGAGCAATGTGACCCCCGTTGGCGAATACCCCATCGTGAAAGAGCCGATCACCTTCAAGGTCATGGGCCGCAAGGACTCCGGCGCTCCCGATTGGAGCGAGCTCGAGGTCTTCCAGCGCCTGAGCGAGATCACCAACATCAACTTTGATTTTGAAATTTACGACTCGAGCACCTGGTCCGAGCAGAAGAACATTGCGCTGGTCGGCGGTGAGTACGGCGATATCATTCTCCGTGACGACACCAGCGCCACCACCGATGAGGACACCTACGGCCCGCAGGGCGTGTTCCTCGATCTGACCGACCTCATCGATCAGTATGCGCCCAACATCAAGGACATGCTCGAGAAGAACCCCGATGTGAAGGCCGCCATCACCAGCATGGACAATAAGATCTACGGTCTCCCCTACGTCTTTCATACCGGCACCGTTCAGGGCCACACCGGCTTCTACAGCTCCGAATGGATGGAGAATGTCGGCATTACCGAGGAGCCCCGCACGGTAGAGGATCTCTATGAGATGCTCAAGGCCTTCAAAGAGCAGGATGCCAACGGCAACGGCGACCCCGACGACGAGATTCCGTTCACCTGCCTGGGCCTGATCACGACCATGCGCGATCTGCTCATCCCGGCCTTCACCGGTGTTCCCGACGGTCTGAGCTTCAACGTAGACAACGACGGCAATGTGGTTTACGCGCCGGCCATGGACTCCTACAAGAACTTCCTCGAGTACGCGCACAAGCTGTATGTCGAAGGTCTGCTTGACCCCGAATTCGCGACGCAGGACGCACAGCAGTGGCAGGCCAAGGTCCAGGCCAATCTCTGCGGCGTTTACAGCGGCAGCCCCACGGCGCTGGATCCTTCCACCACCGCGCAGCAGCTGAGCCTGTACCCGCTGACCTCCGAAACCAACGACACGCCGGTCGCCAAGCAGCCCATCTACCTGTACCCGGGCCGTGCGTTCATCACCGACAAGTGCTCTGACCCGGTCGCGGCGATCCGTCTGCTCGACATGTTCTACGCGACGGAAGAAAATGCCGTGGAAGGCTTCTGCGGCACGACGCTCTTTGCCGGCTTCGAAGGCGAGCATTGGCGCTATACCGACGATACCAAAACCGCGTATGAGTGGATCGCTCCGATCACCGGCTTCGGCGACATCAACCAGAGCGTTTCCGTCAACATGGAGCTGCCCGGCCTGCTTCAGTTCGAAGCCGCCCCGTCCGGCAACCCGCTGATGGAGATGAAGGTCTCTCAGGTCCAGGAGAAGCAGAAGCCCTACTACAACCTTACGAATGCGTATCCGTCCAACGTTCGTTTCACCGCTGACGAATCCGAGCGCGGCAATGTCATCGAAAACGACCTCTACAACCAGGTCGTCATGATGACCACCAAGTTTATCATCGGCGATGCCGACATTGAAAGCGGCTGGGAAGATTATCTGGTCTCGCTGGAGAAGATCGGTCTGTCTGAACTCATTGAGATCAAGACCGCCGCTCTGACCCGCTGGAACGCAGCAATGGCAGAGTAAAGCTGAAATAAGAACCACCTCGGGCCCGCAGCAAATGATCCCATGTTTGCTGCGGGCCCATTCTGAAAAGTGAGGACTTCATGGTACATCTTGTACACGATCCCGCCGGCCTGCGCGCGATGCGCGGCCTGGAGGGGGATTTTGCCCAGCTTCTGCGCGCGTCGGCGCTGCAGGTCTATCGCTGGGACGGGCAGTCCCGGCGTGCGGACAACGGCGGGACCGTCTTGGGCATCGGAGAAACCGGGCGCTGGCTTTTGTGTCACCACGGAACGGTTTGTCTGTCTGTCTTCGGGATCTCCGGGCCGCAGGCCCCTGCGGACGACGCGCTCGACGCGCTGGTCAGCGATCCGGCGGTCCGCTGTATCCGTGCCGCGTGCGATCTGCGCCTGCAGCGGCGGCACACGTTTTTCCGGAGCGGTCTGCGGCTGGATTTCGGCATGCACCTTCTGAGCGCCGAAGGCGTGGAGGACGCGGTGCACAACGATCCGTTCCACGCACTGCTGCATTTTTGCGGCCGGGCGGAGGAAGCTTCTTCGTTTTCCGTCACACTGCACGCGGATATCCCGGAGCTGTATGACGCTTTGGAGGTCACGGATTCCGCGCGCTGCCCGGTCGGCTCGTGGTGGCGCGTATCGGTGGACCCGCTGCAGGGCCGTGCCGAGCGGGAGCTTGACAAGCTGCTGCAGGTCACGCAGGTCCTTGACCGCACGCACGTGCGCGTCAATTACAAGCTCGGCTGGCCGCTTTGCGCCGGACGGGTGCTGACGTGGACGCCGGTCACGCCGGTCGAGGACATTACCATCGAAAATCTGCGCTTCCGCGGAAATCCCGGCGGCGAAGCGCCGGGTGTGCATCCGATCTGCTTCCAGTATGCCGTCCGCTGCGACGCACGCGACATCCACGCCGTGGGATCCTATTGGCCGGTGATCCTGCGGCAGCACTGCACGCAGTATGTGACGCAGCGCTGCTCGCTTCTCAATCCAACGGAGGTCGTGGTCGGCGGCACCGGCTACCTGACGCAGCAGATCTGCTGCCTCTATGGCCGCGTGCAGGACTGCACCTGCTCCAATGCCCGCCATCTGAACGATTTTACGCAGAGCGCCTACTGCATGGTGGACAACTGCCACGCGGACGGCGATCATCACGGCGCATTTGTGACGCACGGGCAGTATGAGCATGACCTGACCTATCTGGGCTGCTCGGGCCTGCTGAGCTTTGCCAATTCAGGCCCGACCTGGGGCAGCTGCGCCAAGCGCATTACCGTCGAGCGCCATGTGGGCTGCTGGTCGATCGGGTTTGCGAAGATCAGCGATCTGACGCTGCGTGACGTTACCGTCTGCAAAACGGACTCTTATGATGTATGCGGCGTGTTTCAGCAGAATGCCGACGGCCTGCAGATGCAGGGCTGCGCCGGCGATGAGCTGATCCTGACGCAGCGCAGCCGCCGCAGCCGCCGCCCGACGGTCATCCGCGACTGCTTCTTTGCAAGAGGCGTTACCATTGTCCGCGAGGGCCCCGGTGCCGTACCGGAGGACGCGGAGATCATTCTGGAGCATATTCAGACAGAACAGGAGGCACAGCCATGAAGTTTGTTGTCACCATGCCGGAAGGCCCCGTATTTGAGACCTTCTGGAGCCCGGACGAGCGTCGGCAGCTCGAGGCGCTTGGCGAGGTGCAGTGGAACACGCTCGGCCGTCAATTCACGCCGGAGGAGCTCGCCGAACATCTGTGCGGCGCGGAGGTCTGCGTGACAGGCTGGGGCGCGCCGGTCTTTGACGAGCGTGTGCTTTCCGGCGCAGATGCGCTGCGGCTGATCGCCCATACCGGCGGCTCCGTCAAACCGTACGTCACCGATCTTTGCTACCAGCGCGGCATACGCGTTCTCAGCGGCAACCGCGTTTTTGCCGAGAGCGTAGCCGAGGGCGTCATCGCCTATGCGCTTGCGAGCCTGCGGCGGATCCCGCTGTACGCAACGCAGCTCCAGCACGGATATTGGAACGGCGAGATCAAAAACCGCGGCCTTCTGGACCGGAAGGTCGGCATTGTCGGCTACGGCATGATCGCCAGAGACGTGATCGAAATGCTCCGCCCGTTCCACTGCCCGATCGCTGTTTACAGCCGTCATCTGCCGCCGCATGCCCTGCAGGCGCAGGGGCTGGAGCAGCTTGGTCTGGAGGAGCTCTTTGCCGCCTGCGACGTCATCAGCCTGCACAGCGGTATGACGCCGGAGAACCATCACCTGGTCACACAGGCAATGCTTCGCAGCATGAAGCCGGGCGCGCTGCTCATCAATACGGCGCGCGGCGCGCTGATCGACGAAGCTGCGCTGTGCCGCGTGCTGGCAGAGCGCCCGGATCTGTCTGCGGCGCTTGACGTCTATGAGACGGAGCCGCTGCCGGAGGGCCACCCGCTGCAAAGCCTGGACAACGTCCTCCTGATGCCGCATATGGGCGGCCCCACCATCGACCGCCGCCGCGCCGTAACAAAAAGCGTGCTCGGTGACATCCGGCATTTCCTGGCCGGAGAACCCCTGAGCTGTGAGATCAGCCGCAGCTACGCCGAAAAAATGTCTCAGTACTGAGTCCCGACCGGGAAGGAGAAATCAGATATGAATCAGAAAATCACGCTGGCGCTGATCGGCGCCGGGGAACGCGGACAATACTGTTATGCTCCCTACGCGAAGCTCCACGGCTATGAGGTCTGCTTCACGGCCGTTGCAGACCCGCACGACGGCCGCCGGAAAGAATTCATGCAGGACTATCAGGTCCCGGCAGCGGGTGAATTCTGCACCGCCGAGGAGCTGCTCAGCCGGCCGAAGCTGGCTGACGCCGTGATCATTTCCACGCAGGACAACCAGCATTTTGCCTACGCCTGCAAGGCCATTGAGCTGGGCTACGCCGTTCTGCTGGAAAAGCCCATTTCCCCGAGCCTGCAGGAGTGCCTGAAGCTGCAGCAGCTCGCGGAAGAAAAGAACGCGACTGTTCTGGTCTGCCATGTGATGCGCTACACGAAATTCTACCGGAAGATCCGGCAGCTTCTGGACAGCGGCACGATCGGCGAGGTCGTACATGTCAACCACACCGAGAATGTTGGTTACTGGCACTATGCGCACAGCTACGTTCGCGGAAACTGGCACAAGACCGCGGATGCTTCGCCCATGATCCTCGCCAAGTGCTGCCACGACATGGACATTCTCTCGTGGCTGCTGCACAGCCGCTGCCGCCGCGTATCGAGCTTCGGCGGGCTGCGCTATTTCCGGGAAGAAAACGCCCCGGCCGGCAGTCCGGCGCGCTGCATGGACGGCTGCCCGCACAGCAGCACCTGCCCGTTCTATGCGCCGGCCCTGTATCTTGACGACAGCACCGGTGTCTCGTGGCCGACGGCATTTCATGCGCTCGGTCCGGATGAGAGCTACGCCGCAAGAAAACGGGCGCTGGAGACCGGTCCCTACGGAAAATGTGTCTTCCACTGCGACAACGACGTTGTCGACCATCAGACGGCCAGCCTGGAATTTGAAAACGGCGTGACCGTGGCCTTTACCATGTGCGCCTTTTCTGACGCCTGCGACCGCACGATGAAATTCATGGGCACCAAGGGCGAGCTTGTCGCCTCCATGGACGGCAACACCATCCGGGTGACGCACTTCGGCGCGGGTCTTCAGACCGGCGATACGCAGGTCATTACCGTCAAGCCCGGCACGACCGGCCATTCCGGCGGCGATGAGGGCATTATGGAGGAGTTTGTTTCCATTCTCCGCGGCACACGGGAAAACACCAACACCATCGCGCAGTCGGTCCACAGCCATGTGATGGCCTTTGCGGCAGAGGAATCGCGCCTGCACGACGGCCAGGTCGTGGACATTGACGCGTTCGCCCGCCATGCGATGGAGCAGGACTGAGCATGCTGGAATTCATCCGGGAAGCGCCCGGACAGCGAACGGCGCTGGCAGCGCTGGCAGAGCGGGCCTTTTTGCAGAACGGCGCTGCGGTGCACTTTGCATCTCTGCTGCCAAAGCTCTATGGCCAGGAGGCCTGCGCGCAGCCGGTGCATACGCTGCTGCTGGAGAACGGAACACCTGCAGGGCTGTTTGCCCTGCAGGTGTCGGAGTTTCAGATCGCGGGGATGCCGCTGCGCGTCGGCTGGATCGGTACAGTCTGCGTTCTGCCGGAATTCCGGGGACGCGGACATCTGGCGCATCTGATGGAGGAGGCCGACCGCCAGCTGCGCGTGCAGGGCTGCGCGCTTGCCGTGCTTGGCGGCCAGCGCCAGCGCTACCGTCGTTTTGGCTATGAGCTGGGCGGGACACAGTGGCAGTTTACCGTGACGGCGCGGAACCTCCGCGGCCTTCCGGAGCCGGAAGACGCCTCTGTGCGCCCGTTGTGCGAAGCAGATATCCCGCAGGCGTTCGGGCTGTGGAAAACGCAGCCGGTCCTGGGCCCGAGGACGCCGCAGACCTTTCTGCGGATCCTGCAAAGCTGGGGCTGCGAACCGCTCGGCGTGTGGGACGGCGGGCAGCTTGCCGGATATGCGGGCTGCAATGCGCAGGGTCAGATGATGGAGCTGTGTGTGCAGAGCGCGGCGCTTCTGCCGCCACTTCTGCGGGCGTATCTTGCCCGGTGCACGGAGCTCACGGTGATGCTCGGGCCGTGGCCGGGCGCGCTGCAGCGTGCGCTGGCCGGATATGCGGAGCACAGCGTCTTAACGGAAAATCACAGCTACCGAGTGCTGCGCTGGGAACCGGTCATCCGGGCCGCGCTGGCGCTGGATCGGCTGTCCGGGCAAGCGCCCGCCACCTGCCGCCTGCCGATCGCGGGCGCAGGGACGCTGGAGCTTCAATCTGGCAGCTGCCGCTTCCGGGAAGACCACAGTACACAGGGGATCTCCCCGACACAGGCCGTCCAGCTTCTGTTTGGGCCGGCCAGCCGGCTCGTGCTGCCCGCAGCGGGACCGTCGCTCCCGCTGCCGTTCATGCTGCCGTGGCTGGACGGCATCTGAGCACGCCTTGACGAACATTTGACGAGCTGATATAATCATTGAAAGAAATCGTCAAGACCTGCATGCCTCCTCCGGGCCGCGAACTGCGGCCCGGCACTTTTGTCCGCAGAAGGAGTCTTCCATGAAGCATACGCATGAAAACAAGCGGATCTTTTCCACATTTCTTCTATCCTACCTGTCATTTTTGCTGGCGATGTTTACCTGCTGCCTGATCTTTGCCGGAAAGATCAGCCGCCAGCTGCTGCAGGAGACCGTTTTGCTGAAGCAGAATCTGGTCTCCTCGATGGAGCAGAATGTGGAAAACGATCTGGAAAATCTGCTGGAATATACAAATGGACTGGCCTTCGATCAGGAGCTGATCCTGGCGATCCAGCATCCGGATGTCTATTCCGGCTCCGATGTCTCTCATATTCTTGCCAATCGCGGCAGGCTTCCGAATTATATCCACGATGCGTTTTTGTATCTGCCCGACACGGACAAGGTCGTGACGGCCAGCATCAGCATGGACGCGGAGCGGTTTTTCAGCATCATCTATCAGATCGGCGACCTGCCCGCGTTTCACAGCGCATGTCTGGAGTCGTATCAGTTCCGCGCCTTCTGCCAGCCGGTCGCGCTGCAGCAGTACGGCAGCAAGCAGACCATGGAGCTTCTGCCGTTTGTCCAGTCGCTTCCCATCAGCGCGTTTCAGTCTCCCGCGGCGCAGCTCGTGGTGCTGATCGATCCGTCCGTTCTGTTTGCCCAGGCGTCGGCCGCCTACACCGATGACACGGATATCTATATTCTGAACGCCTCCGACGAGCTGATCTACGACTCGCAGGACGCGCTGGCGCTGAACTGGCAGGACATCGACTGGTCGCAGCCGGTCCTGCGGACGGATCAGGGGATCCTCGTCAGCTGCAGCGGTGAAAGCGGCTGGCATTACGCCGCGCGGATCCCGGGCGATCTCTTCCTCCGGCAAAACCGCAGCACGATCCGCTTCCTTGCAGTGGTCTTTGCGGCATATCTGGCGATCGGCGCGGGGCTTGCCCTGTGGCTCTCCAAGCGCAATTACCGGCCGGTCCGTGCGCTGAAGGAGCTGGCTGTCAGCGGCGGGGCCGTATCCGGAAGCAATGAGTATGAACTGATCCGCCACGCGCTGCAGCAGCACATGCAGGCCGGACAGGACCTTTCCCACATTCTGGAGCAGCAGCGGCCCATTTTGCTGCGCGACCATCTTGCCGCGCTTCTGCGGCGGCAGACCATGGACATCGACACGGCGCAGCAGGAGCTGCAGCAGCTCGGCGTGGAGTTTGAAACCGATCAGTTCTTGTGCGCCATCGTGGCGTTCGACCCGGACAGCCCACTATTCAGCGTCACCGGCACCACCATGGAGGAGAATCTGGCCATGGCCAAGCTGATCGTGGAAAATGTCGGCTGCGAGCTTCTGAGCAGCCAGTTCCAGTGCTATAAGCTCGACATGTTCAACAATCAAAGCCTGTTTATCCTGTGCGCCAAAAAAAATGCCGCGGCGCAGCCGGATGACTACGCCGCGAAGCAGCTTGAGGCAGTGATGCAGTTTGCCGAGCAGCAGTTTGAGCTACGCCTGATCTGCGGCGTCAGCCAGCCGGAAACGGGGCTCGCGCGATGGCCGATGTGCTTTGAGGAAGCGGGGCTTGCGCTTGAGTGCGCGCACTTTCTGCCCCGCGGCTGTGCAGCGCGCTTCCGGCTGACGGCGCAGGCAGAAAACGATTATGTGCTGCCCAAGGAGCAGATACAGCAGCTCGCGCTTGCGGTCAAGACCGGCGATCACGCGCAGGCACACGCTGTGATCGATGCTCTGTTTCGCGCGAATTTCCGCGACCGGCTCATCAGCCGCATCGCGGCAGAGAGCTTTCTGTATCAGCTCACATCCGCTTTGCAGCAGTTTGCCGCCGCTGCGGGCGCACCGATCCCGGAAGCAGCACTGCAAAAGATCCTCTGGTGCCGCAGCAGTGTCCAGGCGCAGCAGCTTCTGGACGCCTGCATCGATGCGCTTCCGCAGCGGCAGGAAACGGCCACCGGCCGCACAAAGCAGTTGGCCGACCGGATCGCTGCCTATATCGACGAGCACGCCAACGACGACTGGCTGGATCTCAGCACGCTTTCCCAGGAGTTCGGTGTTACGCCCCAGTACATTTCCAACATTTTTAAAAAGCAGCGTGACGAAAACGTCAAGGATTACATCTCCCAGCGCAAGCTGGCGCGCGCAAAGGAGCTGCTTGCGACCACCGACCTGCCGGTCCGGGAGATCGCGCTCCGGCTCGGCTATACCAGCGAGGCGAGCATCATCCGGATGTTCCGCAAATATGAGGGGATCACGCCCGGCGAATATCGCCTGCTGCACGCAGGCAAACAGACGGAGGAACCGTGATCGCAGCACCGTCTGCGGCGTCGGAGCGCAAAATGGCGTCGATGATCTCGATGGGTCTGACCAGCTGTCCAGCGGTCAGGCCCTTTTCCGTTCCCCGCAGAAGCCCGGCGAAGCGCGCAGCCTCCGCATCATAGATCCCGCTGATGTCGATCGTCCACGTGATGCAGCCGTCGTCTGTGTAAAGGCTCGCTGCCGCAGCCTGCGAGGCATAGAGGAAATGCAGGCTGACGGAGAAGTCGCCGTAGTGCAAAAGCGCCGTCAGGTTTTTCCCCTGCCGCCGGGCGTTGACAGACAGGACCCGCTCGCCGAAGATCTCCAGCGCCATCTCCACCAGATGCGGCGCGTAGAAGTAAAACCCGTCGTAGGGGCTGTCGAGGTCGATGCCGAAGCACAGCCCGGCGCCGAGCAGCCGCCCCTCCCCTGCCAGGGCCGCAGCCCTGCGGCGAAGCGCCTGCACATCGAGGCTGAGACGGCAGCCGGAGCCGCCCTGCACCGGGCAGCCACGCGCCTGCAAAAGCGCGGCAAGCGCCCGCGCGTCGGCCGGACTGGAGGCAAACGGCTTGTCGATGAAGAGCGGAAGTCCGCGCTCTGCCAGCGGCTGTGCCAGGGCCAGGTGCGCAGAGCCGCGGCGCGCGGTGATCAGCGCCGCGTCGACCTGCCCTGCCAGCACCTGCGCATCGGGGACCAGCGCGGCGCCGGTCAGCCTGGCCAGCGCCGCCGCCTGCGGCCCGTCATCCAGAACGGCACTCACACGGATCTCCTCGCCCTCCGGTCGGCCGGAGGGCATTTTTTGGAGAAAATACTCTGCGAAGGCCTTCGCGTGGGAGCTCTCCGCTCCCAGGATCCCGAGCCGGATCATACGCGCTCGGAGGCAAGGAAGCTGCGGACAAACGCGTCGTCGGCAAGCTCCGGATACTGCGCCCAGAGTGCGTCGATCAGAGAAGCCTGCCCCTCGGAGAGCGTCTCATTCTCATCCAGACACCAGGTGCCCTCCATCAGCCCCTGTCGCTGCAGCACATAGTGCAGCCCCGGGATGCAGCCCGCAAACCCGTGCGCCACGTCAAAGATCGCCCCGTTGCACTGCGTCAGGCGCTCTGCAGCGGCAAGGAGCGCGCTGGGCACGCTTCCGGACTGGCGGCAGGCGCGGCAGGCGCGGAAAAGCTCCGCCGCCGCATGCGTCCAGACGGACCACTGGCCGAGCAGACCGCCGTCAAAGTATTTTTGCCGCACCTCCCCATCGACCGTGCAGGTAAACGGTGTCAGCAGATCAAAGAGAATATGATCGTCGTTTCCGGTATAGAGCGTCACGTCCTGCCAGCGCCCGGACTGCAAAACGCCCTTTACAAGATCCTCCGTCCGATAACGGTCAAAGCAGGCACACTTCACCGCGGCCACACCCGGCGTATCGGCAAGTCTGCGCCAGTAGTCCTGGCTGAGCTTCCGGCCGCCGACGGCATCCTGCAGATAAAACCCGATGACGGGCAGGACCTTTGCCACGGCAGCGGTACGCGCAAGAAGCGCCGCCTCCGTCCAGTGGTTCAGCCCGCCCGGGCTCAGAAGGACCGCGTCATATCCATACGACCTAGCAAGCTCCGCCTCCCGACAGGCCTGCTCCGTCGGGCCGCAGACGCCGGAAATGCGAACGAGCGTTTTGCCGGTCTGCGCCTCATACGCCTCCATTTGCCGGACGACGCACTCCAGGACCGGCTCAAACAGGCTGTATTTCGGATCACGGATCGCAAACTGCGTGCTGTGGACCGCGGCGGCGACGCCGCCGGATCCGGCCTGCATATAATAGCGCACCAGCCGCTCCTGCGCGGCGCGGTCAAACTGCCGCTCCGCATCCAGTGCCAGCGGGATGGCCGGGATTACCGTTCCTTCGTGCAGAAGCTGCAGCGCAAGCGTATGTCTGTCCATCAATAGTTCCCGTTCCTTTCTTCAAAGTGCGTCGGCTTGCCCAGGCTCCTGCCGCCGGCCAGCAGCCATTGCGCCTGCCATTCGATCAGCGTCTGCAGCGGGACCGTCGGGTAGCCCATGCGGCCGAACATTTTGCCCGCACAGCTGAGATATGCCGTGGGAGCCTCCTCACCGACAAAGGTGACCGGCTTTCCGAGAAGCGCGGCGAGCTGCGCGGCCGTTTCGCGCACGCCCGCAGTCTCCGGGCCGGTGACGTTCATGATCTCCACCTCCGCCGACGTATGCAGCAGCAGGCGGATGGCCGCCTCATTGGCGTCCTTCTGCCAGATGCAGTTGAAGCTCGGCATGGCGGACAGATCCACCGGCGCTCCGGCCAGGATCGTCTGCGCGATGTCATGAAGGACGCCATAGCGCAGATCGACCGCATAGTTGAGGCGCATAATGGCGATCCGTGTGCCCATGGTGCGCGCGGCATATTCAAAGGCGCGCTCGCGCCCCAGGCACGACATGCAGTATTCACCGACCGGGACGGTCCGCACGCGCTCCGTTGCGCCGCCGCTGGCGGTCGAGACCTTCGGATAGAGATTGCCGCTCGAGAACACAACGATATTCGATTGACGGAAGCGCTGCACGACCATGCAGGGCAGCCATGCGTTCATGCCCCACGTCAGATATTCCGTTCCGTTGGTGCCGAACTTTCTGCCTGCCATATAGATGATGTTTTTGCAGTCCGGCAGCGCCTGCAGCGCGTTTGCATCCATCAAATCCGCGGCAATGACCGTGACACCATGGCTGCGGAGCCGTTCGGCTGCCGCGGCATCCGAAAAACGGGAGACGGCATAGATCTTGCGGTCCGAGCCGCCGAGCACAGACGCCTTCTTGGCCAGCACGCAGATATCCGGGCCCATTTTGCCGCCTGCGCCAAGCACCATGATGTCGCCTTCCAGCCGCTTCAGATCCTCCACCAGCGCCGCAGACGGCTCGGTCAGCATGTTGTTCAGTGTTTCTTCACTCCATTTGATTGCTTCCATGTGTGATACTCCTTTATCGATTTGTCATTCTCCATGGGTGTGCCGCGATCGTCAGCCAGGCGTCCACTCCGTCCTGCAGGATCTGCTCCGGCAGGCAAAACTGCGGGCTGTGCAGCGGCGCGGTATCGCCGATGCCCAGCCAGAGCAGAACGCCGGGGATGTGCTGCTGGTAGCAGGCAAAGTCCTCCGCCGCAAGAGACGGCTCCGCGTTTTGCGTCAGATCGGGCAGCAGCGAGCCAAGCGCGCGGACCAGACCGGCATCGTTGACGACCGGCGGGCAGCCGCCTTCCCAGCAAACGGACGCCTGCGCGCCCTGCGCCGCCGCACATTGCTGCGCAAGTGCGTCCAGCGCGCCGCAGATCGTCCGCCGGTGCTGCTCGGAGTAAGTGCGGAGCGTCCCGTAAAGCGATGCGCGGTCCGGCACGATATTATGGCTCTGGCCGCCATGCAGACTGCCCAAAAACAGAATACTGCCGTCGTTTTCTGCCAGCTTTTCCAGCTCCGGCAGGCCGGCTGCCATCGCCACGGCCGCCTCCAGCGCGTCACAGCCGAGACTGCGGCGGGCACAGTGGACGCTCCTGCCGGAAAACTGCACGCGGAAGACGTCGCTCGAGGCCATCTGCGCGCCGGGTCTTGCAGCCAGCGTGCCCAGAGGCACGCCCGGCCAGACATGCATCCCGAAGATCGCCTCCGCTTTTGGCAGCGCGCCCTCCTGCAGCATCCGGGCCGCGCCCTGCGTCGTCTCTTCGGCCGGCTGGAACAAAAAGCGCACGTTCTGCGGAAGCGTCTTCCCTGCCAGCGCACCGGCGGCTGCCAACAGCATCGCCATGTGTGCGTCGTGGCCGCAGGCATGCATCACGCCGGGATAGCGGGATGCAAACGCGACCGGAGCTTCCTCCGTGACCGGCAGCGCATCCATATCCGCGCGGAACACGATCCACGGTGCCTCCGGCGCGCGGACCAGATCGGCGCTGACGCCGCCGCATGGATATTGCTGCAGTGCGTAGCCGAGGGAAACCAGCACGCCTGAGACGTATGCGGCCGTTTCCCGCTCAGCGCCGGAGCACTCCGGGATCTGGTGCAGCGCTTCATAGTATTTTCTGACTGCCTGCATGCGCAGCCCCCCTGTCTTTTTGGTTCGCTGTTATTTTAGGCCGCGCAAAGACGCTGCGTCAATGAACAGGATTAAAGGTGCACATCCGTTTTTTAAACGGCCCGGTACGGGGGACCATCATTTTTTACAGTTTCATCTGCGGCCGCCCTGTTTCCGCCAAAAAGCCGCAGACGATCCGAAAAAGAGAAGGCCGCAGGCAATGCCCGCGGCCTTCTCCGGGATCAGATTCTATTCTGCAAAGGGCTCCTGCTGCGGGCAGGGTGCTGCGTCAGCGCCATGGGGGCTCATCCGCGCGCTGACCGGCACGGGGAGATCTCCGGCAGGCTGGCGGCCGCCATCGACTGGCCGACGCGGCGGAACTTTTCATCCGGCAGCATGACGCAGAGCTTCTGCGCCAATTCTGGATATTCCTCCTTCAGTACCCGCCGGCATTCAGCGACGATCAGCTCCCCGCCCACGCCGGACGCGACGCGGCCCAGCACGATCAGGCTGCGGATATCGTAAAGCCTCTCATACAGGCAGAGCGTATGACCGAGATATACGCCGATGGACTTGAAGATCTCCAGCGCGTACGGAAGTCCCTGCTCGGCCAGCTTCTGCACCTCTTTGAGCTTTTCGGCGGGTGTCAGGCGCTCGGAAAGCGCGATCCCGGCGGCAGGCGCCAGTTTTGCAACTGCGTCCTGCGAGAAATACTTGCAGCCGACGCCGCGATCGCCCGACCATTCGTCGCGCATGGCGCGCTCGTTCAGATCGACCGGAGCAAAGGCAAGCTCACTGAACCAGCCGAGGAGATTACAGTCGGCGTTGACATAGACTACGGCTTCACTCGTGCCCATCGCAAGCCCCATCACGCAGCCTGCGCCGAGGCTCATCGAGCCTGCGAGCGCGGACACGTCGCTGTCGTTGGCGACGACGATGGGCACATTGCCGATCTCCTTCGCGGCGCGGTCGAAGATGGTCTTGACCTCTTCGCGGCAGCTGCGCGGCACCTTGAGAAAGATGGAGGACACCATCGGCGCGTTGCCGATGAACACGCCTGCGGACGACACGCCGATGCCGTCCACGCGGGGCAGTTTGGATGCCGCCGTTTTGAAGGCGGCAACGATGCCGTCATACTGGTACTGCGGGTCTTCGCTCGTCTTTGGGTGCCAGACGACCTCCTCGGAGTAGACCATCCTGCCGTCCACGACGGCAGAAACTTTCCGGTCGGAGCCGCCCGCGTCAAAGCCGATGCGGCAGCCATCCGTATGGCCGCCGGCCTTTCTGGTCTGCTCCCGCGCCTGTGGGAAGGTCCCCTCGTCCGTGATGACGATCTCAAACGGCCGCTCGTACACGTCCTGCATGAAGCCGACGTCAAACTCGCGCTCCCCGCCCGCACGGTATTCCTCCTGCATGCGCTTTGCGATCGCGTCGTCGCCGCAGAGGTACACGCGCCAGCCGCCGACGCTCCATAAAAGCAGCTTGACCATGCGCTCGGCATACCGGTAATTTGCCTCGGCAAATTCCGGGCCGCGCAGCTTCATCTCGCGGACCGTCACAAGCTTGTTTTCGCGTTCGACCGCGATTTTGAACGGGCGTTCCGCGCCTGCCTCATACGCTCTGGCCCAGACGCCGAAGGGGATGAAATCCGAATCCAGCACAGGCAGGTTTTTGATCTGATATTCAATGCCTAAATACTGCATAGCTGTCCTTACTGCGGCATTCTGGCTGCCGC